>Ga0310123_10000349_pt1 | contig 41839 bp, 27 predicted proteins | sample CB6_AW_1057_MG_FD_203505 | JGI IMG/M metagenome (GOLD analysis project Ga0310123, IMG submission 203505) | Marine microbial communities from Western Arctic Ocean, Canada - CB6_AW_1057 | ecosystem: Environmental > Aquatic > Marine > Oceanic | place: Canada: Western Arctic Ocean | collected... | reverse complement strand
CCGTTGAGGCTTTGTCATAACCTACGACGTCAAAACAGTTTCAGTCGAAAATACCCATCTGTCAAAGACCCGCGATTGGTGTTCAATTACCACGAAATCGAGGACCAGGGTGTGACCCAACCATCTGCACTGATCACCGGCATCACTGGACAAGACGGTAGCTACCTGGCCGAATTCCTGCTGGCCAAGGGCTATGCGGTCCATGGAATCATCCGTCGCTCGTCTTCGTTCAACACCCATCGTATTGACCACATCTATCGGGATCCGCACAACCCGGACGTTCAGCTCAAGTTGCATTATGGCGACCTGTGTGACGCGAACTCACTCCGCCGCATTCTCGACCTGGTACAACCCGACGAGGTTTACAATCTGGGCGCCCAGTCGCACGTGCGTGTCAGTTTCGACCTGCCCATTTACACCACCGAAAGCGTGGCCATGGGGACGCTCAAACTACTGGAAGCCATCCGCGAGCGTCGCGATGACACGCAACAAGAAGTGCGATTCTACCAGGCTTCGAGCAGCGAGATGTTCGGCAAAGTCCAGGAGGTTCCTCAGACCGAGAAGACTCCCTTCCACCCGCGTAGCCCCTACGGCGCAGCCAAGGTGTATGGGCATTGGATCACGCTCAATTACCGGGAAGCCTACGACCTGCACGCCTCGAGCGGAATTTTATTCAATCACGAATCGCCCCGCCGCGGAGAAACGTTTGTCACCAGAAAGATCACGCGTGCCGTGGGACGGATCAAGCACGGCCTGCAGGACCAACTCCACCTGGGCAACCTGGACTCCAAGCGGGACTGGGGATTTGCCGGTGACTACGTGGAGGCAATGTGGCTGATGCTCCAACAGGACATGCCGGGTGACTACGTCATTGCTACGGGAGAAACCCGTTCGGTCCGCGAGTTCCTGGAAGTCGCGTTTGGTTGCGTCGATTTGGATTATCGCGACTACGTGAAAATCGACGCCCGTTATTTTCGCCCCGCCGAAGTCGACCTTCTGCTGGGTGACGCGACCAAGGCCCGGGAAACGCTGGGATGGAAACCGCAAGTCAGTTTCGAGGAACTGACAAAAATGATGGTCGAGAGCGACCTGGAACTGGCAGCTCGCGAGAAAACCTTGCAAGGTGCCGGGCACGAATTGCCCTCCAGCATAGGACACGACCACTGAGAAGCCAGCCCTGACTGGCAACCACGTCAATCTTCTGGAGACCGGACTCGGAACACGAACACGCCGGTCGACACGACCCGCCATGAATCCAGAACTCCATCCGCAAACAACACCCATGAATTGGTCCGAGCAAAAAGTCACTGTCACCGGAGGAGCAGGTTTTCTGGGCCGCGTGATCTGCCGCAAACTGGCCGAGCGTGGCTGCCGGCAGATTGATGTGCCAAGACGTCAGGATTACGACTTGACCACGGAAAAAGCGGTCGAGCGGATGTACGATGATTTCCGGCCGGACGTGGTCATCCACCTGGCAGCCGAAGTCGGCGGCATTGGTGCCAACCAGGACCAGCCGGGTCGGTTTTTCTTTGCAAACATGGCCATGGGCATGCACTTGATTGAACAGGCACGGGTCCGGGGACTCGGCAAGTTCGTGCAAACGGGAACCGTCTGTTCTTACCCCAAGCACACGCCGGTTCCTTTCCGCGAAGAGGAACTGTGGAATGGATATCCGGAGGAAACCAACGCTCCCTACGGTGTTGCCAAAAAATCCTTGTATGTGATGCTCGACGCCTACCACCAACAGTACGGCCTGAACAGCGCCGTGGCGCTGCCGGTCAACCTGTACGGTCCGGCTGACAACTTCCACCCGCACACCTCGCACGTCATCCCGGCACTGATTCGCAAGTGCGTGGAGGCTCAGGAGAGTAACGCCCCCAGTATCGAATGCTGGGGGACCGGGTCGGCCTCACGCGAGTTCCTGTATGTTGAAGACGCAGCAGAGGGCGTTCTGCGGGCCGCCGAATCCATCTCCCGGCCGACACCGATCAACCTGGGCACCGGCAGCGAGATTTCGATTAAGGAATTGGTCAAGTTGATCACGCGACTCTGCGACTTCCGGGGAGAGATCCACTGGGACAGCAGCAAACCGGACGGCCAGCCGCGCCGTTGTTTGGATATGAGTCGGACGACGAAGCTGCTGCACTGGCAGGCCGAAGTTTCCCTGGAAGAAGGGTTACGTCAAACCATCGATTGGTTTCGAAACAATCGAGATGACTTGCGCGAGGTGCAGTACCATTGAAGGATCCGCTTTCGGACACCTTGCGAATTCTATGCAAATCCTGTTTGTCAATCAGTTCTATGACCCGGATGCGGCTGCAACCGCCCAGCAGATGGCGGACACCGGCCATCGCGGGGAAAGTCTTGCCCGCGCCGATTGTCACATGGAACCAGGACAAAACTCCGCATAACCTTTCCCGGAACAAATCGGACAAACGACGAAAAGAGAGTTACCATGGCTCAGGACAATGCGAACTACAAGGGAATCATTCTCGCAGGCGGGACGGGCAGCCGACTTTTTCCTATCACTCGATCTGTGAATAAACAGCTGCTGCCTGTCTACAACAAGCCGATGGTTTACTATCCTCTTTCGACACTGATGTTGGCCGGTATTCGCGAGATCCTGATTATCACCAATCCGGGTGACCATGTCGGGTACGAACAGCTCCTGGGAAACGGCAGCCAGCTGGGTCTTTCGATCGACTATGCCATCCAGGACAACCCGCGTGGATTAGCAGACGCTTTTCGCGTCGGTCGAGATTTTGTAGACGATCGTAACGTCGCCTTGATCCTGGGTGACAACATTTTTTACGGCCCTGGTTTTCAAGGAATGCTGGCGGATGTCAGCACTCGCACCTCGGGTGCCACCGTGTTTGCGTATCCTGTCAAGGATCCGCAAAGGTACGGGGTCGTTGAGGTGGATGATCAAAACCGCGCCATTTCCATCGAAGAAAAGCCCGCCGAACCGAAATCGTCGCTTGCCGTGGTAGGACTTTACTTCTACGACAATCAAGTCCTCGACATTGCAGCCAACCTGAAACCATCGCCGCGCGGCGAACTTGAAATCACCGACTTGAATGATCACTATCTGCAGCGCGGAGAACTTCACGTGAAAACTCTCGGACGAGGCTTCGCCTGGCTGGACATGGGTACTTTCGACTCACTCATGCAGGCCGGCAGCATGATTCAAACCGTCGAGTCCCGTCAGGGGTTGAAGGTGGCCTGCATCGAGGAGGTGGCCTGCGTCAAAGGTTTCATCAGCCCCGAGCAACTGGCCCAACTGGGAGCCGGAATTCCCAATGACTACGGCGAGTACCTGCTGGAAAGGGCAGCCGAGTTAACAGCGGATCCGGAAGAGGGAGCAGGCAGCTGAATGGGTTGACCCATGTTGAAGCGTCGTGCCCGACGCCTCACCCGGGGGAACTGGAGACGTTGCACTTGCCGCCGTGCAAGCGGACGGACTGGTGGGTTCACGGACTTTGACTGTTCCCCGGAACGACTCTCCACCAGGCAGGATCAACCGGTTGCGGGGAAGATGGCAATCTCTTCCCGCTCTTCAAATCCCCCTGGCCGATTCAATCAGCAGCGTCTTCACGCAATAACCGTAATCGCAACAGGTCCAGCGCCTGCTTTGCACTACGTTCCAAAAGGATGTCCGGATGACCCGCGAAACGGCGCATCCTGGATTCCACCTGCCCGTCGCTGGCCAGTGCTAAACAAAACTCCCCGGAACCCTGAACCTCCGCTTCCCGGGATGGAAATTCTCCGACCGCGAGTCCCCAATCCGTACCGAAGTGTGCGCGAACGGCCGAGGCCATCTCCTGCACGGAACTTTCGCTACTAAATTCAGAAATTCCGTGTTCCGAAAAAAGACGAGCCCCCTGGCTGGCCGGTGTACAAACAACCGCTCCTTGAAAGAAATCCTCATGCTGCGGTACACTTCCCAACCACTGGGCGATCATGCCACGAGTTCCACACTCGGCCACGGCCACGTGTTTTCCCTGGGCTCGCAGCAGTTGAGCCACTGCGTGCTGTAGTTCCTCGTCTTCCTGGCCATACACCAGTTGGCCCAGTTTTTCGTGAATCAACACCCATGTCGGCTGCATTTGCGCTACAGCCTCTTCGCGTGACGGCGCCGTGGCGGTCAGCCGCAGGGTAATGGTCGCCTTGTGAACGGTGATTCCCACTGCGGGCTGCCGTCCGCGACGGATAAGATCCGGCAGCATCTGTTCCAAATGGCTTTCACCCACGCCAAAACACTTGACGCGCCGGTGAACAATCACATTTTCCGCCACACCCTGAATTTCTCTCAGGCGGGACTCCACGGTCGCATTCCACATTTCGCGCATCTCGGCGGGAACTCCTGGCAAGGCAAACAAACGCGATGGCCCGCGGTCGCGGCGCTGAACCTCCACGTCGATGCCCGGTGCCGTACCGTGAGGGTTGGGAATCACCTGACAGCCCGCTGGAAACATGGCCTGCACACGATTGCTTGGAGGCATGGAACGAGCCTGCCGAAAGAAGCGGGACTCGATCTGCCCCAGTACTGCTTCGTCCAGAACCAGTTCTTTTCCTATGGCCCTGGCAACTGCCTCCCGTGTCAGATCATCGGCAGTCGGTCCCAATCCACCGGTTGCGATCACGATGTCCGCGCGTTCAAAAGCCGCTCGAAACACCTGCGCATTCGCCTCCAGTTCGTCTCCCACGGTCGTATGGAAAAGAACATGAACTCCCAAATCACCCAACTGCTGGCTGAGCCACTGACTGTTGGTATCCAATCGCTGGCCACTGCTTAATTCATCGCCGATGGAAATGACTTCGGCATGTATCATCGATCTTTGCTTCCTGTGTTTGGTTCAAGACTCATCGCCGGAGTCAGTTGGGTCCGTTGACTGCGAATCCACCACGCGTCTGCGTTATCACCATCGTCCGGGCGGGCAAACCGGTAGTCATATCGTACCAAGCGAATAGATCGCGGGGGCCTGTCACCCCAGAAGGGGCCGGCCAGCAACGACTTCACCTCGGGTGTTCCCTCCAATAGATGTTGTATGAAGGGACGTATCCATGGCGGCAATCCCCTGCGTTGCAAGGCGGCGAACCACATTTGCCAGTCCAGTCTCGGCATGTGGGGTGCGACCAGCCCGGGACACTGGTCGACTGCTCCGGGTTTCCAGCGAAAAGAGTATTCTTCCCACTGCTGGCCGTCATGACTCGCTTCCAGTACCAGTTCACGACGTTCGGTGGTCAGCACCCGAAACAGGCCGTAACCGTTCATGGAGCGGTAGGGTCGAATCCAGGAGGCCAGCTGATTGCACCACCCGGGCAATTCCCTGGCCTGACCCGCCGCAGGACGGGTGGTTCGCATCTCGCGGTAGATCATCAATCCCGAAAGGGGCAACAGTGTCGCGGCTAGCGCGGCGACCACGATCCGTCGGAACCAGGTTTCGGGCAGACGATCATGCCGATCACTGAAAACACCCTGTAGCCGAAGAGGAAGTCCGCACAGCCAAAATCCGTCATCCAACAAGCTGAAACAAAGTACAATCGTCAACCAATTGAAGAATCCGTAATTCCCCGTAGCAATGATCAACAATTGAAATCCAATCATCAGCAAGGCAGCCACCCGGCGCACCATCCGCAGACGAACGGGCACAAAGATCAAAAAGGGACAGCCGATCTCAATGAAATACATGGCGCCACACGAAAATCGGTGGAACCAATGGGGCAAGTGATGAACGTACCAAGCGGCCCCAGTGGGAAGCGGCTGAGTTTCATAATAGAAATACAGAGCCGTCCAATTCGCCCAGGTTTCGTCCTGACTGAGCAATTTGGTAATCCCTGATAAGAACATCAGTTTGAACAATAAAAACCATATCATCCAACGCGCTACGGGCGCAGGTGCACGTTCAACAGAAGGATTCGGAAAACATTGCAACGGGGCGTAGAAAACGGCAAGCAAACCCGTCTCCAGAAGGAGTGTATCCCATTGGAAATTGAGGAACACCTGCCCCGCCACAACGAGCGAAAGATAAAAACCCCAGAGGAGTGCCAATACGGGCACTTGGGCCAAACCGAAAATCAACATCACGGAAAGACCAACACCACCCCAACAGAGGAACAACAACATGCTGTCACTCTTGTTGAACCAACAGAGAGTCGGCAAAAGATGGTATGCCCGGCTGTCGAGCTGTTGGTAAGCCGAAGTCAGATAGTCAGGCAGTGGCAAAATCCCATCACTTCCCACCAGGCCGAGAATCTGGACTGCGAGTGATCCGAAGGCAGCCAGATAGATGATTCCCAATCCGCGCAGAAATATCCAGCGAGACAATACGTAACAGGAGGGCTCGGTGCGGACCCAGAAGGAGCCTCGCGGACCAGGTCCCCCCGGCCCGTCCTGATCCAGTCTGTGCCCGCTCGGAGATCCTCTCGACAAGTCAAGTACTGATTTCATTCTTCAAATTCTGAGCGAATTCATCCTTTTTTCCTAGCCGGTTTTTTTACAGAGCCCCGCACGACCAGCGTCGAATCAGATTTCTGGATTTTGCTCGGTGAGTTGTCAGTCCAACGCCCATCGTTTCGAAAGCTACCGCACAAGTAGAACGCTCCATGGCCGACCGTCCGGTCCTGTCCTGACGGGAGAAGCAAGTTTTAAATCAGCGTTCGGTTCGAATTCCAATCAACAGCGACACCTGGCCTGGAAGGCGCAGCGGAGCAGTTGATGAATCGTGGCAGGGGTCCAGTGGACCATTCGACACCTTGCCAGAAGAGGTTGTCTCTGTCCTCATCATCGCTAGCAAAAGCCTCAGAAACGGTGGACCCACAGGTCGCCACGTGACAAAAGGGACGGTCCCAAGGTCTCCTCTGAGGTGGAAACGAAGAGCCGCCACCTCCGACCAGCCAGGTATCCGTCATCTTACCTGGCGCTAATGTGAAGTAGCGGGCTGGATCGACAACTTCATGAGTCCCTTGGAGATACCCTGTTTTTTACACGCTTTGCCCCGTCCCCCGAGTCCCGGGAGAGTCGCACAGGGGCTTTCAATGCAACCTACCTTCACATTGACATCCTGCGGCACAACGGCGTATTATCACGCTGTATTTCTCTAAATTCCGGCCTCGAAAGAAGTTTTAGTGTGGGTCTAGTTAGCGGTTTAGAACATATCGTACGTTTCGAGGAACCTCTTTCCCAGCATACCTGGCTGCGTTTGGGTGGTACTGCAAGTTACTTTGCTGAACCGACCACTCCAGAAGAGTTAAGCACCCTGGTGCGGCGGTGTCGTGAACAGGACACGCCCGTGCGTTTACTGGGTCACGGCTCCAATGTGTTGGTGCGTGACGAAGGGTTTCAGGGTGTCGTGGTGCATCTGGGTGCACCCGCATTTTGCGAGATCCGCGTCGAGAAAAACATGCTTTCTGTGGGTGGTGGGACTTCGTTGACTCACACGATCTCGAGCGCCGTGCGGGAAGGCCTTGCGGGCCTGGAAACTCTGGTAGGGATACCGGGCAGCGTGGGGGCAGCTTTGCATGGTAACTCAGGTCGGCAACATGCCGACATTGGACAATACACGCATGCCGCCGTCACGATGACTCGCACGGGTGAAATCATCCGACGCAAGCGCGAAGACCTGCAGTTTGCTTATCGCCAGAGCAGCTTGAATGAACTAGTTATTCTGGGTGCCGAATTTCAATTGGAATCAGAAGATCCCGTGGTACTCACCAAACGGATGCAGGAGCTATGGATTGTTGCCAAGTCAAAACAGCCTGCGGGTGATCAAGTCGCGGGCCGCATTTTCAGGAACCCTCATGGTATCCTCGCTGCGGACCTGATCGATCAGGCAGGCCTCAAAGGAACCAGCGTTGGCGCCGCCCAGGTGAGTGAACGCAACGCCAACTACGTTGTCGCGCATCCGGGTGCCACCGTTGATGACGTGCTGACACTCATCGGACAAATGCGCACGAAAGTAGCATCTGAACTGGATATCGAATTGGAAACCGATATCGAAGTTTGGTAATCGAAACCTTCTCGCAATCAAGGAGATTGGCGGTGTCCCCAAAAGAACCGTTGGATCAAGACCACGAAGGTTCAAAGTCGCGCCCATGGAAACGACATATAACGTCGATTCTTTCCTTATTGGCGGTTGGAATTTTCGCCGGCATCCTCTACACGGGCTGGCAAAAATATGGCAACCACGTACTTCATTCCGGCCGCTTCGAAATCAGAAAAGATAAAATTCAAGTCACGCTACCTCCCGATTGGATCGCCGGCGATATCGTGGATGAAGTCATGCGAAATGGAAGCTTGGACGAAATTTCCCTGCGCGATACTGAAGCAACCGTCCAAATTGCCCAGGCTTTTAAGCTACATCCATGGATTGAAAATGTTCAACTGGTAAGCAAGGACGCCACTGGAACCGTTAAAGTGGAACTCCGTTACCGGCAACTCGCCGGCTGGGTACGAGTCGAAGGAGGTCATTTTGCAGTGGATTGCACTGGAATTCTGCTTCCCACCAACGTAAACCACGAGGTCTCGGACCGATTTGCCTTTATCGATGTCGGAAAAACCTACCCGGATACGCCTCGCCCGGGATACGCATGGGGGGATGATCGCGTGAAAGGTGCGGCAGAAATTGCTGGCACGTTCGGACTCCGCTGGCAGGAACTCGAACTGCTGGCGATCATCGCCGGCACCGCGTCCCGAGGCACACATCGAAAACAGCGGCCAACGTTTGAACTCCGCAGTAAACATGGTCACCGCATCTTCTGGGGACACGCCCCGAAACAAGAGACAGAAGTGGAAGCCTTGGCGGTAGAAAAAGTCGACCGCCTGATCGATTACGTTCGAACCAATGGCCAACTCGACCAGCTCGATACTGCCATCCAGATCGATTTGCGCGGTCGTGACACAATTCGCGTCTCGCAGCAGCCGCTGCCACCCTCAGAAACGGCACCACGTTAAACAACTGAGATTCCAGGGCCACGCTCTGAAATTTTCCGGGGCTACCCGCGACCAGTTGAAAGTGAAGCCAGGTGACACTTTCCTGTTGCCCTATTCTTCGGACAGCTATTGAGCGACCCGGATCTGTGCCGAGTCTTCCTGCTGCGCTGGAAATCCTCTGCACCCGTTGGCTTATGGTTGCCGGTAATGCTGATTCGCAGCCGCAATACTGGCCCCGTGTTCGAACTGTACTCCCTGCTCCGCCAGGAGTTGTTCCAAGGCTGACAGGAGCAGCAGCACATTGGCCTGACGGCTTGCATAACCCATCAATCCAATCCGCCAGACCTTGCCTTTAAATGCTCCTAACCCCCCACCAATTTCAATGCCAAAACGGTTCAACAGGTCACGCCGCAGCGCAGCGTCATCGACTCCCTCGGGTACAGTTACCGCATTCAACATTGGTAACTGGTGACCCGTCTGCGCTGTGTAATCAATACCGAGAACAGCCAGCCCCGCTTTGAGGGCCAGGTGATTGTTGAGATGACGCTCAAAACAGTTTTCGAGACCTTCTTCGAGAATTATTCGAACCGCCTCGTAAAGAGCATAAGACATGTTGATGGGCGCCGTATGGTGATAAGCCCGGTCAGACCCCCAATAGTTGGCCAGCATCGAAATGTCGAGATACCAACTCTGAATCTTCGTTTGACGGTTGAGTGCAATTTCCACCGCCCGCTGGCTGAACGAGACCGGAGCTAAACCAGGAGGACAACTGAGGCATTTTTGCGATCCGGAGTAAATTGCATCAATATTCCAACGGTCAACTTCCACAGGCATACCACCTAAAGCAGTCACTGCATCCACCAACAGCATCGCTCCTGCTTCGTGAACAAGGTCCGAAATCTCCGCGATAGGCTGCGCTGCCCCCGTCGAAGTTTCGGCCATTACGATTCCGACCAATTTCGGTCGGGCTTTCACCAGCACCTCTTTGAGATCATCGACTGTAAACACTTCGCCCCAAGGCCGTTCGATCGTGGTGACCTCGGCACGGGCACGTTGAGCCACATCGGCCATGCGCGTACCAAACACTCCGTTCACACACACCACCACCGGGTCCCCGGGTTCTACAAGATTGACCACGGTCGCCTCCATGCCGGCTGACCCCGTGGCACTAATCGCAAAGGTCATTTCATTCTGAGTGCGAAACAAGTCCCGCAACATGACCTGCATTGTGTCCATCGTCTGCAGGTAATACGGGTCAAGATGTCCCACCGTCGGTTTGCTGATCGCTTCGAGAACGCGAGGGTGAATGTCGCTGGGACCAGGACCCATGAGAATACGGACCGGAGGGTTCAGGGGAGCTGCTGGATTCGCGTTCATAGTGGATCAGTCCTCAAATTTTCGCACCAGGGATTTTTTCAATACACAGATTACGACATCGAAGCAAGTAGCCAATGTGAACAGTCGGACCGCGTTCCCTACTTCTCGTCCTCGTTCGGGCGGGCCTCCCGTACCAAAGCGCTGATCTGCTTAAACTGCGGAGTGCCTGCCACTTCGCACCATTCGAACAAAGCTGCCTCGGTTGTCGTCAAGCTGGTTCCTGCCGATTCCATGCGGCGCAGGGCAACATCACGGTCTTGTGAAAATCGTGATCCGACTGCATCGACGGCAACGTAAACTCGAAAACCTCGGGACAATATGTCCAACACGGTTTGCTGGATGCACACATGAGTCTCGATACCCACTACCAGCACCTTGTGGACCCCCTGCCGCGCCAGATCCTCAAAAATCTGGGGGCAGCCGGCACAGCTGAACGTCATTTTTTCGGGAATCTCGCCCAGACGCTGGGCCAGTTCGGAAGTAGTGGGTCCCAGACCCCGAGGATACTGCTCGGTTGCCACAACCGGCAGGTGGAGCAGTTTGGCACCATCGATTAAACGCCGAATGTTCCAGACCAGGCGTTGATGTCCCGGGATATGCCCAATGAGCTTTTCCTGCACATCGACCACCAACAGCGCCGTGTCGCTGGAAGTCATCAGTTCGGGGCTACGCGAAAGGGATAGGTCCTGGCTCATACGGCGAAGATAGCGAAAAAGCGACGGCCCGACTAGACGCCACCACGGGTCCCCTGGAGTTTGAACCGGTTTTCCGCGAAGATACAACTATGAAAATTCGGGCCACAACTATTCTGACAGTTCGTTGCGGTGGAACGGTTGCCCTGGGAGGTGACGGCCAAGTATCACTCAACCAGTCCATCATGAAAGCAGATGCGGTCAAGATTCGGCCACTCGCCGGCGGAAAGGTCCTGTGCGGGTTTGCCGGAGCCAGTGCAGATGCCTTCGCTTTGCTCGAACGATTCGAGTCCGAGCTGCAAGACTTTCCAGCTAATCTTCCACGTGCTGCCAACGAGTTGGCCAAGCAATGGCGCATGGACCGTGCACTCCGTCGACTGGAAGCCCTGCTGATCGTCGTGGATTCCAGTCACACCTTGCTCCTGGGAGGAACAGGTGACGTCATCCAGCCTTCCGACGGCGTCATGGGTATCGGCTCCGGGGGAAATTACGCAGTCGCCGCAGCCCGTGCCCTGGTAGCTCATTCTGATTTGACGGCTCCCGAAATTGTACGGAAATCTCTGCAAATAGCTGCCGGCATCGACGTATACACCAATGACCAGATTGTGGTGGAGGAACTAGAGTGCCAGAGCTGAAGACCCGGGTTCAGAACATTCCAACCGGCAGGCAGTTGACGCCCCGAAAAATTGTTCAGGAACTGGACCGACACATTGTGGGTCAACACGACGCGAAGCGTGCCGTCGCGATCGCCATCCGAAACCGTTGGCGGCGCCAGCAACTGCCGGAAGAAATGCGACAGGAGATCGCTCCCAAAAACATCCTGATGATCGGCCCCACAGGCGTGGGAAAAACTGAAATTGCAAGGCGGCTGGCGAAACTGACGGGGGCGCCATTCATCAAGGTCGAAGCGACCAAGTACACCGAAGTCGGTTATTACGGCCGCGATGTCGAAAGCATGGTCCGAGAACTTGTAGAAAATTCGATCGGGCTAATCCGACAGAGGGAACTCAAAAACGTCGAAGAACAAGCTCACCAGCGTGTCGAACAACGTCTACTCGACCTGCTTTGTCCCGTCCCCATCAGCCTTGAAACAACAGACACTTCACCGAATTCGGCCGAACAGTACGAACGAACACGTGAAAAAATGCGCGCCATGCTCGTGGCAGGTGAACTCGACCAGCGCCGCGTCGAATTGACGGTCGAACAAAAAGCCACACCCGTGATGTTCAGCAACCTGGCACCGGAACAGATGGATATGGACCTGCAAGGCATGTTCGAAAAGTTCATGCCATCCAAGACCAGTCGCCGCGAACTGGCCGTCACCGAGGCCCGAAATGTCTTATTTGACCAAGAATGTGAAGCGTTGCTGGACGAAGAAAAAATCAACGCCGGAGCCGTCGAACTGGCCGAATCGGTGGGAATCATTTTCATTGATGAGCTCGACAAAGTCGTAGCGACCGATTCCAAGTCTGCCGATGTATCGCGTCAAGGAGTCCAGCGCGACTTGCTGCCGATTGTCGAAGGGACCACGGTTCAAACACGCTACGGGTATGTCAGCACCGACCACATTTTGTTCATCGCTGCCGGCGCATTTCATCGAGCCAAGCCGGCTGAATTGATGCCCGAATTACAAGGCAGGTTCCCCATTCGCGTTGAGTTGCAAGATTTGACGAAAAACGATTTCATTCAAATCCTCTCAGAACCAAAGAATGCCTTGACCAAGCAATATACGGCATTGATGGGTACGGAATCCGTGGACTTGGAATTCAACGAGGATGCCATTGAGGCGTTGGCTTCGTATGCGTATCAGGTCAACCAGTCCTCTCAGAATATTGGTGCCCGTCGTCTCTACACCATCATGGAACGACTGCTGGAAGAATTAAGCTTCGAGTCACCCGACATGAAAATGGGGCGTGTCGAAATCAACGCAGGCTATGTCACTGAACGCTTGAAATCAGTGGCAGAAGATGAGGATCTGAATAAGTTCATCCTCTAGGATCGGCCCGCAGCGAATCGCAAACGGATGTCGAACATGGCCAGTAACGGCCCCACGCAGCATCGCAAGAGCTTTCGATCACCTGGCGCCCTCTGGACTGCATGCCTGCTCGGCGTTCTGATTGCAGCCGGCTGCGTCTCGACCTACCTGCTGCAAATCGCCCTGCTCGGAAATCACACTCCCGCCGGCTGCGGACCCGACAGTGGTTGCGCCAAAGTCCTGGCCGGTCGCTGGTCGGTTGTCAGAGGAGTTCCCGTGTCGGCACCGGCTATCGGCGTTTACTTGTCGATGGTGTGCGGCACTCTGTTAACTCGGCAGCAGCTGCCACTGGCCGTGCAGCAGTTCGGCTGGTCCGCTTTGATCATGCTTGCCGTACTGATCACGCTGACCTCGGGTTGGTTTCTCATCCTGCAGCACTTTGTCCTGCAGGAAGTCTGCACCTATTGTATGGCAGCGCACGGGTTGAACCTGGCAGCTGCGGGACTGATCTTTCTGGGCCTTCCCGGTCCGGCAAAAGATTCTGATCCGGAAACCGGACACGTTGTGCTTCTGTTAGGAAAACCATCTCTATGGGCCGTTGCGGCAGTGGTTTCCGGCTTGCTGATTCTTTCTCAGGTTTTCAGTTCACCCCCCCGGGCACGCATTTCCCGGATACCGCCGGTCGACTCCCGAGATTACGGTTCCGGGCAAGACCGTCGCCTCAGTTGGTTTACACCTGCCATTCAAATCGCACCACAGGATGAACCGCTGCTAGGATCCCCTCGAGCCACTCACGTGCTGGGGTTCCTGTTTGATTACTACTGTCCCCATTGTCGAGAGGCCCATCACCAGCTGGCTGCCGCACAGCGGAAACACGCTGACCAGTTGGCCATCGTTCTGCTGCCGGTACCGTTAGACAGCAAGTGCAATCCGACTCTGAACGTCACGCAATCTCCGTTTCAGAACTCCTGCGAAACGGCCCTGCTCGCTTTAGCCCTGTGGCGGGCGGATCCACTGCTTTTCCCTGTCTTTGACACGTGGCTGATTGGACAAGACACGCCACCGAGTATCGAAGAAGTACGCGCCAAAGCCGACGAACTCATCCCCGACTTCTCCTCGCGGCCGCACCTGCTTGATCCATCGCTGAATGACCGAGTCTTGCGCAACATTCGGCTCTATGAAGCCAGCGGCGCTCCGAAGATTCCTGTCATCTGTGGAACAGAAATCGATGGGATCGTGGGAGGACCGGCAAACCTTGATGAATTACTAGAAATCCTGGAACCAGAACTGAAACTGAATGGAACGTGAAAACGGGCGATGATCCTGCCCAGCCTTGAGCCTGGTCAACCTTGATCCGGGCAAACAAGATGGGTACAAAATACCGATGCCATGACCAATCAAGACCCCACCGAACGTTTCAATCCCTGAAGATGCAGCGTTACGCGCTGTCCCACATTCCAGTCTAGCCTCCAACCTTCAGCTATTGATTCGATGCACCGCTTTTTAGTCCACCTCATCTTCTATCCCACCCTGGCCTACAATCTGTTTTGGGTTCGTGTGGCGAGAAGGTGGCAATGGTGGAGTCGTGTCGATCAATACCTGATCCTGGGTGCCCTGCCTTTCCCGTCCACGGTTAGTGAACTTCACGAACACGGAGTGCGCGCCGTGGTCAATACCTGCGAGGAGTACGCCGGCCCCGTTACCATCTACCGACAGTACGAAATCAGGCAACTTCGTGTACGCACGGTTGATTTTACACCCCCGACCCTGGAGTCCGTCCAGCAGGCGGTGGACTTCATTGAAGACCACCGCAAGCGCGGCGAAACGGTTTACGTACACTGCAAGGCCGGTCGTGGCCGTAGTGCCACGGTTGTCATCTGCTGGCTGATCAGGCACCTGAACCTGACCCCCAGCGAAGCCCAGACCTATCTTCAACAGAAACGGCCCCAAATCGTCAGACACCTTCATCGGCGTGACGTCGTTCAGGAATTTTACAAACGGCACGTCCGGCTGAACCGTGCTGACCGAAAATGATCTCCGTGATACAAAATACGGTCTGTTGACTGCCAGTTCCACCAATTTCCTGCTTTCGAGGCATGCGTGTGGCCGGGGTGCTACAATGGGCAGGGATCCCAGTCTGGACTCGTTTCAGGTAAACTAACGGGGGAAAGTCCAAGGGACGCTTGGGCGGATCGAAATCTCTGCTCATTCAACCAGCGACGTTTGATACGAACTAAAAGTACAGACAAAAGACCGTATCATTTGGAAAAAGCATGTGGATGAAGAAGCCGGTTAGTGCTGCTGCCTGTCTTACCCTGCTCCATGTCCTATCACTGCTGCAAGCGGCGGTGCCCAGTGACGTCGACGCGCTGGATCACTTCGAACGCCGCATACGCCCTGTGCTGATCGACCATTGCTACACGTGTCACAGCGGGGACGATGCAGAAAACGGATTGCGGCTGGACTCGCGCCAAGGATTGCTCAAGGGAGGGCTCTTTGGACCCGCGATCGTACCTGGCAATCTTGAGGCCGGTTTATTGCTTGGTGCCATTGAATACACACGCCCCGAATTGCAAATGCCACCCGACTACAAGTTGGACTCGTCCGTGATCGCGGATTTCAAGCGCTGGATTTCCGCCGGTGCGCCGTACCCCGAGACAGCCGCAGCCGCTGAGGAGGTAGACACCGCCTCCGTTTCTCCCCCATCGAGCGATTCGGCGGAAGCGGCGCGGAACTGGTGGTCGTTTCAGCCCGTCTCCGACCCGGTGCCACCTCAAATCGCCACCGCCCGGGAACAGATGCAGCCTCTCGATTCATTCATCCGGGACAAACTCAATCAGCAGGGCATTGTACCGGCTGTTCCTGCCGACAAGCGAACGCTTCTGCGTCGAGCCTATTTTGATCTTTTGGGAATTCCGCCGACGCCCGACCAGATCGCGATTTTTGTCGCGGACCAGTCCCCCGATGCCTTCGCCCGGGTCGTCGATCAGCTACTGGAATCGCCCCTCTACGGACAGCGGTGGGCCCGGCACTGGTTGGACCTGGTTCGTTACTGCGACTCCCGCAACATCCTGGATGAATACCCATTTCCCACCTGGCGTTATCGCGACTGGGTCGTTGACGCGTTGAATCAAGATATGCCCTATGACCAGTTTCTGACGGACCAGTTGGCCGGGGACATGTTGGCCGGGGACGGTGACAATTTCGATGCGAGGAAAATAGTGGCCACCGGAGTTCTGGCTCTCGGTGAGTGGGGATATGGAAATAGCGGCTTAGGGAAAATGATTACTGACATCGTTGACGACCAGGTTGACCTGGTGGGACGAGGGTTTCTGGGTATTACCTTGGCGTGTGCACGATGCCATGACCACAAGTACGATCCGTTCACGATAGAGGACTACTATGCCTTGGCCGGCATTTTCTTTTCGACGCATATCAATGGGGAACCTGACGAATCCGGCGTGGATCAGCCGGTCATGCAAATTCCACTTGAACCTGACTCCGTCACCAACCGTCGACAAAATCTAATCCGCGAGCGACAAGCCCTGGAAAAAGGCATCAAGACGATCCATCAAGCCTATGTGGCCGCGGCTCACCAGCGGGAGCAACCTAAGGCTGCTGAATACCTGGCGGCATGCGCCTCGTTGCAAAGGCGGGTCGCCGTGGCCGAAGACATCGGACGCGCGATCATCGACGATGAGGCAATCTCACGTGACCTTGAGTCGGATGTACTGGTGGCCTGGCTGAAATATCTGGGTATCTGGCACAAGGAAGAACTCGCTGTGTTGCCGGGTGGCCTGTTGGAAAAGTTTGAAAAGGACTTTGACGGTGTTAAGCTTCAAGGATGGGGTTATGTGACATTGCCCTGGATTTTCTCGAATCAGTCGACTGTCGAGGCAACCGCGCCCACGGTCCCGGTCGGCTGTCTGGTCTTTCAGCCCTCGCCTAACCAGCCGGTTGCCGTTGGCTGGAGATGTCCGTCCGATATGGAAGTCGAAGTCGAAGTCCATCTGAGCGATGCCTATGCCGGATCGGCCGACGGCGTGCGATGGTCCGTGGAGGTAAGTCGGCACGGTTTAAGAAAGGAATTGGTGCACGGCATTTGCAATGACGGCGAATCCAGCGGTATGCATCTGCCGTCAACGCCCCAGCAGCGGCGATGGCTCAAATTGCGTCGTGGTGACTGGTTGGCATTGATTTTGGATGTCATCGAGGATTATCACGGAGATAACTATTTGGTTGAACTAACGATTCGGGAAACCAGTGGTGAGCATCGCGAGTGGGATTTAGTGAAAGATGTGGCCAATGACATTCAATCCGGCAATCCCCATGTCGATTCCTACGGCGATCCGAGCTGGTCTTTCATCGCTTTGCGAAAGAAGAGCCGCAGTGGGGAGACCCTCCCTTGGCTGCTTCCCGATTCGGCCTTGGCCAAATGGTATGCGGCCGTCGCTGATTCGGCGCAGGAATCGAACCTGGAAGAACGAACACAGCACCTCGCTGGCATGTTGGCGGGCGCCATTCCGCCTGAGATCAATCCTTCGGATGAGGTGGTGGTGGGTGATTACGCCGCACCTGACCGAGCGCTATGGTCGCTGATCGAACCGACCCATTTCGATCCCGACGATCAAAAAGAAGTGGATGACGCCCGGACGTTGATCGCCAACATCCAAAAAACGATTCGTTCGATATCGCAGGTGGAATTTACGCTGGGTGCCCAGGAAGGCGGCGTCCCAGAGTCGCAGTATGAGGGAATCCATGACGTACGCGTTCATAAACGTGGCCGCTTTGATCGCTTGGGAGAAGTCGTCTCGCGCGATTTTCCACAGGTACTGAAAACCGGCGCCACGCTGGGCCAACTGACCGGGAGCGGACGACTGGAATTGGCGAAATGGTTGGCCGACGGCCGTAATCCGCTCACCGCTCGCGTGATGGTAAACCGAATTTGGCAGTACCATTTCGGGCGAGGAATCGTGGGGACGCCGAATAATTTCGGCAAACTGGGAACGCCCCCCAGCCATCCTGAGTTACTTGATTACCTGGCGGCTCAATTCGTGAAAACGGGGTGGTCGATCAAGAAGATGCATCGCTTGATCATGAACACGCGGACATATCAGCAATCGAGCCGACCCGGAGCGGAGTCGATCGAGCGTGACCCGGACAACAAACTGCTCGGCCGTGCTCCACGAAGACGGCTGGAAGCCGAGGCGATTCGTGACGCCATGCTGGCCGTGGCGGGTAAATTGGACATTTCCTCGGGCGGTCCCCCTGTGACGGGTCTCTCCAACCCGAGGCGGACACTCTACCTGGCGTCGGTGCGTTCCGACGTCTCTTCGTATCCGCGGCTGTTCGATGGGGCTGACAACACGTCGATCGTCGGCCTGCGGGATGAATCGACGGTGGCGCCGATGTCACTGTTCATGCTGAATCATCCATTCGTGCGTCAGCAGGCAGAGGCCCTGGGGAAGCGGTTAGCCAGCCAGGCTGGCACCAGCCCAGAAAAGATGGTTAACTTTGCCTACGAAACGCTTTACGCACGTCGCCCGACGCCGACAGAAACGCAAATCGGCGTGCTAGCCATCGCCGATGGCCGAACCGAAGCACTAGTAGATTACTGCCATATTTTGCTAAGTACTAATGAGTTTGTGTATATTCACTGAGTTATTTACCTTGGGTAACAGAAGCAAAACTTAACATCCGCCAGGTCAATCACCATGGACCGATTCGATTCGCTCCAAGCAACTCCGTCCCGTCGGCAAATGCTCAAGGACTTTGCCAACGGGTTTGCCATGCTGCCGCTGGCTTCACTTTTGGCTGAAGACACATCGCTGTCCGCCGCAGTCAGCCCGGCGGGGGCGGCTGCTCACCTGGCTCCTCGCGCGAAAAACCTGATCTTTTTGTTTATGTCGGGTGGTCCTTCACAGGTTGATACGTTCGACCCCAAGCCACAACTACAAATGAACGACGGGAAACCACTCCCGTTTGAAAAGCCGGATTCCATCAAGAAGCATACGACCAATCTCCTGGCCAGCCCCTTTAAGTTCGCACGGCACGGAGAATGTGGCACGGAGGTGAGCGAGCTGCTGCCCCACCTGGCAGGGTGCGTTGACGATCTGTGCGTCATTCGTTCATTGGTTTGCGATAACTTCAGCCACAATGGCGCTTGTTTGCAAATGAACACCGGCGAGACGGCCTTCAGCCGACCCAGCCTGGGAAGTTGGCTGTTGTACGGCCTGGGATCGGAGAACCGCGATTTGCCGGGTTTTGTCGTCTTGGCTCCGTCGCAACCTGCCCAAGGAGCCCGGCTTTGGACCAGTTCCTTCTTGCCGGCCAAATACCAGGGAACACGTGTCCAAGACCTCGACAACCCGATCGCGAATATCGGTAACTCGACCGTGCCAATCGACCGGCAGCAAAAACAATTGGAAACGCTCAATAGACTCAACGAACTGCACCGGCAGCAGCACGCCGAAGACAGCCGGTTGAGTGCCCGCATTAAGGCGTTTGAATTGGCATTTCGCATGCAAAGCACTGCACCGCTAGCCTTTGACGTTGGCCGCGAGACAGCATCAACTCAACAGCTCTACGGAATCGATGGTTCGATCACCGATATATTTGGGCGGCAATGTTTGATGGCACGTCGCCTGGTGGAACGCGGAGTTCGTACCGTGCAGGTCTATCACACGGACAGTAAGTACCGCAGCAGTTTCCAGATATGGGACCAACATGACGGTCTGCGCCAGGAGTTGATCCATAACTGCCAGTCGATTGACAAACCGGTAGCCGGTTTGCTGCAAGATCTCAAAGCGCGGGGCTTGTTGGACGAAACACTTGTTGTTTGGGGCGGCGAATTCGGCCGTTCGCCGACAGCCCAAAGCCTCGACGGACGGGACCACAATCCTTTCGGTTTCACCATGTGGATGGCGGGTGGAGGAATCAAGAGCGGCATGACCTACGGAGCGACCGATGACTTTGGTTGGCACGCGGTCGAAAACCGCATTCATGTACACGATCTACACGCAACCATTCTCCACCTGATGGGACTGGACCACGAGCGCCTGACCTATCGGTACAGTGGCCGGGATTATCGATTGACAGACATCTACGGCAACGTCGTCCACGACATTCTGGTTTAGGTTGCCACCACCCAATCGCCGCGAGAAAAAACACGCGGCAGGCAAAATCCTCGGAAAGAATACCAGGTGGCGCCCGCCCTCTGCCGCCACCATTGCCACCGCCAGTAGAAAGGTGTTACCATCGCCTCGTACGGATGCTGCACGTGGGCATTTTACCGGTTTTCACCCAGTTGAACGCGCGAGGACGCCGATGCACCAGCAGAATGAATCGGCGTTCAACGAATCGGAACCGGACAGCGCGGTTGTGAAAAAGAAATCGGCGGCCAGTTGTATCATTTACGGCTGCCTGTTTTCCTTTCTCTTAATCGCTCTGTTGTTGCTGGGTGGCGGCTATTACGGCTATCGGTTGCTGCAGGGCCAGTTGAACCAGTACACATCGGAAACACCGGCTGATTTGCCGGTGATCGAGTACACACCCGAACAATGGACAACCCTGAAAGAGAAGATTGAAAAATTCAAGAAAACGGCTGAACAGGCTGAAACAGCAGCGGATCTCATTTTAACATCCGATGACATCAATGCCCTGCTGGCCGAAGACGAGGACATGCGTGGGACGATCCATCTCACGATCCATGACGGTCAGGTTTCCGGCGATGTGAGCATCCCCACCGATTTTCTACCCGGCGGGAAAGACAGGTACTTCAACGCCTCGGGAACCTTTGATGTTTTCCTGGCCGATGGCGTCCTGGTCGTCACACTTGCCTCTGCCACCGTGCAAGGTGAAATCCTTCCAACAACTTTCGTCGAGGCAATGCGTGAAGAAAATCTCACTCCGGACACTTATAACCAGGGGGAAACGGCAGACTTGCTGCGCCGCTTGGAGAGTCTTACGATTGACGACGGCAAGATTATCTTAAAATCCCGGGTGGACAAAGCAGTCTCAACGGACCCTGACAAATCCCAACCGGATGCTGACGAGTCTCGGCAGGACCTAGAAAACGCTGCAACACCCTAGCCGTTGTGCAGCAACAAAAGCTTGCTCCCGCAACCAGGCCACAAACGAATTTTTTCTTGAAAATTTCGGAGCCGCGGAAATGAGTCTCAACCGACGCAAACTTTTACAGGGAACAGCACTGGCCGGAGCCGCAGTCGGGTTTCATCAGACGGCCGCCGGTGCGACTGGAAAACATGAAATCGCGCGGAAGCCGCGAACGATCTATTTTAATGATGCCCGACACTACTACCTGTATGTCTTCGACCCCCCGATGTCACTGCTGGATGCCTGGGGACCGGTCGACGAGGTGGCGGGTACGGCGGTCAATACTTTTGTTTACGGCGTCGCACGTGGTGACGGACTGTTCTACCCGTCCAAGATCGGCCTGCGGTTCGCCACAGACATGCGGCCCCTGACTTCCGCCTACGCCTGGCGCACGTGGGAAAACATGCAGAGTCTGATAGATCGTGGACTCGACCCCCTGGAAGTACTCATCGATCGCGCACACCAAAAAGGAATGGATTTCTTCGCCAGCCTGCGCATGAGCAGCTACGGCGGAATGAAAAAACAACACCTGATCAAAGAAGGTGGCCGCGGACTGGCCCACCAGGAGGTTCGTGATCATCAGTTCCAGGTTCTCCAGGAACTGGCGACCCAGTACGACGTGGAAGGAGTCGAACTCGATTTTGCCGCGGCTCCGGGCGGTATGCAGCAACTCTTGCTGAAGGAGGATGTGACCGAGTTCACCCCTGTGTTGACGGATTATGTGGAAACCATTTCGCAAATGGTCCGGAGGCGTCCAGGAGAGCCAGGACACGTCGGGGCGCGCGTGTATCCCACCGAGGAGATGAACCGCGCGCATGGTCTGGACGTGCGGACCTGGTTGAAACGCGGGCTGGTCGACTACCTGGTTCCGATGCTCTACATCAACTTCACGCTGGACGTGGACATGCCCATGGGCTGGCTGGTCCAGGCGGCTCACGAGCACCAGGTCTCCGTCTATGGCATGCTCATGCCTTTCTCTGGCGACGAGGCGACCGGACTACCTGCACCCGTTCACGCCACACCAGCCCAACTGCGTGCCGCGGCGGCCAACTACTGGGCACATGGTGTCGATGGACTCTACACATGGTTCATGTCGTGGCCGTTGGGAGACACTGAGCGGGGAACACTCACCGAACTGGGTGATCCGGACCTTATCCGGGAAGCAGACAAACACTACATCGTGCATCGACGGTCCGAAGAGGCCAACAAGATGGGTTATCAGGCCCACCTGCCTCTTGAAATCCCGTCAGCCAATCCGGACAAGATCTACACCATCCCGTTCTCCGTTGCCGACGACGTGGCCGGCTCGCAGCGAATCCAACGCGTGCTGCTTCGAATAAATATCGACAACCTGGTCAGCGCCGATCGCTTGAACCTCCGACTCAACGGCGAGTCGTTGAACCATGCACCGTGTCAACGTGACTTCGGCTCTTCCATCAGTCCGTATTCGGGCCAGTGGCTGGAGATCGAGTTGATTGCGGTCCGGCCACGTCAGGGACGGAATCGCCTTGAAATCTCGCTGGCTGGCCGGCCCCGGGGTCTGGAGGGAGGAATCACGGTACAACATGTCGAGTTGCTGATCGAGTACGGTCCCTTCCCCGCACACCTGTCTGAATGAGTCCGGCCGCGTGCGCCTTGCGTGCGCCTTGCGTGCGCCTTGCGTGCGCCTTGCGTGCGCCTTGCGTGCACCAAGTCGCATCGGTCTCCCGCACAGCAAGGATGTTTTGTTCTGTCGATACGGAACAAACCCGATTAACCCGGGTCAGCGCCGTGGTGAACCCGGATCACCGGCGGCGATCCGCTTCACCTTTCAGGAGTTGCCGGCGGGGGACCCACCAGGAGCACGTGCAGACTACGGGCACCCTGGGCACCCGTGACCAGCGTGGCAGCGATATCTGCCGTTTTGGAGGGTCCTGAGATGAAAAGCCCGTACTGAACTTGTTCGAAGCTCAAACGGTCATAGGCCTCATGCAGGTTGTGTACGATCTGCTGCGCATCGACCACCAGGATCAGGTGTTCGGCAATCACATACACCACCCGATGCTTCACATGCTCCCCGCTCACCCAAATCGCACCATTTTCGGCCACCATGAATTCACCGGCCAACACCGCCACATCCAACTGTTCCAGCGCGTAAGGATCGTCAACCGGGGCTGCGTCCGAATTGTCCCGCTGGACACCTGGCACCCCGGAAAGGACCCACTTGGCCGAACGATAGACTTCGATGGATTCCAGAGTTTTTGCTATTTGTGTCTGATCGGCAACTCGGAGCGCAACTCCTCCTACCTGTTCCAACATGTTCTCGAACTGCCCCAACGGGTCTTCGTAACGAATTCCAAAGCCGGTCGAATCGGGCAAAGATATTTCGCGAACCGGTTGTTTGCGAATCGAAGCTAAAATTTTATTTTTGCTGTTCATGGTTTCTTTGCGCGTACCACTCGCGAAAACTGGTGTCGGGTATCCGGGGAAAATCACGTTGTCGGCCCCAAAGATTCAGCCGGTGATAGACCAGCACACGGGGCAGCCGGCGGAGCATCATGCGGAAGATCCGGCCAGAGGTGCAATAAAGCCAGGTGTTGCGTAATACGAGACTGGCAACTTTCATCGCAAATCGCTTCGTCCAGGGAAGAACCCCAGCACTGACTATCTCTTTGCGCCATTCGAGTAGTTGATGATGCAGATCGATCTTCACCGGGCAGACAGCCGTGCAGGACCCACACAGGCTGGACGCATAGGGCAGTGAAGAGAATTCTTTCATGTTGCGGGACGGACCCAGCACAGATCCGATCGGCCCCGGAATGGTGTAACCGTAACTGTGACCACCGCTACGGCGATAAACAGGACAGGTGTTCATGCAGGCGCCGCAACGAATACAGTTCAGCGACTTGTTAAATTTTGGTTTCTGCAATAACTCGCTGCGGCCATTATCCACAATGACCAGGTGCAGTTCCCCACCTGCAGCGGGACCGTGGAAATGTGAAGTGTACACGGTGATCGGCTGCCCCGTGGCGGACCGCGCCAGGAGCCTGAGGAAGACGCCAAGGTCCTTGATCCTGGGAATCACTTTCTCGATCCCCATGCAGGCAATGTGTAAACGCGGCAGGCCTGTTCCCATGTCGACGTTACCTTCGTTCGTGCATACAACGAACCCACCTGTTTCAGCCACGGCAAAGTTGACTCCGGTGATCGCCGCATCTGCCTCAATGAAAGTCCTGCGCAGAGCGTCGCGCGCCACGGCGACTAACTGGTCCGGATCAGATGCAGACAGGTCGGTGCCAAAGTGTTCGTGAAACAGTTCTGCGACTTCTTCATGCTTGATGTGAATGGCAGGTGTAATAATGTGACTGGGAGCCTCTTGCCGCAGTTGAACGATGCGTTCACCCAGGTCGGTGTCCGTCACCTGAATATTACGCTCCTGAAGGAATTGATTCAGATGACATTCCTCGGTTAACATCGACTTGCTCTTTACCACCTTCCGGGCACCGGCCGCTTGGAGAATCCCGGCAACAATTTGGTTGTGTTCTTCTGCGTCCAGGGCCCAGTGAATTTGCACACCCAGGCGTTTTGCCTGAGACTCAAACCGCTCGAGATAGTCATCCAGGCGAGATAACGTGTGGCCCTTGATCTGCGACCCCAACTCACGTAATTCCTCCCACTCGGGAATGACCTTCACCGCCTGGTCTCTCTTCTCGCGCATGAACCAGATGACATTGTCATGCCAGTGCGCTCTTTCTTGATCGGCCACGTACTGGCCGGCCTGCCTTGGATGGTTCACCGGCCTGCCCTCTCACCTGCAATCAGAATTTCGGCAACGTGCATCACACGCAAATTCTTTTTCTGACGCCGAATCAGGCCCTCCAGATGCATCAGGCAAGACATATCAACTCCTGTCAGCACCTCGGCACCTGCGTCCAGGTGATCACGAATACGATCATTGCCCATCATGCAGGACACGGCTTCCTCATTGACGGCAAAGGTGCCGCCAAAACCACAGCATTCGTCGGTCCGGGACAATTCGACCAGTTCGATACCAGTCAGTCCCTGTAATAAGTTTTGCACCTTGCTGAATGATTGCGTGACCATTTCGCTACTGCTTGCCAGCCCCAACTCACGCAGCCCGTGGCAGCTTTGATGAAGGCCCACCCGGTGAGGAAACTTGCCGTGGACCGTTTCGATCTTGAGGACATCCGTCAGGTATTCACAAACCTCAAACGTCTTCGCCTTCAGCTGGTCGAATCCGGGCCGCCCCGAAAGGTATGCGTCGTAGTGATGACGAACCATAGCCACGCAGCTTCCTGAAGGACACACCACGTGATCATAATCCTGAAAGACCTGCAGGAACTTCTCAGCCAGGGGTTGCGCCTCGTTATCACAACCCGTGTTGGCCATGGGCTGCCCGCAGCAGGTCTGGGCTGCGGGAAATTCGGCCACCACGTCAAATCGTTTCAGCAACTCGAGAACCGCAACGCCAACCTGCGGATAGAGTTGATCGACGTAACAGGGAATAAACAGCCCGACGCGTTTCATGGATGATAACGTTGAAACCTTCCTGATCGGTTGCCGCAGGTCAAGGGAGCGAAGTTCCGTTCTTTACCGGGCATTCCCGCGCCATTGGTACTACACAGGAAATAGCCCCCAACTCAGCAGCCGCATTCACTTGCACATCCCTCTCATGGTGACCGCCGTGACCCAGGCTGCCTTCAGATTTTCCCTCTCATGTTTGGTTCCGATGGTCACCGATCGAAGGTATCACATCATGAACATCCGGACCAAAATAACGCAGCCCGACCAGCGGCTCACTCCCGGTGTTGACAATTTGAACACCCGTTTCCGCCGCGGCCTTGGTAATAAAAACCTCGTCCTCGGTGGACTGCCCGAAGTGGATCATGGCCGGGGTCTGCAATTTCAAACTACCCATCGAACCAGAACCCTGCACGGTGATCCAGCCACTCGCTCCGGGATCCCGCAGGGTGCATTGAGCACCCGGCTCTACGGTCAACTCTTTTGCGGAAAACATCTGCCGACCACCAAACGCACCGTAAGTAATCCAACGGTCGATAAACCCCTCGCCACTGCGAGATTCATCGACGATTGGTTCAATGTAGTGATGATCCTTGAAGTGTGTATCGACATTCTCCTCCCAATCAAGTTGCCCCATGATAAAATCGAGATCGTGGTGCTTTTCCTCCGGCATATCCTTAACCAGCAACGACCTGGGCACCTCGCGGCCTTCTACAAGCGACTGGAACATGCCGAACACATCACTGCCCCATTGCGGTTCATAGGTCAACAGTGACCCCGGGGCGTGCAAGACTCCCGGTGGAATTATCCATCCGGTACCTCGCTTCAAACGATAGGCGCGGGATAAATCCAGGATGCCATTGTCCCCCCGGTCCCAATCGGCCAGGCATTGTCGCACTTGCTCGGACGTGGTTCCGGGCTCCAATCCCATAAACGTGTAGGCAAAATGATTGTCCACATTATTCAGTTGCGGCGGGAAATAGTAGGCTTCGGGCTTGCCTTCCTGTCCCACCAGGGCGGCATCTTCCATCGTTTGATGCATGTGGTGTGGAATGGGACCATTGTTGTCAAAAAACTTGGAGTAAATCGGCCAGCGACCATACTTCCCATACATCTCGCTGCCGATGAGTTGGTCGCCTGCCTCCTGCACCGCGTCACGAAGCGTAAATCGCTGTCCCTGAAAGGCCACATAACTCAGTCCTTCATCGGCCAGTCGGCCTTCATTGGCGGCTTCCGTGGCACTCGCAAACCAGCGTTCATCAATCCCGCCCCGATGAGCCCCGTAAGCGTAGTAGTCATCGGGATGCAGTTTCAATCGTCTTCCCGGGTGCAGAAAACTGCGTGGCACCCAATTGGGCAGAAGTCTCAACAAACCCTGGTCGGCTTCCATCGCCGCCGACAAGACCGTGTTCACGTTATCCTGTTTGACAATCGTTGCTGAATCCATCAAAAGACCCCTTCCCCCAGCTGACTCTGACTTGATTTCAGATCGCCCCTGTTCACCTGCGGGCCACTGCCCGAGGGGGGCGCGTGCCGGAAAACATGTCGACCCTCCAGTGTTTACGCGTCTTACAGCTTAGCCGTATTCAGTCCGTTGACAAGGCAAGGTATTGCTTCTGTCCAGCTAAAAACAAGGTATGAAAGAAACTCGCCTGCCAGTCAGCCAAAGACAGCCGGGAAATTTTTGTGCACAGAGATTCACCCACTCGTTTCCAAACGTTAGCTGTTCGCTCGCTGCGAGTTCCAACTCTGCACCAGCCGCTTGAAGGAACGCGTCGCCCTCACCCCGGCAACTTGTTTCTCCGTTCATCCCGCCGGGAGTCCGCCTCCAACTTGTTGTTGGGATTCGCGGGATCGCAACTACATCTCCAGCCAATCATGTTACGCGCCGAGGGTCAGGCAACCCTCTGGAACTTCGATCCGAACCTTACGATTCCTTTCTCAGGGATCCGTTGCCTGCCACAGGTGTATTGTTTTCGATTCACCCCGGCAACATCACGCGACCACCACTGGCGACCACCGTCTGGCCGGTCATGTAACTGGACTGTTCGCTCAGCAGGAATCGCGCCAGGTTGGCGATCTCCTCCGGCCGGCCGATTCGACCCAACGGGGTGTTTTCCAGAATGACCTTGTGAACTTCCGGAGAAAGTGTGTGGGCCATCTCGGTCTCGGTCAACCCCGGGCAGACACAATTGACGCGGAGGTTATGCTTGGCCCAGGCCTGGGCGACACAGCGGGTGATGGCGATCACGCCGGCCTTGGATGTTGAATAGGCAACCTGGTTTTCTCTTTCTCTGAGTCCGGCAATCGATGAGACCGTCACGATGCGGCCGAACCGGCGCTCGATCATTTCGTCCTTGACGGCGTAGATCATATTGAACGTGCCGTCGAGGTTGATATCCAGCGTGGTCTTCCACCGCTCCCAGCTGACATCATCCGCCGACCCCGGAATAGAGATCCCCGCAGAGGTAACCAGCATATCGATCGGCCCCAGCGACTTGCGGGCTGCGGCCACGATGTCCCGGGCGGCATCCGGCTGTGAGACGTCACCGGCAACTGCGACTGCCCGGGTGCCCCGTGCTTCCATTTCTGCAATCACCTGATCGGCATCGGCCGTGCGCGACATGTAGTTCAACGCCAACAGGGCACCTTCATCTGCCAATTGCAGTGCCAGCGCCCTTCCAATCCCGCGTGTTCCTCCGGTAATGAGAACCACCTTGTCTTGAAAGTCTGATGCCATCTTTTTCTTTCCCGCCGCCACGCTCCTGCGAGCTGGCAGTCGTTCATAGATAGTCTTTGCCGTGGAGTTTGCGCCAACCCATCTCCAACACTTCACCGAAATCTGGACTGTGTACCTGTGGAGTCATCCAACCCCTGACCCTCATGTCGTCCAACACGTCTGCCAGTAGGATACCACTATTCCGGGTCGTGACGGACTTGTCACGACCATGGGTCCGATGTGATTCCACCGGTTCTACCGTACGGCACCAGGATCGCGGGGATCTTCCTGCAACTCATTCAAACAACCGTCGGACTCACAGGAGTCACTTGAATGAGTGATCAGGCAAGAATCTTCTGAACAATTTTTCCGTGCACATCGGTCAGCCGATGGTGTCTTCCCTGATACTTGAATGTCAACCCGGTGTGGTCGATGCCAAGGCAGTGTAACAGGGTAGCGTTGAGATCGTGAACATGGACCGGATCCTCTTCGATGTTGTAACTGTGGTCATCTGTCTGTCCCAGCGTAATCCCCGGCTTGATGCCACCCCCAGCCAGCCAGATCGTAAAGCAACGGGGGTGATGATCCCGTCCATAGTTTTCCGGAGTCAACGTACCCTGGCAATACACCGTGCGGCCGAATTCCCCCGCCCAGATAATGAGCGTGTCATCGAGCATTCCTCGATTCGCCAAGTCGCGCACCAGCGCAGCTGACGCCCGATCCGTATCCCGGGTTTGAACGCGAATCGCTTGTGGCAGGTCTCCGTGTTGATCCCAACCACGATGGTACAGTTGAATGAAGCGAACTCCTCGTTCTGCCAACCGACGAGCGATCAGACAGTTTGCCGCGTAGGTTCCCGGCTGGGTCACGTCGTCCCCGTAAAGATCCAGTACTGATTGAGGTTCATCCGAGATGTCGGTGAGTTCCGGCACGGAAAGCTGCATCCGGTAGGCCATTTCGTACTGCGTCATGCGAGTGGCGATTTCCGGATCGCCAAGCTTTTCCAGCCGCAGACGATTGAGACTTGCCAGATCATCCAGCAGCCCCCGACGGTCCTCGCGCGTGACCCCCGGCGGGTTGGAAAGGAACAAGACGGGATCGCCCGAACGGCGGAATTTCACTCCCTGGTGCTTGCTGGGTAAAAAACCTCCACCCCAGAGCCGATCGTAAAGGGGCTGTCCGCCGGAGCCGGAAGTCAAGGCGACGAAGGTAGGCAAATCTTCATTCAGACTTCCCAGGCCGTAGGAAAGCCAGGCTCCGAAGCTAGGGCGACCTGCCAATTGGCTACCGGTCTGCATCAGGGTAATCGCCGGGTCATGGTTAATCGCATCGGTGTGCATGCTGCGGATAAAACAAAGCCGATCAGCGATACCGGCCGTGTATGGCAACAGTTCACTGATCCAGGCACCACTCTGGCCCCGTTGCTGGAACTGGAACTGGGTCGGCGCGATCGGAAAACTTGCCTGGCTCGCTGTCATTCCAGTCAACCGTTGCCCTCGTCGAACCGAATCGGGCAATTCTGCGCCAAACTGATCCGCTAATCCGGGCTTGTAGTCATAAAGATCCATCTGGGAGGGCGCGCCCGACTGGCAAAGATAAATCACCCGGCGGGCGGGCGGCTGGAAGTGGGGTACTTGCGAAACCTCCGATCCCAACATTCGACCAGCGCTCAGCGCCGCCGTTGCGGCGGATGCCAGGCTGATTCCCGCATGTCCCAGGAATTGCCGACGGCTATACTCCCAGGCAATCCGTTCGGCAGGTGTCAGTGGATGTTGATCAGCAACTTGTCGCAACATGGCTTGACTCTCCGGGTAACCCTTCAAGGCAGCGATCACTCGCGGTTGATCACCTCATCAAGATTCATCATCAGGTTTGCTACATTCGTATAGGCAGCCAGCCGTACCCGGTCGATGCCGACCGGTACTTCCATTTCACCAAAACCAACCAGCTTGCCCGCAGATTCTTCGTCAGCCTGGTAACGGGCCAGGGCTCGCTCGAATGATTTCTCCAGAATCCCAAGTTCCCGGGCAGTGGCCCGGCGGGCGGTCAACTGCCGAAAGCCCCAGTCTAACCGGTCTCTTGGCCCGGAAACTCCCCGGGACATCATCTGGCTGGCCAGCGCCCGTGCTGCTTCCACAAAGGTGACATCATTCAGCAGCGCCAGGGCCTGCAGCGGTGTGTTCGTGCGGGACCGGCTCAGGACACATGTTTCTCGTGAGGAAGCGTCAAACGTCATCATGATGGGTGGCGGCACGGTCCGTTTCCAAAAGGTGTACACGCTGCGTCTGTAAAGTTTTTCTGCCTTGTCACGCACGTAAACCTGGCTGGCAATCTCCTTCCAAAGTCCCTCCGGCTGGTAGGGCTTGACCGATGGCCCACCGATGGAGCTGACCAGTAGTCCACCACTTGCCAAGGCCTGATCTCTTACGATCTCGGCCTGCAACCGCAGGCGAGATGCCCGGGCCAGCAGCAGGTTGCCGGGATCGGCCGCCAGGTGTTGGTCGTTAATCGTGGAAGACTGCTGGTAGGTGGCGCTGGTGACAATCAGGCGGCGCATTGTCTTTACATCCCAGCCACACCCCACAAACTGGCTGGCCAGCCAGTCCAGCAGTTGCGGGTGCGTGGGCAGCTCTCCCTGGGAACCAAAATCCTCCAGCGTGCGGACCAGACCGCGACCGAAGTGTTTGTGCCAGAAGCGGTTCACGATCACGCGGGCCGTTAACGGGTTGGTCCCGTCCACCAGCCAGCGAGCCAATTCCAGTCTCGTGCGGACCTGACGGTCTCTGCCGCCAGCCAGGCTGGCAGGGATACCCGCGGCAACCTCCTCGCCCGGCTTGTCATACTGCCCTCGCTCAAGCATAAACGTCGGTCGCCGTTGAGGATTTTCCTGCATTACCATCACCGTCGGTACTCGCCGCAGCTCGGCCGTGAGTTCCTCCTCCAGCTTGCCTCGACGCTGGAAAAGACTTTTGATCGGTTCGCCCACATAGCGGTCCATGAACAGGTGGTAAAGCTTGTTCTGCTGGCCCGGCGTTCGATCGGCTTGGGGTATCTCCGCGATCTGCTGGATTGACTCGGATGTCGCCAGAATACGAACTTCCTCCGGCTTCAGGGTTCGCGTGTAAAAACGCGTTTCATCGAGTAGACCGTCCAGATAAGCCTCATCGTGCCCGCTGCCGAACTTCAGTGTGGGGGCGGTGTTGAAGGTACCAGTGAAAAGATCCAGCAGAACATCCAGCTCCCGCAATTCACCATTCACGTACAATTGAAACCCACGAGCCAGTTGCGATCCATCATGAAGCAGGGCCAGGTGCGACCACTGGCCCACCGGTAAAGGATCCCGCACCTGGAAAATGATGGCGTCGTCCAGCCAGCGCGGGCCGAATTTTACGTGCAAATGGTTGTCGACCAGCTTCCAACTAAATCCTGTGGCACGATCATTTTTCACATTCAGCATGCTCATGATTGTGCCGGTCTGAACCGAAAAAGGATGCACCCAGGTTGTCAGCGTCAGGGGTTGATCCCCCGCGAACCGGATCATGCCCCCGGCCTCTACAAAACGGCCCTCGGTAAGTTGCAGGGCCCGGCCCTGGACGCCTTCAGCCAGAACAACCGACTGCCCTTCCGGCACACTGAGCTGGTCCGGGTCTTCTGAAGGTTCTGCAATCCAAGGATTTTCCAGATCTTCCCATGCAAGTCGCACCGCAAGATCCCGATCCACCATCCGATCATCCCCAGCCCGCGGTTCATAATTGGCCGACCAGTTGCGTAGTGATTCCTGGATCTGCTCCACGTGCTGCTGTAACTGGATTTCCACCGCGGCAATCTGCTCTTCAAGTCCCGACAACCGACGTTCTATCTGCCGGGTGGGCGACTTCATCACAGGGGAAGAATTTCCGTGTTTGATCACTCGGCCCCGTTCCGGCAGGTTGTTGAAAAAGGCCATCACCTGATAAAACTCCCGCTGACTGATGGGATCGTACTTGTGGCTGTGGCAACGGGCGCAGCCCATCGTCAGCCCCAGCCAGATCGTGGCCGTCGTGTCGACACGATCGACCGCATACTCGACCAGGTACTCTTCGGGCACAATCCCTCCCTCTGAATTCGCCCGATGATTACGGTTAAAGCCCGTCGCCAGAATCTGTTCCGGCGTCGGGTCAGGCAGCAGATCTCCCGCCAGTTGCTCGATCGTGAATTGATCAAAGGGTTGGTTGCGGTTCAATGCATTGATCACCCAGTCGCGCCAACGCCACATGTAGCGGACCCCGTCGGTCTGGTAACCATTGGTATCAGCATACCGAGCCGCGTCCAGCCACTGCATGGCCATCCGCTCGCCATAGCGGGGAGACGCCAGCAGCCGGTCCACCAGCCGCTCGTAGGCCTCTGGAGATTCGTCTGACAGGAAACCATCCAACTCCTGCTGAGTCGGTGGCAGCCCGCTCAGGTCGATCGTCGCTCGCCGAATCAGTGTTTCTCGATCTGCGCGAGACGATGGCTCAAGCCCCGCATCCTCGATGCGAGCCAGGATGAACGAGTCGATGGGATTTCGTATCCAAACAGATGCGGCCGGTAATGCCGACCGAACGGGCATGACAAACGACCAGTGATCCTGCCAGGAGGCTCCCTGCTGAATCCAACGGCGAATTACCTGCCGCTGTTCATCGCTGAGGTGGCGGTCAGCTGAAGGCGGAGGCATCTGTTGATCGGGATCGCCGTTGTTAATCCGCCGCCACAACTCGCTTTTGTCCGGCGCGCCCGGAACGATGATGGCCGGGTCGCGGTCAGTAGCAAGAGCCACTTCCCGCAGATCAAGCCGCAGATTCGCCTTTCGCTGCTCGACATCCGGCCCATGGCACTTGTAACAGGTGTCCGACAGGATCGGCTTGATCTCACGACTGAAATCGACCTGCTGTGCCAGCAACAGGGATCCTTCCAGTCCGCCCGCCAACAGCAGTCCCAGCAGACCGGCCAGCCAAGTCGCTCGAACAGTAGCAGTCACCACGCACCACCTCACAACAATACGGCACCTGACATGCGGTATGGCAGGTCCAAGTCTCAGTTGATCCGCTCCCTGTATCTTACCCGACCCCCTCGCTGGTGTGCAGGATCTCAAGCTAATCTCAAGATAGTTTATCGAAACACACTCCCCCCTTAGCATCCGCTGGTGAAGGCCCCTTGGCGGCCAACCACCCGTTCCCTGCCAGGGATTTCAAGGGCCCACCTGCAACATCAGGTACCAGGGGAAGAACGACCGTTTTCACTTGCCACAGCCAGCGAGCTGAACAGGGTACCCGCCAGCAATTCAAAGCTGATCGGCAACATCCGCCAGCAGTCCCGCCAAAGCCGTTGGAGGCGATGCGACCGCCGAACGCAACCTTTCCGCTCCGTGGCCGCTCGCGTGACCACGACGCAATCCCTCGAGCAAACGGGACATGGTGACCTTCATTGGCAACCATCAGCGCCGCGTGATCCGAAGGAGAACGAGGAACGCGTCAGGGAGCTTCGACGCAGAAAAGGTGGCGTCGGCCGCGCAACAGGATCTTTCCATTGACGGGAACGGGCGAGGCGATCATCCGTTCGCTCATCTTGTTGGTGGCGAGGATCTCGAATTTGCCTGTCACCTGAGCCACGATAACGACCCCATCCTCACGCGTGGCATAAAGTTTTCCGTCGGCGACTACTGGCGAAGCGTAGTACTTCAAGCGGTGACGAGGCAACTGAGCTTGCCACACGGTTTCGCCACTTTCGGCATCCAGACAGACGACACCACCGCTGTCGCGCAGGATGTAGACTCGACCGTCGGCAACCACGGGTGTGGGAACAAACGTGCCAATGTCGGTGCGGGTCCACAAACGATGCGTCTCTGTGACATCGCCATCACCTCCCAGTCTTATCCCGGCAAGGTGAACACCCCTACCGTAAGGCACGATTGCGACATCACCCGCGACAACTGCTGAAGCCACTACGACCCAGTTGTTCTTCTGCTCGGGGTTGAAACCGCTTGCCGACCAGAGAGTTTTTCCGTCAGTCGCATCGTGTGCTGTCAAGTGTTCCGCACCCCAGACCAGGATCGCCTCGCGCCCGTCGTGGTGAATCACCGTCGGTGTGGCATAGCTGTGGTCGCCCTCAACAGGACAAACATAGTTCCGCGGAACTTTCCACGACAGCTCGCCGCTTTCCTTGTCGAAGGCCGCAAGGAAGGACTCGCCCTTGTGCATCACGGCCACGATCACGTCCTGCTCGGTCAGCACCGGCGAGGTTCCCAGGTCCCAGTAGAGCGAATCCGCGCCGAAACGACTTTGCAAATTTGTCTTCCAAGCAAGGTTTCCGGAAAAATCGAGCGCCGCAACATTGCCACTTTTGAAATAGACGAAGATGCCTTTTCCATCGGTCACTGGTGACGGGTTGCTGCCCGAACCGTTACGATGTTTCCCACGTCGCCCCATCCCAATGGCGGTCTTCCAGCGGAGCGCACCGGACCAGTCATAGGCGAACGCGGTGTCCTGACCCTGGTCCCAAGACGTAACAATGATTGAGTCATTCCAGACCACGGGAGTCGAACAGCCAGCTCCCGGAAGTCCAACTTTCCACCCAAGATTTTTTTCGAAGTTCCACTGGACCGGGTAGGAACCGTCGCTGGAAATCCCGTTCGATTCCGGTCCCCGCCAGCCCGTCCATTTGCCACGGGCGGGCTCTTGACTGCGGGACTTGCAGGAACCGTTCAGTGCCACGAGCACCAGCAGAGCAAGGGTCAGGCGGTAAGGCATGTCGTGAGAGCTTTCATGAGAACCAAACTTCCCCGTTCCAAAAACCGCAGCATTTGGCTTCTCGCGTGTGACGAGTGTTGAACGCCAGCCTACGGAAGTATTCCCGACCCGCGAAGCGATTTCTCCATAGATTCCCAAACGCGGTCCGCCACGAGAGCATGGCCTGCCGGTGTCCAGTGTATGTCACCGCGTTGAATGTAACGATCTCTAAACTCCTCGTAGGAATTTTCCGTCACCAAGGTTGGAAACAAGTCGATGAAGTCCAGCTTCTGCCGCCGACTGAATTCCCGCCAGATCTTGACCTGAATGCTGTCTGGGTTGCCGTCACGAATCTGGACCGGCCAAGGGTAGACAGCGAGCGTGACTTTGATTTTACGCTCTTTAGAGAAACGAACGAAATCTTTCATTTTTTCCCGCGCGGACTGAAGCCCTAACTGAACCCAATGGCTATTGAACCGCTTCTTGGACATCGTCCACTGGTCGCGGATGAGTGCGAATTCGGGATCGGAATACGCTTCCTCGTAGATGTTATCGAGCCAGAAGTAATCCAACCATGGAGGGTAGTAATCCGGCCGGTACTTGGCCCGGCGTTCCGCTTGACGTCGCTTGCGGAGACTGGGCTGAATGGTCCCATAGAAAAACGATGTCTCGCGCAGAAAACGATGGAGACCGGTCCGAAAGGTCGCCCAGCGCGTGGGCATCGACCCTTCGAAGTCCTTGTAGAGCACTTCGTCCTGAATGTCAGAGATGTCAATGAAAACGTAGATCTCGTCGACATGCAGCCCGACTTCGGCAACCAGGAATTTGGTCTTCTGGAGGTAGAGCTTGGGACAATAGGAAGAAACAGCACCGTTTAGTATCTCGACGCGATCGCGGTTGACCTTTTGACTCAGTAATCCAACAAAGGTGTCTTTGAAGGGGACACCGAGCCCCTCCGTGTAGGAGTCACCTAGAACGAGGATCCTGTACTTGTCGGTGGCCAGGCTCACTTCCCGCACGGCTTCATCCAGCAGACCGAGGGAATTTGTAAAAACAGGATACTCCGCTCCATCGCCCCACTTCGCCACGGCCGCTCGGTTGGAAAGCAACCCGTGGTGATAGAAAGGGTGTGACTCGCGAAAATTATTGTAGTTCTTGGGCAGCAGGAGCAGGCCAGCGGCAAAATCGAGGACCAAAACAAGAAGAAGGATTGTCAGGGACAACGTCTTGCGCCGGTGTCTTCTGAACACATTGACGCGAGTGGATCTGCTGGAACTGGCTTGGGTCATCCGCTTCATGTCTGCCGGGCCGTTACCCAGGCTAACGAATAATTGCGTACAGGAATGCTGATGGCTCTACTCTGTTAAGGACTCGCTCTAAAGACACGCCGTCAAAAATGCCAGAAGTATCAGCGTGGTGAAATTCGGCAGGCCTACTCCAGTCCGACAACCGTGACTTTTCGTGTGCATCTGAAGTGTTCTCACTGGCAAATGGTCCGCCAAGGCGACAGACCTGGTCGCTGTCTATCCCTCAACCCAATGCGCCAAGCTCAATCTTAATGAGATCCAGAGGGCTTCGGTTTTTGCTCCCGAAGCGCAGCCGGATTCACCCAGATATGCTGGGTCATTTGCCGATATCCGGCTTTTTTCGCAACATCGTACATTTTGTCAGCGCGAAAAATAGCATCAGGTTTATAATTTCGCATCACATAGACGGGATCGAACTTCGTGTGACCAGGCCGAAAGTGAATTGCGTCGTCGAGGGCAAACGGCTGCCCGATTTTCCTCGCGATCCGTTTTTCACTATATCCGAGCACATCCACCAGTTTATAGTCCGTAAAAAATCCCGTCATGCCGGCCCATTGCACTGCGATCACCGAATCCGGTTTTACATAGCGGGTGAGCGACTTGGCCCCCGCAACGATGCGGTTATCAGCCCCCACGCAAAATGGGCGATCCGCCACAACCAGTTTCCTCCAGATCTTTTCGCTTTCGGCGTTACCCCAAAAGCCCAGAAAGAAATAAAGGGCGATAACTGTAAATCCCGCATGGGCGTAAAAGATCCTCCTGTCATCCATTTTTTCGCTGCGGTTCTCCTGCCACCAGGCGACAGCTTCATTGAACAAGTAGTTGAGTAATACAAATACCAACGGCATCACGGGTGCGATGAATCGGTTGGCCGCCACTCCGTTCTCCCATGCGTCGCCGCCAATGTAAATATTGTATGCAAAATAAAGCAGTACGATCGCCAGAGGGAGACGCACTTTGTGTGCCCGTTTCACAGTTGGAATCAGCCACACTGCCAGAACTGTTAGAGGAATCCAGAGGGGGGCAAGAAAGTGTCCCGTAACGAGGACGCCCCGCATGATGCGCACCGAAAGGGGCGTGCCGGTAAGTTTAAGATAATACGTATTTGGCAGCCAATCACCGAAATAAATGAGGCGAAACAACTCGTAACCAGCAGCTGCTGCGACAATCAAACCCAGGGGCCCAATCCACAGTGCCCGGTTTTTTCCAAAAACGACATGGCGAACATAGAAGAGGCACGCCGCTACCGCCAACACCATGTCTGGCCTCAGCAAAATGCACAGTGAGAGACACACGGCAAGTGCCCAGTAGCGATCTGACTTTGTGTGCACAACCCGAAGACAGAGGTAGGTCACGGCTGTGAAAAGCAACGCCTGGAGTCCCGTTTCCATCCCCCTCAGGCTCCAGAAATTCAAGGGATAGTAGCAAGCCGTCAGCAGGGTTGCGGGGATCCAGGTACCGCGGTTGGATTCACGGAAGAAATCAATCATCAGTTGACGCACGACCAGGATATTGGCGACGAGACAGGCCACACCTAAAATCTGAATTCCTAACGGGCGCAGACGAAGGGGCAGTCCCAGAGCGTTGATGGGAACCATCAAGAACGTCCAGAGAGGGCAGGTGTACCCTTCGACGGGCTGTCCCTGTCGCGCCCAATTGAGGCCGTAGCCTTCGACAAGGTTGCGGGCATAGCACATAGAAATCATCGCGTCGTCGAACAGGCTAAAAAAACGTTCTTCCCCAATAAAGGATGAAGAACGCATGATAAACCACGCAGCCCAGGCGACAAACGCGACGAGAATAGCGCCCAAATACAACAATCCGCGGTGTTTGTCCACGCGGGTTGAAAGTAAGTTGAGATCGTTCATTCCGTTCACAGCTTTGAAAACAAGTTTTTGTCTGCGGATCCCACACTGCTACAAATGCGTTGTATCCACAAACTTCAAACCAGATTTTTTCGGACCTGCCTGATTGATTATAACACGGGCTTAAAAAAACTCCAAGATTCAATGGTGTCCAATGAAAGCCGACCGGAATTCAGCTGAACAGGAAGACGTGAAACTCCGGGACGTCGAACCTGCTAATGTGCCCAATGCACCTCTGCCCTCTGACAGCGCAAACTCGCTGCGGATGCACTTGCTGATGTCGCCAGGTTCAACCACTTCGAGGGCTAAAACGTGTCCCTTGATCGCGACCGAAAAATTGGAAGGCAGGGTGCGAAGAAACAGAATGCAGTAACATTTTCATCGTGTTGTCGGTTTCTCCTGGCTATCGTCTGGCGTCCGGTACCAACAAGACATACCATGAGTCATTCTCTACGTCGATTGGCCGTACAACTTGGCCCGTTTCCGGAATTCAATGCATTCAAATTGCTGAAGTCCAACACCACCATGGCCCATTCAACCCGCCGTCACAAACTCCTCCTGGGACTGGCATTTTTCCTCGGGAGCTTCCAGGGGAACTTAAGTGCGCTGGAGAACACCGGTCAAAGGCCGAATATCCTCTGGCTCTCCTGCGAAGATATCAGTCCCCACATTGGCTGTTACGGTGACCCTCACGCCATCACCCCTCACGTTGATCAGTTGGCAGCGGAAGGTGTGAGGTATTCCCATTGCTTCACCGTTTCCGGCGTCTGTGCCCCGAATCGCTCTGGAATCATCACCGGGATGTACCAGACCACCCTGGGTACCCATCACATGGCGTGCGAGATCACGCTTCCCCCCTACATTCGGCCATTCCCCGTCTACTTACGGGAGGCGGGCTATTATTGCACGAACAATTCAAAGACCCATTATCAGTTCAAACATCCGCCCAGTACCTGGGACGCTTCAACCAGTGACGCACACTGGCGAAATCGGACTGACCCGTCGCAGCCGTTTTTCGCAGTCTTTAATTTCATCGATTGCCACGAAAGCCGCATTGCGTCCACTACCCACTACGAACGAGTCGCTCGTGTCCTGACACCCGATCAGCGACAAGACCCCAATGCCATCACGACGTTTCCCGATTACTACCCGGACACGGCGGTCGCCCGTGAGGACTGGAAACGGAACTACGAACTCATCACGGCCATGGATCACTGGGCCGGCGACCTGATTCAACAACTCAAAGACGATGGTCTCTACGAAAACACCATCATCTTTTTCTGGTCAGATCACGGAGTTGGTCTGCCCCGTGCTAAACGCTGGTTGTATGACTCCGGTACCCACGTACCGCTGATCGTACGTATTCCGAAATTATTGCGAAAAGCCGATCAGGGAACGGCGGGCACCGTCTCCGACCGGTTGGTCAGTTCCATCGATTTTGGTCCGACCGTTCTCCACCTGGCCGGCGTTGAAATCCCATGTCATGTACAAGGCAAACCGTTTCTCGGGCCCGCACCGGCTGAACCTCGCGATTACGTCTACGGCAGTCGCGACCGCATGGACGAACGTTACGACATCATCCGGATGGTCCGCGATAAAAGGTACAAGTACCTTCGGAATTACGAACCCCTGAAGAGCTACTACCAATACATGAACACCCCGGAAAAAGGCGCCACGATGAAGGAACTTCGTCGACTGCACGACGAGGGAACACTCGCCACGACCGCCGACTACTACTTTTCCACCACCAAACCCGTTGAAGAACTCTACGACACCGCATCGGACCCGCAGGAACTCACAAATCTCGCCAGCAGTCACGAGTATTCACAGGTATTGAGGGAGATGAGGGCTGCCCACCTGAAATGGGTTCTCGACACCCGTGACCTTGGACTGATCGCTGAACCGATCCTTGTCGACCTGGAAAAACAAGCCGGAAGTCGCTACGAGATTCTTCACACGGAAAATGATAAGCACCTCGCACAACGCATTGCGACTGCCGCTGTCTCAGCCACCGGGGGCCCTGACTCCAGCGAAACACTGGCCAACTTCATGGACGATTCCGATGCGGCCGTTCGCTACTGGGGAGCCACCGGACTGGGTAACATCGGACCGGAGGCATCCGCTCACCAGGCCCTGATGACACAACACTTGAGCGACCCCTCGATAGCCGTTCGCGTGGCCGCCGCACGTGCGCTGTGCCGCATGGGACATGCCGGCGATGCGCTGACCACCATCACCACCGTGTTATCCGAAGGAAAACAATGGGAACGCTTACAAGCAGCCATCGTACTGGATGAAATCGACGAACTTGCCATTCCGGTGATCCAAGAGATGCACGCTGCATTGAACCCACGACCCGAGTTTTTCGCAAGAGGAAAATACGTCGTCCGGGTCATCAATCGAGCGCTGAATCAACTGGAAGGCACCGCGCGCATCGTACGATGAGCAAGGGGTCACCAAAAATTGCAACTCCGAGAACATCTCAATGTTCCGGGCCGCGGTTCCCCCGGACTATTTTTCCCGGAGCGAAACTCCAGCAAACCGCCAACCAAGACCGGCGACGAAGTGGAAAGTGATCGCACACCATGCGAACGGTATTTTCCGGCCCCGCTTACGCCGCCTGTTGCGAGACCTGGCGACGGCGGAGAACCACCGGAACCGGTCCGTTCAGTTGCAGGGTGAACAGGTTCATCGATTCCACGTGGAGTGGGGTCTCCGAACCTGTCGAGATCGCATAATCTTTGAGAATCGACGCGACGGCCGTGGTAACGATCGACTTGGCAAGGTACTCACCCAAGCAGGCCTGCGGACCTACTCCAAATGGAAAATAGGTCCCTGCTGCGCGATACTGCTGCAACCGACCCTCCAATCGTTCCGGTCGAAACGCCAGAGGATCGTCATAGTACCGTTCGTCACGGTGGATGACAAAAGGACTGATGTAGACATCCGTTCCGGGTTTGACAACCGCTCCGCTTGGCAGCGTATGTCGCGCGCGCGCCTGACGTGAAATCAACCAGCCCGAGGGAAACAGTCGTAACGTTTCATGAATCGCCAGCGTGGTAAGCGGAAGCTGCTCGGTACAACTGGCTCCCGGTGTCCAATCGACCTGGTCCAGTTCGTCGTGAATGCGCCGCTGGTATTCGGGGTGCTTCGCCAGCAGATACAGCACAGCGGTAATCGAGTTAGCCGTGGGCTCGTAAGCCGCCAAAAAGGTGGGCAGCGTGTGGTCACTGATCTGTTCGTCGCGTAACGCCTTACCGCTCCGGTCACGGAAGGCCACCAGTTCGGAAAGAAGATTGAACTCCTCTTGAGGCTGCCGACGTCGATCTCGAATCCGCTCGGCCATTTTCTGATCCAAGGCCGCCAACACTTTACGGTAAACACGATTTCTCTTAAGCGGCAGCCACGGAGGTGGCGTCACCAGCGACCGAACGTTTTTAACAAATTGCCGATGCCCGGTCTGAATGGCCTCAAGAGCCTCCCGCCCGAGTCGCAACTCGTTGACGCCAAAAATCACCCGAGAGGCAACACGCAACGACAGTTCCATAATTTCAGAAACAAGTTCCAATGACTGTCCGTCTTCCCAGTCC
>Ga0310123_10000347_pt1 | contig 41898 bp, 38 predicted proteins | sample CB6_AW_1057_MG_FD_203505 | JGI IMG/M metagenome (GOLD analysis project Ga0310123, IMG submission 203505) | Marine microbial communities from Western Arctic Ocean, Canada - CB6_AW_1057 | ecosystem: Environmental > Aquatic > Marine > Oceanic | place: Canada: Western Arctic Ocean | collected... | reverse complement strand
GTACCACTCTAGGCTGTGAAAACAGAAGTCGTGCATTAGGTACGACTTAGGTCGTCAATGCGACTCCGTTCCTCACCGCCAACTTCTTGACTGGAAAACGTTTACGACCTCAGGACAGGTCACGCCCGGATGTGCTGAACTGCGGCGAATCCGACGATTGTCCCCGTTGGGTTAGCCGAGGAAGCGTTTGACTCGCTTGGCTAATCGCTGAGTGTCTTTGACCTTGGCACTCCCAAGATTACCAATGGTGCCGAGCCTAGCCTCGTCAGACGACTACTGTTCCGCCTGTCACGAAGCCTGTTTCACGTCAGTCTGTCGGTCCGGTACTTTACGTTGGACTTCGGAGTGTTGGAGAACCGACAGTTCGAGTGAACATGCCAAGAAACACCCGCGAACAAAAATGGCCTTCTGGCGGCCTGGGAAGACTAGATCCGGTCGCGCGGGTAGATCCTTGCAATGTAGGTATCCGAGGTGGTGAGCCACACTCCTAACGACACGCTCGGGGGCAGTGCCTTTCGACTTGATACGGCGTATGTTCTCGCTATGCCGCTCTCGCGTTATCGAATCCATTTGTTAGGTGCGGCTATCCAGGTACAACGCCTGGGTTGTCACCGTCAATGGCGGTTTCCTCCGTATAATCACCCGAGGTTACCAACGCGTTGGTGATTTCGGCCAAGAAGTCACCTAATTCCGTGCGTTGCGATGTCGCATTGCCAGGGCGCAATCTGAACGCTCCCACGCTCGGCACGCCGGTGCCCGTCTTAGGCACGGGAGGCTGACGAATGAAATTCAAGGGTTGTCCAGTTTCGCCAGGACGATCGGGGTACAGAATGAAGGCTCCCCGTGTCCATCGGTGAACGGGAACGTTCGCCCTTGCCGGTTCTTCGTTGTGCCTGGGTCGAGCCGGACTTCACGAGCGTCCAGATCGACCTGTCGCCATTGAAGTGAACGCTCCGTAACCTTCCCAGATTGCCGGGGTTAGTATGGGGAAACGCATGTTCGGACCGTACGTCCACCAGATCGACCCGATCCTGTTCGACATCGCCGGTGTGCACCTCTGGTGGTACGGGCTGGGCTTTACTCTCGGGTTCTTGGAGATTCATCTCTACCTGAGACGCCGTCATGGCCAGCCGCACCTGTCGCTCCGAGAGGTCTGGAGCCTAAGTCTGTTCATGGTCATCGGCGTCCTCGTCGGAGGCCGAGCCGTCGAGATCGTCTTTGACGAATGGTCGTTCTACCGTGAGCATCTCGGGCTGATTCCCGCCTACTGGCTCGGCGGGATGGCTACACACGGGCTCATGCTCGGTGGCGCGGTCGGCGCGGGACTGTTTGCACTTCGGTACCGGAAGTCGTTCCTGCTCCTTGCCGACACTCTCGTCATTCCGGCAGCGTTCCTTATGGGAATTGGACGACTCGGGAACTTCATCGACGGCCAGATCGTCGGTGCCGTGACGGACGTGTGGTGGGCGGTCCAGTTTCCGGACGCGGACGGCTTTCGCCACCCGGTGGTGTTGTACGACGGTGCGAAGAACCTGCTACTGATGGCCTACCTGATGCGCGTGAGACGAGTGAACACGACGCCTGGCGCGACCGGGGCCCGCTTCGTGTTCTGGTACGCGTTTCCTCGCTTCTTCATTGACCTCTTCAGAGACTATCCGACTCACCGGCTCGCTCTCGGGACCGGGCAGACGCTCAACATCGTGATGGCCTTGCTCGGCGCTGCACTATTGTATCGCTCGCGCTTGCGGAGGCTAGGTCGTCTCAAGAATAGTTTAGCTACCGCTCCATCCCCTGGCGGGTCGCTCGACGCGGCGCCTTTGGTCTCCCAGCGCATCGCCTTCATATGTTTGCTGGCGTTCTGCCTGACGATTCCGAGCAACTGGACACAGGACATCCCGTCCCGGTACGGCGAGCGACACTCGGGACTGGAGTACTCTTGGCTGTACCCCATGATCGACACTGCGCCGCCGCCTGCAGGTCCCCCGGTGATTACTCGGTCTCGCGGGCGTTTCGAGGTCGGTGCGCTCGGTGGTGACCCACATACGCGTGGGAGGGGGCCAGTTCTGTGGTGACTATGGCAATCGGGTCACGAGTGAGATGACGCGGTCAACCTTGGCGCTCGTCCTGTTTATGACAGTATCGGTTTTCGCCGCGGTCCAATCGACCACTCTGGACACGTTCAACGAACCTCACAGCGGCACGCCGTTCCCAGTCTCGCTGACCCCGCCTGGCGACACGACGCCGCACTGGATCATGGGTACGGGGCTCCGGCAGCGGACGATTCTCAGGGTCAAGATCTATGCGTTCGGACTTTATGTCGATCCAGAGGGTGCTCGCGCATCTCTCTCTCGGTTTGCAGGTCTACCGGCGTCGACGCTCGAGCGCGACGAGAGTTTCTACCGGCACCTCCTCGATCTAGACTTCGCGATGACGCTTCGGCTAGTCATGACACGTGCCGTCAACGGCGCCGACGTGGCCGAGGCCTTCGACGACGCCCTGAGGCCCCGGATGACGCGGGCCGTGATGGACACAAATAACTCCGGCGATCTGGCGGTGCTGGAGAGGTTCCACGGGTACTTAGACGTGGACGAGGTGAAGACTGGCACAGAGATCGTCTTCTCCTGCGGTCCGGCGGGGCGCCTGACTACCTCGGTTGGAGGAGACGAGCGCCCACCCATCGACTCGCGGGCCCTATGCCGGGCGCTGTTCGATGTCTACCTCGGCGAGGATCCGATCTCGGATGACGGCAAGAGGAGCATCATCGCCGGATTTCATGGTCTGATCGAGTGAGCTACACGTCGGCGTCCCCCTGCTCGGCAAGCGCTTCGGTTTGACTACCTCTGCGGGTGTCTACCCATTCACCGGCCCACCGGGCGCGAGCGTGATGAGAGTGGTGGCGAGAGGGACACTGACGTCGTACCGCTCGTAGGCGGACGAACCCCGTCCGACTCGGCATAGAATGGATGGGTGAGATCGGGTACGTGAAAACGATGGAATCTCAGGAGGTGGTGAAATGAGAAGAGTGATAGTGCTTGGCGCGCTGCTACTGGCGGGCGCCCTCTCGGTAGTTGGTGTGGCCGGCCAGCAAGGCCAAATGAATATCGAGGTCGATCAGGTCAGAGACAACCTCTTCGTGCTGAGGGGAGAAGGCGGTGGGGGTAACACGGCCGTCTTCGTCACCGCCACGGGGGTCGTGGTCGTCGACACGAAAAATCAGGGCTGGGGCCAGCCGATCCTCGACACGATCAAGACGCTGACGAGCAATCCGGTCACTACGCTGATCAACACCCACAGCCACGCTGACCATGTGAGCGGAAACGTTGCGTTTCCGACCACGGTCGAGTTCGTGGCGCACGAAATTACGAAGGCCAACATGGAGGCGATGCGGCCCTACACTGGGCGCACGGAGCCACCCGCCAACGTGTTCGAGGACTCTAACGGCCGGGGACTCCCCACCCGGACCTTCACGGATCGGATGTCGCTCGGCAGTGGAGCCGATCAGGTGGACCTGTACTACTTCGGGCGCGGACACACCGGGGGCGATGCGTGGGTCGTCTTCCCATCGCTGCGGGCGCTCCACGCCGGCGACATGTTCCTCGGAAAGCGGGTGCCGTTTCTTGACGCGGCCAACGGCGGGAGCGGTGTCGCATTCGGCGACACGGTGCAGAAGGCGCACGACACGATTCAGAACGTCGACACGATCATCACTGGTCATAGCACCCAGATGACGTGGAGCGATTTGGCCGAATGGGCCACGTTCAACCGTGACTTCCTCGAGGTCGTACGGACCGGTCACTCGGCGGGCCAGACCGTTGAGCAGATCGCGACGTCGTGGACGATGCCAGCGACGTATACGGGTTACGATGCGCCCACCAACACGGCTAGTGTTACACGTAACATCCAGGTCATCGTCGACGAGCTCGAGGGGCGCAGCGCCAGGTAGTCGTCGGGACCCGCTCCTACCGTGCCGCGGACGGAGCTAGTTCTGGGCCTTCACACCTGGTGAGTCGGCCGCACCCCCACGCTTGGTGTCTGCTTGGCAGGGAAGCTTACGATAGGAACTACACAAAGGAGATACCAATGAAAACTACCATCATCGTTGCACTCACGCTTGTGCTCATGTCGTCGGTGGCGGGTGCCGACACAAGGACCGGATCCGCAAAGGGCACCAGTCTTATAGTCTGGTCGTTCCTGGCTACCGGGGAAACGAAGATCGTTCTGTCCTGGTCGAAATCCGCTTCCGCACTCCTGTCCCTCGTAATCTGCGGGACGGATCCAGGTGACACTGACCCATTGACCTTCGGGGCCGCTGCGGGAGATCTCAACCGCTTCTCCGAGATCACCATGAGCGCGCCAAGTGGCTCGTACTGTCTCGTTGGAGTCGGTAAGACCAGTGGACCCAATAGCGCTTTTCGGATGCACGTCAACCAGGTAACCTCCGAGATCACGACGTCTGAAGGTCGGGTGTTTTCAACTGAGAATACGACGCCGCTGGAGCTTCATGCGCAAAATGAATTCCGACGTCTATTAGCGTTGTCAAACAGTAGGTAATGGTTTGTGACTTTTGGGGATTTATTCTGTTTGGCTCAAGCCTGCTGGACAGCAGACATTGGCCGACGTCGACGCGATTCTGCCGGGTCGGGTGCTCCACGTGAGCGGCTCGCTGACGTTCTAAGAGGGCACGAAGCGGTCGCGTGATCGTTTCAGGAAGCAAACGAGCCCGGTGGGCAGGGATGCCCGCCTGGCTTTTCTTGTATCGTAAGCTTTCACATTAGACACAGAGGAGGTTGCAATGCTCCGTCAAGGTTTGTTGTTTCTGGCTGCATGGGTACTTGTAAGCGCGACGACCAGTGCTGTGCCATATTCTGCACTGGCGCAGGGTACACAACCTCTGACGACCTGGGGCGATCCTGATCTCCAAGGGGTCTGGGATTTTCGAACGATCACACCCATGGAACGTCCGGAGGAACTGGCTGACAAAGCGACTTTGACAGAGGAGGAGGCGGCAGCCTTCGCAGTCGCAGAGAGTCGTCGCGTGAATCGGGATCTCATCGATTCGGAAGCCGGCGGACTCAATTACGCTGCGGAAGCAGAGGGTGGAGTGGTTCCCTACAATGAGTTCTGGTACGACCGGGGGGAAAATGTCATTGGAACGAGACGAACGTCACTGATCGTCGATCCGCCCAACGGCCGGTTTCCTCCCTTGACACCTGACGGTCAGAGATACATGGACGCGCAGAGAGAGATTGGCCGCGAAGAACAGCGTGGACGCCCTGTGGCGGACAAACCAGATGACCGTGGTGTGGGTGACCGGTGCATTATGGGATTCAATGCTGGCCCGCCAATGGTGCCCAGCGCCTACAACAACAACATTCAACTATTTCAAACGGCTGACTACGTGGTTATTCTGAACGAGATGGTTCACAACGCACGCATCGTCCCACTGGATGGCCGCTCGCACGGAACCATCCGACAATGGGCCGGTGATTCTCGTGGCCGGTGGGATAACAACACCCTCGTGGTTGACACAACTGATTTCAGACAGGAAACAAGCCTAAACGGATCAGGGCCGTCGATGCATCTAATCGAACGCTTCACTCGTGTAGACGCCGACACACTGAACTACGAGGTGATAACTGAAAATCCAGAAATCTGGACGAGCCCATGGACCATGCAGGTTCCCATGAGAAAGAATTTAGACGACATTTATGAGTACGCGTGCCACGAAGGCAATTACAGTATGGCCACCATTCTCCGCGGCGCACGGCTTGAAGAGCTGGCTGCCGCCGAAGCGGCACGGTAGAGGCACGACACGCATGAGCTCGGGTCGGCGGTAGAATCATGACTCATGCGACAGCGGCGCGTATCGCGCAAGCGGTCGCCGATCACACCGACCACTCCTGAACCTATCGAAGGCCTCGGATGGCGTGCGGTCGGCATCGTCCTGGCCGCCTTTCTTGCGTACGCGAATAGTTTCTCTGGGCCGTTCATCCTGGACGACTTCCTCTCGATCGTCGAGAACGACCAGATCCAGGAATGGTCGCAACTCGGGACAGTACTGTTCCCCGAGCGCGAGCTGCCAACTGCCGGTCGTCCACTCGTCAATTTCTCGTTCGCGGTTAACTACGCCCTCGACGGCCTGAACGTCCGTGGGTATCACCTCTTCAACCTGATCTGCCACCTTGGCTCCGGCCTGCTCATTTTCGGAATAGTGCGGCGCACGCTTCGACAGTCACGCCTCAAGGAGCGGTTCGGCGTGACGAGTCTGAATCTCGGATTCGCGTCGGCGATACTCTGGACACTTCATCCCCTCAACACCGAAGCGGTCAACTATCTGACGCAACGCACCGAGCTGATGATGGCCTTCTTCTATCTGCTCACCGTATACGCCAGTATCCGTGCCGCGCAGGCAAAGACCCGCTCTTGGAGCACGATGGCGATTGTGGCCTGTGCCGTCGGTATGACGTGCAAGGAGTCGATGGTGACGGCACCAGTGATGGTCGTCCTTTACGACGCCGTCTTTGTGTTCGGGTCCCTGAAGGGGGCTTTTCGCGAACGGGGACGGTTCTACGGAGCGCTTACCCTGTCGTGGGTCGTCCTGGTGGCGGTTACGTGGTCTGGGCCACGGGTGCACTCGGCCGGCTTCTCCAGTGGCGTCGATCCGTGGATCTACCTACTGAATCAAACAGTCATGATTACCCGGTATCTTCGTCTGACGGTCTGGCCTCACGGGCTCGTTGTCAACTACGGGTGGCCGCTCGAGCTGGCGTTGCGAGACGTGCTGCCCTACGCGCTGTTTATGACCGGTCTCCTCGCCTTGACGGTGGCCGCTCTGGTCCGGAAACCGAGGTGGGGGTACCTGGGCGCATGGTTTTTCGTGACGCTCGCGCCGACATCGAGCATCGTGCCGATCGCGACCGAGGTTGGCGCGGAGCGCCGGATGTATCTTCCGCTCGTGGCGCTCGTCGTGCTCGTGGTGGTTGGGGCGTCGTGTGTCGCATCGCGGCGTGGCGCAGCGGTGCTCGCTGTGGTGGCCACGCTGTTTTTTGTGGGGACCGCTACCAGGAACATCGAGTACCAATCGTCGCTCGGACTCGCGCGAACGGTCGTCGAACGGTATCCCTCGAGCGTTGCTCATCACTTTCTTGGAGCCGAGCTACTCGCCGCCGGGGATCGCGAAGCAGCCATGACCGAGCTCCGACAGGCGATTCCAGGGGCGCCAGGGGCACGCCTGATACTCGGGGTCGAGTTGCTGGAGGAGGGCAAGACCAGCGATGGGATCGAACAGCTCCAGACCTTTGTGCGCGACCAGCCGATGTCACGTGAGGCACGTTCCGCTCGGCAGCGGCTCGGTGCGGCGCTGTTGGCCCAACAGCGCCGGCCGGAGGCGATCGAGCAGCTGCAAATGGTACTGACGATGAACCCGTCGAACGCGGAGCGCATTGATACCCACGGAATGCTTGCTCTGGCCTTTCTCGGAGCTGGGAGTTTCGAGGAGGCCATCGCCCACCACCGCGAGTACTTGCGCGCCCGTCCGAACGACCATGAGATGCTACTGGGGCTCGGTATCTCGCTGGTCGAAAACGATGAGCGCGAGGAGGCCATTCCGGTGTTTCGTCGTGTCACCGAGCGTGACCCCATGAACGCCATCGCGCAGCAGAGTCTTGCGACCCTGCTTTACGAACAGAAGAACTTCGAGGACGCGCTTGTGCCGGCGGAGCAAGCGGTGGCGTTGCAGCCATCCGATCCAGACACGCACGTTCTCCTGGGGCGTGTACTGGCCCAGCTGGGCAGGTTGGACGAATCCCGTTCGCTCTTCGAGCGAGCCCTGCAGATCGATCCGGTTCACCCTGAAGCAAGAGAGGATCTGCGGAGACTGCAGCTCGTGACGCGGCGGTAATACGTTGACCTGACACCGTGATTGCGTGAGGACTCCTGACCGTTCGACAACTTACTGGAATGAGTGACCACGACGCTGCGCTGGCGTTCCTTGAGCGCTTTTGTGCCGGGAGCATTGAAAGTCTGGTGCCACTTCTCGACGAGCGCCTCGAGGTCACGGGCCCGTTCCACCGATTCACGTGGCGTACTGCGTATCTGGATCGCCTCACCGCTGATCCGCCGCAACCGTGCGAGTACCAGGTGCTCAGTGTCACGGCCGGTGACGATACGGTCGCCGTCTTCTACGACTATCGGAAAGGTGACGGAGTCCTTACGATCGCGCAGCTGTTCCGATTCAGAAACCATCTCATCGTCAAGATGTGACTGGTTTTCGACACTGACGGATTCGACGAGCCGTAGGGTCCTCGGCGATGCTGCTGTCCCTGACAAGTTCGGCCCTATAATCGGTCTAGCCGCTAACCACACTCTAAGGAGGACCATGGCTCGCGTATTACGTCGGCGTATCGTCCGGTTCGGATCATGCAGAATCACACCAGCTGCCATGGGTCTATGTGTCGCAGTCGGTGCAGCCTTCGTTCTCGGCGGTTGCAGCCAGATCGACGACCCGCAGCCTCCTACGGAAGTGGAAGAAGCCGCGGAAGAAGCGACCGAGAGGGCATCGTCGGCCGCCGCCGAGAGCATTCCAGAGTTTCTCGAAATGGGCGGCGAGAGGTCGGTCACGAGCTTCTTTATCACGGGTACCGGGCTCGGAAAGGGTGGCGACCTCGGCGGGCTAGTCGGAGCTGACGCGCACTGCCAGGCACTTGCGGCAGCCGAGTATGCCGGAGACCACACCTGGCGGGCCTATCTGAGTGCGACGGCGAGTGAGGACCAGCCGGACGTCAACGCGCGAGACCGGATCGGTACCGGCCCCTGGTACAACGCCGAGGGGTTGCTTGTCGCGGCGAGCATAGAGGCGCTGCACACTGGCGACAACCGGATAGCCAAGGAGATCGCGACTACCGAACGTCTGGACCCGGTGAACGGCGTCGGCGACACACCAAACACGCACGACATCCTGACTGGCTCCCAGTCAGACGGAACGGCGTTTGCGGAAGGCCCAGAGGGGGAGGACCTGACGTGTGGGAACTGGAGCTCGAGCAATGAGGGACGCGCCCAGGTCGGTCATCACGACAGGATGGGCCGAGGTGACGGCGCGAGCTCGTGGAATTCGGCGCACCCGTCCAGCGGGTGTGGTCAAGAGGATCTGCAGAGCACCGGCGGAGCGGGACTCTTCTACTGTTTTGCGATCGACTGACGCTGGGTTTTGGCTAGGAAACCGGTTAACACAGCACCGGGCCGCTACTGGAGCCAGCTTCCCAACGAGTATCGCCCCTCGTGAAACTCGCCGCAGAGTTCGGCGACCAAGGGGTGGCTGATCGGCGCATTGTTTTTTTCAGACTCGATCAGATGGCGCTCTGCCACATAGGTCGTGTGCTCGGCGCCGTCGACGAGCACGTGATACCACGGCCGGTCTTTCGGTGGACGCGACCGCGCCACTAGCTCATACCACTCGTCGCTGCCTTGAAAGGTCGCGTCGACGTCAAAGACCACGCCACGATAGTCGAATTTCTTGTGATGAACGATCTGTCCCACGAAGAACTTGGCCGAGTGATCCATGGGATCAGAGTAACAGAGAACCGACCGTGAGCAGGCATCGGGCGACCTCGTCCTCGCCGCCCACTCGGTCAGCCCGACCACGTAGCTCCTGCAAGAGTTCAGCGGCCGTGTCGAGCCATTTTTCCGGTTCACGAGCGCTGACGCCCTCGAGGCGACGACACGGAAGTTCCGGCTGCGCCCAGAGGCCTCAAACGGCGGGCTCTCGGAAGCGCGGACGCGTAAGGTGTCCGCGCCGCACACCCGCACTCCACACCTCCGTCAGCGTGATGTAGCCAAGTTTGCCAACCACGACGTCGGCGCCGTGGATCAAGTCCTGGTGAAAGAACTCTAAGTAGTGCGGAAGTCGAATCACGTGTCGATCGCGGACCGGTGTCTTGCTGCCGAATGCCACGACCCATAGCTCATGACCATCGGGCTCGGTCGCCAGAGTGTCACAGTTTCAGCCAACGTTTTCCATGCTTACGACCGCGAGCGGCGCGTCGGCAGGCACACCGAGCCGACGGCGGACGTTGGCTCGTCGAACGCGTGGTTCCCGACTGAGAACCGGAGCCACCTGTCTGGCACTCGTCGATGGTGAGCACACCGGCGCGGTCTGGACATGGTACGTGGCTCCGGCGAATACCTCTTCCAGAGAGGCCGCCACCGGCTCCAGTCCAGGACACTCATCAAGATAGCCTCGACAGATCCAGTGCAGGCGAAATTCTCGACGAGCACCCAGGGCACGCCACACGTGCGTGGAGACTTCGCGTAGAATCTGAATCCTCGATGCGAGTCTCGCTTCCATGAGTGACCTTGCTCAGCGTCTGCCCTTTGCCGCGACGCGACTGGCAAAGGCGTATGCCGACATCGGGACGCTGCCGGCTCGTGTGATTTTGAACGACGTGCGCAGCCTCTACAACGTCGGCGCCTTCTTCCGGACTGCCGACGCCGTGGGGCTTGACCGGGTGTGCCTCTCTGGAATCACCGGCCGGCCACCGCATCGAGAGATCAGCAAGACCGCACTGGGTGCCGACGAGCACGTCGAGTGGGAGGCATGCCCTGACGTGGTGTCGTATCTCGACCAGTTGCGTAACCAGGAGTACGAGATCGTCGCCATCGAGACCTGTGCGCACTCGGTGGATCTCTTCGATTGGCGACCCGGGTTTCCGGTCGCGGTGCTCTTCGGTAACGAAGTCGACGGACTCTCGCCTGATCTGCTGGCGCGATGCGACACCTTCGTCAGACTCCCGATGCGGGGGTTCAAGCATTCCCTGAATGTCGCGACGGCGGGCGGTGTCGTGCTGTACGAGCTATTGCGAAAGTATCGAGAGCTGTGAAGCGCAGCTCGGCCGTTCACGGCGGTTCTACGATAGAATCAACTGCTACGCAGCTTCGGTAGTGGCACTCTGATTCATGTCCGAATATCAGTATCAACCGCTTTTCGAATTTGGTCCCGACGAGACCTCCTATCGCCAGCTGACGACGGAGGGGGTCTCGGTCGTCATGCTCGACGGCCGAGAGTTTCTGCGGGTCGACCCCGACGTGCTCCGCGAGGTGTCTCGTCAGGCGTTTGACGACATCGCTCATCTCCTTCGGCCGGCGCACCTGGCCCAGCTCAGGAAGGTGGTGGACGACCCGGAGTCGTCGTCCAATGACAAGTTCGTCGCGATGGACCTGCTTCGCAATGCGAACATCGCCGCCGGCCGGGTGTTGCCCGGGTGCCAGGATACGGGCACGGCGATCGTGATGGGGCACAAGGGCGAGCGCGTGCTCACCGACGGTGACGATGCGGAGGCGCTGTCGCACGGTGTCTTCGATGCGTACGCGCAGCGCAACCTCAGATACTCGCAGCTGGCTGCGCTCGACATGTACACGGAGAAGAACACCGGGTCAAACTTGCCCGCACAGGTCGAGATCTACGCCGAGCCCGGCGACGAGTACGAGTTGCTCTTCATCGCCAAAGGTGGTGGCTCGGCCAACAAGACGTTCCTGTATCAGGAGACGAAGGCGCTGCTCAATCCCACCTCCCTGTTGGCCTTTGTCGAAGTGCAGCTCAAAACGATCGGGACATCGGCGTGCCCACCGTATCATCTCGCGCTGGTCGTGGGAGGCACGTCGGCGGAGTTCACACTCAAGACCGTGAAGCTTGCCAGCACAAAGTATCTCGACCGGTTACCGACTAGCGGGAACGCCCATGGTCGTGCCTTCCGCGACCTTGACATGGAGCGACAGGTCTTGGAGATTGCCGAGGGCATCGGTATTGGCGCGCAGTTTGGCGGCAAGTACTTCGCCCACGACGCGCGGGTGATCAGATTGCCACGGCACGGTGCGTCATGCCCGGTCGGTCTCGGTGTCTCTTGCTCGGCCGACCGCCAGGCGCTGGCCAAGATCACGCGGGAGGGCGTGTTCCTCGAGAAACTCGAGGAGAACCCCGCCAAGTATCTGCCTGACGTGACGGATGACAAATTGGATGGCGACTGCGTCCGGCTCGATCTCGACCGTTCGATGAAGGAGATCCTGGCCGAGCTCAGCAAGTATCCCGTCGCAACGAGGTTGTCGTTGACCGGGACGATGGTCGTGGCACGCGACATCGCGCATGCGAAGCTGAAGGAGCGCCTGGACCGGGGTGAGGATCTCCCAGCGTACTTGAAGGACCATATGGTCTACTACGCGGGGCCGGCCAAGAAGCCCGAGGGCCGTGCATCTGGATCGTTCGGACCAACTACCGCCGGTCGGATGGATTCCTACGTCGAGCTGTTTCAGTCACATGGTGGCAGCATGGTCATGCTGGCTAAAGGCAACCGGTCTCGACAGGTCACCGATTCCTGCGCCCGCCACGGCGGCTTCTACCTCGGATCCATCGGCGGTCCAGCCGCGCGGCTGGCCGACCACAGCATCACGAGCGTCGAGGTGCTCGAGTACCCCGAACTCGGCATGGAAGCGATCTGGAAGATCACGGTCAAAGACTTCCCCGCGTTCATCATCATCGACGATAAGGGCAACGATTTTTATGCCCAACTGATGGGCACGAAGCCAGCCACGTTGATCAGGTCCTGAGCTGGGGTTTTCCCGGAAAGCCCGCATCGATGTCGGCCGTTCACGATCTGATTCCGACCACCGATCCGGTCACGTTCACGCACCGCCAAGTCTTGGTCATCTTTGCCGGCCTCATGGCTGGTTTGTTCCTGGCGGCGCTTGACCAGACCATCGTCGCGACCGCACTGCCGACGATAATTGGGGAACTGGGCGGTCTCGACTACTATTCCTGGGTCGTCACGGCCTATCTGTTGAGCTCTACCGTTTGTACCCCCCTCTACGGGAAGTTCAGCGACATGTATGGGCGCCGTGCGGTGCTCCAGACGGCCGTCGGCGTGTTCCTGGCAGGGTCCGTTCTTGCCGGTGTGGCCCAAACGATGCCGCAGCTGGTGACGTTCAGGGGTATTCAGGGGATGGGCGCCGCCGGTCTCATGACCATGACGTTTGCCGTTATCGGCGACGTCGTGTCACCCCGGCAGCGGGGGCGGTATATCGGGCTGCTGGCTGGGGTTTGGGCTTTCGCGAGTGTGATTGGACCGTTGATCGGGGGGTTCCTGGTTGACCACGCCTCGTGGCGGTGGGTGTTTCTCATCAATGTTCCGATCGGGCTGGCGGCCCTGGCCGTGATCTCTGGTGTGCTGCACTTGCCGACGGGTCGCCGTTCCCATCGGATCGACGTCGAAGGTGCGGTGCTCCTCGTGATCGGTGTGACCTGTCTACTGCTTTCGATCGTGTGGGGTGGCACCGAGTACCCGTGGTCGTCCCAGCCGATCATCGGGCTGGCTTTATCCGGGGTAATCACGATCGTGGTTTTCGTTGCGTGGGAGGCCAGGTCGGCGGCGGAACCTATTCTTCCGATGCGTCTCTTTGCGAACTCAACTTTCTCGCTCAGCTCTGCAATGGGTTTCGTGACCGGCGCGGCGTTGTTCGGGGCAGTGATCTTCCTTCCGTTGTTCCTCCAGGTGGCGGTGGGACTCTCGGCGACTAACTCGGGTCTTCTGCTGCTCCCTCTCACTGCGGGTATCGTCACCGCCTCGGTCGTGTCAGGTCGAATCATCAGCCACACCGGGCGATATCGTGCGTGGCCGATCTGGGGCCTGGCGCTGGCGACGGTGGGGATGGCGTTACTATCGGTGATGCAGGCGGACACACCTCTCATCATCACTGCACTGTATATGGTCGTGTTGGGCTTGGGTGTCGGCGCCGTCATGCAGGTCACGTTGCTGGTCGTTCAGAACGCCGTCGACCATCGCGAGCTCGGTGTCGCAACCTCCACGGTCCAGTTCTTTCGGCAAATGGGCGGGTCGTTTGGTGTCGCCGCATTCGGCGCGATCATGAACGCCCGTCTCGAGACCGATTTACCCAAGCTGATTCCTCCCGCGGCGCTCGCCCAGGTAGGCGGGGACGTGAGCGATCTTCTCAACAGTCCTGCCGCGATACGCGCACTCCCGCCTCAGGTCGCGGTCGCGATCGCGTCATCCGTCGAGCTTGCGGTCCAGGCGGTCTTCCGCTGGTCAGTGCCGTTGATGTTCTTTGGTTTCATCCTGGCCTGGTTTCTCAAGGAAGTCCCTTTGCGTGAAACCGTGGGCCCGGCTTCGCAAGTTGAGGGCGCGGCGGAAGGCCTCGCATGCCAGCAGGAATCGACTAGGGTTGGCCCCGAAGAAGCACCTGTTCAGCGATGACCGAACTGCTCGACACCGAGCAACCGAAGGCCCTCGCGGGTGTGCGAGACCGTGTCGTGCAAGAGGCGTTCACGCGTGGGTTGCTCGTACTCGCGTGTGGCGAACGTACGCTGCGTCTGAGTCCGCCACTGATCGTCAGCCGTCCGCAGATTGATAGAGCTCTCGAGATTCTCGATGCGGCGGCGGCTGCCGCCACGAGTGACCCGCCGCGCGACGACATCGACATCTGAGAGCACAGCCCGCACTCTCGGTCTCGGCGTTGGATGTACTACTCGAGACGTGCGAGCTGCGCCGCGTCGATCTGCGTTGATGGCCCATGAAAAATCGCGTTAAAGAGTAGCTTGAAGGTGGCCCGTGACTGCGCGCGAAACGTGACCTGGCTTCCCATGGTGACTACGGTCCCGTCGCTCACCTTGAACGACACGACGTTGGCGTGGTTGCGGAGAAACTCGTCACCGAGCACCCACCCACTCGCGGCCATCTCTTCCTCATCGGGGTATCTCGACACGACCTCGGCCGAGATGTCGACGCTCCGCGTCACCTGATAGGCCTGGTCAAAACGAAAAAAGACCGGCCAGTTCTCGGGCATCCCAAAACCGATCGGATGGTGGGGGTCAAACTCTTGCTTGAGTAGCGAGCCTGAGCAGTAAAAGAGTCCCTGACGTGCCCCTTGGGCTGGGACCAGACGGCGGACGCTCGCGGCGACCGGCGATCCAGGTGTACTCAGTGGCAACACTGGCTCGATCGGGAGGTTTAGTAGTTCACGCGCGGTCTCGACGGCGGTCCCAAGTGCTATCAGTGTCCCGCCTTCGTGTACCCATTGGCGAAGTTTCTGCCAGCCACTCGGTCCGACACCGTAGGCCCAGCGCCACGACTCGTCGTGACGTCGAGGACTCAGGCCTTCAATGATCCGAGTCGTCGTGGTTCCTGACGGGAGCACGATCACATCGTAAAGATCGGAGAGGTTACCCTCGAAATCAACCGAGGAGATCACGTTGTGGGTGATGCCGTATTGTTCGAAGATCCACATCATCCAGCCGCCCGGTATATTGTCGGCGACTCGCCAGAGACCCACCCGAGTGGAGTCCTTGATCCGAAAGCCAGGCACCTCTGGCGCCCGATCCAGTGCCGATACGACGAGACCGTCGTCCGTTGAGGCCCGTCCCAAAATCTGTTCGGCCGTCTCGCTGGGCGGCACGATCCAAGCCCCAGGGGCCAGCGACCTATCGCCAGTTGTGACCGCGCCGGCAGCGCGAAACACCGGGACGCCCGCGTCCAGCAGCTCTGTCGTCGCTCTGAAGCCTGCGTTCGAGCTCGCCGAGATCGCGTAGGCCCAGTTGGGGCGTTCCGGCATCGGGGTGATACGCGGCGTGATCTCGTTGAGGAGTTCGAGGTCGGCGCTGAGCGGTTCATCGACCTGATCGACAGTGACGCCCATTAGCAGCCCAAGCGTTTGGGCGGTCACGTCGTATGGCGGAATCGGCGCCCCACCAGGGTAGTAGCGAAGGTCGGGGTAAACTTGTCGCTCGAGCATCGTTTTCGCGAATGCGCCATACGGCTGGGCCAAGTCGATCACCCAGGAGCCTGCAGAGTACGTCGTGTCACCAGCCGAGAACGCCGAACGCGCTTGGTGGATCTCGACCTCACCACGCTCGAGGATTTTGAGGAGTTCGTAGGTTTCGAACGGGTCGGGTTGGTCGGCCGGTATGACAAATGCGTACGGCGCCTGTTCGCGCTCGACCCAGTCTTTGTGAACGCGATAGAAACTGTCGAGCCAACGAGTCTTCTCCTTCGCGATCTGCTCGAGTGCGGCGAACACCGCGATTTCGCCGTATTCGACAATGTCGCGTAATCGCCACACTCCCGAGTCATACGGTACTGGGAAATTCGAAGTCGGCCGTTGTGGCCCGAATGGCCAGTTGATCCCGACCTGATTCACGATGGGGTCGGCTAGTCTGGCGCTCGCAATCTCTGTCAGAATCCGTGGTTGCCCGTGATACACCATGTACTGTCGTGCTGGGCTCCAGAGGTCGTACTGGTCGCTGTGGATGACACCTGTCTTCCCCGCCGCGAGCAAGGCTGAAGACATCGCCGTCCCGATCCGTTCCTGACCCTCGACCAACAATGGATGGATGTTGGGGTCGTGCGGCTCACTGAACGGCGGGACAAAGATGCGCGCTCCTTCCGAACCCATCTGGTGCATGTCGTGAGTCACGTGTGGTCGATATTCAGTGTGAATGTCGACCGACATCTGCGTTTCTTTCTGGGTGAACATGAACCAGTCACGGTTGTTATCGTGTCCGGTGTAACGGTGATACAGGTCCGGGTAGACCCGATCGTACTGGGTGTTTTTCGTGGCGTACCAATGATCAACGACGAGGACCTGCCCATCGGGGTTCTGTGATGGCACCAGCAGAATGACGGCATTGTCCAGGATCTCGTTGATCTCGGTCGAGTCCTCTGTGGCGAGACGATGCGCGATCGTGATGATCGTCTGACCGTTGCCAACCTCGGTGGAGTGAATGGTTGCGTACAGAAAATAGAACGGAACACCTTCACGAGTCAGGTCTGCTGCCTCGTCGTCGGTGATGACACGGGGGTCGGAGAGTTGATGGTTGATCTCAACCAGCCGATCTAGCCGGTCGAGGTTCGACGTCGAGCTGAACGTTGCGAGCGCATACGGATGTCCGTTGGTCGTGGTGCCGCGGTGCTCGAGCGTGACCAGGTCCGAGCGGTCGGCAAGATGTTGCAGGTATTCGAGCACCCTCGGATAACGTGCGAGCTCGCCATCAGTGCCGATTTCGAATCCGAAAAACTCGGTCGGCGTCTGAATGGACTGAGCCGAGGCGCCCGACGACCACACGAAGAATACAGCCAGCGTCGCGAGGTGGACCCCTGCACCAAGACGTGGCGCCGCCACACGGCAGAGGGAAAGGATCATGGAGTACATTCCACAAATACCAGAAAATATTTAGGATAACACGCTACGTTGTTGAGACGAACCCCCGCGCGAAGGTGAGGAATGCGTAGGCGTCAGAGAAATTCGACACGAGACCGAATGAGATGCGCACCGCACCACCGCTCTCGGCGTTGATGCAACGCATTAGGTCGTTTCGGTCCATCCGGTCATCGGCGTTGCGGAAGCAGCGCTTCAGTTCATCTTCCGAGAGACCAAGCGCGACCTCTCCCGCTCCCGGATTACAGAAACATCCGGTACGGAGGGCGATGTGGTGCTGGGAAGCCCTAACCTCGACACTCCGGTGATCGAGAAGCGTCCCATCGGCGTGAGACAGATTGAATGCCACGGTACCGCCGCGTCCCTCTGCTGTGATCGGACCATACAGCCGAACGACGCGGCGACCGTTTGCGTGACGGAGTGACTGTAGCTGGTCGAGCAGCCATGCGGTCAAGCATCTGACCCGTTCGTGAATGACCGACATCGTGACCGAGTCGAGGAGGTCGAGTCCAAACTTGACCGCTGGAATACTGAGATAGTCAACGGTACCATCCTCAAACGCGTGCGGACCGACCGACATGAAGTGTCGATCACCTTGAACCGAAGCGACGTCGATCGTTCCACCGGAGAACCAGGGCCGATGCAGTGTCTCGAGGGCGTCCCGCCGGGAGATGAGCGCACCAACCCCGGTCGGGTGACCGAACATCTTGTAGAACGACAGGGCCACGTAGTCGGGCTGCCATCGACTCAGGTCGAGCCGATTCGTTGGCGCGAACGCCGCGGCGTCGAGCAGGACGGTCCAGCCAAGCGACCGTCCCTGTTCGATCCACTCCAACGGGTGCTGCACGCCGGAGAAATTCGATTGGGCCGGGTAGGCGAACAGGTTGTGGCGCTCGGGAACGCGATCGTGTAGGTAGCGATCGAGCGTCGAGGGGTCGACCACGAGGTCTGGCGGAAGGATCGGAACATAACGGGTCTTCGCACCCTTCGCCCGGTTAAACTCACGGATTCCGTTGACCGAGTTGTGATTATCGAACGTGAGTAGCAGCTGGTCGCCCGCATCGAACGGGTACGCCTCACCAACGAGCTTGAGGGCCTGGCTGGCGTTGGCGGTAAAGATCACCGTATAGAGGTCCGGCGAGGCGTTAAAGAACGCCAGCACGCGGTGGCGACACTCCTCGATCAGGTCGGTCGATGCGACGGACGGTGTATGGTGTGAGTGTGGGTTGCCGAAGATGCCAGCGGTGAGCAGTTCGCTGTGTCGTTGAATCTGTGACGCACCGTAGAGCCCAGCGCCTGTGTAGTCGAGATACACCTGCTGCTGTTCGTCCAGCCTCGAAAAGTCACGAGCCCGGATCTCATCTAGCACCTCGGTGGTGCGATACTGGTGGTAGGCGTCGAGGAATTGCTCGTAGGCGGCCTCCTTCGTGCCCTGTGTATGAAGCCGAGGCATGCGACTGTTCTCTCATCTGCAGGATACACCGTGCGTGAATCTGTTCGACGCGAAGTAAGCCTGGGGCACAGGTTAGGCGCCTCGCAACGTCTGCCTTCGGTCGGTGAGATCATCTACACGATCGACATCGATCCGAACACCGAGACCAGGCTCGTCGGTCGGTACCGTCACCATCCCGTTCGCATCCATCTTCCACTCGGGGATCACGATATCCCGCTGCCAGTAGCGAGCGCTTGGGCTGACGTCGCCCGGAATCGTGAAGTTGGGAAGCGATGCCAGGGCAACGTTGTAGGCACGACCGACACCACTCTCGAGCATGCCGCCGCACCATACCGGTAGTCCGTGGTGTTGACACAGGTCGTGCACAGCCTTTGCCGGTGTGAAGCCCCCGACCCGGCCCGCCTTGATGTTGACGATTCGACCGCTGCCGAGAGCCAGCATGTCTTCCACCCGATCGAGGCCGGTGATTGATTCGTCCAGACAGATCGGTGTAGCCAGTCGGTCCTGAAGCTGCGCATGACGTCGGAGGTCGTCATGCGCGAGCGGTTGTTCGATCATCATCAGGTTGAAGGGGTCGAGTTCTGCGAGATGGTCGGCGTGTCGAAGCGTGTAGGCGCTGTTGGCATCAGCCATCAGCGGCGCATCCGCGCCCAACGCTTCCCGCACCGCGGCGATGTACTCGATGTCGGCGCCTGGGCGGATCTTGATCTTGATTTTCCGATACCCCGCCTCGATGGCGGTGCGACTCTTATCGACGAGCGTTGCCTGAGTCGGCTGGATGCCCAAGGAGATACCGGTGGCAATGGCCGACCGCGTGCCGCCGATGGCGCGTGAGAGGCTAAGTGACTCTCTGGCGGCCCACAGAGCCCATCCCCCCATCTCGAGTGCCGCCCGCGCCATGAGATGGCCTCGAATGTTAGCACCGAGCTTGTCACTGAGCGACGACGGATGTGGCACGCTTCCACTCAGTGCACGTGGCGCCAGCCACTCGGAGATCGCCAACCACGCCGTATCGATCGTTTCGGACGAGAAGTTGGGACGCTCGCCGGCGACGCACTCGCTCCAGACCTTGATACCGTCGACATCTTCGAGCTCCAAGAGAAGGATGCGTCGGTCGGTCGTGACCCCGGAAGAGATTTCAAACGGCTCTCGGAGTGCCAGACGTATCTCGCGCAGTGTGATGCGACTGAGGCGCAAAGACATGACTAGTCGCCGGAACCTGATCTGGGCTGGCTGGTAAGCACGTATGCTGGTGGCTCGGTTTTGCTACCGTCGTAGAAGTCGACGACGCGATATCCATTCTTCAGATAGATGCCGAACGCGTGTCGGGCCGATCGCTGCCACCGACGGGCTTCTGCCGGATTGGTCGCCTTGAGGGAGACGATATCGGCTGGTACGGCAATCCGTACCAAATCGCTGGTCGGACGTGCTCGATTGGCGACGCCTGAACCGGCAGGGCCTGGGAGCACGAGGGGTGTGCCGGCGATGGAGTCGGGTCGTGAGGCGTGACGCTTCCCGGCGACGCGACGTTCTATGCCAGGACCATCGAGCTGCCACTTGACGATGAGCCGGTCCGTGTCTAGCCCGTGGTGGAGGATGCTACCGGTGTCGCCATACATGTCGTCGACATACTCAGTCGGACAGGCGCCCAGTGCGTTGAGGTTGAAACTGGCGTTGACCGCCATCAGCGGATCGTAACTCCAGTAGGCGACTCGAATGTCGTGTTCGAGGAGCTGCTCGCGCTGATAGAGCTTGAGACGTCTCCCGAGACCGATCCGCCGAGCCTCCGGCCGAACCGCGAGCATGTCTGACCAATGCGCGAGCACACCGTCCGCCACACCGCTGATTCCGAACACAAAGCCGACGAGGCAGCCGTGGGTGTCGAACGCCCCGACCGCGACGCCACCCACACGCTGGGTCACCATCAGGATCGTCGCGGGCACGACGTCGACGAATTCTGGACCCCAGATCTCCTGTTGAAGACTCACGCAGGCCAGACACTCCTGTCGGCTTTCGAGCGGTCGAAGTGTGACCTGGTGGGCTAGCGGCATGTGAGACATTTAATAAGGAATAGTGATTCCGTGCGCAGGATACAGGAACGTGTGAAGGGGCTTGTCGACTTCTGGGCCTTGCCTTTCATAACGAATCTTCCTGCCGGTCTGGACCAGCACCGGCTCGATGAGCTCGACACGACGTTTCGACTGACGGAGACCCGTAACGCAGAGGTCGCCCAGGCGTGGTTGCTACTGGCGATTCGTGAACAGTACGCGGTCGACGACTCACGTCTCGCCGCTTATCTGACTGAGATGATCGGTCGTCGAAAACTAGTCTGGCCACTCTACAAGGCGCTGGTGGCCTCGCCAGAGGGACGCGCGCGCTCACCATCTACCGGAAGGCCAGGTCATGGTATCACCCAGTCTCGTCAGGAGTGGTAGACAAGCTCGTCGGACTAGACACGTAAGCTAATTATTTACAGTTGTTTATGAGGATTAGTCCCTAGAGACATGCACCAGCGTTTATATATGAGTATATACGACTCATATAATTTGATTCTTACGTAATAATAATGTACAGTGGCTCAGTTAGATTAAATGAACAGACTGGATCAATCGAACACAAGGAGGAAGAAGATGCTGAGCCTGACTTATTGGCGCCCATTGAATGAGATGACCGATTTTCACCCTGAGGTGGACCGGGTGTTTGGCGACTGGCCGGCAACTCCCGAATGGTCGCGGCTACCGGCGACGGAGGCCACATCAGGGAGCGATTGCTGGACACTGAGAATGGCGCTGCCTGGTATCGACCCGAAGGACGTTCACGTAGAGCTTACCGGCAAGGTTCTCACAGTTTCTGGTGAGCACACCGTGAAGGATGAGCAGGCCGACCGACACCTGTCGGAGATCGGATACGGACGGTTCGAGCGCCGCTTCACACTTCCAGATGACGTCGCGACTGACGATGTCACCGCGACGTCCGAGCATGGGATGCTCGAGTTGACGTTGCCCACCGCAGAAGCCACGAAGCCTCGGCGAATCGAGATCGCTGGCACGAAGGTGAAAGGGTCAAAAGCGTCCAAAGAGGCTGCGTAGCGCCGACGCTGCCTCAGCCGTACGAATCACGGGCCGGACTCCTCGAGGAAATCCGGCCTTTTCTTTTGCGTGGTCGCGGCGTGCGGTGGACTACGACTTCTCTTGGTCCTCGAGTTCCGCTGCTTCCTTGGCACGCTGTTCTTCCTCGAAGAACTCTCGCTGCCAGTCGGGCATCTCCTGAGGACCGGGCTTCAGGCCCTCGATATCAGGGTCGAAATCCTTGGGCCGAGGCCCGGACTCCGATTTACGGGCTCTCACCTCGGACCGACGCACTTCCTTCATCTTCTGACGCTCAATTCGGCCACGCTCGCGCTGACGCTTGGTCTGCGTCGGCCTTCCTCTGTTCGCCAAGGGTACCTCCAGGTCTAAAGTGGCGGGCTGGTCCCCGCGGGGACCACAAGAACTTCGTTTATTCTAGCAAAACTCACGATCGGAGGTCTCGGGGAGACGCACGATCGCCGGTGTGCAGCTCGGGTCAGTCTCGTTGCTGGCGTAGCGCTTCTATGTACTCATCCAGGGCGTTCCGCTGCTCATCCTGCGCATCCGGAAGTGTCTCCAGATACCGTTCGTACCACTCCACTGCACGTTCCAGGTCGCCCTGCTGTTCCCACCCCTCAGCGACCACGGTCAGCGCCTCGTCTTGAAGCGGGTCCAACGCCAACGCAGTCAACGCGGCCTCGACTGCCAGCGCGGGTTCTCCGCGGAGCGTGGCCACGCGAGCCACCGCGAGGCTGACGACCGCCCGATCCGTATCCTGATCTGGTTCCGGTACCAGTTCGAACTCGAGCGGAATGACGGCGACATTCTCTGGGGCCGCAATATCTGGTGGCAGCGTGACCCACAGGACATATCGGTCTGGAAGGAGGGTTGCGAGGTCTGCCGCCTCGACGATGAGCGTCGTTCGAGCCGGTGCCAAGGCCAGCCGCCGTCCTGTTGACGCGACACCGGGGTCCAGCAGCCGCGCCTGCCAGTCGAGCATGTTCAAAACCGTTGTACCGCTGGCGGTCGACATGGTCACCGTGAGACGCTTCTCCCACGGGAAGTCCCCCGTGGAGTCTTCATAGTCGAGGGGGATCTCAGCCGCCGCTGCCGCACCCTCAGGGTTAACCTGGTTTTCGTTCCGAACTCGCCGAGCCGCGAGGTTCAGGAGAACCACTTCAACGACGAGGGGCTGCCCGACAAAAAGGCGCGACACGTCGCCGTGGCTGCTGAGCCGAACCTCGATCGACGCGTTCGCCGGGTCGACGGACAGACCAACACCGTTCGAGGGACTCAGCGAAGACCAGACGACCGCGGCAGCGACGAGCGCCGTCGCGGCAGTCGCAACCAGGAGGACGATCTTGAGCAGTTTCTCGACGAGATGCCACATCACGCCGAGGATAGCATGAGGGCAATCTCTTCCCCGCTGACACCGAAGGTGAGCCACATCAGGCCATACGACAACAGGCTTCTAAGCACGGCGATCTGGTAGAGACGAGGGTCAATACGGATGGTCATCTGGTGTCACTCAGACCCAGGAAGTGGGGTGAGGGTCCTCTATCCACGGCTCTTCGACACGCCACACGGAGGTTCGGGTATGGCAAACTTGGCGGAATGACACCGACATTTAGTCGCTTCGCCTCGGCCACTCAACCGGAAACCGCTTTTGTCGTTCTGGCCCGTGCCCGCGAGCTTCAGGCCGCCGGCAAGGACGTCATTGAGCTCGAGATCGGCGATAGTCCGTTTGCCAGTCCGCCGAACGCGGTCGAGGCCGGTGTGCGAGCGATTCGAGATGGTCGGACGCACTACGGTCCGGCGAGTGGGTTGCCGGAGTTCCGCGAAGCAGCATCGGTCTACGTCAACCAGGAACACGGCCTGCGGACCACCGCTGCCAATATCGTCGCCGGGCCTGGTGCGAAGACCTTCGAGCAGCTATTCTGTGAGGCCTTCGTGAATCCGGACGATGGGGTCCTTGTCTTTAGTCCCCATTTTCCGACCTACGGTCCCAACATCGCGCGCCGCGGCGGGCGCATGTGCCTGTCGACGCTCAAGGCCGGCCGAAGGTTCCGACCGAATCTCGACGATGTCGAGCGGTTCCTGGCGGACGACCCCAGTCCCAAGGCGATCTTTCTCAACAGCCCGCACAACCCGACCGGCGGCGTGGCCGATTCCGAGGACCTCGAGGGGATTGCCGACCTGGTTCGCGGGCGCGACATCGCGGTGTTCAGCGATGAGCCGTACGACTGCATGGTGTGGAGTGGTCGACACGAGACGATCCTGTCTAAACCCGAAATGCTGGACCAGACCGTGGCTGCATACACATTCAGCAAGTCATTCTCAATGAGTGGGTGGCGGCTCGGCTTTGCCGTGGCCAACGTCGATACGGTCAACCTGCTCGATGTCCTGATAATCACATCGGTCTCCTGTGTCCCGCCGTTTTCTCAGGCTGCTGGTATCGCCGCACTGCAGCTCGACCGGTCATATCGCGACGAACGAATGGCTGAATTCCGGAGCAAGGTGGAGCTGCTCGTCTCGGGTCTCAACGAGATCGACGGCGTGTCGTGTCTCATGCCTGGCGGTACCTTTTACGTGTTTCCATCGGTCCAATCTGTGTGCTCGGCCTACGGCATGACATCACACGGACTGGCACTGTATCTGCTTGAAGGCGCAGACGACGACCTCGGGGTGGCCTGTCTCGGCGGCGAGTGTTTTGGGGCCGCCGGTGAGGGATTTCTGCGTCTGAGCTGTGCCGAGCCTGACAAAAGACTTGGTCAGGCGGTGGCATTCATCGGCGAAGCCATCGGTCGCCGCGAGCGTGTCGAGCAGTATTTGTCACAACACCCTGAGCACCGTCGGTCGGAGCGATAGGTCCTGGCCTCGCCGGCTCTTCGCACTCCGATCAGTCCCGCCACCTGACCTACGCCGGCGTCACCACCGCAGGACTACTGTTTCGAGAAAACAGGTCAGGGCGCGGATCGAAACGCTCGAGTTTTTCTCAGCCCGCGCAGACTTTGATGAGCTCGTTGAATGGTTCGAACTGCTTGATGGGTCGCTGACGCGGACGTTCGTAGTTCACGGAGAGGAGGACGCCTCGATCAGCTTCGCGCGGGCGCTCAAGGACCGATTTGGCGCCGAAGTGACGGTACCGGAACTTGGCCAAACGGTCGACCTTGCATGACTTTTCTTGGCCGTCGTGTTATTCGTCTGACTCGCGCTCGCCTTCCGCGTCCAGCGTCCCGCTGACGGCATTGATGGCGTCACCCAGCGCCTGGCGACTGCGCGTAAAGAGATCGTCGAACGTTTCGTCGTGCTCGTTGAAGACGGCCGACAGCTTCTGACGAGTCTCCTCTCCCGGTGCCGGCGCATAGAGGAGGCCCACCCACAGCCCGGCAGTTCCGGACAGACCCACCACAAACACGAGAACAATAAACCGTCGCAACATCACACCTCCCATGGAGTGCCGTCGCCTCGCTTATCGGTCGGACGTGACTACATGGCCAGTCGTGCCGCGTCGAATCCGAATTCGCGATAAGCTAGATTGATACTCCGCCGGTCGGCTACACGCTAGGAAGCTCATGCGAAATTTCTTGCGTCAGTACTGGGTTGTGCTGCCTGTCCTCGCTTCGATGGCAGCCGAGTGTGATCCCACGCCGCGGGGAGCAAACCCCAGCATGATCACATCGGTTGACATCGTGCTGACCAGCGCCGACGTCGCTCCTCCAAAGGACGGCGACGGGCTTGTGGCCTTTGCCGCGTGCCTGCAGCGGATGGATGGTCTACCCAACCATGTGCGTGCAAGTTGGCGGGGGAATGACGTGGATTTACTGACCGAGACGTCAATTAATTCTGGGGTCTGGACGGCGATGTTTTTCGATGTTCCAGTTGGTTTGACAAATACGATGACGGTTCATGACGTCAGCGAATGTGCGCGGAACCCAGCGGGTAACGGACACGTGACGATGGGTATCACCGTTAACGGCACCGTGGTAGATAGAGTGGTCGGGAGCGACAACACGCTGTTCTTTGATGTGACCGTCGACGGAACAGTCGGGTTTCCCCCGGTGATGGTCGCTCCATCGCCGTAGGAGGTTTGGAATGAATGTTCGTCTGACCGCAATCTCGGTTCTGGCGGCGGGCGCGTTCGTCGCTTGTGGCGGCGCTGGGGGCATGGAGGAGGAGGTACCCCCGGCGCAGGTGGCGGTGCCGCAGCCCGAGGCGATCGAACCCGAGATCATTCCGCTCGAGGACGTCCAGGCGAGTCAGAGCGGATCTGTCTCCCAGACGATTTCGACCACACAGGTCACGATCACCTACGACCGGCCTGTCGCTCGTGGGCGAGAGCTGTTTGGCGGCATCGTGGCGTATGGTGAGGTTTGGAACCCGGGTGCCAATGACGCGACCAAGGTCAGCGTAAACCGACCGGTCACGGTCAACGGGATGTCACTCCCGGCCGGTGACTATAGTATCTGGGCCATTCCAGACCCTGACGAGTGGACCGTCATCTTTAACCGGGCCGCTGACGTCTATCACGAGCCGTATCCAGGTGAAGAGCACGAAGAGCTTCGTCTGACGGTTGCACCTCAGACCGGCCAGCACATGGAAACGCTGACCTTCTACTTTCCCGCCGTCGAGAAGAAGGACGCCGAACTCCGCCTCCACTGGGGGGAGACGATTGTGCCGCTGCAGATCACGGTGCCATAGGGGGTCGTAGGTCGAGGGTCGTAGCGAGAGCCTTAACCCACACACGGCCACCGATTTGGTCCCACCGCTACACGTGTTTATCGAGTAGCGCTTGGAGCCGCGCCTCGTCGGTCAGACCGACGACCGATTCGACGACTTCACCACCCTTGAAGAGTAGCAGAGTCGGGATCGACCGTACACTGAACTCCATCGCGGTATTGGGATTGTCGTCGACGTTCAGCTTTCCGATAGTGACCTTCCCGTTGTAGGTCGTTGCCAGCGCCTCGAGCGTGGGAGCAATCATTCGGCACGGGCCACACCACTCTGCCCAGAAGTCTACGAGGACGGGGACTGACGACTTGATTACCGACTCGTCGAAGTTGCCGTCGGTGAGGGTAGCTGTGTTCTCTGACATCACGTTCCTTTTCTCGACTTTTGTCGCTCGGGTTCTCACCATTGTAAACTAGCGGCCCGCTATATTCTTAGACGTGTCCTGTCACCAGGAAAACCCAAGACGCCGCGTCCGGTGTGTCGTTCGTCGCGAGCGGCGGACTTTCGGCTTATCCTCTCACTGACATGGATCCGTCGTTTTCGTCCAGAGTTCTTGGGCGGATCGCTCGCAATCCGCTGACTAAGGCTCGTGCACGTCTTGAGGCGCGGGATACTTCCATCATCGACCTGACGGTGTCGAACCCGACCCAGGTCGCACTTGAGTACCCGTCGGCTCTGAGGTGTCAGCTCGACACCGAGCATTACTCGGAGGCGCTGGGATTCGGGTCCGCCAGGGAAGCTGTGGCGTCGTATCTCCGTCGGCACGATCTGGATGTCGACAGCCGGCAGGTCGTGCTGACGGCAAGTACGAGCGAAGCCTACGGACTCTTATTCAAGCTCCTCTGCGACCCGGGTGACGAGGTGGCGATCCCGAGACCAAGCTACCCGCTGCTCGAGTATCTGACCCGTCTCGAGTCCGTCGTGTCGGTGCCGTACGCACTCGAGTTTCACGCCCGATGGGAGATCGACGTCGCTGCTCTCAGGAGCTGCGTGACGTCACGGACCCGGGCGGTGGTCATGGTCAATCCGAACAACCCGACTGGGTCCTTCGTTTCCAGCGATGAGCTTCGAGATGTTTCTGCGCTCTGCCGCCAGTACGGACTCGCACTCATCGTCGATGAAGTTTTCGGCCTCTATCCGCTGACGGCGTCGGGTCGTGGTCCGAGCGTGCTGGATGAAGACCAGGGAGTACTCACGTTCGTGCTTGGTGGCCTCTCGAAAGCGGTGGGGCTTCCAGGGCTCAAACTGGGATGGGTCGTGCTGGCGGGACCGGACGCCCCAGTGGCGACAGCGCTCGAGAGGCTCGAGCTCATCTGCGACACCTATCTTTCAGTAGCGATGCCGGTGCAGCTCGCGCTGGGCGACCTTCTTGACCACGGCCGCGAGGTCACCCGACGAATCGCCGGCCGGGTTAAACAGAATCACGCATGCCTCGCTCGGACCGTTTCGGAAAACCCGACGGCGGACCTCCTCCCGGTGGAAGGGGGGTGGTACGCTGTCACGCGGGTACCGGCGACAGTCTCGGAGGAACGTCTGGTTCTCGACCTGCTTGAACGCGCTCACGTGTTGGTGTACCCCGGATATTTCTTCGATTTTCCGAAAGAGGCGTTCCTGGTGATCAGCTTGTTGCCTGAACCCCACCTGTTCGAATCTGCCGCTCAACGAGTCCTGTCGATCGCCGCTGGAAGCGAGTCCTCGGCCTCATGAATGATTTGCAGGTTCCGGTGCTGAAGGATCTCGTCCTCGTGGGCGGCGGGCACAGCCATGTGATCGTCCTGAAACGTCTTGGAATGGATCCCATCCCGGGTGTCCGCGTGACCGTCATCGCAAGGGACGTCGACACGCCTTACTCAGGGATGTTGCCAGGCCTGATCGCTGGCCATTATCAGTTTAATGACGTCCATATTGATCTGGCTCGGCTCTCGATGTTTTCCGGCGCTCGCTTTTACCACGACGACGTGGTCGGACTGGACCTGGCTCACCGTCGAGTGCTCTGCCGGCACCGACCACCGGTGTCCTATGACGTCGTGTCGATTGACATCGGCGCGACACCGATTCAGCGGGTGGAGGGGGCGGCGGCTCACGCGGTCCCGATTAAACCGATCACTACGTTGGTCAGCCGGTGGAAGCGACTACGAGAGCGTGTGCGCCGACAGGTTGGCGGCCTGAAGATCGGCGTCGTCGGTGCGGGCGCGGCCGGGATTGAGCTCACCCTCGCAATTCAGCACGCCCTTGCGGTGCCGTCGTCGTCGGCGCGAGTTCGGAAAGATGTGCCTGCTTTCCACCTGTTTAGCAGCACCGAGACGGTGCTGCCGACCCACGGACGTCTCGCGAGAGCCAAGTTCAGCCGGGTTCTTCAGGAGCGGGGCATACAGGTCCATCTTGGTCGCCGTGTCGTCGCAGTGTATTCGGACGGGATTAAAACGGAGGACGGAGTTCTGCATCCGCTCGACGAGGTCATCTGGGCGACCGAGGCCGGGGCCCAGCCATGGCCTCGGTCGGCCGGCCTGGACGTTGACGACGGTGGCTTCATAACTGTCGACGACACGCTTCGGTCCACGTCGCATCCAGACGTATTCGCCGCCGGAGATATCGCGGCGATGGTCAACCATCCGCGCGAGAAGGCTGGCGTGTTTGCGGTGCGTCAAGGTCTACCGCTCGAGGCGAATCTCAGACGCGCCCTGCACGGGCGACCGCTTCAGCCATTTAGGCCTCAGTGTACGTTCCTCAGCTTGATCAGTACCGGCGACCGGTATGCGGTGGCGTCACGGGGCGGGTGGGCAGTCGAAGGACGGTGGGTGTGGCAGTGGAAGGATTGGATCGACCGCCGCTTCATGAGGAGGTTCAGTGAGCTGCCGGACATGGACGCGAGCCAGACCGCGTCGGCACCCGATCTCTCGCAGCTGGTCGCACTTGACACGGTTGAGGCGTTTTCGTCGTCGGCCATGCGGTGCGGCGGATGTGGTTCCAAGGTTGGAGCGACCGTTCTCGAACGCGTAGTGTCTCGTCTGAAGCCGGTCGGCCGAGAGGATGTCATCGTGGGGCTGGAGTCGGCGGACGACGCCGCCGTCGAACAGGTGCCACCCGGCATGGTCGCGGTGCGCACCGTCGACGCGTTCCGCGCGATCGTCGACGACCCCTACATGTTCGGCCGCATCACGGCTCATCACTGCCTGGGAGACATCTACGCCATGGGGGCCGAGCCCAGCACCGCGCTGGCGATCGCCACGGTTCCCGTCGCGCCAGAAGAGAAGATGGAGCAGTTACTCGAAGAGCTTCTCGCGGGGGCCGTCGAGGTGCTCAACGAGGCAGGGGCGGCTTTGGTTGGCGGTCACACAAAGGAAGGGTTCGAGATGGAGCTTGGTCTGGCGCTCAGCGGTATCGCCGACCCCAGCCGACTACTCCGTAAGAGTGGGATGCGTCCGGGTGATCGGCTGATCCTTACGAAGCCGATCGGGACGGGAACGCTGTTCGCTGCCCACATGCGGCTGCGGGCGAAGGGGCGGTGGATCGATGAGGCGGTCCACTCGATGACGCTGTCGAACTTAGAGGCCAGCGCCTGCGTGCGACGACACGGTGCGACGGCCTGCACGGACGTCACCGGGTTCGGTGTCGTCGGTCACCTTCTGGAGATGACCCGAGCGTCGCGTGTGGACGCCACACTCTCTCTGCCGTCGATTCCGCTGCTCGCAGGTGCAGCCGAGACGGCTCGGGCAGGTTTACTGAGCTCGCTCCAGCCGCAGAACGTGCGACTTTGCCGTGCCGTGGCTAACCACGACGCCGTTCGGGTGGCCCCGGCATATCCGCTGCTTTTCGACCCTCAGACCGCCGGAGGGCTACTTGCGAGCGTTCCCGCCGAGCAGGTGGAGTCCTGTCTGAAGGATCTTCACGCGCTTGGGTATCCGGACGCCGCAGAGGTCGGCGTTGTTGCGCCGCGCTCTGATCTGGACGCCAAGATAACAGTTGAGATGTAAAATGTTCGACCGACGACCGACGACCGACGACCCTAAGATCCAGAATTCTATCGCCATGATCACGGTCGGAAAGAAGGCGCCACCGTTCACGCTCTTTGACCAAGACGACAACCGTGTTCGCCTGGCGGACTACAAAGGTCAGTGGGTCGTTCTGTATTTCTACCCGCGTGACGACACACCCGGGTGTACCAAGGAGGCATGCGAGTTCACCGCCAAGATTCGAGACTTCGATACGGTCGATGCGGTGGTCCTCGGGTGCAGTCCTGATACCCCCGAGTGCCATCGGGCGTTCGTCAAGAAGTACAGCCTGGAAGGTGACGCTTCTCTCGGACCAGAAACATGTCGTAATGGAGAAGTACGGCGCCTGGGGAGAGAAGGTCCTCTACGGGAGGACAACCATCGGTGTGAAGCGGTCGACCGTCATCATCGATCCGTCGGGAATGGTTGCCCACCGATGGCGCGCTGCAAAAGCCGCCGGGCATGCCGATAAAGCACAGGAGAGGGTGGCGGAACTTGCCGGGCGAGCAGCGGCCGATCTGCCGGTGGCTTGCTGCCCTCTGGTGGTGGTCTGTCCTTGGATGACCGCAGGGCTGTGGTAAACTCCTTTACTTCGTATGTCCAATAGATTCATGAATTTGAACAAATTATTGCTGTGGCTGGCAGTTGCCGTACTGGTGGTGGGCTGTGCGCAGGAGGTCCCGCTTCCGAACTCGGTTTGGAATGGCTCCGACATCGTCCTGAGAGTCGACACCCGCGTCATCGAGGGCGTCGTGCCGCGTCGGGCCACGCTGGCGGGGTTGCTCGACACGCACGCCTTCGATGGCACCTTCGTCTACCAGTTCGTCCAGGCTGTGCGGCCGGTGTTCGACCCCAGACGTATCCGGGGCGGGAATGCCTACCGGCTCGTCGTGGGCAACGACGGTGTCCTTCGCCGGTTCGAGTATCACATCGATAACGACGAGTTTCTGAAAGTCAACTATAACACCGACGCGGATGGGTCCTTCGAGGCCGAACGCGTGCCATACGTCAAGGAGCTCGTGGAAGAGGTGACCCGTGGTCTCATCGATGAGCAGAACTCGTCGTTGTCGGCGGCGTTGGACGACGTCGGAGAGAACGTCAACCTGGCGATCCTGATGGCCGAGGTGTTCAGCGGTGAGATCGACTTCAACAACGACCTCCGCCGGGGCGATCGGTTCGATGTGCTGTTCGAGAAGTACTATCGCGACGATGTCTTTTCCGACTACGGTGACATCGTCGCGGCTAAATTTTACAATAACGGTCGAACTATTCAGGTCTTCAGTTTCGTGATTCCAGGTAATGAGCAGGCGCTCTACTATGACGCCGACGGGCGCTCTCTCAAGCGGCTTTTCCTTCGTTCACCGTTTCGTTTCGAGCCACGGGTCACGTCGAGGTTTTCGTATCGTCGTCTGCATCCAGTCCTCGGGACGAACCGACCACATCTTGGCATCGACTACGGTGCGCCGACAGGGACCCCGGTGATCGCGGTGGCGAACGGCCGCGTCGTCTCCGCGGCGACCAGCGGAGGGTCCGGCAACATGGTTCGGCTCCGTCACACCAACGGATATGAAACGTATTACCTGCATCTATCTCGTTTCACCAAAGGTATGCGACCAGGGAGCCGTGTGGTCCAGGGGCAAACCATCGGATACGTCGGTGCAACCGGATTGGCGACGGGTCCGCACCTCGACTACCGTATCCGTAAAAATGGAGCCTTCGTCAATCCATTGGTAGAGCACCGGAATCTCCCACCCGGAGATCCGATTCCAGAAGAGCACCTCCCTGCGTTCATCGAGGCTCGTGACCAGGCGCTCGGGCGGATATTCTCGCCGCTCTCCACGCCACCCGACGTGGCACTCGCGCAGTAGTGGCTCTCGTTCGTCCTTTTCATGCGCTCCGGCCGGTGCCCGAATCGGCGGCCGCCGTCGCTGCCGTTCCGTATGACGTTCTGTCGAGGTCGGAGGCGGTCGACCTAGCGGCCGGCAACCCTCTGAGCTTCCTTCACGTCTCCAGGGCCGAGATAGATCTCGACCCGGCAACAGACCCCTATGACGAAGCGGTGTATCGGACGGCCGCTGACCGTCTCGAGACCCTACGGGCTGCTGCGCCGATGGTGGTCGAGGAGACAGCGTCGCTCTACTTCTACCGACTCCGGGACGGCTCCCACGAGCAGACGGGTTTGGCCGGGTGCTACTCGGTCGACGAATACGACCGCGGCGTGATCAAGCGGCACGAACGGACACGACCCGACAAAGAGGACGACCGAACGCGTCACATGCTGGCGCTCGGTGCCCAGACGGGGATCGTGTTTCTGACCTATCGGATGGTGGCTGATGTGGACGCGGTGAAGGCGAGAACCTTCCAGCGCGAGGCACTGTTCGATATGACGGCACCAGATGGTGTGCGTCACACGCTGTGGCGTCTGACCGATGACGACCAGCGGGCGGTTATCGAGGCCTTTTCCGAGATTCCGTGGCTATACATCGCCGACGGGCATCATCGGATAGCGAGCGCGGCGCGTGCTCGTACCGAGCTCGCGCCAGCCAACCATCACAACCCTTCGGCAGAGGCGTGCTACTTCCTCGGGGTAGCGTTTCCTGATTCTGAAACACGGATCCTTCCGTATAACCGTGCGGTCGCCGATCTCGCCGGTCTGACCAGCGAGGACTTTCTCCGCGCCGTGAAGGCCCGGTTTCCAGTTCTGGCGTCGGACGAGTCGACTCCGCCGAAGGGCCAGATTGCCATGTATCTCGACCGACAATGGTATCGGGTCGATCAGAGTGTGAGCCCTGCGCTAGCGACGGGCGATGCGGTGGACGGTTTGGATGTGGCGCGGCTACAAGATCAGATCCTGGGCCCCGTGCTGCAGGTTGCCGATGTGCGTACCGATCCGCGTATGATCTTCGTCGGAGGCGTGCGTGGCACGGGCGCTTTGGAGCAGCTCGTCGACTCCGGCGCTGCGGCCGTGGCGTTCTCACTGGCCGCCGTGACGACGGACGAGTTACTGAGTGTGTCGGACGTCGATGCGATCATGCCCCCAAAGTCGACCTGGTTCGAACCAAAACTCCGCGACGGTCTACTCGTCCATCTGATATAGATCCGAGATATACCATGACGAACACTCCCGAATCGAGCCGGGTCTTCAACTTTGGCGCGGGCCCGGCCGTGATTCCTGAACCGGTGCTCGAGGAGGCCAGACGAGACCTTCTGACCCTGCCCGGTATCGGGATGTCGGTGCTCGAGGTTAGTCACCGATCAGCGACGTTCACCGAGATCATCGAGACCGCCGAGGCGAACATTAGACAACTTTCCGAACTACCAGACGACTATCACGTGCTTTTCTTGCAAGGCGGTGCGACGCAGCAGTTTGCCATGGTGCCGATGAACCTCCTTCCGAAGGGTGGGACGGCGGACTACGTCGTGACCGGATCTTGGGCGAAGAAGGCGGCCAAGGAGGCCGAGCTCTTCGGGACCGTTGGGATCGCGGCGAGCACGGCGGACGAAGGGTTCTCCCGTGTACCAGAACCGTCTGAGTTGAAGATGTTGGCTGGCACGGCATACGTCCACATCACCTCCAATAACACGATCTTCGGGACCCAGTGGCCTGAGATGCCCGATACCGGAGGTTGTCCTCTCGTCGTTGACGCCTCCTCGGACATCTTTAGCCGCCCTCTCGATCTTGTTCGAGACGGCGTCGGACTCCTCTACGCTGGTGCGCAGAAGAACCTTGGGCCGGCGGGGGTGACGCTCGTCCTCGTGCGGGATGAGCTGGTGCGGCGAGCGGAGGACGTCGACCGGACGGTGCCGACCATGCTGCGCTATTCCACCTATGCGAGCAGTGGGTCCCTGCACAACACTCCACCCGTCTTCGCGATTTATATGGTCGGGTTGGTGACGAAGTGGCTACTGGCGAATGGAGGTCTCGACGCAATGGCCACGCGTAACGAACGAAAAGCGCAGAAGGTTTACGCCGCGATCGATCGCAGCGGGTTCTATCGGGGTACGGCCCAGTCGGAGAGCCGCTCCCTGATGAACGTGACGATACGTCTTCCGAGCGAAGAGCTCGAGGGACGTTTCGTCAGTGATGCTAGTGCCGCTGGGTTTGTCGGGCTCAAGGGGCATCGGTCGGTCGGCGGTCTCAGAGCGTCGATCTACAACGCGTTTCCCGAGGCAGGAATAGACGCGTTCGTCGACTTCATGGACGAGTTCTCCCGCGTGAACGGGTAGCCTCCGACCCACGACTCCCGACTCTTCCCCGACCTCCAACTTCCCCCGGTGTACCCTTTATCGATGCGTCAGACACGAGGCTCATTGGTCTGCGCCCAGTGCGGCAAGTTGATCGGCATCAATGAGCCCAGCTGTCCATACTGCAATGCCTGGCGCCCTGGTCTGTTCGGGTTTGCCCCCGTTCTCCAGCGCCTGGTTGGCAACCGGCTGGACCTCGTCTCACTAATCGTGATGACGTGCGTCACGCTCTACGCCGTGGCGCTTCTGTTGCAGCCCGAGGCGATGACGTCTGGGGGAGGCATGCTGTCCTTCCTGTCACCGGGCACCCGCGCGCTCTATCAGTTGGGGATGACCGGCGGCGCCGCCTGGGGCCTGGGATGGTGGTGGACGCTCCTCACCGCCAACTACCTGCACGGCGGGCTTCTCCACATCTTCTTCAACATGATGTGGGTGCGCAATCTTGCTCCCGCGGCGACTGATGTCTACGGACCGGCCCGGACCTTCGTCCTATTCAATGTCTCGGGCGCGGCCGGGTTCTTCGTGTCGAACGTGATGAGCGGTGCTCCGACCATCGGTGCCTCTGGCGGCATCTTTGGCCTCCTGGCCGCGCTCATCGTCTACGGGCGCCGTCGGGGCAATTCGATGATGTCGGGTCAGTTGTGGCAGTGGGCTCTCATCCTAGGGTTGTTCGGTTTCATCATGCCCGGTGTCAACAACTGGGCGCACGGGGGTGGATTTGCCGGTGGATGGCTCGCAGGTCAGCTTATGGGGCTGAGTGACGAGCGCCGGGAGAGTACCGGAATCATCATCACGGCGCTACTGCTGATCGGATTGACGGCGGTCGGTATTGGGTTTTCGTTCGTGAGTGTGACCGGCGTTCTCCTTGCTCAGCCCTAGGATCTCAGACCTCGACCCGACTCACGACCATCCCCTTGCGACTATCCCCGACCCTCGACCGCGGTCTTTTTCAGACGTTTGGACCGCCGCCGCCGCCGCTTGGCAGCGGTTTGCTTGGGTCCCCCTGCCGCCACGAGCGCCTTCCATCTTCCCAGCGAGGTGTCATCATCACCGTGAATCTCCAGCCACGTCATCGCCTCTGTGAATGCCCCACGGTGCATGACGGCCTGCTGCGCCCGGGCTCCCAGGTCCGCGTCCTGGAGCCTTGGTTGGATCTGAAGGGCCTGCCGGAGACGCTCGACGTCCCGGCGAGCAAGCGGGAGCTGACCCAATTTGACGTCGAGAGGTCGCTTGTCGTCGCGCCGTCGTGGGGTCAGGTCGAGTGGCTGAACAGGCTGAACCAGGCTGCCCAACAGAATCGCGTTGGTCAGGATATCTGGCGCACTTTCAAACTTTTTGCGATGCGTGTCGAGTAGCTCTAGCGATCGCCACAACGAGCTCGTCTGTCGGCGCTCCACCTCGGGCGCGATGGACTCGAGGAGTCCGTGCTCCGAGAGCGATCGGAACGTCAGAGACGCAAACCCGCTCCTGAGGAGCTTGTACAGCTCCTCGATCATACGTGCCGGCGAGGCCTTGCCGATCTCGGCTTTGTGGCGTCTGATGGTACGCTGTACCGGCGGATCGAGCGTGAAGCCTAACCGTGTCGTGAAGGCGATTGCCCGGAGCATACGCACCGGGTCCTCGATGAACCGCTCATTCGGATCACCGATCGAGCGGAGCACGCCCTCTCGTAGGTCTCTCATACCACCGACGTAGTCGATGACCGAGAACGTGGCGATGTCATAGAACAACGCGTTGATCGTGAAGTCCCGTCTAAACGCGTCCTCTTCGGCTGTCCCGAACGTGTTGTCTCGGCGGATAGGGCGCCGTCGCGCCTTTGTTCCGGCCGCCGTGTCGGCCTGTGCGGCGCGTTCATCTTCGGCCTCGGTGGCAGCGAGTTCGTCCGGTGGTACCTGACGCCTGAACGTGGCGACCTCGATCGTCTTTGGGCCGAAGTTCACATGGGCCAGTCGGAAGCGCCGACCGATTATCCAGCAGTTTCGAAAGATCCGTTTGACTTCATTTGGGTGAGCTGAGGTTCCGATATCGAAGTCCTTGGGGGCTCGCCCTAGGAGTAGATCGCGGACCCCTCCTCCCACTAAATATGCCTGGTGGTTGAACTTATGCAGGCGGTAGAGCACCTTTAGCGCGTCGGGATCGATCTGGTCGCGGGAAATAGAGTGGTCGGCGCGGAGAATGACGGTGGGTTCAACCACTAAGCGGATTATACGGCAGACGGAATCAGCTCTTCGCGTCCTTCCAGTTCTGTCCGATACCAACGTCCACCGTGAGAGGCACGTCGAGCACTGCCGCGCGCTCCATCCGTTCCCGTGCGAATTGGGCGGTTTCCTCGGCTCCGGCTTCAGGGACCTCAAACAGGAGCTCGTCATGGACCGTCAGAATCATCCGAGCCCCGGCCGGCAGCGCCCCGTGAATGTCGATCATGGCCCGTTTCATGATGTCGGCCGCGGTGCCCTGGATCGGCATGTTGACCGCCACTCGTTCCGCGGCCGCCCGGATTTGACCATTTCGGCTTGTGAGCTCAGGCACGAGCCGTCGCCGACCGAACATCGTGGTCACGACGCCCGTTTCGCGGGCCCGCTGCACGATGGCATCGATGTAGGCCCTGACGGCTGGGAAACCTTCGAAGTAGGCATCGATGAACTCCTGTGCCGACTGCTGACTGACACCGATGTCCCGTGCCAGCGTGAACGCTGTCTTCCCATACAGCAGAGCGTAGTTGACGATTTTGGCCCGGCGACGGAGCTCGTGCGGGTCCAAGCCACTATGCTCGCCAAACACCCGGGTTGCGGTTTGCTGGTGGATGTCATCTCCCCGCCGAAAGGCGTCGATCAGCGTCTCGTCGCCGGCGAGGTGAGCGAGGACTCGCAGCTCTATCTGCGAGTAGTCGGCCGAAATCAGGACCGCTCCTGGGTCAGCCACAAACGCTCGGCGGATCTCGCGCCCCAATGGCGTCCGAATCGGAATGTTCTGGAGGTTTGGATCGCTGCTGCTGAGACGACCTGTCGCCGCGACGGCCTGGTTGAATGACGTGTGCACCCGGCCGGTTTCTGGGTTGATGAGCAGTGGCAGTGCATCGATATATGTGCCCTTGAGTTTTTGAAGGCTACGCCATTCGAGGACCTTGCGAGGCAGCTCGTGGACCAGCGCGAGCTGCTCAAGTACTTGGACCGAGGTTGAGGCCGCCCGCGTCTTGCCTGTGCGCTTGAGGGCCGGGAGCTGCAATCGATCGAACAGGACTTCAGAGAGCTGCTTAGGCGAATTAATGTTGAACTCCACTCCGGCCAGGTCGTGAATCTCGCGCTGATGCGCCTCGAGTTCGCGTCCGACCCGAGTCGACATGGCCGCAAGAGCGTCGGTGTCGATACCGACCCCCTCGCGCTCGATAGCGATTAAGATCGGGACCAGTGAGCGCTCCAGCTCCGCGTAGACGGCGTCGACCCCTTCGACAGCCAATCGAGGCGCCATCCGCTCGGCGAGCTGTAGGGCGACGTCGGATCGTTCACCGGCATAGTCCAAGATCGCTTCGGGTGGAAGATCCGCGAAGCTGAGGGCCTTTGCGCCCCGCCCCAGGATGTCTTCGGCGGCGATTGTGCGATAGCCAAGCTGCTCGAGCGACAGGTCTTCCAGTTTGTGGGTAGACCGGGTTGAGTCAAGTAGGTAGCTCAGTAGTATCGTGTCGAGGTCCAGGCCGGCCATCTTCACAGCCCGTCGCTCAAGAATCAGGCAATCCGGCTTGAGGTCGTGACCGATCTTTCGGACCGACGAGTCCTCCAACATCGGTGCGAGTCGGGCCAGGGCGGTGACCGCATCGATGTCGCTGACGTCGCCGAGGGCACGATGTCCGATCGGGATGTACCGTGCGTGACCTGGCTTTGTCGACAGCGTGATGCCGACAAGACCAGCCTGCATGGCATTCGAGGAGTCGCCAATTACGCGGATGCCGCAATACCCGCTGGAACGCACCGCACTGATTAATTCATCGAGGTCGTTCATTGATGGCACGATCGCGTAGTCCTTGTCGACCGTGCTTGTGGTTGGGGCATACTCGGCGATCAGCGTACGGAACCCAAGGGAAGAGAAGAGTTCAAAGCATCGATTTACGTCGGGACCTCGATATCGCAGCGTTTCGGGATGAAAGGGAACCGGCGCATCGGTGCGAATCCGAATGAGGTCCTGGCTCTGACGGGCGGCGTTTGCATGAGTAAGTAGAGCGGTGCGATAGCGCTTCTTGGGGACCTCCGAGGCACGCTCGAGTAACCCGTCGAGTGACCCGAAGGCGCCAATCAGCTCGCGCGCTCCCTTTTCACCGATTCCGGGGACACCCTTGACGTTGTCGACGGCATCCCCCATCAGCGAGAGGACATCGATCACCTGCGCGGGTGTCACCCCCATCTTCTCCTTGACCGCATCGGCGTCGCACCAGGACCCCGTGTCACGAGGATCGAAGACGCGGATCGGCCCGCCCACAAGCTGAAAGAAATCCTTGTCGCTCGTGACGATGACGACCTCGAGTTCTTTGGCGACGGCCTGCCGCGCAAGCGTGCCGATAACGTCATCCGCCTCGTAGGTCTGCGATGTGAGCACCGGGACTCCGAGTGCCTCGCACGCCTCGTGCACCCACGGAACCTGTTCAACCAGATCTGGCGGCATCGGTGCTCGATTGGCCTTGTAGTCGTGGGCAAGCTCGGACCGAAACGTTGGGCCTGGGAGGTCGAACGCCGCCGCAATGAGTTCCGGTTGGTGGTCGGCGATCAGTTTGCGCAGCATCGTGATGAACCCGAACACAGCGTTCGTCGAGTGCCCGTCGGGCCCCGTGAGTGCTTTGATCGCGTGATACGCGCGATACATCTGGGAGCTGCCATCGATCAGAAAGAGCCGGCCGACGCTCGGTGGTGGCATGAGGCGCTGGATTGTACCACCGGCCAGGACCGGTCCGAATCGGCAGAGGTTGGCGTTGCGATGAATCTGCCGGTAGGTGTTCAGAGGGTGAGCGGATCCAGGGCGAGGTTTAGGTCTTTCGATTCACCCTTGGTCAGCGACACGCGGAGACCCCCGGAACGCAATCGTTGAAGGAATCGAGGGTCGAACCACTCGCCCTCCTGGACCGCATCGACCGCGACGAGTAGATAGCTGCCCGAAGGGAGCCCCTCGATCTCGTATCTGGCGTTCTGGTCTGGGCGTGCCGCCTTGATATATCGGGACTGCGGTTGCCAGAGCCTGTCGTCAAGCGGGAAAGCGACGACCGTATAGTCGGTCAACGGTGCACCTTCACGGTCCTGGACCAATCCACTGATTCGAGTGATCTGATCGGTAAAGACCAGGCGAAACCCGTCCGCCCGAGCCACGCCGCCGAACTCGAGCGGCATATCGATCACGTCCTGCCCGTCGAGATACACCGCTTTCAACATCCAGCCGTCCGGCACCCCCCGGGCCCGAACGAGTTTCGAACCGCCCGGAACGGTCTGCATCTCGAACGTACCGTCTTCGGCGATTCGACTCTCGGAGTTACCAAGCAGCGGGATGCCCTGGACCGAATCCGCCGTCACACGAATCCGCGCGATGCCGCTCGGCGGTCCTTGAGTCGTTTCGAACACGACCGATCCGCTGAGTGTGGCGCCAGGTGAGAGCGCCAACGCGAGGCCATCGATGTCATAGCCGTCGATGTCGAGACGCTGGCTGGCGAAGACCTGAGGTCCCCCAAATCCCCTGCGTTGCCACCGTCCTCCGCCTCGGGTGGCGGAGCGGAGCGTGTATCGCCCAGGCGGAACGTCCCGAATCTCGAACCTGCCTTCGCGCTGAACACGAGCTACGAGGATCGAGTCGCGTGCGGGCACGCCTTCGTCGGGAAGCAGCATGACCTGTACGCCAGCGGCCAATGTTCCATCGGGCTGGAATACGACACCGCGTACTGTCGCGGTTGGGACGAGCCGGACCGCGAAAAGTCCACGCCAGCGACCTCGGCGCTCAATCCTGCTGTGACACGGGAAGCCTCCAAGAGGTTGGTCACACCCGGGTAGTAGCTTGGTGCGTAGCCCTCTGAGCTGCTGTCCTGGGCTCCATCGTCCAGGCCCTCTCGCGCGACACCTGCGCCCGTCGGATTAAATGGTCGACCACCGGGGCCTAGCGCACCGATGCGGAGATTTAGACGCTGTCGAGGCACCGAGGCCCTCACCAGGTAATCGCCTGGCTCGAGCCCGAAGACGCGGTATTGACCGCGGTCATCGGTCCGATCGGTCCCGACCGAGACCAGCCGCTGTTGCCCCTGCCGATAGACGTAGCGCAAGACGCGAACAACCGCGAGCGGGAGCGCCGCACCGTCGTCATCGACGATTTGGCCGGTGATGACGCTTCCTGCCGGCAGTGCGAGATCGAGATTCTCGAGATGTTCACCCGCCACGACCTTGACCGGAGTTGACGGCTGTCGCGGTCGGCGCTGACCATAGGCGAGGGTGATATACCCGGGTTTGGAAACCGTCACCGTGAACCGCCCCGCTGCCATGTTCGACAGCACGTAGCGTCCCGATTGGTCCGTCTGCACCGCGTAGCGTCGGCCACCGTTCTCCCTGGCGGCCGCAACTACCCGCGCTCGAGGAAGCGCCTGCCCGGTTCGCCCGTCGACGATGCGACCGGAGATCATCGCAACGTTGGAGACGTCGTCGCGTGGAACGGTCTGGGCCGGTGTGTCGCGAGGGCGCTGCGGTCGTGCGCCGAAATCCTGGGCAAGGACCTGGGTCGCGACCAGGATTCCTATGGCGGAGAGAAGAAGCGTGACGGGGTGGGAACTGCCCACGCGAAAGAACATCCTACTCTGTTAGACAGCGTGCATCCGTGGTTTGCTTACCGGTGGTGGGACAACTGCCTCTGCGCTGCTCAATCGAGCGCTTCACGCGACGCCCGGACCCCGCCAGATAGTTTCAGGTCGTTGGTAAGCGACCGTGTCGCCGCGTTCGAGGCGAGGGCCCCGGCCATGGCCAGTTCGGCCGCACTGTCGACCTGCCCCGTCAAGGTCACGTGTCCACCTTCGACAACGATGTAAATGGGCGGATTCCGACGCGCCGCGTAGTGCCAGAAGGTCGAGCTCCCGTAGATGGACCGTGCGATCAGGTAACGAAGCTCGGTATCGAGCTGAGACGGGGGCAGAACAGCGAGGTCGTTCTGAACACCCACCACCCGATTGACCATCGACACACGACGG
>Ga0310123_10000346_pt1 | contig 41985 bp, 29 predicted proteins | sample CB6_AW_1057_MG_FD_203505 | JGI IMG/M metagenome (GOLD analysis project Ga0310123, IMG submission 203505) | Marine microbial communities from Western Arctic Ocean, Canada - CB6_AW_1057 | ecosystem: Environmental > Aquatic > Marine > Oceanic | place: Canada: Western Arctic Ocean | collected... | reverse complement strand
GCCTGTACGGCGACCATGCGTGGCCGTTGTGATCCTAACCACCCAATTTGCTCCAATTCGTCGAACGCCTTCCACATGCCAATCAGGCCCGTGCCGCCGCCCGTTGGGTAAAAGATGACATCCGGTAATTTCCAACCGAGTTGATCGGCCAGTTCCAGCCCCATCGTTTTTTTTCCTTCAAGACGATAGGGCTCTTTGAGTGTCGAAACGTCGAACCAACCGTGGGCGTCCCGTCCCTCGGCAACCAGTTTTCCGCAGTGATGGATCAATCCCTTCACCAGTTGAAGATGCGCGCCCTGGGCGGCAATTTCCCGCACGTTGATTTCGGGTGTATCTTCGGGGCAAAAGACATAAGCTTCCATGCCAGCACGGCGAGCGTAAGCGGCCAGGGCCGCGCCCGCATTGCCATTGGTGGGCATGGCCAGTTTGTTCAGACCCAACTCCTTGGCCATCGATACTGCTACTGCAAGTCCACGGGCCTTGAACGAACCGGTTGGCAATCTTCCCTCGTCTTTGATGGCCAGGTTTTTGCTGCCAAGCTTTTGTGCCAACTGCGGGCAATCGATAAGAGGCGTGCAGACCTCTCCTAAACTGACGACGTTTTCCGTTCTGCGTACGGGCAAGAATTCTCGATACCGCCACATTCCCCAGGGCCGCTGAGCGAGTTCTTCTTTGAGGAGCGACTTGCCGAGGGCAGCCAGATCGTAGCGGACCAGTAGGGGCTTGCCCGCTCGTGACAAGTTATACAGTCGGTCTGGCTCGTAACGATCCCCTTCCAGACTGCACTGGAGATGGGTAACGAACGTGGGAACATCGACGCGCTTATCGGAAGGAGTTGAAAACATGCATTATCTTCAATGGAACGTGGTGTTACCGGTGGACAGGAAATATTCTTGTACCGGGGTGCCTGGGCTGCTGCGGTCCTGAAACGACATAAAATGTCTTCGATCACGGAGTTGGCATCACTGCTGTAACTGGCATCTCAGGTTCGGAAGAACCGATATCTCGTCAGCCAAGTCGCTTTAACTTACTGACTCGACCGGTACCGACCCATTCGGCGACGAAGATGTTTCCTTCGTTGTCGAAACAGGCGTCGTGTGGATGAACGAAGCGGCCCGCATTCCAGAGGTTGGCGTCGGTACGAATCTTAAATTTTTTGTCGGCGCGGATGCGCTTCGAATCATCACCCAGGCGCGCCACAATCTGATTGTCTGCATCCAAAATCGAAACCCGTGCAAACAGTTCCGGTATCACGATTAAATCTTTGTAGCTATCGGCATTGGCAGGTAAGCCATATCCTTGCTGAGTTCGCAGGTATTCTCCCTCCAATGTCAGGTATTGCAGGGTATGGTGTAGCCGGTCCATGACAACCAGTTGGGGCTCGCGACCCGGGCGGTCATCGACCCAAATTCCGTGTGGCAGGTTGAACTTGCCCTGTCCGTCGCCCGGCCCGCCGAAACACGATTTCCAGTTGCCCTCGGTGTCATAGCGGTGGATGAAATACGAACCGTAGCCGTCAGAAAGGAGGACATCGCCATCCGGTAGGAAAGCCATGTTGGTTGGCAGGAAGCGGTCACGTCCCCAGACATTCTGAGGATTCGTGTCTTCACCTGCTGCATATAATCCTGTTTCCATGGGTGCATGTCGAAACCAGACCGTCTCGCCGTACAAATCCAGCTTGGCGAATGCTTTGATGTCCTTGTAGGCGCAAACGTACAGGAACTCTTGGCCGTCTTCTTCGTGCACTTCGATTCCGTGTCCTCCGCCTTGAAACTGGTTGCCAAACGCGCGCACGTAACGCCCTTCGGGATCGAAGACAAAGATCGAGGGATGCTCCGGCTGTTCCAGCCAGCCCTGATGAATCACATACAAAAACCCATGCTTATCGACAGCCACATTATGGGTAGTTTGCCAGCTGAATTTTTCAGGTAGCTGGGGCCATTGATGGATGACCTCGAATCGATAATCACCTTCCCCGACAATGATTTGTGAGTCTGTTTTGCGAGCCGTCACCACGTAGGGTGCTGCAAGACTGGTGGCGGTTCCGGCCGCCGCGACCTTAAGGAAGCGGCGTCGAGCGATTGAGCTGTTCTGGCTGGCTGCCATGGTCTTAATTTCCTCGTTGCGAAGCATTGAAGGTTTCAAAATAATCTTTGGCCCGGGTGTGAAGAAAGCTTACTCATTTTGATGTTATCACCCTGGTTTTTCAATCTGGTGCGAAAGGTTGTGCGAAAGGTTGTGCGACCCGGCCGGGAGCAAACCGTACCTGCGTGGCTCATTGGGCAGCGCGACGTGGAACTGGAAAATACTGTAAACGATTATGATACCTTCGTTTAGCCTGTGTCCCCAGGCGTGGTTTTGAAAGTGACGTGGCCCATTGGCAACGACGGATGAAGTCGTCAACAGATTGTGTTGACGGATGCTTGTATTGATTCCAGCTTTTCCTCTTCCTGTATCTGTTGTTGGTGCAAAGAGGATGATACGAAAAAATTTCACAAAGCCAAAATTGTGAGCGACTACAACGGTGTGCGCAGGTAAAGTTTAGTGATCCCTGTCAATTCAGTGGCCTTTTCGGTGCGTCTTTCAGAACAGGACTGCAGGCTGTAAGATGGCTTGGAAGGCGGCGGTGTCAAGAGCTTGACGCTGCACTGGATTGGGCACCTATATTTGAAACGGTTTATGCAGTGGTGACTGAAGAATTTATCTTAATACCAGGTCGAACAAGCCGCCAAGGTGTTGGCATCAGTGAAGGTAAATTTGAATCAAGTTATCAGGAGGAGATTCAAAGTCTGCAGATGGCACCCAGTGACATGCAGAGGCTCGATTTGAAGAAAGGTGACCGGGTGCGATTGACGAGCGAAGATGGTCAGATTGAAGTCTGCATTATTCCCGCCAGAACGGATGAACTTCCGGCAGGTTTGTTGTTCATTGCCTACGGAGATCTTTCAAGTCGCTTGATGGGTGGTGATACGCATGGTACTGGAATGCCCACCAGTAAGGGAATCGATGTACAATTGGAGGTTCTGAAATCAGCGTGATCGAATCCAGCGAGAACTCCTCATCGGAAGAAATAAAAATTATCAAAGATGCCACTTGCACATTTTGCGGGTGCGTCTGTGATGACATTGACCTCAAAGTCCAGGGGCACAAGATTCTAGAGGCGAAGCGCGCCTGTGTACTGGGCAATGGTTGGTTTTTGAATCACGGGGTCGATACCCGCCCGGATTGTTTTATCGAAGGTCGTCCCGCTCCGGTCGAGGAAGGCATTGAACGGGCTGCGCAGATTCTTTCCCGTGCCAGATATCCATTGATCTATGGCTTGAGTGACACCACGACCGAGGCACAGCGGGTTGCGGTGGCGATTGCCGACTGGATTGGTGGTAACATTGACACGACCACGAGTGTCTGCCACGGGCCGTCGGGAATGGCCTTTCAGGGAGTCGGGGAAGTGACCTGTTCACTAGGTGAAGTTCGCAACCGGGGTGACATGATCATCTTCTGGGGCAGCAATCCGGCTGAAAGTCACCCCCGTCATTTCACGAAGTACAGTCTGATGCCCAAAGGTATGTTTTTGCCCAACGGTCGGAAGGATCGGACTTGTGTGATCGTCGATGTCCGCAAGACCAAGAGTGCCAGGGCGGCTGACATTTTCATACAGATCAAACCCCGCAAAGATTTTGAAGCCCTGTGGACACTGAGGGCCCTGGCGCAGGGAATCGACCTCGATCCGGTTGAAGTGGAAGAGGAAACAGGGAACCCGCTGTCCTTGTGGCAAGACTTGATGGACCGTATGAAAGCAGCCAAGTTTGGTGTCATTTTCTTCGGTATGGGTCTGACAATGACCCGTGGAAAACATGCCAACAGCGAAGCGTTGTTAGCCCTTACGCGCGACATGAATCGCTACACGAGGTTTGTCTGCAAGCCGAATCGAGGCCATGGGAACGTTACCGGTGCGGACAATGTCGTCTCCTGGCGGACGGGATATCCTTTTGGCGTGAATTTGGCGAGGGGTTACCCGCGTTTCAATCCGGGAGAGTACACCGCAGCCGATGTGCTGGCGCGTGGTGAAGCTGATGCCGCGATGATCATTGCCAGTGATCCCATGGCCAATTTCAGCCAGCCAGCTCGCCAGCATTTGGCGTCCATTCCTTATGTCGCCCTGGACCCCAAAGATACTCCAACGGCTCGCTCCGCTGCGGTGACCTTCACCGTTGCTACCTACGGCATCAACGTTCCGGGCACGGTCTATCGAATGGACGACGTACCCATCCCGCTGCGGCCGGCTTTCGAATCATCCCATCCCAGCGATTTGGAGATTCTTCAAGGAATTGAACGACGTGTGCGGGAACTGAATCGACAGATGATCCGCGCAGATTCTTGACCGAATGGTAGCCCGTGGATCGCTGGACACCAGTCGTCTGCCGGTCCGCGGCCCTGTTTATTTTGCTGCAATTTCTTCAGCAACTCTGTTGCCTGGTGTCGATGTTTAAAACTTACACTGTTCAAAAACCCACATTATCGCAGTGGTTTTTTTCCCAGCAGGCGCCGCAAAAGACCAATTTGTCCTGCGTGGAGAAATTCGTGGTCAGCACAGAATTCAAGTGCACCCAGTTTGGTATCAAACATGGGATGTGGTGCTGCCAGCGGATTTGCCAGACTGGCTGGATCCAAGGAGGGCACTTCCTGCATGACCTGTGCGTGCACCGTATTCAATACGGTGCGGATTTCATCCGGCGAAGGATTGCTGGAGGGGTCGGGGTCGGGTTGGCTGCCTTTGAAAAAATGACGCCGGAAATCACGTGAAATGACATCACGGTCGCCGGGCTGCGAGTCGCGAACTCGCATGAGGGCCAGGGCATACTCGGCCGTGGCCAGATGTCCCAGTTGCCAGGCGAGATGCGTGGTTCCCGGCATCGGTTCACAAAACCAGTCGGAGTCTTCAACGTCACGGATGAGATCTAGCGTGTAACGCCTGGCCTGATTGATACGCTCTACTGCTCTGTGAACGGGATTGGATTCGGTCATGACGTCAAGAAAAATCGGTTACGGGGCACCAACAGAAACTTGCGTCCCAACCGGTGTTCCCCCGGCCCCTGTTAGGGTTAACAAGTTACTTATCCCTGAATCATCATTTGATAACAACCCGTCTCCTGCCGGCTTGCCTTCTTCTGGTCGGGACTGCATCATAGAGCAGAACAATTGCAGACCACGCTAAAACACTCGACGTTCGACGCATTCTATGATTGACTTCAAGATTTCGGGCGGATACGTTTACGATCCGGTCAACGGGCTAGATGGCCAGGTACACGACTTGTGGGTTCATAACGGACGGATCGTAGAAGGTCCCAGTCACGCTGATGAGAAAGCAGCACGCCATTTAAACGTGGCGGGACTGGTGGTGATGCCGGGCGGGGTGGACATGCATTGTCACATTGCCGGCCCCAAGGTGAACATGGCGCGAAAGATGCGCCCCGAAGAAAAGCGACGCGATACCCCGGTTAGACGCACGTCGAACACTCACAGCGGAACCATGGGGAGCGTTCCCAGTACCTTTGCTACGGGCTACAAGTACCTGGGCCTGGGTTATACGACAGCCTTTGATGCCGCCGTTCCTCCTCTATCGGCCCGACATGCCCACGAAGAGTTCGCAGATACCCCTTGTATTGATAAAGGCTTTTATGTCTTGATGGGGAACAATCACTATGTGATGAATTCGATTAAAAATCAGGAACTGGAACGACTGCAAAATTTTGTTGGCTGGCTTCTGGGGGCGGCCAAGGGTTACGCCGCAAAGTTGGTGAATCCCGGGGGTGTGGAAGTCTGGAAGCATCATCAGGCAGGTAACGTGTCGGGGTTGGACGACCCCGTTGATCATTTTGGGGTCACGCCGCGGCAGATTATTCGTGAAGTTGCGCATTCCGTGGATCGATTGGGGTTGCCGCACGCAGTCCATGTTCATTGCAACAATCTGGGAATGCCGGGTAACTGGCAGACGACCCTGGAAACGATGCGGGCGCTGGAGGGACACCGTGGGCATTTAACGCACATCCAGTTTCACAGTTACGGCGGTGGCGAAGGGGATGAAAACACGTTCAATTCCAAGGCGGTGGAGTTGGCAGATTATGTGAATGAGCACGAAAATTTAACTGTTGATGTGGGTCAAGTGTTGTTTGGCGAAACGACAAGTATGACGGGAGATGGTCCGCTCGGTTACTTTCTGTCAAACGTGTACGGTACCAAATGGTTTAGTGCTGACACCGAGATGGAGTCGGGGTGCGGAATCGCACCAATTCGGTATCGCAACAAAAGTCTCGTGCATTCGCTCCAGTGGGCAATTGGTTTGGAGTGGTACTTACTGATTCAGGATCCCTGGCGGGTGGTGATGAGTACCGATCACCCAAACGGAGGTTCCTTCCTGGCCTACCCGCAAATCATTCGCCTGTTGATGGATCGCACCTATCGGCAAGACATACTCAAAACGGTACATCCTCAGGTGCGCCAGCGTTGCATTCTCGGCGATCTCGACCGCGAATATACACTGAGTGAGATTTGCATTATAACCCGCGCTGCTCCGGCCAGAATTCTGGGTCTTCAGCACAAGGGCCATCTTGGTCCTGGTGCGGACGCCGATATCACCATTTACACTCCACATGAAAACAAAGAAATCATGTTCGAGTTGCCAAGGTACGTGATCAAGGAAGGCAAGATACTGGCAGAGGAAGGGGACATTCGAGAGGAGCATGTGGGGAAAACCCTGCATGTTGCACCGAATTATGATTCCGACATCGAACCCGATATTGCGGATTGGTTCGAGCAATATTATTCCATCCGCTTTCGTAATTACCCCGTTTCCGACCACTATCTCCAGAAATCCGAACAAATCCCGTGCAAGAATCCGGAAACACCTGCGGGCTCCGACGTTTCCGAGTCGGACTCGCACGGATGAGGAGAACAAGGCCGCGCGGTTGAGGTGCAGCCAGACTAGGATTGCTCTTGATCCGGTGAGGCGAGCAACTTTTCGATGTCGGGATCGATATCGAGCCCAGCAAGTTTTAACGCGTTGAAGTATTCTTCCGGCCGATTGAGGTTTTTGAGCGTAGCCAGTGAGGGATCGACTTCCCGCATGATGTCGGTAGAAACTTCGCGCGTGTTAACCTTCGAAAAGAGAAACCGGGGTCTCAACTGATCCCTGGCAAACAAGTGTTCGATGTGCTTGATGACAGAGACGCGGTATACCGCGGCCAGTGGATGATGGTGATGGTCATCCCGGGACACGACGATGTCGTAGCCTTCCAGTAATTGGACCATTTTACGTATCCAGGCAGGGGCTAGAAACGGAACGTCGCAACTGGTCACAAAGGCCGCATCACAGTCGCCTTCCAGCGTAGTCAATCCTGCGTACAGTCCCTCCAGCGGGCCTTGACCGCCACGGCGATCGCGGGCCAGGAAGAACTGTGACGACAGTTCAGGCAGGTTCTGATCAGGTGCTGCAACGACCACCACCGGGTCAACGGCCTCGCTCAACAGACGCGTTACGCGCTGCAGCAGGAATTCAGTTCCAAAAGGTAGCCAAGCCTTGGGATATCCCATTCGGCTGCTTTGCCCGCCACACAGGACAATGCCACTACATTTCATGATCAGGTCGCTTGATACCAAGGAGGGGATGCTGGATACTGGTGGCCGGATACGCCGCTGGCGGGGACTCTGAAATCAGAGGCCCATTGTCAATCGGTCTGCAGCAACAGAAAGAACACATGCTTTTGTTGAACTCGTATGGTCCGCAACAACGAATAAAAATGTCTGGGAAGATGGTTTTGTCGCCAGATGACCCACCCGGGCTATTGTTGGCCACAACACCATGAAAACGGTCGTATGGAATTCCCGCTTGCACCCGCGTGGCCTGACAAGAACATACTACAGCCGATGATAGATCACCAGAGGACCGGCGGTGATCCGTTCGCCTTGAGCTTGGATCCTTTTGTTTGCAGTTTCATGGCTGGCAACTCTAATCCTTTTTATCTCATTGGAAACCTATGTCTCTCCAAGTCAGCTTGAAGATTCAGACCAATGTACCCGTGGAAGTCGAAGGGGTGACTCCGGATGCAGTCCGCGAGATGCCGTTGGATGACATTCAGCAATTGACCGCGTTTCATGGGAATCAAAAGATGGCCTTGGCTGAATTATTTGAAGTTTCAGGAGATCCTTCTGACGGCCAGATTAACTGGCATGGGGACCTGTCGGGTGTGCACTGGATCGGCGCCAAAATGAGTTCGGGAAGTGTTGTGGTACACGGAAATGCGGGAAGACACGTAGGCAGCGAGATGCGTGGCGGAACAATTGAAGTGAAGGGCAATGCGAGTGATTGGGTGGGTGGAGAAATGAAAGGCGGTCAAATCCATGTGCACGGCAGCGCTGGGCATTTGGTGGGCGCCGCTTATCGGGGAAGTTCCAAAGGAATGTCCAATGGCACGATCTTGATTCGTGACGGTGTGGGGAATGAACTGGGGCACACGATGCGACGTGGGCTGGTGGTGGTGGGTGGTGATGCGGGTGACTTGGTGGGGTTCAACATGCTGGCTGGCACGATTCTGGTTCTGGGTAACTGTGGAATTCGGCACGGAGCTGGTATGCGACGCGGGACCATTGGTTTGTTGGGCGAGGAGCAGCCACGACTGCTTCCCACTTTTCGCTTCGGTTGTCGTTATCAGCCCGGTATGATGATGATGTTGCTGCGAGACATTGTGCGGCGAGGTTTCGAGATTCCCGAAGAACTCTTTGCCACCACCTACGACGTTTATCATGGTGACCTGATCGAAGGTGGCCGCGGAGAGATCCTGCTCCGTCCCTGATATCGCGTGCCAATCCGGCGAACAGCCAGGCGGCAGTTGAACCCGATGCTAAGATTCCGGTATTGGTTCAGAGAGATTGTCAGGAAGTGTGACCCGCAAGGTCCTGTCGTAACCCCATCGCTGTCAACTGTTCTCGCAATTCTGGATCGTTTAGCAGTTGCTGAAAGGCCACGACGGCACTGCGACTGCTGCGCGAGGCAGGTGATACGAAGTCATACTGTTCGTCAGCCAACGGCAGAAAACCCAATTGCTGATGTTCTGTCACGGATTGAATGGCCACTCCCCAATCAGCTCGGTTTTGGGAGATGGCTGCTGCGACCGCGTTGTGATTGCGAGCCTGCACGGCGTAGCCGGCTGGCTCACTACCGGCGAGGGCCTGATCGATCAGGATCCGTGTTCCGCTTCCCCGGTTGCGGTTGATCATTACGCACTTCTCGTCACCCACCAGGTCTTGGATGGCTTGGACGGCTGATTTTTCTGCGAACCGGGCATCCCCCGGTCGGAACACCACTCCTTGTTGTCGACGGTAACCTGCGATGAATGTCAGATCCGCGGTGATGAAAGGACGGTTATAGGTTCCCGATTTCGCATCCAGCAAATGGATACCCGCCAGATCACATTCGCCCCGCCGGGCGGCGTCAAGTCCGGCCGTCGAACCGACTGCCAGGAATTTGGTGTGGAAACCGGCATCCTGTAACTGGCCCAGTAGAAAATCGAGTCCTACGCAGTGGCTCCCGATGACGACGAGATCGGCAACGCGTGTTTCCTTACCCAACAGGCACACATTAACATTTGCCCCAGCCGGGATGATCTCGTCGTGCCGTCCGATGGTGATGAATCCGTCCGCTCGGCTGAACGTGGTCACCGATCCGGATCCTTTTCCCATGGGGTAGGCGCTCAGCTCAACTCCTTCTGCTGTTTCTGCATCGCGCTCTACAAGCCCGACGAGCAAGTATTCGGTCCGGCCGATCTCGGAATTGACACGGACCGCCATCCGGGCGGCTGCAGTTGCTGGTCGCTGCTGGGCGCGACCTGCCAAGCGAGAGATGACGGGTGCCACAAACTCGTGAAAAGTAAAAATTGCGGAAGTGGGAAAACCGGGCAGAATGACGACCGGTTTTCCTTGTGTTGCCGCCAAACAAATCGGCTTGCCGGGTTTCAGGGCAACTCCATGAGCGACGATCCCGGGATCCTTCAACTTGCGGATCACTTGGTAACACAAGTCGCCGGCTCCTTTGCTTGTTCCACCCGAAAGTAGCACGACATGACAGGAGGCTAGTGCGCGGTGAACGACTTCCTCCAATTGTATCTCGTTATCATGTACGATCCCGAAGGAGACCGGTTCTCCACCCAGTTCCCGTACGGCGTCTGCCAGGATGCGCGCATTCGAATCGTAGACCAATCCCGGCTGCATGGTTTCCGTCGGATCGATGATTTCATCGCCGGTAGAGATGATTGCAACTCGAGGTCGGAGAAGAACGGGAACCGTGTGGGTGCCCACGGCGGCCAGGACTCCCGTCTCTCGGCTGGTGAGTAATTCGCCGCGGCGTAATACTGTTTCCCCCGCCGAAATGTCAGTTCCTGCAAAGGTGATTCCAAAACCGGGTGTCACCGCTTTACGAACGACGATCAGACCGTCATCGAGATCTGTGTGTTCGATCATCACGATGGCGTCAGCACCGCGAGGTAACATGCCACCCGTGGCAATGGCGACTGCCGAACCGGTTATAATTTCACTGGTGGGGACAATTGCGGTGGTGATAACTTCCTCAAGCTGCCGCAATTTCCGTGGATCCTCGTCTCTTGCTCCAAAGGTGTCAGCGGCCCTTACGGCATATCCGTCGTAGTTGGATCGATCAAACGAGGGTACGTCCACCGGCGAGAGGATGTCCTGGGCCAGGACGCGTCCCCGGCATGTTTTCAGGTCCACCATCTCCTCGCCGACATGGTCGAGTTGGATGGCTGCCTGAAATCGTTGCTCCGCTTCATCGCGGTCAATGACGTTTAAGAATTGCTGCTGGGAAAAAGTCATGGGTGCGTGTCGCAGTCATCCTCCACCTTACCGCATTTTGTTTGGAGGTGGTGGGAAATTTTGTCAAGAATCATCCGTCCTGAAAGCTGTTTCGCTTTTCAAGGCCCTGGCTCCATCATAAAGGAAGACGTCCACTTCAGAAGCCGGAGCATATCCTTCGCTGTTGGCAGGAATCACGACGAACCCGTCCGCTCGGGTCGTCGAGCTTAACACGGATGCTCCGCTAATGGCTAGCGGTTCGACCTGATTATCCACGATCATGACCCGCGCGTAGTCGACGCGCCCGATGGTAGAAACCAGTTTGCGTGACAGCGGAAGCCGAATGGTTGGATAGGGCCAGGCACGCTCGCGCCCACCGAGTACTCGAATAGCGCGGCCAGCAAAAAAATCGTAGGCACAGAGACAGGAGACCGGATTTCCCGGCAGCAGAAAAACGAGGCGTTGGCCGAGGCGGCCCATGCCGGCGGGACTGCTGGGACGAATGGCAATCCCGTGAATGGCCAGTTCACCATCTTCTGCCAGCAGGACGGGTGCGTGATCTTCCTGTCCGACGCTGGAACCGCCGGAGACGAGGATCACGTCTGCCTCATCATGCAACGCGGTGCGGATTGCCGTGGGATCGTCAGGTACGATTCCCGGGTTGTGAACCAGGGCACCATCGCGACAGCAGAGCGCGTCCAGCATCGGGCTATTGGCATCCGTGATTTGACAGCCTGTAGGCACACTACCTGTGGGGAGAAGTTCGTCGCCCGTGACCACAATCCTCACGCGGGGTTTCCGTACCACGGAAACGTTTGCACGGCCAATGGAGGAAAGAATACCAACGTCCTGTGGCCGAAGCTGGCGACCGGCCCGGAGGACGCAGGTTCCTTCAGAAATGTCTTCGCCCACATTTGCTACGTGTTTTTTTGGAGAAACATCGGCTTGAATCCAAATTCGGTTTCCCTCTACTTCTGTCTGTTCGGCGGGGAGGACCGCGTCAGAACCTGCGGGCAAAGGTGAACCGGTCATAATCCGCACGCACTGCCCAATTTCGATTTTCGATTTGAACTCCTGTCCAGGGAAGGCATGACCAATGATTTCCAGTGACAAACGATTGTAGGGTGTTGCACCGGCAGTGTCCGTTGCCACAACCGCATAGCCATCCATCATGGCACGCCGAAATCCGGGCACATTAATTTCACAGATGATGTCTTCAGCCAAAACTCGACCAGCCGCTTGGGAAATCGCTAGTTCTGTTGCAGTGAGCGGTGAAATCTGGTCGTCAAGCCACGTTAAGCACTCTTCCAGTGTAGCGCGATGCGCAAACCCACGCATGCGAACATCCTGGTTGCTTAAATCGCGAGGGGGATAATCCGGCATGGGTCACATGTGCTCAGAAGTACTGGTAGAAAGGAAGCGTTCTATTTCATTTTAACGATTATCTGCCGGAACCTACAGGGATACTGTTTGTGTCACCAGAGGTCTTGAGTGACCAGCGGCCCGTTTTTAGGAAGGATCTACCCGATCCCGTTTGGGAGATGGGATTTTCTGTCACCCTGTTTCGTGTCAGAGTTGACTCAGAGTCCATGTTTCCAAATCCTGCCCAGGCAATGGTTGCCATGTTTCTCATGACTTACCAGGGGCCACTCACGTTGGCTCAGCGCCCCGAGTGTCCATGGTGTCCAAGGCCGGTTGCACATAATTTAAGACGCTTGTTTTTCTGTTCACTCGGGGGAGGTAAGCATTGGTGGTATTGGTGAAAAGACGGGCTGTGAGCATCGTAGGGGCGTTAACGAAAAGCTTTTTCGGAGTCCACTCGTTGGCCGATAATGTTGGTGCAGCCACGGATGGATGGCTCTCGGCACGGACGCGCAATATCAACGCAAATCAATGGTGCCAAGTGATGTCTGTGGAATTCATGCACACAATCGCCGGGTTCACTTTCATTGCAGTGTGGGCGATGATTGGCCAGATCACGGTTCGAGAACCCTAGGTCGTCTTCGTTGGGAAAACGTTCAGTTTTTCGTCGCACCTGTTTTCCACGGGACCCGAACCCTCGATCATCTCTGCCTGGAAAATGATACCGAGTACGCTAGCGACCCGTCTGCAGAATTTGCGTTACGACTGTCTCGGTGGTTCGTGACAGTTGGATGCCTGCGCACGATTGGATTTTGTCAGGTTTCCGAGTTTCTTGAGTTGAGTCAGACGACGTTCATGTCACAGCTCAGACCGCCGGCTGCGGAAACGTAACTCGTGCGGGTGTAATCCATCACCATGCGATGAGCACTAAAACGCCAGGCGAGAGTACTGATCGAATTCATCATCATTTTGATCCAGCTGCGCGGCAAGCCATCGATGTCCCGATCGTAATAGAGCGGTATGATTTCCTCTTCCAGCATCTGATAGACTTGCTTGGCGTCACGGGCGTCTGAAACGGCGTCGTCAACGTGCTGAGTTCCTTTGCCGATTGCGAAACCGTTAGTACCGTTAAATGCCTCTGCCCACCAGCCGTCCAGGACCGACATGTTGAGACCGCCGTTGAGGACAACCTTTTGACCGCTCGTGCCGGAGGCCTCTAAAGGACGCCGAGGATTATTCAACCACACGTCGACGCCTTGAACCAGATGACGACCCACGTTGATATCGTAGTCCTCGACAAACACAATGCGATTTTTTAACCGCTCATCGTGTCGGCAATTGGCGAGTTGTTTGATCAGCTCTTTGCCAGGTTCGTCCTTGGGGTGTGCTTTTCCTGAGACGATCAATTGAACCGGTCGGCTGGGGTCATTCAGCAATTCGTTCAGGCGATCCAGATCGCTCAAGATCAGGCCAGCCCGCTTATAGGTTGCGAAACGTCGTGCGAAGCCAATGGTCAGCACGTTGGGATCCAGAACACGGCGAGCGGCCTCTACCAGGGAATCGTTTTCGCCCCGGCGACGACATTGCCGGCTGAGTCGCCGACGAACAAAACCGATCAGTAAATTCTTGAGAGCCGAGTGTGTTTCCCAGATTTCCCCGGGGTCGACGCGATGAATCTCTTGCCAGACTTCCGGCTCGCCCATTCGAGACATCCAGCCCGCCTCGAAGTTTCTGTCGTACAGCTGTTGCATTTGCCAGGCAAGCCAACTCGGGATGTGAACGCCGTTAGTGATGTGGCCGATGGGAATCTCTTCTTCCACGCGCCAGGGCCAGAGGTGGGACCACATGCGACGGGTTACATGTCCGTGGAGTGAACTGACGGCATTGGCTTGACGAGAGAGTTTCAGACCCAGAACCGTCATGCAAAACGACTCTTTCTCATTCTGCGGTTCCACGCGTCCAAGTCCCATGAGCTGCTCGGAGGAAATCCCCAGCGAATCCGCAAGCGGTCCGAGATGTTCTTCGACCAGAGTTTCGTCAAAACGATCATGTCCGGCAGGTACGGGAGTATGGGTAGTGAATACTGTTCTTCGGGCGACTTCGCGCAACGCCTCGTTGAACTTCAAACCATCCTCTTGCATGGATTGACGGATCACTTCGAGTGGAGCAAAAGCACTATGACCTTCATTCAGGTGATGCACGCCCGGAGTAATTCCCAAGGATCGGAGTGCCTTGACACCCCCCACGCCGAGCACCAACTCCTGGCGAATGCGAGTTCGTTCGTCACCGCCATAAAGTCGACTCGTCAATTCACGGTCTTCAGGGAGATTTCCCTCCACATCACAATCCAGTAAGTAGAGGTTTACGCGGCCAACACGCATGAGCCACACTTTCGCATACAATGGCCCTGTGCGCGTATCGATCTGTATCGTGGCCGGAACCCCATCCGTGGAGATTGCAGGTTCCATGGGCAGATTGTCGATCTTTGTCTCCAGATACTCTTCGCCTTGATAGCCATCGTGGTCGAGGTGTTGTTTGAAGTAGCCTTGGCCGTAAAACAGGCCAATGGCGACTAAAGGGACACCCAGACCGCTGGCACCCTTAATGTGATCACCCGATAGCACTCCTAATCCGCCCGAGTAAATCGGCACCGACTCATGGATGCCAAATTCGGCCGAAAAATACGCGACGGGCATCGCTCCCAGGACGCCTGCGTGTGTTGCTCCCCAGGTGTGAGCCGAGTTACCTACGTACTCTTTGAGCTGACGGTAGGAATGATGGATGCGGCTGAAAAGTACCATTTCAGTTGACCGCATTTCGAGTCGTTCGGGAGTGAATTCCTTCAATAAGGCAATAGGATTATGGTCCAATTGTCGCCAGCGAATGGGATCCAGATCACGGAAAAGGTTGATGACTTCAGGATGCCAACTCCACCACAAATTTCGCGCCAGGGCCTGGCATTTGCCGTACAAGTTCTCCGCCGAATTGTCATTCGCTGTCACTGACTGGGATGGTCTTTCGTGTAGCAGGGCGTCCGTTTGACCCATGCGAATTTCTTCCTTGCTTAATTTATCACGCTTAAAATAAATCCATCCAAATTGCGAATCGGGGATTATATAGCTTCACTCATCCACTGACGAGGCCGTTTGGTGGAGTAAAGCCGTCCCGGAACGAAGTAAATCGGCGGTTCATCGCGACCATTTATTCAATGCTTGGTGGGTTAAGAGGACTATTAATTTGACTTTGAGAGAGTATGTGGTTTGGGTAATTTCTGAAAGTGGAATCCGGGCTTGGTGTTTCAAAAATTGTCGTGACGAGACCCGGGGCGACCGACGGTGGAACGACAGAAAAACACCGTTTTGCATAGGAACAATCATTAGACCCGACTGTCCTGAATCGACTGAAACAGCTAAAATTCCCAAGTTAACCTGCTGTAAGAGAAATCATGGAAGAAAAACCTCAAATCACTTGGCACCAACACAATGTATCACGTGAAGAACGTGAAACGTTGAAGAATCACCAGGGATGTATCGTCTGGTTTACGGGTTTGAGCGGTAGCGGCAAGAGTACAATTGCCAATCTTGTCGAGCGTCAGCTCTTGAATCGAAGTGTACACACATTTCTACTGGACGGTGACAACGTGCGCCACGGGCTGAATGCGGCGCCCGGCATGCTCGAAGAACATTATGGTCACGACTTCGCGCGACGATTTGGACTCGGGTTTTCTGCGGAAGATCGGGAAGAGAACATTCGTCGTATCGGGTCCGTTGCCGAACTGTTCTGTCAGGCAGGCCTGGTCACGCTGACAGCCTTCGTCAGCCCTTATCGTAGAGACCGTGATGAGGTTCGTGCGCGGCTGGACGAGGCTGGACGGCAGGGTGATTTTTTCGAAATCCATGTCGATACTCCCCTGGCAGTTTGTGAAAATCGAGATCCGAAAGGTCTGTATAAACGTGCCAGAGCTGGTGAAATACAGCACTTCACCGGAATTGATGATCCTTACGAACCACCCCGGGCACCCGAATTAGTTTTAGATGGAGCCAAGTCGACGCCCCAGGAACTGTCTGCACAAGTTGTCCGGCTTCTGGGAAACCTGGGGAAAATCTAACGCCTGATTTTGTTTCTTAGGTGATTGGTTGACTGGTGGGGCCTGCATCGTGCTGGAAACTGGGATCAGCTTACTTTTGCTTCAATCAACGAGTCAGCGTTGTCAGCAATCTTGACGTTGTCCCGTTCTTTTTTATACACTGAGTAGAGGCCGTTCTTTGTTAATGATCGAGCTAGAAGCATCACCCCGCAGACCAGTGTTGAAGTTGTTTACCAATCTGCTCTGGTATCCATGATTGGGAACCCACGGAGGGAATTTCCAGGAATGCCCAAAAGTACCTCAAAACGAATTGAGACTCGCGCCAATTATGCCTTGTCGCACAGCCCTATCTTCGCCTTGCGCGACTTGCGTGTGAAAAGCACGTCCAATACTCTTTTGATTTCAGGACGTGTCAACTCCTTCTACCACAAACAGCTGGCTCAGGAAGTAGTACGAGCTGTCGCAGGTGAATGTCGCGTGATCAACTCCACACAGGTTGCGGACCATCTTGTGGGACCACAGTAGTTTCTTCTACTAGGAGGTTTTATGCAGCGGATGCAACCTGTTGATGTTCCTCGTACAGCAACCGATTCGCCGCAGCATAGACCCGATCCACGCTCAGGTCTTGCATGCACCGGTGGTGTTCGAACGGACAGACGTGGTGCCCACAGGGGCCGCAGGAAACGGGCTGAAGCAAGTTGATCGATTGGGGATGATAAGTTTCGCTCCAGCGCGGATCGATCGGGCCGAAGATGGCGACGACGGGCACATCGAACGCAGTAGCAATATGACGCGGTCCACTGTCTGTCGTGACCATGAGATGGCTGCGTCGGATGCAAGCTTTGGCAACTCCCAATTCCAGATTCTGGTGGGCCATGCTGCGGATGCGTGCATGGTTGGCCGTAGTTTCAATCTGCAGTGCCGACTGGCGTTCTGCAGGGCCGCAAATGACGAGCACGGTGTTTTGCGGATCTTCTACCAGCTTGTGAGCCAAGCGGACGTAGTATTCGGCTGGCCAGTGTTTTGCCGATCCCCTTACACTTCCGGTATTGAGCAGGATGACGCGGCTTGCATTCCAGAGGTCCAGGTTTCTCCAAACACGATCAGCTCTTAACTCGTCCTCAGCCGAGGTGGCAAGTTCAGGTTTCCTCGATTCTGGCGGGCAACCTATTGCATATGCCAGGTCGAGGTAATAGTTGACGGCCGAAGTCGGAATCCAGGTTTTTCCGTGGCGTGCAGGGTGCAGGCGGTCGGTCAGTAGTTTTCCACGACCGTACCGTGCGTAACCAACTCGTCGTGGTGCTCCACTGAGCCAGGCCATTAGACCACTGCGAAAAGAATTCGGTAGCAGGAGCATAGTATCCAACGGCATGGACTTCAACTGACGTAGCACGTGAGCCAATTTCAGGTCGGGATTTCGTGAGTGATGGTCGTAATAGATCGTCTGGTCCAGCCAGGGTGTCCCTGCCAGCACTTGAGCAATCAACGGTCGCATAATGCCGGTGATGTTGGCGTGATGACCGAAGCGGTGGTGCAGGGCACGTAAAGTTGGCGTTGCCATCACGGCGTCGCCAATCCAATTTGGAAGCAGGACTGCAATGTTCATCTGTCAGGCCGCCGGTGATTTGATCTGACTGGGATGAGAGCCTGTTGATGGCTGATTGGTCGCTGCTCCCGCCCAGGATCGTGTCGGGCCCGGTTGGGGAATCGCACGTTGCAATTCCCACAGTCGAGCCTGTTTAAGGAAGACATACATGGCTGTAAGAAAACAGACTTGGAAACCAACCAGACCGTCCAGGAACCCCAGACGTAAAACATAGGAACGAAAAAACCGTAGAGGTGGACCACACAGCATTCTCCATATTCCAAATTGTTTTCCCGAGTCGTTCCACTGTTTGGCTTGCCAGGTGGAATATCGAGTTATTTTGGTGAATGTCTGGTCATAACTCCACGTTGTGTAGTGCATGAGACGATTTTTGAGACCGCCGACACGACCGGTCGAAACCACGACTTCGGCGTGATCGGTGTCACCCACGTAGCGCGAAACATCCTTTCGAAACATCCGCAACACACAATCGGCTCCCCAGTCTCCATGTCGTACCGGATATCCCATGAAATGGTTGAGACGATACACCCAGTATCCATCTTTTTTCGGACCTCGTTCCAGCAAGGCGCGAATTTCGTCCGCCAGTTCGTTCGTAACACGCTCGTCGGCATCCAGGATCAAAACCCACTGGTGACTGGCCTGAGGGATTGCCCAGTTTTTGAAGTTCCCACTGTGAATGTATTCACGCTGAATAACCCGACAGCCACCTATTTGAGCGACGATATCTAACGTTTCGTCAGTCGATCCGGAGTCGGCCACCAGGATTTCATCGGCAATTGGCAGGAGTGATTCAATGCAGTCGCGAATGTGAAGCCGTTCGTTCTTGCAGGGGACAATGGCAGTCAACGGGTGTTTCATTCGTCCAATTCACCTACGGAGTTGTTGCACGATTGGTAACCGGAGAGAACAGCAGGTGAAGATTTATAGCGTCGAGCACCAGCTGGAGAAAGATCAAACAGGGAGTCAGGGGCGAGTGGTAAAACAAGGGGTTCAGGGGTAAGTCTTTGCTTCTTCCGGAATTTGGTCTGCACCGTGACAAACGGGTGGGGCTCACTGCTGAGAAAAATCTAACGTTGTGACCTGGCCGCACCGGGATCCCAACGTGCTACCGTCCGTCGAGGATTGACAATGCGTCCCACGATCACCGTGCGGAAGGGATCGACCGGGTCACGGCCGCAGTTCACGTTGGCGATCAACTCCCACTCGAAAGGCAATGTTCCGCTGGTGGTTTTCCAGGCCCGGCCCCGGCCGGAAGACCTGCACAGTGGAGTATCCCCCCGGTGCCAGTTGTAACAGAAGTAGGTCACTCCTTCCGGAACTTGAGCTGCGTCCGTGGGCCAGGGAAGTTCTGTAATCTGGTCTTCATAGAAGTAAGCAAACCGGTGGTCCACGGGACCGAAACTTTTCAGGCCGTCCGCTGCCGGCAAGTTTTGCCGTAGTTCCCTGACGGCGGGGCGGGGATTGTTCCAACTTCTCTGCTGCAAGTTGATCACGGGGCCACAGTAGCAGAATCCGACAAAGAAGCAAAAGGACAGGAAGGCCAGTTGTGCCGGCCGGTGATTCACCGATCGCAGGCCCCACAACAACAGGCAGCTCACGACAACCGATATCGACATCAATGCTACGACTAACGCGGTTGGCTGTCGCAGTCCTTCCAGTCTGGTGGATGGTAGACAACTGATCAGAAGGACTCCGACTCCTGCCACACAGGTGACAACGGTTGCGTACAGTAGCACCCGCAAACGTCCACGGCGGAGGAGTTCAGTTTGCTGTTGCACCAACACACGATCGATCACCACTCCGATCAAGATCGCGAAGCATGGATAGAGCGGCATGAAGTATCTTCCGCGCGATCCAGTGGCTAGCCATACACTGGGGTAGGTGATCAGAACGGCTAAAGCCAGGAAGAGGACCAGCGGTCGATAATGATCCAAGGTGCGGTGGAATTCGCGACGCAAGTAGATCACTAATAACGGGGACCAGGGCAACAGGCAGACCAGCGTCTCCAGCGGATACCAGAGCATGTGAGTCAAGACACCCGTTTGAGAAAAACGGTCAGCTGCTAGTCCAGTCCAGGTAGCCAGGACACAGTCCCAGTCGGTCGCCAAGTAATATGGGATCTGCCAAGCTCCGACGATGCAGACGAAGACCAAACCACCCGCCAAATGTCCCGCATGCACCAGGAACTTCCAGTTCCTGGTGATGGCCAGGTAGAAAAATGTAACCATCACAAAGTAGACCGGTGCTTGCGGACCTTTGACCAAGGCGCCCAGCGCCGCGAAGGCGTAACCGCTCGTCCAGGTGAACCACGCCGGGTAGCGTGCTGTGTATCCGTGGTGCCATATCAACAAAGAAGCACTCACCAGGCAGGCAAACAAAGCTTCAGATTCTCCCATGCGTCCCAACTGAAGAACCTGGCCAAACGTTGCATAAACTGCCGCACTAGCTAACGCTGCGAAACGCGACAAATAGGTTTTGCTATACCAAAAGATGGTCCAACAGGTCAGGAGTACCGCGAACACACTTGGTAGTCGTACCGCGATGTCGTCAACGCGCCCTCGCCAGAGTCCGGCCACCGCCATGGCCCAGCTACTCATGGGCGGGCGTTCGGGAAAGATTTGTCCCTGTTGCCGTAAGACAACCCAATCTCCCGTTTCGATCATCTGTGTTGCACCGCGTGCCCAGCGGCCTTCCTCTCCCGCGATTGGCAGGGCCGTCAAACGGACGACATAACAAAGACCGACGAGCAGTGCGAGCACGGCCATTTCGGGCTGGTACCACCAGGGGCGGTGGATTTCTCTGGTTACTGGTTTCATGTCCTTTGCCCTTACCAGGGAATCCCGCAAGAAATCACTCAAAACCCCCCTGTCGAGTCCTGTAAGCACACCTGGCTGCAGGCTGCACGTTCTTCAGGTTGGCCTGCCACGCCCTCCCGGGTCCGACATGGATGGTGCTGGCGCTGAGTTTCTTTCCATCACGCCGATTTCTTGAATTCATGTTGGTAAAGTTGTGCGTAAAGTGCACAGCGATCGATAAGTTCCTGTTCAGTCCCGAGGTCCACGATTCTGCCGGCATCCATCACCAGGATTCGATCGGCCAACGAAAGTGTTGACCCGCGGTGTGTGATCAGAATGGTTGTGCGGTCTTGTTTGAATTCTTGCAGCACCTGGTGGATAAGATGTTCACTTTCAGGATCGACCTGGCTGGTCGCTTCGTCCAGGATGAGTATGTCGGGGTTGCGCAAGATGGCCCTGGCCAGGGAAATTCGTTGCCGCTGACCACCGGAGAGACGCTTGCCGTCCTCGCCGACCATAGTTTCGTAGCCCTGTTCCAGTTTTTGCGTGATGAACTCGTGTGCATGTGCTTTGCGCGACGCTTCGATGACCTGCTGATCGGTGGCGGTGGGCGATCCGTAGCGGATGTTTTCCAGGACGGATTGCTGAAATAGTAGAGTTTGTTGCGTGACGACACCGATTTTCTGACGCAATTGGTGCAGCTTTAGATTTTTCAAACCGACCTGATCCAGAAACACGCAACCCTGCACGGGATCGTAGAACCGAAGAATAAGGTTGACGAGGGTGCTCTTGCCACAGCCGTTGGGTCCCACCACGGCCAGGGTTTCCCCGGCTTGAATCCGCAAATTCAGTTGCTCGAGCAGTGGTTCCGCGGACGAGTAGTGAAACGTGACGTTGTCGAAGGTGATTGAAAGGGGGCCTGCAGGGAGTGCTTGGGGTTGTACGGGGTCCTGGATTGCGGGTTGGCGATCCAGCATGGCGTAGATTCGATCGGATCCAGCCACTGCGTTTTGAAGGTGTACCACCACATCGGCCAATTTTCTGGCAGGGTCGCTGATTCCTACCAGCAGACCGAAGAAGGTCATCAGGGTTGCCACATCCATCCGCTCACCGGGGTTGGTAAGACGGACACCCAGAATATCGGGCTGTTGACTCAGGATCAGATAGCCGCCTGCTAAAAGTGCCAGGCTGAGGACTCCCACGCCTAGAATTTCGTTGTTCGCTCGGGCCAAGGCACCGTACAGGGCGAGCCGTAATTGGCAATGGTAAAGATCGCGGGTTGCCTGAATGAAACGACTTTGTTCGAAGCGTTCCATGGTGAAAGCTTTCACCACTTGAATGCCCCGAAAGGTCTCTGAAAGCCGCTCAAAAAAAAGCGAGGTTTGTGCGAGTGCGCGGCGACTCGCTCGACGAATCGAATGAGAGAGAAAGTACATGAGGAGCAGCGGTACAGGGCAGATGATTAGCGACACGACCAACAGTTGCCAACTAATCATTCCCGCGCCGATCAAGCAACCAATCATTTTCATCGGTTCGCGCAGCGATTTTCCAAAAAGAGTACTGATTCCGCCGGTCACCGCAGCGGCGTCCGCATTGTAGTAGCTCATCAGTGTGCCGGTATGATCTTTACCAAAAGCACTTAATTCCATTTGTAGAGTGTGGGCGTAGAATTTGTTTCGCAATTCCATTGTCGTACGTTCCGCCAGTCGCCGTACTAGAAACATGTTGACCACCAGGAATACGCATTTGACGAGGGTGCCCGAGAAAATGAAGACGACTAACCAGACCAATGTTCGCCACGGACTTTGAGGCAGGTAACGGGTGACAAAAGGTTCGGCCCTGATATAAAAGGACAAATCTTTTTGGGCGGCTTGGAGTTCCAACGACTTGTTCGCCAGTTGCGAGTCTGTATCGGCTGAAGACGTCGCAATATGTTTATCTTCCAGGCTTGCGATTTCAGTTTGCAGATTCGCCTCGCGTGTTTCCAATTGCTGAATTTCTTCGGTGACCCATTGGGGCAGCGATTTTTGTTGCAAGACAACTTTTACGAAAGGATAAACAGCAGCGATGTTACAGACCCACAAGGCACCGACCATGATTGAACTGACAAAAATTGCCAGGATCATGAAACGGAATCGCAGGGAGTAGCGAACGATTCGAAAGAAGTTTTTCATACTGAAACGACAGGCAGGGTGTTGCTGGGAGACGATTGAAAATTGGCGGTCAAGTTCTGGTAGAGTTTTGCATACTTTAAAGCTTGCGTGGTCTGATCAAATTCGACTTCTGCTAAAAGACGAGCGGCATTGCCCATGCGGTGCCTTTCCCTTGGGTGGTTGAACATCCATTCGAGTTGGCGAGCCAAATCGGGGACCCGGTTTCGTTCGGCTAACAAGCCTGTTTTATGTGGCTTCACATAATCCGGGATGCCACCCACTTTGAAAGCGACGACGGGGGTGCCACAGGCGATAGATTCAACTCCTGTCTGGGGAAGGTTGTCCTCAAGAGAAGGCAGAACGAACACGTCTGCTGCTGAATAAACGATCGCCTGCCGAGCTTCATCCCGAAGGTATCCCATCGATTTTATCGGTGGTAAAGCGGCGTCCCGGGACATGTCTGAGTCGTTTCCGAAAACAAGTCCTTGAAAAGAGGTGTTACGGTGCACGATCCGTAGGGTCTCCAGCAATTCACGAAAACCTTTGCGGCGATTCTGCAACGATTCGGCTCCGAAACAGACGACTGGCAATTTCGGATCCATGTCCAGCTGCTGCTTGGCCCAGGTTTTGTCGAGCGGTCGAAAGGTTTCCAGGTCCAGGCCGTTATGGATAGTTTGAAAGCTGTTGGCCTGGCGCAGGAGTTCACTGTTTCTCGCCTCGCCCTCCAGCCAGTGGCTGGGGGTCACAATGTGCAGATTCTTTTTTGAGAAGGCGTGACGTTTGATTTGAAAGTACTGGTAGGCCAGGTCCTGTTCACTACGCTTGGCCAATTGGGGACAACAATGGCAGCCGGAGGTAAAGGTGCGACAACCTCCTGTGTAGTGGCAGCCGCCCGTGAAAGGGTTTTCGTCGTGCAGGGTCCAGACGATTGGGAAACTGTCCGGCAGCCCTTGGAAAAAAGATCGGTAGTCCAGGAAATTTGCAATCCAGTGCAAATGGAAAACGTCACTTTTGAGGTCGAAGGGATTGCAGACAGTCTGGTGTGCCAGTTGAGGTGAACTGAACAATTCCGTCCCCGCAGGCTTACGCCCCAGAGCGGATTTCAGTTGTTTTTTCAGGAAGGGTTTGCGAAGGCTGGCCTTCAAGGCGTTGGCAGTGTGGCGCAGGCAATTTTTTTCGGCTGCCCAACGCATGACTTTGAAGGAATCGTCTTTGCCTACTAAATTGCTACTTCGCAAATGCCAGAAACGACTTTCGATGTCCAGTTCACGCAGCGAAATATGCAAACGTCTCGCAGCGTTTGCCGCCCCTCCAATCACCCCCGTATTGAATAAGTCAACTACCATTCCGTTACAGCAGTTCTCTAAATGGCCAGGAAAGCTGGGTATCTATAGCAGTCGAAGCAGGTAACTGCAATCGCAGACCTTGTTTGGCAACGGCAACAGAAGTCCACCGGGAAACCGTTTGCAGGAAACGGCGACCTGTTTCCTTTGGAGAACGTGCTTGCGGAGCTAGCAGCGGGTGATCCTGAGAAAGGAGGCGACAGAAAAACCTACGTAGGAATTACGACGTGGTTGCGCTATGTTTTTCTACAAGGTTTTTCTACAAGAACCCGCCTGTGCGCCTTGCGTCGCAGCTTCTACTATCTCTTGACCGTGGTGAACCAGACCGTTAAACCGCAGGACATCATGTCTAAATTTGTACTAATCGATCACTCTCTCGAAAGTTTGGGAGGACACAACTTCGAGTACGCCGTGCACATATTGCGCGCTGCTGAACAAATGGGTTATGACGTGGTGCTAGCAACGAATCGAAATTTTCGTTGCGGTGATCGGTTGCCGGCCCATTGGTCTGTCTATCCTTTGTTTCAGTACACGACGTACTCCAGACTGTCCCTTTACATGGGAGGTCAATTGTGGAACCCGCGAGTAGGATTTATTTTGCCGGACCAGGTCAGGCCCGAGTCTCAGCGTCCCTGGTGGAGTCGTTGTTGGCAGATGCGGATTCGAAAAAAAGGCCAGCAGATCACGGATAGTTTTGACCAGGCATGCCAGCGGCTCTTTCAAGAACAACGACTGGAAGCAGAAGATCGAGTCTTTCTACCAACCCTGTCCGAGTTTGATCTGTTGGGATTGAGCCAATATCTCAGGACGGATGCAAACTCTTCGGTTGCCCATTGGTTCCTTCAATTTCATTTCGACATCCTTTTGGGCCGTGAGCCGGACTTTGAACAGCAATCGGTGCGTATCGAGCACCTGCGGCGACATTTTCAGCAAGCACTCAGTGATTTACCAGACCATCGTTTTTCGTTTTACAACACCACTGAACGCATCGCCCAGCAATACAATCGGCTGGGATTGGCGAAATTCCGCGAACTCTCCTACCCGGTCAACCACGAGTTTCGCCCCGCGTCCGACGCTGCATGTGACGAGCCGCCGCTGAAAGTGGCATTGGCGGGCCATTTTCGTCGAGAGAAGGGACGTCGCTGGCTGTCCACGGTTGTCGACCAACTGTGGGACGACACGTTGAAGGTTGGGCGAGCCCGCTTGTTAATCCAGGGAAATCCTGCCAAAGTTCGCCGCCTGCTTCCCAAGCGGACCTTGCCGGCGAGCAATGGAAAATTACAGGCCAGTAGCTCGCCACCACCTGTTTCGCTGGTGCCTCATCCCTTGAGTACGGAAAAATACTTGGAGTTTGTTCGCCAGGCAAACATCGGTTTGTTTCTCTATGATAGCGACTGTTATCATTCCCGCTGCAGTGGAATCCTGGTCGAAATGCTGTCGGCAGGTGTGCCTGTCATCGTACCTGCAGGCTCTTGGCTGGCAGAACAGATTTCCGAACCGGTGAGCGAATATCTGCAGCAATTGAACCACCGGCTTCCGCAGGTCTCTTCAGATAAATTCACCACGAATCAGCGACAGATCGTTTGCCGTGGCTTCCGCCAGCCATTCGAGATGGAACTCGCTGTACCGGCCCGTGCGAAAGAACTATTGATTTCGTTTGCCTGGCATTCTCCGGAAACAGCGGGTAACTACTTGCGGTTGGTCGCGCTGCAGTTCGATAAGTCGGGTGATCTTTTGCAGACTGATACAAGCATCGTGGGTCAGCAACCGGAAAATGTCCGGGTTCCCGCACTGGTTCGCCTGACACAACACGCCTCCCATCTCCAACTCAACTGGTCGAATGCTTACCACGACACTCCTGTCCGCGTGGTGGATGTCGACGCATCCTTTCTGGGAAGGGAGGAAGGTCAACTGGTTGACCCGCCCTTGAGCTCGGTGGGACTGGTGTTTGCCGATCCGTGCCAGGTTCCATCCCTGGTACGAGAGATGGTCCATCATTATTCACACTACCGGAAGACGGCACGCGAGTTTTCCAATGCGTGGCGCGAGGTTCATTCCCCGCAAAACGTTTTGATGCGAATGCTCGAGGAAGCCGACCTGTTAGAAAAGGGGCCGAGAATTTTTTCTGCAGTCCATCGCGAGACCGCCCGGCTGAGTCAATAAAAGACCGTTGCTGCTGGACCAGGATGCGGTCGATGCCTCATGACCGCCAGGTCACCACCTCGTTATTTTGCAGAAAAAATGTGTCTTCCTTTTTCTTCAACGGACTGCAGACTAGCTTCGAGTTGCTCCTGTCCCGCGTCGATTTGCAGGCCGATTTCCAATGCCCATAAGGGCCGGCCGGCGAGTTGGGATACTTCCAGCTTGACCAGGTCTTTCAGCGTGCACAGCACGGCTGTCGCTTGCGGTAGTTGCTGTAGCCAAGCATTCAGCGACACGATGTCGTCCCTCGTATAACGGTGATGATCGGCAAACGATCGAAAACCAATCAAATCATAACCGGCCGCGACGAGTGTATGGCGGAATCCATCGCTGTTGCCTAAACCACAGAAAGCGGCGATGCGCTTGCCGGTGTACTGTTTCGTGTCAGCCGTGTTTCCGTCGGCCGACAAGAGCTGGCGAGGTGCATGTGACATCTCGATCCACAACTTACCGGGGGCCAGTTGTTCTACCTCTTGTCGAATGGCCGTCCGTTGTTCGGTCGAGACACAATCTGCTCGCGAAAGAGCTATCACATCGGCGCGAGTCAGTCCCGTCAGGGGTTCGCGCAACATGCCTCGGGGACAGATGTGGCCATAGCCGAAAGGTTCCAACGCATCAATCAAAACGATGTCCAAATCGCGGGCCAGTCGGCGATGCTGAAATGCGTCGTCGAGTACGATCACCTGGGCACCGAACTTGGTGATCGCTTGCTGGGCCGCTGTGACGCGGTCAGGGTTTTGCAAATGGGGTATGGCGGGCAGTTTTCGCGATAATTCCAGGGCCTCGTCATTCTGTTCCCCGACTGCGGCACCATAACCGCGACTCACAATTGCTACCTGCAGGTGCCGATCCGTAAACCAGCGGGCAAGCCATTCCACCATGGGGGTTTTCCCGGTCCCACCCAGGGTCAGGTTGCCAATGCTGATCACCGGGACATCCAGTTGTTGGATCCCGTAGTGACCAGTATCAAAACGATGGTTCCGCCAGCGAACTGCCAGAGAATAGGGGACTTCGGCGACTCCCAGCAGGCAACGCGCCACCCAGGCACTCATGCCCCGTTTCCGTCCGCTCACAAGTTCATGAAATCGCGAGGCATCCACCTGTTGATCCTACCCTGGGGTTCGCCGTATTGAAGAGAATCGTATAGAAAGGGGAAGGATGAAGAATGATGAGTCACGGCCCCTTGTGCCATCGCCCATCTTTCTGGTCGCAATTTGTATTCCGCCAGCGTTCGAACTCGATCACGGTCAGCCTGCCCCTGTACTGGCGAATGATACTGAGTTTGCCGCCAACGAGGGAACGTCAAACGGGCAGTTTTTGGTAGCTGGGAACTATGATTTCCAACCAAGCGTCTATAATTGTATATTAGACGTACGGTTCGAATTTCTGGCGCAAAAGTTCCGCTTGCCTCTACCAGGCGGGAGGTCTGCACCACAATGGGATTTTATGAGAGACCTTTCGAAGTTGCAGTCGTCGCATGTCGAAAGATAGGGTGAGCTATTTCACCGCCGTCCGGTCCGGACGGCGGGCAAAGCATTCACTGGATTTGTCAGCGAAAGAGGTAACTCGTCATGGCCACCGGGACAGCCCCACCTGATCAGTCGCCGAGTCCTCCTCGAGAACCAGGCGCGAAGTATGTCGAGCGACAGATCGACAGAACACGTTCGCAACTGAGGTCGCATGATCTGGCCGTCGGTTTGCTGATGATCGTGGCCAGTGCCATCGGTTTTCTGCTGCTGGTCGTGCTCATCGACCATTGGGTTTTTCCACTGGGTCGTTGGGGCCGGACGTGCGCTTTACTGACCTTGGTCTTGATGTGCGCTTATTTGTTTTGGCGGTTTATTTTGGTGATGGTGTTGAAGCGTGTTAATCCGATTTTTGCAGCGAGAGCGATCGAAGGAGGTACACCCGGTCTGAAGAACAGTCTCATCAATTTCTTGCAGCTGCGTTCGGAAAAGGAAACCGTAGGCGCTATCGTTTATGAAGCTGTTGAACAACGAGCGGCGTCGGACTTGAGTTATGTTTCTGTTCACACGTTTGTCGACAGGACAACTTTGATCCAGGTCGGGTATGTACTCACCATTTTGGTGGCTCTCGCCGGAGGTTATAAGCTGCTCTCTCCCAAGGATCCGTTTAAGACGGTGTGGCGCGTGTTGGCGCCGTGGGAGAATATTGCCCGTCCTGCCCGAGTGAAGATTGATGACGTCAAGGTCGACGGGGAAGTGTGCGATAGCGCGCAAGCAGTTCCAGTCTATCTTGGCCAACGTATCCTGATTTCCTCTCGTGTGGTCGGGATGCGGGACGAAGAACAGGTTCGCTTGGTCTACACCACGGCTGATCGACAAGTTGTGAATCAGGTGATCTCGATGCAGAAGAGCGATGATTTAAGACTGTTCGACTGTTCTTTTCCACCGACTGACGAAGGGTTTCAGCAGGACCTGGAATTTCAAATTCAGGCCGGAGATGCCGTCAGCAGCAGATATCCGATCAGGGTCCTGGCTGCACCATGCATTCATATCGAATCAATCGAATACGAATTTCCAGACTACACCCGGCGTGCTCCGGAAAGGGTTACCGACGATCATGACATTCGAGCTCTGGAAGGGACGAGAATCACGCTTAAAGCGCGAGCCAATCAAGCCATCAAGTCCGGCTATCTTCACTTCGGATCGGTAGGGCAGCCTACAATGGATCGTCCACTGCAAGTGGACGGGCAGGAATTGAAGGTTCGTTTTCACATGGCTGCTGAGATGGTTCTCGGTTCGTCGAACCGTGGCAGTTATGAGATTCGTGTGACAAACATACAGGGAAAAGAAAACGATCGACCCGTCCAGCACCTGTTGGCATTGACCAGAGATTTTGAGCCTCAAGTCGATATCCTGACGCCGCAACGGATCGAAATGGAAGTCTCGGCGGACGGGCAGCAAATGATCGAAGTGGCAGCTCGGGATCCAGATTTTGGTTTGTCACTTCTGCAGGTGAAAATGTTTTCCGGTGGGCAAGTGCTGGAAACGAAGACTCTTTTACAGAGTTCAGAGGGTATCAAGGGTTCGGTCAACAAGAGATTCGACTTTGTACCACGGGAACACGGTCTTCAGGCAGGAGAGGTGGTAACGTATTGGGCATCTGCAGCGGACAATCGGACCGATTGTCTGACAGGTTCTGCTGAGCCCAACACGGTTCGTACGTTCGAGTATCGATTCAAAATCACTCCTCCCGCTAAACAAGATTCCAGGGGTAACCCGCCGCGCCGGCCTGGAGCAGGAGAGTCGGCGGACTCTTCCGCAGAACAAAATCCGGATCAGCCCGCCAAGGGTGACCAAAATCAAGCCCAGGAAGCCGAGACAAAGCAGGATCCCACGGCCGAAGATCAGACGCCCACGAGCGGACCTGCTCCCGATTCCGAATCAGAGGATGCAGGCGGGCAGGAACAACCAGGGTCTGGGGTAGACGGTCAATCGGAACAAGGCGACCCGGGACAGCCTTCTGATAAGTCCGCATCCGACGGAGATGAATCTGGGCCGTCCCGTTCAGAAGAAAACCGGACGAAATCGGGTGAAAGCTCGGCAGGAGAACCGCGGGCCAATGACGGCAGTGAAGACCAGGAGATCTTCGATGAAGTGTTAAAGCACATGCGCGATGAACCGTCGGAGCATGAAGCCACAGCTCAGGAACGATCCGATGCGAAAACCTCAAATGCTACGGAGAACTCTGAACAACAGAAACAAGATCATGCCGGCCATGAAGATCAGGGTTCGGATTCGCAGAGTGAAAATCGAAACCCTGCGGATGGAACTGTAGAAGATCCTGCCCCCAGGTCCGGTGCTCCAGGTGATTCCGGTCGTAAGCAGGGAGACGCGGAACAGGGACCATCAACGGAAGATGAAAACGAAACCGGCGATGACGCTTCTCATCATCCGCCCGAATCACCCGACGACACACGGCGCGACGGTCAAGATTCTGATTCAACGGCCGGCTCCGATGAAAATACACCGCCCCCTGCAGGGTCCACGAGCAAGTGCCAGAAGTGTGAGGGAACAGGGGAAGAGGGGGAGAAACCATGTGCGCATTGTAGTGGGAGTGGCCTGGCTGCGAATGACGGAGGGTCTGCTGCTGGCCCCTCATCAGGCGGTGAAGCGTCTGGTGGCGCGGCAGACGCCGCTGAATCCGCTGGCGAAACCGGTCAATCCGGAACGGGCTCGGGACAAGGATCGCAAACATCTCGTTCGGGCTCCAATGGTTCGAAAAATCAGCAAGCCACACCAACGGATTCATCAGGGGCTGAGGCAGGGAACTCGCCGCAGCAAGGCCCGCCAGAGGGTACTGGTCGGGAGGCCAGCGGTGGTGGCCGAGGTGAAGAAGGACAATCTCAGAATCCAGCTTCTGGTGGCCAGCCGGGCGCCGGGATGCCGGTCAGCCCGTCGGCCGATGGTAACCATGCACCTCAGGCTGACGATCCCAATCTTGAATATGCTCGTCAGGCGACCGATCTCGCATTGCGCTACCTCAAAGACCAGCAAGACAACCCCGACCGTGCACTCCTGGACGACCTGGGATGGTCGGAAGAGGATTTGAAAAAATTCATTCGGCGCTGGGAGCGGGTGAAAGACCAGTCTCAGCAGGCTGACGAGTCTGGTCGGCAGGCACGGCAGGAACTGTTAGAACGGCTGGATAGTCTGGGTTTGCAACCACCTGTCGACAAGCTAAGAAACGATAGCCGGCGAAGGCGTGATCCACAGGGTGGAAATTCAGAGACAGGACAGCCTACCCGCCCGCCCCGAGAGTATTTGGACCAATTCCGTAAGTATAAGAAGAGTATTGCAGCCGCCGCCGAGTAGACGAAAAAAAACGAAGAGGCAAGGATAGAAGAGCGTCGAAGGTAAACAGAATTCTGAAACCGTCATTGGTTGATAAGGTGCGAAACTCGTTGTTTCATCGCTTATCCCAGCCATCATTCACCCACGTTTCATGTCGAGCACCATACCTCGCTATTTGGTTTCTTTTGATGCGAAGCATGTACCACATTACTTCGCTGACGTACTTATTTTGGGCGGAGGATTGGCCGGTCTTCGTGCTGCGATGGCAGTTGGTGACAATCAATCCGTGGTGGTGGTAACCAAAGAGAAGATTGAACAGTCCAACAGCAACTATGCTCAAGGTGGCATTGCTGGTGTGATGAATTCAGAGGATCGGTTCGAGGATCACATTGCCGACACGCATCGAGCAGGCGGAGCACTGTGCGATGAAGAAGTCGTTGAAATGGTGGTCCGCGAGGCTCCTAAGCGAATTCAGGAACTGATTGACTGGGGTACACAATTTGACAAAGAAGCGGGCGAGTTGATGTTGGGCCGTGAAGGGGGGCACAGTACTCGTCGTGTGGTTCATGCGCTCGGTGACGCGACAGGCCGCGAGGTCATGCGTGCTGTCATTGCACGGATTCGTTCTGAAGAATATGTGCAAGTCTGGGAAGACACTTTCATTCTGGATCTGCTCACTCACGAGGGGTCCTGTCGCGGAGCTATCGTTTGGAATGCACAGCATGGCAAGACTCTGATCTGGGCCAAACAGACGATTCTCTGCACCGGTGGAGCAGGACAAGTTTATCGGGAGACCACCAACCCACCAGTCGCCACGGGAGATGGCCATGCTGCGGCCTACCGGGCCGGTGCAGAACTTCGCGACATGGAATTCATGCAATTTCACCCCACCGTGCTGTACATTGCTGGAAGTAGTCGCAGCTTGATTACCGAGGCGATGCGAGGGGAAGGCGCCCACCTGATCGACAAGAATGGCCAGCGCTTCATGAGCGAATATGATGACCGTCTTGAACTGGCGCCGCGCGACGTTGTAAGCCAGGCGATTGTCAACCAAATGGAGAAGACCCGGCATCCGAACGTCTACCTGGATCTCAGTCACTTGGACGCTCAGCACGTACGCAATCGTTTTCCGGGGATTTCCGCAGCCTGCCTGGAATTTGGAATCGATATTGTGACGGATCGAATTCCGGTGCGACCCGGAGCACATTACATGATCGGCGGGGTGACCGTAGATACCCAAGGTCAGACGACACTTCCTGGACTGTGGGCCGCAGGTGAAGTGACCTCCAGCGGCTTGCACGGTGCGAACCGTTTGGCTTCCAACAGTTTACTGGAGGGGTTGGTATTTGGAGCACATGCTGGAGAAGGCGCGTCACGTGCCGCCGTACAGGTTGCGGATGATTTTCGGGCCCTGCCGCTGAAGAACCCTCAGCGTGATCTGCCCATCGAGCCGCTGGATCTGGCGGATGTGCTCAATTCATTGAAAAGCCTGATGTGGCGGTCCGCTGGCGTGCGCAGGAATGCAGACCGTCTGACAGATGCGGCTGAGACCATCGACGGCTGGTGCCACTACGCTCTCTCCCGACAACTTCAGAATCCTTCGGGATGGGAACTGCAGAACATGTTGACTCTTTCCAAGATTATTATCCAGGCTGCCTCCGCCCGCGAGGAATCGCGGGGTGTCCACCTGCGGGCCGATTATCCCCAGCTGGACGAAGAGCGCTGGCAGCGGCATCTGGTCTATCAACGCGCGGCAAGTTAGTCGTCGGGAACGAACCCCCGTCTCGCCGCTGGGGTATCATTCTGTGCTCGAGGTCAGTGGTTTTGTGCCCGTCTCGCCTGGGCTAGACAAGAACCCGGAACAAGATTAATTTTAGGAAATGTACATATCTGGTGTTTGTTCGCTTTGATCGGGCATGCCAGGTTGAACACCCACCCACATGTGTCCGTCTATTGGTAATGCTGACCAAGTCGAGCAGTGTGAAAATTGTTTATTCAGCCTCACGAGTACCCGTTGGGCAAGCGGGACCAGAAGGCTGGTAGGCATATCTCAACATTTATGAACCGTTACTGAGAATTAAGCGATGGTGGTTTTCTAAACTTTTGCAGCAGACATGCAACGATTGCGTTTACAACCTATTTCCCACAGGACATTTAAGACAGATGGTGCCTCCCATGCAGGACGATCATTCCGACCAATCCGATGAGAATCTCGACAAAACTGATAATGGAAAGCCCGAGTCTGGTGGTATGCCGATGATCGAGGCGGACCGCCTCTCCAAGTTTTACGGTGTCTTCACGGCTTGTCGCGACGTTTCCTTCAAGGTTCACCAGGGTGAAGTGGTGGCTTTTCTCGGGCCCAACGGAGCGGGGAAAAGCACGACGATGAAGTTGCTCACCGGATATTTGGCTCCTTCGACTGGCGTTGCCTGGGTCGGTGGCCACAACATGTCGACGGATCGATTAGCCGGTTCGGCACGACTTGGGTATTTGCCGGAGAACGGTCCTCTTTATCCTGATATGACACCTCTCACTTTTTTGGAGTTCTTTGCCGACGCGCGCGGGATGCAAGGTGATTACAAGGCGGAACGTCTGGAAGCGGTCATTGACCTGTGTGCTTTGAGCAGCGTGGTTCACAAGAGCATCAGCAAGTTGTCGAAAGGGTTTCGCCAGCGACTGGGAATGGCGCAGGCATTGTTGCACGAACCGGACGTGTTGATCCTCGATGAACCCACTGCGGGTTTGGATCCCAATCAGATTCAGGAAGTTCGGGAGACAATGCGTCGTCTGGGCGAGGAAAAGACGATTTTGCTATCGACGCACATCTTGCAGGAAGTCGAGGCGATGGCGAGTCGCGTGATATTGATTGACGAGGGCAGGCTTGTGTTTGACGGGAGCGTTGACGATCTGGGCCAACGTGGGGCAGGTCTCAATGATGCCTTTCAACAGTTAACGTCCAGTGGAGCATAGGTGCTGACGTGCAAATCGCTACCAGGAGGGGATTTCAGGATGCTCAATTATGCGAACCGAGCTTGCTCAGTAGAGTGAAGTTCCAAAACGGAGAATTAGAATGACGTTATCCACTGAGATCCAGACATTGTGGCTCATACTTTTTGACTTGATAGTCGTTGCTTTGTTTTTGTTGGCGGCGCTGCCGTTTGCCAAGGCGAAGCACGCGGCTTATGCGGTGTTAAAGCGCAATTTTTTGGCCTATTTCAGCAATCCAACGGGCTATGTGTTTCTTTGCCTGTTCGTGTTGCTCACTTCCTTGGCTGCCTTTTGGCCGCACGATTTTTTCCAGTCGAATCTGGCGACCCTGGACCAGCTGAATTTATATCTGCCTCCGATCATGCTGGTCTTTATTGCAGCGATCACGATGAGTATTTGGGCGGAAGAACGGCGTCAGGGAACCGATGAATTGTTGCTGACTATTCCCGCCGGCGACTTTGACATTGTGATAGGGAAATATCTGGCCGCGGTTGCGATATTCACGGCTTCTCTGCTTTTTTCGCAGCTCACCAACTTTGCAGTTTTGAATTCTTTGACGCTCGGTGAAATGGACATGGGTCTGTTTGTCACTACCTACTTTGGCTACTGGATGATCGGATTGGCGATGCTGGCGGTAGGCATGGTGGCATCCTTTCTGACGAAAAACCTGACAGTCGGATTCATCCTCGGGGCACTCTTTAATATTCCGTTAGTGGCTTCAATGTGGGCCGATACGATTATTCCTTCGAGCTCGATTGCGATGTCGATTTCGCGGTGGAGTTACTTCACCCAATCAGAAGAATTTTTCCGTGGCGTCATCAGTCTGGGTGCGGTTGTCTACTTTTTGATGATTGTGGTCATTGGTATTTACTTGAGTATTGTTCTGATAGGTAGTCGACATTGGCTGGGCGGACGTGACGGTAGTTCACTGTTGGGACACTATATTGTGCGAGGGTTGGGCCTGGTCGTGATAGCGATGAGCATCAACGTTTTGTTTGCGAACTACAACGGTTTGCGAAGGGACATGACCGTCGGAAAGATCGGTTCATTATCCAAAGACACCAAGCAGTTGCTAAGCGATCTGAGTTCGGAAGGGCGACAGATCTACGTCGAGGCGTTCATCAGCGAATCGTTGCCGAAGCAGTATGTGAAGACGAAGGCTGACATCATTTCCATGCTGAACGAGCTGAAGGCCTTTGGGGGCAAGAATGTCAACATCAGCATCTATGATGGACTGCAGAATTCGAGTCCGGAAGCGGTACGGGCCAAAGAACAGTACGGAATTGAACCCCGCATGGTAGTCGTTCGGGAGCGAGACTCCATTGCCCAAAAAGAAATATTTCTGGGAGCCGTGTTTCGTTGCGGACTGGAAAAGGTGGTTGTTCCATTTGTCGATCGTGGGATTCCTGTCGAGTACGAGATGATTCGCTCCATCTGCACGGTGGCCGAACAGGATCGCCAGAAGATTGGCGTAGTGAAGACGGATGCCGACTTGTTCGGGGGGTTTCAAATGGGGATGGGGATGCCCCGCCAGGTTCCGAAACAACTGATTATCGAAGAACTTGAGAAGCAATATGACGTGGTTCAGGTTGATCCCACCAATCCGATTGTCGAGACCTACGACGTGTTACTGGCGGTGCAGCCTTCGTCACTCACTCCACCACAACTTGAAAACTTGATGGACGCCATCGACCAGGGTGTACCCACAGCAATTTTTGAGGATCCGATGCCTGTCGCCTTGAGCAGTCAGCCACCGGGCACCAGCGATCCACGCCGGCCTCAAGGGGGAATGTTTGGCGGAGGTCAGCCACCCGAGCCCAAGGGGGATATCACCAGGCTCTGGAAAATGCTGGGGATTTCGATGAAAGGCGAGGACCAGTTATCGGGTGCTGGAAAGGATGTCTATGTGGTTTGGCAGGACTACAATCCCTATCCCAAAACACGAAGTTTCCGAAACTTCACCAAGCAGTTTGTGTTTGTGGGACCGGACGCTCCGGGTGCTGAGGACTCTTTGAATCCTGACAACAAGATTTCCTCCGGTTTGCAACAATTGCTGTTTTTGTTTCCCGGCGCCATTACCCATGAAAAGAATGATTCGGATCTGAAATTCATGCCCCTGGTGACCACGGGTAGTTACACCGGTTACATCAAGACTCAGGATTTACGAAATCCTGGGGGAGATCCGCGCATGCAACGTTGGGCTGAGGTGCCGACGAATAATCGCTATGTCCTGGCTGCCCGTATTCAGCCCAGTGAGGAAGAAATGGAAGACGAGGGGCAGGCGGACACGGAAGAGGAGTCGGAGGTGGCTGAACAAGAGGCTGCTGAGGATGAGGGGAGTGGTCAAGAGCAAGTCGGCCAAGCGACTGCTGACAGTGAAGAAGCAGCGGACCAAGAAGAGGGGCCCTCGCGAATTAACGTCGTCTATGTGTCAGACGTTGACCTGTTAAGTTCGGCGTTTCTGGAATTGCGTGCTCAACCGGATGAGGAAGTTGAGTTTCAGTTTGACAATGTGACCTTTGTGTTGAATGTGCTTGATGTCTTGGCGGGTGACGACCGGTTCACCGAAATTCGGAAGCGGCAAACCAGGCATAGTACGTTGAAGAAAATCTATTCGCTCACTGCCGAGGCGCGGGAGGATGCCGAAAGGGAGATTGCTTCCTATGAGGTGGATTATGGAATGGCTGAGCAAGCAGCGGAAAGTGAGATGAAGAAGCATCTGGCGACGATCAATGAGGAAATCGACAAGATTCGAGAGACCGGAAAGAGCAGTGATCTCAAGGCGGCACAGATTCGTTTGGCCATTCGACAGCAAGTGGAAGAACGCCGCAGGGATGCAGAGATTGAAAGCCTGAAGATGGAACGCAATCGGAAACTGGAAGACATTGAACGCCAACTGGAACTGAAAACACGTGAGGTTCAAAATCGATTTAAATTTTACGCAGCGGCGTTGCCTCCGATTCCTCCTTTGCTCGTCGGTTGCCTGGTGTTCATTCGTCGTCGACTGAGAGAGCGCGAAGGGGTATCGAGAGAAAGACTCAGGTAGTAAACGTTGCTGATTGAAACTCCTTAACCCCGCCAAAAAAATTCTGTAGCCTATCAGGCAAGGTAATTGACCATGACCGACATAACCAAAACGGGAATCACCGTTGTCGTAGCTGCGATCTTAGCTTCGGCTTCGATTTTCAATCGCACCGAACCTTTCGGAAATCCATCGGACGATGAAATTGGTTCGTTCATGTTTGAAGATTTTCAGGATCCTTTGTCCGCCAAGAGTCTTGAGGTTGTACGTCACAACGAGGACCTGGCAGAGATCGATCAGTTTAAAGTCTCCAAAATTGCCGGTGTGTGGAGCATTCCGTCTCATAAAAACTATCCGGCGGATGCTGAGAATCAGGTTCGTGATGCTGCGACCATTCTCACTGATTTGGAAATCTTGGGAATCGCAACCGACTTGGCAAGCGAACATTCTCTGTTTGGTGTTGTGGAACCCGATCCCGAAAAAATCAGTGCAGGTGACAAGGGAATTGGGACGTTGATCGTGATGCAAGACAGCAAGGGCAGGAATCTGGCTCATTTGGTAGTTGGCAAACAGGTCAAAGGTGCCGAGGGTCAGCGATTCGTACGGAGGCCTTCTCAGGACCGGGTTTATGTGGTGAGTATCGACCCTGGCCGCTTGTCTACGAAATTCGAGGATTGGATCGAGACCGATTTGCTGGATATGAACACCTGGGATATCAAGCAGGTGGTGATCAAGGACTACTCGGTCGATACCGCTCTGACATTGAATGGACCTGTGATCAGTAGCTATGACCAACGAATGGGGATGCAAGTTTCGCTGGAAAACAATTCGGATTGGAAATTGGACGAGTTACTTGAGTATCGTGCTGAGGAATTACGTCCCACCGAACTCCTCGAAGATGAAGAATTGAACACCGACAGATTAAACGACATGAAAAATGCTTTCGATGATCTGAAGATTGTCGATGTCGATCGCAAACCGAAAGGTTTGGGCGGGGATTTGCGAGCCGAACAAGATTTCATGAAGGATGGCGACGGGCTGTCATCGCTCTTTGATAAAGGATTCTATCCCGTCGATTTGGAGCAGACAGGACAACTTGACCTGTTGTGCAGTGACGGGGAGGTCTCTGTACGGACGGAAGATGGTGTCGAATATGTGTTGCGGTTTGGACGAGTGGCCGGTCTGGAAGATAACACTGCTGAGTCGACGGACTTGAATCGTTATTTATTCGTTATGGCACGTTTGCGTGATGATATGTTTCCCGCTGTCCAAGAGACGCCGGATCCAGAGTCTGCCACAAGCGAGAGTGAAGCAGAGGCGGGCGGGGCTGAAGAGAGCACGGAAAACACGGAAGAAGAACGTGAAAAAGACGAATTGCAGGAGAAACGCGAAAAGGCCGAGCAAAAGATCAACGAGTTGAACGATCGTTTTTCGGATTGGTACTACATTATCTCGGAAGATGTCTTCAAAAAGATCCATCTTGCCCGAGCCGATGTCATCAAAACCAAGGACGCCGTCGAGGCGGGAACCGACATCGACTCCCTACGTGGTCTTCAAAAAGGCCTTGAAAAAGAAAATCCGGAACCCTAGGGCTCTGTCTCTGTAGACCCATTGCGCCGTTTCCCGTCAGGATTCCGTACGTCCACCACTGCCCTGGACCGGCACGCTTTGGCGTTTCGGATGCTGGATGCGGTGAAACTCGAAGTCAACGATCATGTTGCAGGCGGCGAACACCCGATGAGATGCAACGGATCACTCGCTGTGGGTGACCTTGTTCCTTTGGATTTTGACTTGATGGTCTCAGTCGATCGTGTTTCCCAGCGAATGCAGGAATTCGATGGAGTAGATGCCGGTATTGTGCCCGTCACTGAATTCAATGTTGTACGCGTAGTTTCCCATCGGGTTCATCGCCGAAATGGTAAGCGGCAAGGTTTCCTCGGGTGAGAGAACTGGCAACAGGGACGCTGACTCGTTGCTTTTATTCTGTCTCTTTTCCCGGCAAGTCGCGCAGGGGCAGTTTTCACGCAACTCGTGGGCCGAGTATTCACGCTGCTCGCCGCTGCTCCATTGGATTCGGAGTCGTTTTCCATCTAGCAACTCAAGTTGTGTGGGATGCATACAATTCGTTCGGTGTGAGGATAGTGAAATCACGAAATCTCACCGCAGTATACAGGGTTTTCTTCGTTGCCAGAATGTGTCGCGGCTTGGTCGTTTCAAGAAATCTTCGGTCTGCTGGCGTTTCCAAGACATGCCGGGTTTGCAGCCCTCGTGCAGGGTGCCAGTTGAGTTGATTATCAACGGGCAAGCGGTAGGTCGCCAGGAAATAGAGGCGGATGGCGAGGTTCACGAACTGGAATTCAACTATACGCCTGACATTTCCAGTTGGGTTGCGTTACGAATTTTCCCGAGTTCACATACCAATCCAATTTTTGTGGAAGTCGATCACCAACCGATTCGCTCCAGTCGCAGAAGCGCCGAATGGTGTCTACAAACGGTCGATGTATGTTGGGAAATGAAGCAGGGGAAAATTCGAGACCACGAACGAGAAACGGCCGCCGCGGCTTTTGAAGTTGCTCGGCAGGCGTGTCGGCGCATTCGAGATGAATCGTTCGATGATCGAGAAAAGTAGGCCGACAGTATTTTTGCGGGCGTGGGACGACCGGACTTCAGGTCACAGTCGATTGCTCTGCTTTGCGTTCTCATCTTTCATCGAGAAACCGTCTGCCTTTGCTTTCGAAGCGAGGTAGTGATCCGATAGGCACGCACCGCACATCGACTTTCAGTCCCAATCGCAGTTGCAGTTCCTTGGCGACGCGGTCCGGCAACTCCAGGCGGTCTTCGATTTCCACCGATAGAGAGTCCATTTCACCCGACTTGCGGGCTGTCATTCGATACTCAGAGATTTCCGAAAAACTGTGAAGAATCTGTTCCACAGAACTTGGAAAGACATTCACGCCTCGCACGATCATCATGTCGTCCGCTCGACCAAGAATGCCTTCCTCCAGCAGCACGAAGCGACAGTTATCATCAGAGGACCATCTGGGTCGGACCAGATCGCCCGTGCGATAACGCAGCACGGGACTGCCAGTTCGGCCGAGGGTTGTCAGGACCAATTCCGAAAGTTCGCCTTCAATAGCATGTCGTCCGTTTTCAACGGATAAGAATTCGGCAATGAAATCTGCTTCGTTAACATAGAGTCCTTTTCGGGCCCCGTCAGAATATCCCCAGGGTCCCACTTCGGTTGCCCCACCGTGATCAATCAACTCCGCGTCCCAGAGGTTTTCGATGCGCTGGCGGATGTTTGAGATGGATCCCCCGGGTTCGCCTGCGACAATGATGCGACGGATATCCAGAGATGCCACGTCGAGTTGGTGATCGCTTCCGACTTCCGCGAGGTGCAATGCGTAGCTGGGGGTACAGAACAGTACGGTCACCCGGCTACTTCTCATCAACTCCAGTCGTGCCAGAGTACTCAATCCGCCCCCGGGTACGGCCAGACAGCCACGGAAAGTCGCAGCATCATGAGCGCTCCAGAAACCAATGAATGGACCGAACGAAAAGGCAAGAAACACTCGGTCTTCAGGCTTCAAATCGGCTGCGTCGAGGACGAACTGCCACAGTCGGATCCACCAATTCCAATCGTCCGCCGTATCTAACACGACGAGGGGGCGTCCACGGGTACCGGACGTCCGGTGAAATCGAGTATAGTGCTTCACCGGAAATGTCAGGTTGGCCGCAAAATCATTCCCCGGATCAGAGCGGTGCAATTCTTCCTTGTGGGTAAAGGGCATCTCGCGGAGGGAATCCAGGTCGGAAAGTGGCAAGTTCAAGTCGGCGAGTTTCTCGCTGTAGAAACGGTTTTGGGGCAAGATCGAAGTTAGGAGCTTGTTAAGCTCTACTAACTGATGCTTATGTAGCTCGTCCGTGTCCAGACGCTCTAAACGTCGACGTTCTTCGAATCCTGCAGTAGCCATATTGGATTTCGCTTCAAAACCCCCTGCCTGGGCTCATGTGTAGGTAACGTTGGATAACGGATATTTTATCATGCCACCGAAGGCCGTGTGGTTTGCCGGAAGTCAGAACAGACATGGTACGGTCCTTTGGATCGACCGATGGGGTACGCGGAAGCGTTCCGCCGTCTCCGATCTCGCCTGAGGCTTGTAGTTGCTAGTTGTAGAAACATGGTTGCAATCAGTCTCCAGGGATGACTCATAGGTAGATGAGGTGATACCTCGTCGCTTACCGTGGTAAAAAGGGAAGTTGTGGCACTATTTAGTCAATGCGTCCCAGCCACGGAATACCAGTTTCCAGGCCGGTCCTGGCATCATACGAATTTCAGCAATGCGACGGTAGTAACCGCTGAAGGAGAGTAATTGGTGACCCCCGATCTAACTTGGCACGGGTTGGTTGATGTGCGATGATAGAAGGGCCGAAGAAAGATTTCGTTTTGTTTTGCGGAAGGTATTCGATGGCGGTGACAGACTCATCGGGTTTGCGGGTCGGTCGGTCAAACCTGGGGTACGTCGTATTCGTATTCGGCCGGGGCACGATGTTGGAGAGTCCTGCTCTACATGATTTTGCTATGAAGTGTGTCGACAGTGAAAATTGCACTTTGGCTATCGATCTCATGGAATGCGAATATCTCGACAGTACATTCTTAGGATGCCTGGTCGATTTGCATCGGTGCTTCAGGCGCGACAAGAAGGCTCGATACCAAGTCATTGCGAACGCGGCATGCAGCCAACGCTTA
>Ga0310123_10000344_pt1 | contig 42083 bp, 31 predicted proteins | sample CB6_AW_1057_MG_FD_203505 | JGI IMG/M metagenome (GOLD analysis project Ga0310123, IMG submission 203505) | Marine microbial communities from Western Arctic Ocean, Canada - CB6_AW_1057 | ecosystem: Environmental > Aquatic > Marine > Oceanic | place: Canada: Western Arctic Ocean | collected... | reverse complement strand
CATCGCTGCTGACCGGGGGATTGTCGTAAAATGATTCCTCGGGTGGTTTCCCGGAAGGAACTGACTGAGGAGACGACGACTGAGGAGACGACGACTGAGGAGACGACGACTGAGGAGACGACGACTGAGGAGACGACGACTGAGGAGACGACGACTGTGCATAGGACTCCGGGACACCGCCTCCTGCACTCCCGCCATCGCGGCTGCCAAGCAGCTGCATACTTTCACCGACCACCTTCAGCTTGCTTCGCTTCTGGCCGGTCTCTTTGTCTTCCCACTGATCCTGCTGCAGACGACCTTCAATTAGAACCGGACGTCCCTTCCCCAAGTACTCACCAGCAATTTCGGCAGTTCGTCCCCATAACGTGACATCGACGAATGTGGTTTCTTCGATTCGCTGATTGGTGTTTTTGTCCGTGCGATAACGATTGATCGCCAAACACACATCCGTGACTGCAGTGCCACTGGTAACGTAGCGCACTTCCGGGTCACGAGTCAGGTTGCCCATCAAGACCACTCGATTGAATGACGCCATCGCAATGTCTCTCTAAAACAATCGGCCGTCGGACTATGCGCCTGTCTGAGTCAGCGCAGGTACGGCCACCACTTTTTTCTCTGACGGTGCTTCTTCAGCCGGACTGCCGGAAATCGCATCGACCACTGCGTTAAAGAGTTCTTCCGAATGCGCAATCACCATTTGACGGAGCACGATATCACTAAGTTGACATCGTCTTGTAAGAACGTCCATGCCGGATGTAACCATCCTGAAACAGATGATGTAGTGCAGCGCTTTACGACGACCCTGAATTTCATAGGCCAGCTTGCCGTCCTGCCAAGGCCGGTGAGCGACCACTTTGGCTCCTGCCCTCTCAAGAATCGTCATCAGTTCCTTGGTGACTGCTTCCGGATCGTTCATATAGGCGTTGCCGTCGACGAGAAACATTCCTTCATACAAATGTTCTTTGACTTCTGAAGTTTCAGCGTCTGACACGAACTAATCCCTCTGATTATGATTCTGAACGTCGCAAGGCAGGTGCGGCAAATGCAAGCGGCACACTTTGACGATTCTTGACCCGGATTTCAATACCCACTAACGAATTCCCGGAGAAGGGTCCGTCCAGGAACAAAAACAGTGACGAAGCCTTCCCTGAGCCGCTTCCTGTCAATTATCCGGATCCAGGTCTCGGTTGAATTCGTTCATTGTCGGAACCAGGCCTTCGCAGACCCATTTTTCCAAAGAATCGGCGGCCCGGACCATCGCCAGATCCTGAACTGATCGTTCTTCCGTCCGAAATCGGCCCAAAACCCAGGATGTTGTATCCATACGACCTGGAGGCGGGCCGATACCGATTCGCAGTCTGGGAAACTCATTGCTTCCGAGCCACGTAATAATATCCTTGAGTCCATTTTGGCCGCCCGCCGAGCCAGTTGCCCGCCAGCGGATTCGCCCGCCCGGTAAATTGATGTCGTCACAGACGACGACCAGGTCTTTCAGATCCGGGCGATAGAAATTCACAAGTTGAATCACCGCCTGACCACTGCAGTTCATGAACGTGACTGGTGCGATCAGCAGCACTTTTTCGCCGCCAATTCGCACATCCATCAGTTCTGACCGGAACTTGTTCTGAGCCGGACCAGCATTGAAACGACGGCCCAACTCACCAATGACGTCAAAACCGACATTGTGCCGCGTTCCGGCGTATTGACTTCCCGGATTACCAAGACCAATGATCAGCTTCATGGACCCGGCCGTCACCGAACCTCGGATTAACGAACAAGAATGTCGTTGTGCAAGCCCGTTCGCTACTCAGCTTTTCTCATATCAAACAGATCAACAAGCAGGCTGTCCGACGCTGTTTCTACCTTCATCCATTCGGGAATCGGTACGTCTGCCAAAGTCAGGGAATCACCCATCTGCATGGATCCTATCCGGACTTCTATGTGCGGTGGAACACGGTAGTCGGAGCAGGTAATCGTGATATGTTTGAGGTGGTAGCGCAGCTGACCACCGATCTTCAATGCTGTTGGTTCACCAGTGAATGACAGTGGTACATCAGCGGTTGCTATTCTGTCCGGATCAATCCGAAGCAGGTCAACATGCTGGATATATGTACTGAACGTGTCCCACTGCAGCTCCTGGACGACTGCCTTATCAACGCTGCCCTCCACCTCAACATCAACCACTTTGGAGCCTCCAGCAACCACTTTGCTCACGTCTTCAGCGCTGAGAGACAGTGTGATACCATCTTTCCTGAATCCGTAGAGATTCGCCGGGACACGGCCATCAGCACGCAGTTGCTTTGTATGTTTCTTGCCTGTTGACGTGCGACGCTCGGCGACAAGTCGATAGTCTTCCATCCCGCCAGTCCTGTGTTTTTCGCCCGATCACTCAGGGGTCTGGCCCTGTTCGGACATTGGCTACTTCAACACGAACGACGCCCTTCGAAGAGTCAGACCTCTTCTTCCGGACGGGAGTGATACGATTATAAAGGTCACCGCCTGCCCTGAATTTGACTTTTGGCACCACCGACAGGGCCTGTGATCAGGGTGTCCAAGACGAGCGGCATAAAGAGCTTACCAAGGGATCCCGCCGAAACTGCAAGCCTTCCTTACGTCACGGTCCTCTGAACTTTCACGACTTCAGCTACAGGATTTTATAGATGCGCCCCACTTGCGCGCAACACAACCAAACCTCCGGGAACACATCGAAACGTAGGAGCATACAGGCTGCCCTGTACTTATTCAACATCAATGGACGGATTCATCTGCAGTAAACATCGTCAGACAATTCTCCCGCGCCGACATGCAACTGCCAGACTGTGTTCTTACCGGCTTGAATGCGAATTGAGATTCAACGATGGAGCAGCAATTGTCAGCAGTCCAGATCACGGCTAGAGTTTCACAGGGTGTGCTGTCGTCAGACGCCGCCAAACTATCAGGACACTAAATGAAGGAGCCCGGCTATTCGAAACAGCCGGGCTTCTGTCACGATGAACGCTCAGCCGTGTGTATTTTACAGTCGTAACGAATCGGTTCACCGCCCATCATCGGCGTGCAAATCAGTGATTTTTGGATACAGGAGGTTCCGGGACACACCGATATCCACGTTGGAATGGTCGCTGTTCTGCAATGTAATTGGCTCGTAAATCCGTGTTCAGGCACAAGACCGTGCATCTGAGTCTCGCCGGATCTCACAGGAAGATGGACGTGCACATGCCGACAACTCCCGGCGGCGCCCAGAGGAGATTGCCCGCTTCTGCGGAGCTCCTGAACGGCAGAGGGATTAACAGACAGGCGGCGGTGTCGATGAGATTCCTGTGTTTTCAAAACGTCAGAAAATCTGTCCGTGCCACAGGTGGGCGGTCTGGATACCGCTGGCGGCCTGTTTCAATTTGCATTCTGTTGAGCTGGGCAGTGTTGTGCCACCCGGAATACTTGCTCTCAGCACGTCAGAACGGCGCGTCTGCACAGTCAACAACGGAAGACGACACTCGGCAACTCCCCACTGATGGTCGAGTCAACCTGACGCTGAAGGCCCTCCGCGCCGCCATTCGACGCGGACCTGAATCGAATCTACTTACAAGCTTCCGCCAACTCACGACCGCGGACCCTTCCGTGCTGGTTGCACGCCCCGGGAATAAATGGTTTGTACCGCTGTACAGAGTACTGGCGGAGGAATTCGAAAGGCTGCCCGAAGAAACACAGGCTATGTTTCGTACCACCAGCGACCGGGCGGCCCAGCTGGCGTTAAGCGATGCCCTCCAGTTCGGCCACTGGGACGAGGTACTTCACGTGGCTCATCGATTTCCCGGTACGGAAAGTGCTCACCTGGCACATTTGATTCTGGCTCAACTGCATCTCGACCAGGGGAATCCACTGGCCGCTGCATTCTGGCTGCACACATTACAGTCATCTTCCCTGTCCCCCGCAACAAAACCGATTGAGCAGCAACTGCAATTGCGTTTGCCACGAAGTTCAGCGACCAGTGTTCCGTTGCTGTCGAATCACAGGCGTTCGGACTCAACAGCATCCGCTCCATGGCACGTCAGGTGGCGGCGACGACCATGGCTCAGCTCTGTTTTGCAGAACGACGTTGAGACCGCTCAGTTGCTGGCCAGCGTGACGACGGACCCTGCATGGAATGCCGACATTCGCGGGACTGCAATCTACAGGAGAACGCTGCGAGGACTCACGGCCATGGATGTCCACAGTGGTGAAATCAACTGGTCTCTGAAACTCAGGCCCAGTCATCTGGATCAACTCAGCCTCAGTGCTCATCCAGCGCCTGCCGGCGGCTTAACAAATTCTGTCGTGCTCGAACAATTCCGACGGCTGCTGACTCACGATGGCGTGCGAAACAGAATTACGACCGGGGTCGACGCCATTTATGTCGTCACAGCGTCAGCTGCCACTGCCGGGGTCGTGGCGACGCGGCTCGGACAGATTGCGGTGAAATCGGACGCACGCCTCGTTGCCGTCTCAAGATATGATGGACGCCGAATCTGGTCTGTCGGCGGGCCAGGACTGGAAGTCGAAACTGATGATCAGCTTGCTGACGTATGGTTTGCCGGTCCGCCACTGGTCGATCGCGAGTTCCTGCACTGCGTGGTGCAAAGCGAAAACGAAATTCGGCTCATTACCCTCCGGGCGCGCAGCGGCGAAGTCATTCATTCGACCGTGCTGGCCTTCCCCGACCACTCAATTGAACTTGAACCTGCAAGGCAGCTGGTTAGCGCAACGCCTGTCGCAGCGGGTGGACTGCTTTTGTGCAGCACAACAACCGGCTGGCTCGTGGCCGTTGACACTCTTACTCGATCCATCGTGTGGGCGACTCACACAGGATCAAACATTACCGAGGCAGCTCGCGCTTTGCGAATGACCAGAGGACGCAAGGGGGTGCAGTTTTCACGGGACCAGTCGCCTGCGACGTTGATCTGTCTTCTGGGGCAAATTGCCGCGGTGATTCCATGGAATTCCAGGGAGATCTGTTTTGTAGATCTCGTTTCCGGCATACGACACACGCCGTTACGCTGGCAGAGCAGGCCCAGACTTCTAGCTGTGGTCGACAACGGACTCATCATCGCGACGAAGGAGGGATACATTGAACGTGTGGATGCTTTAAAGTCCGAGCGCGTGTGGAAACGTGTCTTGACACCGGAAGATGGACGGCCGTGCGGTTCGGGTATCATCAGGGAAAACAAGCTGCTGCTCGCTATGACAACCGGCGCCATTGTTTCCATGGATCTCTTGACCGGCGAAATCCTCGAATCAACACCGGATGTTCTTGGTCCGTCGAAGCATGGCATGCTGCTTGATCTCCTGACCAGTACTGTCGGATCGCTCGGCGGTCAAATCGGAGATGTGTTGTTTATTGGGGCCACGGACACCATCTGTCTGACCAGAGAATCCATCACTGTGACGCCGGCTGAAACGACCGAGATGGTCGAACATCTGCTGGCGGCAGGACGACTTCAGTCGGCTTGGGATACATTGACTGAGTTGCCGGCGGCAGCGTTTTCCTCAGACGCTCATACTGCCGCACTGCGATTTGAAGTCGCCTTTCAGCTGGCAGTTGCTGGAAAGCTGCCGGCGAATGTGTCAATGCCGACACTCGCCACAAACCGAAAGCACAGCGTGAAAGCCACGGTCTTGCAGATTGCACAAGAGTTGAACGATGATCCGCTCGCGGCCGCAACTGCCGCCATTGAGTTTCTTCAACTGGAACGTGCATTTGGTCCGGCGTCCGTAACAGCTTCAATAAAGCTCCCCGTCAGTCTGCTGCCGAAGGAGCAGCCAGCAGCGGACGAAGTCAGCGTCGTGACGCCTCATCAGCAGTCACGTATTTCGGTGCGAACCTGGGCCGCGCAGATTATCCAGCATGCGCTTCGGCACGCTCCGGCAGATGCGCGTGATCGCTTCGTGCAGCGGCTGGCTGATTTATCTCCTGAGACCCTGATGCAGATTTACGATCCACTGGTCATCAACGCAATCGACGCCTGGTTGAGTGAATCAACGCGGCAAGAGCAGGCAGTGCATTTACGGCTGCATCGCAACGCCGTCCTGCACGACGCCGCAGCCTCCCCGTTCGGCGACTTGTGGAGACAACCGGGCCCGGCGGCAACGTCCCGTGAGGTGTCACGTATGCAGTCTCTTCGGAAACTGCTGGCGGTCGCAGAGAGTCCGCAGCGCGTGGATCGGTCCCCTGGGCAGGTCGCTCCCGGTACTCAGCTCGATGACCTGCGCCATGACTGGTGGGATAGTTGGAACCGGAGTGACTATCTCACAGTTCCAATTAGGCGTCCGACTCCATCTCATCGACAACCGTATCGACTGAAACTGGCCGAACCAAATGATTCTTTTCTGCGGCAATTTGACTGGCTGATTCATCGAACTCCTTCACGTCTCATCGTCCGCGAAGTTGCGCCCTCAGGTCGGTTAATTTGGTCGGTGCCCGGATTTTTTCCGGGCCGACCGGGAGTGCCGAGTGTGCCGACACTGCATCGGTCCGGCCATCTGCTGCTCATTCAGTGTTCTGATAGCGTGACGGCCGTGTCTCTGTTGGAAAACCGTGTTCTTTGGCAGGCCCGTGGCCGGACAGATGTGAGCAAAGACAGAGAATTTTCGTTGCGACGAAACAGCCCGCGGCTGATTTCCAGTGGTCCGCGCTGGGTTTGCCTCCGGAACGAACATTCGATTGAGATGCTCCACACTCTTACGGGACAATGCATGTGGTCCTATCCCATTGCACCGTCCAACAATGTATTCGCCGGTGAAAGTTGTGTGATCGTGTCCGACGAGGCCAGCAGAACGGTTACGGCTCTTGAACGGCGGTCTGGTCAGCGGCTGAATCATCAGTTCAGCTTTGCGGAAGCTCGAGAAATCGTGGCAACGACGGGGACTGACTTTGTGATTCGGCAGCGGGACTCATCAGAACCAGGGACTGTTCGGTATGTCTGGCGAAATGTGATTAGCGGCGATATTTCCCAAACTGCCGAATTCACTGATGTTGCGCACATTCAACCGTACGAGACGTCGCAGCTGGCGAACTTTCACACCGACGGAAGATTGTCAGTGATCGATCTGCGTACGGCTGCAGTTCGGCAGTATCACTGGTCGAAGCAGTCGAATTCTGAATCGAACCGGCCGGACAACAACAGCAAAGACCGTCAACGTTCTCACTGGAAACCAACTAAAATTCGCTTTTTTGAAGACTCCGGTTTCATTTACCTGATTCATCTGGCCAAAGAATCACAACCCCGGATTCGAGTTCCGGAACGGGAACTGACGCCGTTCCGCGCCGTGATAATCATAAATCGCAGCACCGGTGAACATTTGTGGGAGACGTCCCTGCCTGAATCACGGACCGGGATTGTGGTGACAGATCAGTTGAGTCTGCCGTTTCTCGTTGTGCTCGATGAGGCGGTTCCGGGAAGACAGGGTGAGCGAGATGCCCGCGTGCGACTGCGATGTTTTCGCAAACGCGACGGCAGCCTGTTGATCGAACAGTTTCTACCATCACGGTACAGCTACGATGAACTTCGAATCTCAGCTGCTGAGGATTACTCTGTGAGTGTTCAGGTCCATGGAACCGAGGTGCGGTTCGAGAGGCCGGAGGCTCAGTCCGTGCAGTCGCGAGCGAACGTACCAGAGGAACGGCCTCAATAAAGTTGTCGACTGAACACTACGTCCAAAGATGAACCCGGTTGCACAGTTCCGCCGGCAGACGTTTCCTCAGCACCTTTGCCGCAGCCTCAACAGCCGTCCGGGTACTCAGGTGACCGAGGATAATTAATTCGTTCTCAAACCTGTCGGCGCGGTCTAGGATGTCGTCCAGGTGCATGTGACCGTACTTATGGATCTTTTCCTTGCGGTGATCCGGACTGAAGAACGTCATTTCTGTGATCAGCACTTCAGACTTGTAAACATCCTCATGACTGTCCAGTCCGGCCGGTGCCGTGTCCCCGGTAAAACACACCAGCGGCGTGAGCGATTCGGACGTCACTTCGTTACCTGCAAGCCGCAGATCACGAATTTCACCACCACTGAGACCGCGGTACTCCTGTTTCAGTTTCTTTCTCACATCATACACGATGTATCCCACCGATGGCACCGTGTGCTTTGTAGAAATCACTCGCACTCGATGTTCACGAGACAACTCAATGATATCCCCGGGTTTTACGCCCACCAAGTCGCAATTCATGTGCCCTCGATCCAGACGCTGCCATGCTCTCAACAGTCCATGTACGGAGTCGACAACCTGTTCCGGAAGGTAGATTGCAGGCGGCTCCATCTTCATCATGCGACGTCGTGCCACGTAGACCGGCAGCGCGGCCAGATGATCCAGATGGGCGTGGGACACAAAAAACGTTTGAGTCCCCATGAAGGCCCACGGACTGGCTCCGAGTTCGAAGCCCAGCTTGAGTTGCGGGACTCGCCAGTAACTCTGGACGGCAGCGCGTGAATAGCCTTCGATGGTCAACGCCTTATGCGTCAGCGTGGAAAATGGAAGGTTGTGCAGCATTGAAGAATACTAACGAAGGATCGTTCCAGGTCAGAGTGCGCTGGTACGGAAACGCAGGACCCCGATCCACCGACACGGGTCCGTCAAAATCGGTAAAACAGGGCCGGATGCCAGGCCCTGTTTGCGGAACGCCCGGACGACAACGGGACATCAGTATGGCCTCACGTCCGACTTCGGGCGTTCCCAGACCGGTGATTCAGTTGCACTCACGTAATCTCTCAGGTACTGGTAAGGATGAAATCGGTTTTTGTAGCTCATCGATCCACAGTCACGAATGTAATAACCCATGTATTGATAATACCGACCTGCTGCCCGGCCGAATTCAATTTCGCTCAAAACGGAAAACGTCCCCGGTCCTTTGTCGCGCCATTGCGGATCATGAATGAAATAGATGCTCGACTGCACTCGATCGGTCATATCCACCATGCCAACTCCGATGAGTCGTTCGTCACGGAAATAAAGAAACTCCCTTGAAAACTCAAACTGGCCATCGAGAAATGACTGACAATAGTCGTCCACTGTCGTCTCTCTAAACGGCCAGCCCCGCCGCTCATGCATGTCACGATGATATTCGTTGTACAAACGAACATGTTCGTTTGTGACCGATGGTGGCCGGACGACGACTCGCACATCGGAGTTTCGATTGCGACAGCGGCGCTGACTCTTGCTCAATTTCACATGCGGAAGCACGATTCGCAGGCTGCGGCATTCACAGCATCGGCGACACACCGGACGAAACAATGCACGCCCAAAGCGGCGCCAGCCGCGTTCCAGTAGTGCTTCAATTCGCTCACAGGATAGAGAGGCTGCCCAGCGATACTCAAACTGCGATGTCTTGCCGGGAAGATATGAGCACCCGGATTCTGCACCAATTACGGCCAGTTCATCAGATTGAAGTCCAGTATCGTTGTTCATGGCAGCTGTGGCCGGCACGGTGGCAGTGGTCAGACCAGACTACCGTAACGCGGCGTCTGCCTGGAGGCGAGCTGGATTCACGACTCACTGGAATCAGTTCGGCGATAAACCGATCCCGGCTAACCGTCTGCCGGTGGCTTTGCCGCTGTCGCGGACGATTTTCGATCCGAGGACTGATCTGCAGGCGGCCGGGAACATGCGGGGTCGGCGGGCAGCAGTTCCGTCATGTTGTGGATCCCCGGCTCGTCATCGTTCCGTGCATCCGGACTGGCGGATCGCCTGATGGAAGCCGGTACCGGCGCAGTCCGGTCAACGTTGAAGACAGATGCACGAAAGATACGTTGCGATCTTATATTTCGGGGTGTGCGCCCGGAGACCGCCGTTGTGCGGGTACGGTCGGTCTCAACGGAACGCACTAATGAGGTCAGCTCCCGACGACACTGCGGCAACACACCATCCAGCTGAGTGGCGACCTGCTGGATCCAGGCCGGATCATTTTCCACAGCTTGAGACATCATACGGGCATAGAGTGAGATTTCGAATGCGTTGCGGTCCATCATCACGTTGGTGATCGGCGACGCCAGAAGTGCCATCGCTCGCGCTGTGACAGAAGGGAAAGATATAAATACGTCCAGTACCTGACGGACCTGTGTCTTGCCGTTTTTTCCCGGATGGTAGTCGTACCTCAGCCAAACCAGACCTGAGGCAGTGATTGACCGTGGCAGCAGCGGGCTGCTGTATGTTCCATCGAACAGCATCAGGCATTGCCACTGGTCCCGATAGAGGACATCGACCAGTCCGACCGAACCGTCCGGAGCAGTCGCCCGGAATTCCAAGGGCCCTGTCTGCCACATCTGAACTTTGGAGATTCCCAATACCCGCCATGAACTGACGGCAACATCCGGGTGTTCCACGAGATACCGGTAGACGTCCGGACGAACGTCATACAGAAACTCGGGCAGGCGGCGATATTGTGCGCAGTTATCCAGAACTTCGTGAATTCGTTGCTGGTTGTCGGCAGAAATTTGTTTCCACGGCATCTGGCTGATGCTGCGGATACGCAGTCTGGCTCCTGAGTTACCTCCGGCAGCAATTGTAATTCCAACACGACGGGTCATTTCAGTCATCGACATCTGGGCTGTGGCCGACGCGCTCAACAGCGCGCAAACCATGAGACTCAGCAGACCCGAAAGTCTGTGCGCAGACCGAATCATCGGTTTCCGCATGTCACCCCCAAATGGCAATTGCGCCAACACCGAATGCAGGCACCGTCCCCGAGGTACCATTCGATGCAAAAACCAGCTTGTGGAATCGAAGCCCCTCTCCGATTCGCATCGCGACTCAGCGCCCGGTACGATCATTCACCGCGCTCGCTGAAACACTCCTTGGATTAGTTCGGCGATCCGTCACTGGATCCCTCAAACGAATATCCCGATTGCGAAGAGTTTTCCATGACGACCATCTGGCCAACTGTTTCGGCAATTCCTGCCGAAACCAGCAATACGCGCTGACTGCTGTGGCCGCCGCTGTTCCACAAGTACGTCGGAGTCGTTTGAACAACCATGCGATGGTCGGTCCCTCATTACCCCTCAATGCGGCTGCCTGCAGCATCCAACGACCTGAAAGTTTCTGGCGTCGCTCAGAAACTGGTGCCATCGACGAGCGACTGAGCTGTCCCCATGGTCCAGGTCTGATCACGGCGGTCAAAGATGTGCTGTGGGTGCAGTTGGCCACCGACGAGTGCACTGATAAGTCTGTGTCATACTCGTGACAGGGGAATACTCATCGCTTCTTCTCTACTTTGTCGGCACGCGCTTTACGACGGGCGAGAATACGCTGCAGCTTTTTCCGCTCCGCGGCCAGAACCGCCGCTTTCAGTTCCTGCGGTGCAATGTTTTCACTGACAAGTCTCTCGTCCCCGGGGATCGTGCGTAATCGGATATTCCGATACCAGACCGGATCGCCATGATCCTGAAGACTGAGGTTGGCGCCTCTCGCGCTGAGATCTCCGCCTCGCAACCGCAGTAAGTCCACATTGGCACGCCACATGACGTTGGTATAGTCAAAATCAACAACCTTTTCCTCGTTAAGCCAATGCTGAATGACTGTCCCCTTGCAGACAATCCGCCCTGAATTCCAGGTGTCAGGTGATTTTGTCGCGTCTCGACTGGGTGCCATGCAGAAGTAAACCGAAGCGGCACTCGTCCGAGGATTACCACCATCAATGTGCCTGCTGTTGTCGAGGATCTGGTACTCGTACTGACCTGGTCGGTAGTACACGCCGCTGTTGCTTCCAGACGCAACTTTCCAGTCAAACCGCAGTTCAAAGTCGTCTGGCACACGCTCTTTCTCGTACACCAAACCGCCTCCGTTGCCGGTTCGTGTGACCTCTCCATCCTTAATGGTCCAGTTGCCGCTGTGTTTCCAGCCGTCAATATTTTCGCCGTTCGTCAACAGCTTAAAGCCCAGTGTCTGTTCTTCGGGCGAAAGTATATTCGGCGACTCAGCCATGGCGGTCAGTGAAGACACCAGCAGCGCGCCTGACACAATTGTGGCGTTCAGTCGCAGTATTGTAAATTTGCACATTGCACGATGTATTTGTTCTTGTGTTTTAGTGGGGGCAGAACCGTCGTTGTCACTCCAATCACATTCTGATCATGCTCAATGACTGGCGCGCCGTCAATTCAACCTACTGCTCTGTCACAGCCCTGAATCAGAGTTGACTGGCTGGGGTTGAACAGAGCGAACTCTCCGGTTTGAAAGACTGGTGGCTCGCTTCGGTCGACAGCCATTCTTAAATCACGCTGTGACAGACACTACGTTCACTTTGGTTTGACAGATGCGGGAGTCCTGAGTCACTGTCAGCGACGGGGTGGGGTAGCTGTCCAGACCGCCATTCCGGCCAGAATCGGCAGAATCAGAAACCCGCACAGCGCCGGCTTGTAGGACTCGAGAACATCGATTGAATAAGCCAGTGGAAACGGGCCAAAAGCTGTTCCCAAAATCATGATTGCCCAGGCGACTCCACGGACCTCTCCCTGGTGAGCCCGACCGTAGTAGTTAATCCAGACAACATTTGCCGTACTGCGAAGGATGCTGCCGTGCAGCCCAAGTAACAGAGCATACACAAAGATCAACCACACGGCCGGCAACGTCATCACTAAAAGCGTCGCGCCGCCCAGTGCCGCCATGGCCAGGATCAGCAGGTATCGGCTTGCAAAACGGTCCGTTGCATAGCCGACGGGAAACGTCATTGCTGTGGCAAACACCGCCTGTAAACTCATCAATCCCGCTACTTCCCACGACGACAGTCCGTGCTGACCACACAATTTGACCTGGTGAAAAACAAGACCTGTGCCGACCAGACCGGATGTCGCGGGTACTGATAGCAGTTTCCAGAATGTTGGGTCACGAACGACCTCACCGACAGTCCAGGATTCTTCCAGAGGCGTGATTAACTGTCCACTCAGGGACGAATGGCCGGATGGTAAGTCAGCGGGCACCTTGCTGGCAGGTGGTAGTCCATCCGGAGCCAGACCGAGATCTTCCGGTCGGTCACGAATTAACAGAATCCCCGGCAGTACGAGTGTGACAGTGATGGCAATCGACAGGACGACCCACGTGACTTCCCAACCATTCGATTTCACCAAAAAATCGTTTAAAAGTGGAATGGTCATCACGGACAAACCACCTCCCAGGCCTGCGACCGCGGTCGCCATCCCGCGTCTTCGCTCGAACCATTCACCGACCAGCCATACCGATACCAGAAACAGCGCTCCCTGGCCCAGTGTCCGCACGAAAATGAAACCAAAATACAATTCACCCAGCGATTGAGTTCTCGACATCTGATAGCAGGCTGCTCCCAGACCTGCTGCAATCAGTGGCAGCATAATTCGTGCACCCAATCGATCAATCAGCTGGCCAAACACCGGCAGCAGTGCCGCACTGATCAGTGTCGCAAAACCGTACGCAAGCGAGAAATCCGTCTCGGCAATTTTTAGGCTGTTACGCATCGGCTCCTTGAGTACCGCCACCGAGTATGACTGACCTGGTGCCGACATAAACTGCCCAGCTGCGGCAATCGCCACCATCGTCCAGCCCGGGAAATAGCGGTGGTGCGTACTCCTGTGTTGTTGTACCAACGTCGGCTCGGGCAACAACTTCACAGACATTCGAGGAAATATCCTAAATTCGGCACGTGTCAATTTGGAACCGTACAGAAGAGAACCAAGAAACAAAGACATACATGAAAGACGGAAGCGGATACCAGACCTGAGTGAGCTGCCGCCGATAATTCCGCCAGCTGGTATGGATTCCTCATCACTGGAGCCCAGCCGACGGATCTAACATGATTGCCATTGTGCTGCCACACCGACTCGGCGGCGGTAGTTCACGGACAGCTCACGTGAGGATGAAGGTCACTTTGATTCTGAATTCCGGACATAATGAGTTCCTGTGATCTGGTCATGAACGACTTCGGACACTTACGGTGGAAACCCTGGATGGACTCATTGAATACATCTGAGATTCACTGCGGCGATACTTACACTCCTGAGTGCGTTTGCGCGTTCCCGGGGATTGGGAACCGTGAAGTCCAAAACATGTCTCTGCGTGTTTCCTCGCATTGACTACGAACAAAACACTGTTTTCTTTGGCCCGGAGAAATCGGCAAGTCTGACGCCGGAAACATTCCCCGAGCTGCTGTGATCTTCTGCGTCCGTTGATTGTTCATGCCGGACGGACAGAACATCGCCCGGTAAAAACAGCCATCACTTCCGGGCTGATACGACGGTGCAGAGACGGACCGGGGATGGGTTTGCCGCGGGCCACCAGGCAGTGGTGGTCCGCCGCCGTGCACCGCTCGCTACTCAGGCAGCACCGGTCACCTATAATTCGCGGCATCTGACCTTCCGCCGGTCCGCACGCCGGCAGATTAAGGAGCCTTGTAGTCCACCTATGTCTGAGACTGAAATTGTCATTCGCGGAGCGCGCGAACATAACCTGAAAAACGTGAGTCTGTCGCTGCCGCGTAATCAGCTGATCGTGATGACCGGCGTCAGTGGGTCCGGCAAGAGTTCTCTCGCATTTGATACGCTCTACGCCGAAGGTCAGCGCCGCTACGTTGAAAGTCTGTCCACATACGCACGCCAGTTTCTCGGGCAGCTGCCCAGGCCCGACGTTGATTCCATCAGTGGACTGGCTCCGTCAATTTCCATTCAGCAAAAATCGACCAGTCGGAATCCTCGCAGCACCGTGGGCACCATCACGGAAATTTTCGACTACCTGCGTGTCCTTTTTGCCCGAGTCGGTCAGGGTTACTGCTACGTTTCCGGCAAGCCCATCCAAGCGCAGTCCATCGATCAAATCATCGACAGTATCAACAGCCAGCGGGCAGGAACGCCGTATTCGATTCTCGCACCCATCGTGCGGAATCAGAAGGGTGAATTTAAAGAACTGTTTGATGACCTGCTGAAACGAGGCTACCTGCGAGCGCGCGTCGACAACGAAGTCGTGTCACTGAGCGATGACCTGCGTCTGCGGCGGCATCACAAGCACAACATCGACGTCGTTATCGATCGGCTTGTTGCCGGCCCCGGCCACCGAGCTCGGCTGGCCGAGGCCATCGAACAGGCACTCAAACTGGCCGACGGTCGATTAATCTGTGTGACTCAGACAGGTTCCGCCCGTTCAGCGGGACCTGGTGATGCCAGCTCACATAATGACCGTTCACAACAGCATGCCACAAAGAACGACGATGGCAACACTGAAGTCCCGACTGGCCGACAGGACGTACAGGACAAACTTTACAGTATCCGATATTCCTGCCCGGAAAGCGGCCTGAGTTACGAACCACCATCTCCACAGCTGTTTAGCTTCAACAGTCCCATCGGAATGTGCCCGGATTGCAACGGACTCGGCATGCGCCATGGAATTACCTTAGACACGATGGTGGTCGATGAAAAGAAGTCGATCCAGAATGGAGCTCTGCTGCTCCTGCCCTCGCTTCGCAGGATGGGTCGCTGGCCACGTCACATTCTGAAAGGCGCCGCAGCAGCAATTGAAAAGATGGTCAGTATGGATGAGGGCTCACTGCTCAAGACCAAATGGCAGCATGTTCCGGAGGAAGCACAAAAACTCTGGCTCACCGGTACGGGCGAACGACATATCATATTCAAGTTTGGCCATCGCGGAGGATCGTACAAGCATGGCGGCAGATGGGAAGGCTGGACGAATCGGCTGCTGAATGATTATCGATCCTCAAGGAATCCAATGCGCCGGCGGCAGATCGAAAAGCATTTGGAAATTGTGTCCTGTCCGTCCTGCAAGGGAGAACGTCTGAACCGCCAGGCTCGTCACGTTCGAATCAGGACGAACAGTCGCCGCTTCGGGAAAAACGGCCCCGGAAATGAACTCAGCCTGCCACAGGTGTGTGCACTGACGATTGCAGATGCCGCGGAATTTTTTTCGTCGCTCAAACTCGATGAAACCGGGCAATTCATCGCCGAAGAAGCACTTAAAGAAATCCGAGGGCGTCTGGGATTTCTGCTGCAGTGCGGCCTGCATTATCTCACGCTGGATCGGTCCGCGCCCACACTGTCGGGAGGGGAATCTCAACGTATTCGACTGGCTGGCCAGATCGGGTGCGGCCTTGTTGGAGTCGTCTATATTCTGGACGAACCATCTATCGGTCTCCATCCGCGCGACAATGGGATGCTGCTGGAGAGTCTGCAGCACCTCCGCGACCAGGGTAACACCGTCATCGTCGTCGAACACGATGAAGACACAATGCGGGCCGCCGATCATATTGTCGATTTTGGCCCGGGTCCCGGAATTCGTGGCGGGGAACTGGTGTGCAGCGGGTCGTTCGGCGATCTGCAGGCAAACCAAAAAAGTCTCACCGGACAATATCTCAGCGGTCGTCTGTCGATTGCCGTACCTGACAAACGCAGAAATCCAACCGACGATGCTATCGTCGTGGAGAATGCCCGCCACAATAACCTCAAGGGGATTGATGTTGGCTTCCCGCTGCGACGATTCATCTGTGTGACAGGTGTCAGTGGCAGTGGCAAGAGTTCTCTCATTGATGACATTCTCTGGCAGGTTCTCAATCGAGATATCAACAAGGGCAAAGGCGAACCCGGTCGTCATGATAAAGTGACCGGGCTGCAGTATGTCGACAAAGCGATTGAGATCGATCAGTCACCGATCGGGCGCACACCGCGGTCGAATCCGGCGACCTATGTGAAAGTCTTCGACGAAATTCGCAGGCTGTTCACTCAGGTGCCTCAGTCAAAAATGCGAGGCTATAAGCCAGGAAGATTCAGTTTCAACGTAGCAGGCGGTCGCTGCGAAGCGTGTGAAGGTCATGGAGCCACGAGGCTGGAAATGGACTTTCTGGCCGATATCTGGATGCCTTGCGATGTATGTCAAGGCCGGCGGTTCAGCAACGAGACGCTGGAAGTGAGGTACAAAGACCACAGCATTGCCGATGTGCTGACGATGGAAGTTCGCGATGCTCTCCAATTGTTTGAGAATGTGCCAAAGATCCAACGATCGCTGCAGACGCTGTCCAATGTCGGACTCGATTACATGCAGCTGGGACAACCATCACCGACGCTGAGTGGCGGAGAAGCTCAGAGAATCAAGCTGGGGCGCGAACTTGGGAAGCGGACGACCGGAAAAACGCTGTACGTGCTGGACGAACCCACCACCGGCCTGCACTTTGCCGACGTCCACAAGCTGCTGGAGGTTTTGCACAGCTTTGTTGATGCAGGCAACACGGTCATCGTCGTCGAACATAATCTGGACGTGGTCAAAACGGCCGACTGGGTCATCGACATGGGCCCTGAAGGTGGCGCCGGCGGCGGCATGGTTGTTTGCGAGGGGCCGCCTGAAACGATTGCTCGGTGTCGGACGTCTCACACCGGCAATGCACTGCGAGCAGTCCTGCCGCGCATGAAACGACGGACTGCTGTAAAGAGGAAACTTTCAAGTGGAGTCTCAACAAACGCATTTGGGTTCACCAAACACATCGAGATCCGAGGAGCCGCTCAGCACAACCTGCAGGAAATCAGTATGCAGATTCCGCGAGGTAAGTTAAGTGTCTTTTGTGGGCCCAGCGGCAGCGGAAAGACATCGCTTGCCATGGACACGCTGTACGCGGAAGGTCAGCGACGCTATGTCGAAAGTCTGTCCGCGTATGCTCGCCAGTTTCTGGGCCAGATGCCTCGGCCAAGGGTTGAAAGTATTCACGGACTCAGTCCGGCCATCGCCATCGAACAGAAATCCGTTGGAGCAACCCCGCGTTCGACTGTCGGAACGGTGACGGAGATCTACGATTACCTGCGTGTCCTCTTTGCTCGCCTGGGCACCGTGCATTGCCCGTCGTGTGGTAAGAAGGCCGAACAGCAAACAACAGACGAAATCGTCGATACGATTCTGAAGTTTCCGGCGAAGACACGCCTGCTGGTACTGGCACCGATGGAGGTGGATCGACAGACGCCGTATGACACTGCGTTTGAACGGCTCCAGTCAAGTGGCTTTGCTCGCGTGAGGATCGATGGAACAACATACGCGCTGGGAGACGTACCACACATCAATCACCGCCGCTCCCACGATGTGGAAGTGGTCGTCGATCGCATCGTCGTTGAGAAGAAATCGCGTGGACGCATTACCGATTCGGTCGAGGCGGCACTTGATCTTGGCAAGGGAGTGATTTCAGTCGCGATTGCCGATACCGAAGTGGATGAACAGGAGTGGGACACACACTTATACAGCCTGCACCTTTCATGTTTCGATTGCGGCTATTCGTATGACCACCCATCCTCTCAACAGTTCTCGTTCAACAGCCCGCTGGGCTGGTGCTGGTCGTGCGAAGGACTCGGTACGGAATACGGAGAGAACCAGTCGCTGCTGATTACCAGCCCCGAAAGCAGTCTGATTGATGGTGCGATTGGAGCATGGCCTGACCCAAAGCACAACGCAACATTCCGGTCGCTGCTGAACGGAATCAGTGAAGAGTTCGCTGTTCCGCTCGATCAACCCTGGTACCTGTTGTCACCGGAACAACAACGCATCGTGTTGTACGGGGACGAGGACCGCTGGATCAGCGTGAACCATCAGCAGCAGTCATTCTCAGTCCGCTACAGAGGGATCTATCCCACAATTGAACTGGCCGCCCGTCTGTCCCATTCTTACCGACAGTCGTTAGTCGAAATGTCGGGTGACAGAGACTGCAGCGTCTGCAGCGGAACCCGACTGAATGAAACATCGGCTGCCGTCCGGCTGAAGAATGTAACTTTGCCACAACTCACCCGCATGCCACTGGCGAATTCCATCGAATTCCTGACAACGCTCAGACTCAGTAAAACTCAGAAGCAGATCGCAGCTGATTTGCTTTCGGAAGCCGTGCATCGATTGAAGTTCCTGATCGATGTGGGCCTGGCGTACCTCACACTGAATCGCTCGATGCCGTCACTGTCCAGTGGAGAATCGCAGCGTATTCGCCTGGCTGGACAGGTCGGACGATCACTGACTGGAGTCCTCTACGTACTGGATGAACCCACGATTGGTCTGCATCCCCGGGACAACGGTCAACTGCTGGCGACTCTCAGGAAGCTGCGCGACCTCGGAAATACTGTGCTGCTTGTGGAACATGATCGTGAAGTCCTGGAATCTGCTGACCGATTATACGATTTCGGTCCGGGAGCTGGTCGTCTGGGTGGCAACGTTGTCGCCGAAGGCACACCCAAACAACTCCGACGTCAGTCCGGCAAGTCACTCACCGCAGATTACCTCAGCGGTAAGCAGGGTATTCCGGTTCCGGAGTCGCGTCGGATCCGAACCGGAAGCCTGCTGCCGGAGTCTGGCGGCGCGGACATGGTCCGTGAATCACGGCTGCCGATGAACTGCGATGCTATGCCCCTTCATCAGTGCGGCAGGAGTCTCCCCCTCCCAAAGACACATCGGGAGGCGGAGAATAATCGCACTGAATCCGCAGAGTCCACGGAGTCAGTAACTCCGGCTGTCGGATCGGAGTTGCCCGGAAATGCAGTTCAGCACGGGCGTGCAGCCCTCACACTTCTTGGCGCCACGCAGCACAACCTCCGCAACGTGGACCTCAGTATCCCACTGGGAACACTCACCTGCATCACCGGAGTCAGTGGCAGCGGCAAAAGTTCACTCGTGATGAACACACTGGCCCGAGCTCTCGCACGCAAGCTGAACCTGTCCACGGATGCTCCGGGACCGCATCGCGACCTGCTGGGCGTCGAACATCTTTCGAAGATCTCCATTGTGGATCAAAATCCGATCGGCACGACGCCCGCGTCCAACCCGGCGACCTACACGGGTGTCTTTGACCACATCCGCGAACTGTTCTGCCAGATGCCGGATTCCAGAGTGCGAGGATACCGGCCTGGTCGATTTAGCTTCAATCGCTCGGGCGGTCGCTGCGACGACTGCGAAGGCATGGGCCAGCAAAAGATCGAAATGCACTTTTTGCCGGACGTATGGGTTGAATGTAGCACCTGTCGCGGTAAGCGGTACAACGGCGAAACACTGGCCGTCAAATTCAACGGCTACTCCATTGCGGATGTTCTGGAAATGCCCGTCGAAAAGGCAATGAAATTTTTTTCCAACGTGCCGAAAATCAGAGCTGCACTGGCGACGCTCAACGCCATCGGCCTGGGATACGTCACACTTGGGCAGTCGGCCCCGACACTCAGCGGCGGCGAAGCTCAACGCATCAAGCTGGCGTCGGAGTTATCGCGGCCGAATTCCGGCCGGACGCTGTATCTCCTGGACGAACCGACAACGGGCCTGCATTTTGACGACATCAGGAAGTTGCTGAGCGTCCTCAACAGCCTTGTCGAAAAAGGTAACACGGTTGTGGTGATCGAACACAACCTGGATGTCGTCAAAACAGCCGACTGGGTCGTGGATATGGGTCCCGAAGCCGGGTCCGGCGGTGGTCAGATTGTCACAGCTGGTACGCCTGAGGATGTTGTGGCCTACGCGCAGTCAGTGGCAAGCGAGTCGAACCTCCCGCGATCATGGACCGGCGAATTGCTGGCACCAGTGCTGCAAAAGTCCAAAACAGGAACGATTGAAGTCTTTGACGTCGCAGATGTCGCAACGAAACGGTCTACTGACCTCAGTGTGAGTCAGCTGGGCAAAGCGGTCAAACTGCCGTGGGAAGCCGACGGTCAGCGGTGGCACACGCAGGAGTGCCTCAGTCACGACGGCAAACGCTGCCGCTGGGAAGGTGACGCATTGCAGTATGTCATCGACTTAATGGCGTGCGAACCGGAATTAAATCCGGTCAACTGGAACCATCGATCGACTGTGGAAGTGAAAGCTGCCGGTGGTCTGGGCTGGCTGTTGCACGCTCGCACGGGCCACGAATGGATCCTGTCGCTCTGCTTCCGCGTCAAGAAGAGCACATTTGACACGCAGGCGCTGGCTGCTCAGCTGAATTTAACCCCGATCGATGACGTGGAAGAGATACATTACTACACAGATTCACCGAGAGTGAAGACACGTAACATGAAACAGCCGTGGCAGGAAGTCACGGTGAAGGTATGGAAGAAAAAAGACATTGACACACCCGGGTTTCGAGCGTTTCTGAAGATGGCAGTGAAAGCTCATCTTGCGCAGGCAAAAAAAGAAACCGCCAACCCACAGGATCTCACACCCTGGAAACAGCTGGGCCGCAAATGGCACCTGACAAAAAAAGGTCTGCCCGGCAATGGTCGAGTTGCGTGGACCTTCAGCACAATTGAGAAACTGCTGCCCGTCATCGAATCCGCGATGAACGGCTGCAAGGTGGATTACGGCCTCCGCAGCAAGATCAACTGGAAATACACCGACGGTTCACCGGCTGCCGAACTGCACACCAAACGCAAACAGAGTCTTGATTTCGTCCTTTTTGTCCCGTCAGGATCAGTCACGAACGGAGCCGTCGCGGAGTTTGGAACCGCACAGGATATTTCTGCCCGTCACGGCGGAACAGACGCAGTGAAGATCCGATTTGATGGAGTGAGTCAGGTGTCGACTGATTTCAAACGCTGGCTGGAATTCAGCCTGCCATAGCCTGCCGCTGTGAGCGTCTTCTTGAATCCGGTATGGCTGGCTGCAGGCAGATTAAAAATAACCCGGACCCTATGTCACTGCTGTTGTCGTCAGCGGAGTAAAAATTCCATCTTCATCTTATTCGTGGCACTTCTTTCATCAGTGATCTCGTGATCTTCAGCAATAATGATGAACCTGGGCAGTCTCAAACTGACCACGCCTCGTGCTGTGTACAGAACCGACAGATACTCTGATAGCAAACGAGGTCGTCACAATCAGCTGGACTGCACGGTCGTACGAATCCGAAGAGTGGTCAGTCGTTACAGCAGCGACTGGTGCAGTTGCCCAATTCACGAGCAAAGCGGTCAAGGTCGTTGATGGCGACACCATTGATGTCCTGACCGATGACAAAGCAACAATTCGCCTCCGGTTCCACGGGATAGACTGTCCCGAACGTGGCCAGCTATTCGGCAACAATGCAACGCAAATATTGAAGACTTCCATCCTGGGCAATATTGTGAAGTTCGTGTTATCCGGTCAGGACAAATACGACCCCACGCTCGGTGACATTTACCACGACGGGACGTTGATCAACCGTGCGCTTGTCGCTGCCCGGATGGCCTGGCATTATGTGATGTACGCGCCGGACGACACCGCTTTGGTAGAAGCCGAGAAACAGGCGCGTAAGCTGAAGACGGGACTGTGGTCCGGCAGTCACAAACGACCCCGTCGTGGGACTGGCGGAGGATGAGCAAGGAAGAACGGGACTTGTATCGGTAAGTTAAACCATCGTTTCCCGGCTGAGCGAACGAAAGAAATTGCCATGCACCGTATGACTGTGATGTTGTTCATTTGCCTGGCCGGATGCCAGGAACAGTCGTCAGCTCCGCTCAAGGAGTCCAGCCAGGAGACGCTCACGCTCAAAGGACAGACCGAAGGTGCCGGCAGCGTGAACGAGCAGTTGGAAAATCTGAGAGCCGAAGTCGGAGTGAATGAACAGGGTGAGATTGTTGATGTGCACCTCCACGATACCCAGTTCACCGACGCGGGTCTGGTGCATCTTGAGGGGCTGACCAATCTGGAGTACCTCGTCCTCGATAACACCCAAATCACCGACGCGGGTCTGGTGCATCTTGAGCGGCTGATCAATCTGGAGACTCTCAGCCTCACCAATACCAAGATCACCGACGCGGGTCTGGTGCATCTTGAGGGGCTGACCAGTTTGAGTTATCTCGACCTCTACAATACCAAGATCACCAACGGGGGACTGGTGCATCTTGAGGGGCTGACCAATCTGATTAACCTCTACGTCGACGGCACCCGGATCGCCGACGCGGGGCTGGTGCAACTTGAGAGGCTGACCAATCTGGAGTGCCTCAACCTCAACGACACCCAAATCACTGACGCGGGGCTGGTGCATCTCAAGGGGCTGACCAAACTGAAAGTGCTCACCCTCAACAACACGCAGATCACCAACGCGGGGCTGGTACATCTTGAGGGGCTGACGAATCTGGGGCTGCTCGACCTCAACAACACGCAGATCACTGACACGGGTGTCGCCGAACTAAAAAAGGCATTGCCGAAGTGTGAGATCAAAAGCCTTTAGCCGCTGCGGTGACAGAAACTACTTGTGTACAAGTCATGCTGTTGTCGGTTTCGTCGCTCTTCAATCGTTACGTCGCGCTGAATCAGTGACCGATCTCACAACCATACAACTTCAAACCATCCAGACCAAAGCTGACGGCACACTCGACGCGATCATCGAAAGTCCGGAAGGCAACACCGAATTTCAGTCTGCAGTCCGGGACATCCTGCAGGCCAGTGGCGATGCACTGTCCACGTTTCAGCGACTGGCTGCTGAGGAACCGGCAGTGGCTGATGCTCGTTTTCCGTCAAACCTAAGAGTCGCTGTGAAAATGGTCGCGCTGCCCGAGCCCGGTCAGCGGCATTCTCTATCCATAGAAGCGTTTGCGCAGGTCACGGGGCAGCAGTCCTGCAAAAAGGCAATGATCTATCGGACCGAAATAATTGCGATAGTCTCCCGACACGCCCTTGCGGAAGAATGAATTGTTTTGAGTTTGCCCCCTGATTCGGCCCCCGGAGAGACTCTCAAACGTGAAGTGTCTAACACTTTCCTCAACGGCCGGCACATCGACTTCGATCTTCAACTTGTCGGCAAGTCGGAAAATACTGGCAACAGTATCGGTGAGCAGGTCTTCGTACCTAATCACGGCAATCCCGTCGACGTCAAGCCATGCCCTGGTATGTTCAGGCCACTCCCGTGCAACAGCCAGCAGGTTGCCTTTGAAGCTGACATACGCGCGACAGCAGTTGTTTCGTCGCTCCGATGGGTCAGGTCCCTGTTGATGCCGGACGTTTTGATAGTAGTGGTAAGCGGAAACGGCAACATCACGCGGGTCGCGTACAATCAGGGCACGCTTGGGGTAATCCTCAAGTACTTTCAGGTCAGAGGGCAGGGAATGAGTCTTGGCGAAGATCGGAAGCTGACCTGCCGTCGAATTCTGCCAACCCGTGAGTTGCCGCACTCGCGGGTCGGCAGTCGGAGGTTCATGTGGCTTATGGAGATCCACATATTTTGCTCCGAGCAGGTGACAGAGAATGTAGCCACACCAGGTATTGCCGGACTTTGGATAGCCGGCCAGCAAAAAGTTGTGTTTCACATCCTTCACCTGGCCGCACACATTTCTCGTTGGAAGCACACAAGAGGCACCACGACCTGAACAAGTCTCAGGACAGAGGTCCGACAGTCATCGGTCATGATGTGTTACGTCTCCGATCAGAATCTCAAAATTATGGCCTGATCACTGTGTATCAGTTAACGAGTCACTCAGATCTGAGGGGTCGACGGAAATACCGAGACAAGAGTCTTGCGACGGCTCCGAGTGTCCGCGCAGAAAAACGAGCACGTGGCTGCTGCGACGCTTCCCTCGCAATGATCATTGCCGAAACGAACGGTGATTGATCGAAATCATCCAGCAATTCGATCATTCGGTTATTCCATGGTTCACGCAGGCGTCCCAGACGAGATGCATTGCTAAGGCGTCTGGGCAAAGTCTGTTCAAGTTTGTCTCGAATGACTCCGCATTCCTGCCTGAATCGATTCTCCGTTTCGTTCTCCTTTGCAGACTCAATACAGGTTTTTGACTGAGCGTGTAATCGAAACAGGGCACCTACAGTTGATGAGTACCGAACCCGGGGGTTACTGCTCAGATAACGAATCAGCAGGTCCCAGTCGAATCCGTAATTCAGTGTCGTGTCGATCCCGCCGCATTTCCTGAGCCGATCCAGTCGAAACCACAGGCCTGGCTGGCTGAATGAGTAGCGGTCCGCTCGCAGAATCCTGTATGCAGACAGATTCTCGTTTCGCATCAGATAAGGCTTGATGCCTTGGCCTTCTACTGAAGACGGAAACGTGTACAGATCACATTCGTCATTGATCCGGGTTCCCAGTTCCCAAAGAACGCCCGGTTGGATCAGGTCGTCTGAATTGATCCAGTTAAAAAGCTGGCCGTCTGCCAGTGCCAGGCCCTTGTTGATGGCATCGGACTGCCCCTGATCTTCTTCCTGAATCACAACATCGATCAAATGCCTGTACTTGTCGAGAATCAAGTTACTGTGGTCCGTACTTCCACCGTCCACGATGATGTATTGCAGATTCGGATAACCCTGCAGGAGAACAGACCGGATCGTCGCCTCCAAAAATTCTCCCTGATTGAAACTGGGAGTCACGACTGAGACACGCGGCACCGAATCGCCTTTACCGTCCTGAGGCAGCGACGCGACCGCAGTCCAGGGCCAGCCATGCCGTCCTTCCGGGACCGGAGGAAGGGAACGGCTCATCATCCCGGCTCCGAGTACGAATGTGCAGCTGCCCGCGTTTCAATCAGTTTCAAAACCGGAGCGAAGTGTCTGTCAAATTCGTAGGCCTCGCGGTAGCACAACAGTGCATTGCGACAAAACGTTTCGTAGTTGCTCGAAATGGTATGAATCGCCGCTTCAACGTGACTCGGCGAGAGAACATCAATTCCACATTTCCAACGGGACAAAACTCGCCCGATGGCCGGGTTGCCGACGCTGACTACCGGAATACCACATCGGAGACTGTGGGCCAGTTTGCCGGAGGCACCGGCGAGCAGCTGAAAATTAGGCCCCAGCGAGTTGTCGTAGATCACCACACCAACGTGGGCAGACTGGTACAGTTCATCGAGATCATCGTAGTCCACAGGTGTGTCGGACAAAACAACCCGGCCATTTCCCATCTGGCTCAGAGACAGTGGGAATTCATCATGCCGCGTCAATTCTGTATGACTGTGAAAGACCAGCTTCCACGAGTCCGGCCAGCTGGCAGCCGCCTGAGCCAAATGGTGTGATCGCATACCTTCGCAAACTGATCCTGCGTGCAGAATAATACGGTCGCACTCACTGAGGTTGAGTCGGTCATGAAGGAAACTCGCACCTGTTGCAGTTGACGGAAATCCGCGAGGAGAATTTGGTACTAAAAGTACCGGACCGTTTTCGACCTGGTTCTCGCGACATAGGACTTCGGCGCGTTCCCTGTCCTGAATCACAAGTGCCAGGGATTTACGGTGACATTCTTTCTCCCGCTGTTTCCATCTCAAGCAATGCCTGACCCAGCTGGAAATTAGCGGCCCGATGATTCGGTTCACTACGGACGGCCTCTTCAATGCCTGTCTGTCCGCGAAATCAGTATCGAACGTGATCTCCAGTGACCAGTAAATGACGGATGTGTGAATCTCTTCGCCAATGTGGTGAGCGGCTATTAAACCATGCGTGTCGACACCGATGAGGCAAAAATAGTTATTTCGCCTGGCGATTTCTGCCGCCCGGCGTGCGAAACGGGACCGGGCAAACAGGCTGGCTGGTCGCAGTTTGCCCATTCTGTCACGACACCACGACAGAGCCCGGCCAATCCGTCGACGAATGCAGGCCGGGATACGGCTGTGCTGACCGGCTGTCCCGTCTCTGTCCACGTGTGACTTCCCACGAGGCGCTGTTGCACCGTCGCCGCCATCAACACGAATGATTCGAATATTGGGCCCAAAGTTCGGAGGTGGTGCAAAGCGGTCAGAGTCAGAACGTATCAGAATATCAACAGCATAACCATTTTCATCGAGTGCACGCGCGGCATTAATCAGGCTCGGGGCGCACCCCAGATACGTTTCCCAAAAAACGATGGCCAACCGCGGCCCCTGGCTGGAGTGTGCTTCCTTCATCAGTCGGCCAGTAACCGAAGAGCCGCTACAACGGTATCAATCTGTTCATCGGTGATCCCCAGTCCTGATGGAAGATAGAAACCGCGGCGACCCAGGTTCTCGGCGTGTGGATGGTCGTCGTCCTGAAACAGTTTCATCCTGCGAAAGACTGGTTGCTCGTGCATCGGCCGGAAGAACGGCCGTGTACCGATGTTCTGTTCGGCCAGTCGTTTCATGAGAGTCTCCGCGGGATGTCTGGCTTCATCTTCACATACCAGGCCGAACACCCAGTAGATGTTATCTGCAAAATCCGTCGCTTCACACGGTAAACGGATTCCTTTCAGCCCCGCCAGCTGCCTGGAATAGCTGTCTCCAATTTCCCGCTTGCGTTCAATGTGTCGAGGCAGCTGCTCAAGCTGTGCAAGTCCGACAGCTGCCTGCAGATTCGTCATTCGGTAATTCCAGCCGAGTTCGTCATGCACGAATCGACGCGCCGGTTGGAAACACAGATTACGTAAACGGCGACAATGCTCGGCGACAGCATCATCATCGGTCACCACCATGCCTCCCTCTCCGGATGACACGTGTTTATTCGCATAGAAGCTGAAAGTACTCATCAGACCAAAGCAGCCGCACGGCTGGCCACGGTATGTCTGCCCGTGCATTTCGGCCGCGTCTTCTATGACAATCAGGTTGTGTCGCTCGGCAATTTTCAGCAGGGGAGCCAGGTCAACCGGCAAACCATAGATGTGAACTACGAGAATAGCTTTGGTGCGAGCCGAGATTTTTTCCTCGATCTGGCTGACGTCCATGTTCCATGTCACCGGATCACTGTCGACCAGCACTGGAACTGCTCCTGCGCGGACTACAGAAGCCGCAGGAGAAATGATGGTCAGGGCGGGCATGATGACTTCATCGCCCGACTGCAGATTCGCAGCAGTAACAGCCATGTCGAGTGCACCGGAACCACTGCTGCAGGCGACCGCAAACTTCCGTCCTACGCTTGCAGCGAAAGATTCCTCGAATCGTCGCACAAACGGTCCTTCGCTGCTGATCCACCCGGTTTCGATGCATTCGAGCAAATACTGTCGCTCATTGCCGTCCAGGAGAGGTGTATTGACGGGGATCATCTAAGATTTCGTATCAGAATACCTGTTGGAAATGAAAAATGGACGACCAGTTCTACGCCCGTTTTTGCAGCACGATCGTGACACCCCAGGTTTCCTGCGATGGTGCAGCGCCATCCAGCCACTGTTCACAGTGGACCAGCTCCATACCCACTGACTCGGCGAGGAAACACAGCTCCGGTTCAAAGAAATATCGCATGCAGTGGGATTCACGGAACTTCTCAACCCGTCCACTGGCCTTGTCCGTGACGATCATTGTGTAGTCAACTTCTACGACGTTTTGACTGACGTTCATGGCAGGTTCAGCTACACGCAGAACATGTGTGTGGTCATCTTCCATTCGCCGGATTCTTACGGCCGGGCGAAGGCTTAGTACTGCCGGACCATACCAGACGTCAAATATGAACGTACCACGCTCCTCCAGATGCAGGGTTGCCGTTTCAAGCATCGCGTGGACATCACTGTTGCTGGTTTGATAGCTGAAGACATGAAACAGGGACAGGACGCAGTCAAAACGACGATTCAGCCGCACAGTTCTGCCATCACCATGTACAACCTGGAAGTTTCCCGAAACGTGATCTGTAATCGGCTGAACCCGATATCCTGCGGCCTCGATCATTTCCTCACTGCGTTCCACTCCTGTCACATCGAACCCAGCCTTCGAGAGCAGCGTGGCGTGTCTGCCCGTGCCACAGCCGATCTCAAGGATCGTTCTTCCGCCTTCCGAGAACCGCTCGATCAGCGACTGGACGTACGTCACCTCGGCAACATAGTCCTTGTCCTGATACAGCAGGTCGTAATAACGACCGTAGTGGCCGAAGGGGTCACTCATGTTGAGTTGCCTTGACGCTCACGCAGCCGGACTTTGTTACTGGGTACCGGATCAAAACGTGTCTTGTCCTGGTCACCTGAATAGGGCCCCTGTTTAACTTCCAGGATTTCACTTGGCTCAAGTATCTCAAACCCGTGTCCACCGGCGGCCAGCAGAATCACGTCTCCGGTCGCAACGACACGACTTTCGAGGTAGTGCCGACCGTCGGTGTAAAAATCGACACGCACCTTTCCCGATCGGATCAGCAGAACTTCCTGTGTCCACGCCACTTCTCGTTCGACCGGGTTATGGACATGCGGCTCAATCCTGTACCCGGCAGGTCGATTCATATAGCCAAGTTGCTGAGAAAAAACGTGCGGCGTAAAGAATTCGATACCATCGGTGTGAAAATCTGCCCGAATAATGATCCCAATGGTCTGGTCGAGGTGTTTAACGTATTCGACGCCGGCTGCTGAAGTCTGGTTCATGTGGCTCATCTGCTGTCCGTGTCGGAAAATAAATCTCGGCTGGAAAGAACGACATTCATCAGGTGGTCACGTCGTGGGATTTATCTGTTTTTGCCTTAATTCCGGCAAGGTGTCTCGTCTTCCGCGTCAGTCCCGTAATGATCCGCGCCATGAATCTTTCCGGCAGCCAGTAGATTATTCGCGGCTCAATTCTCAAAAGTTTTAGAAGACAGTTTATCCGCTGCCTGTCTAATTTCCGGATGTCCTGGCTGACACTTAAAATGCGATGCTTCCAGTTATCACTGAGCTTCTGTGTCTTCCAGAGACGTTTGTGGTTTCGATAGATGTGCAGCAGACCGTGTACACACAACAGTGCATCTTTCGACATTTGACCGGCATGCTGATGGTAACGTACCAGCGGCTCCGGAACGCAGTCGTACTGACACAATTGACAAAGCCGAATATGCAGATCCCATTCCTGATAGCTGGGACAGTGTTCATCGAGTCCGGAAATCAACAGCAGCGCTTCGCGTTGAATTAACGCCGCATTCATATCGACGTACGTTTCACCGGACAGGATGGAGGAACGGATGTCACCGCTGGCCATCCAGCAGAATTCCCCCGTCTGAATCTGCTGTTCACCACGCTGCTCCATCACTCGACTGTGGCAGGTCACGACCCCCGCTTCTCCGGTCGAGGCCCGGGCCAGCAGTGTGTCGATCATTTGAGGCTCGAGGCAATCATCGGAATCCAGAAACACAACCCACTGTCCGTGCGCTGCGCAGAGACCGGTGTTTCTTGATCCGGGTGCACCCTTCGTTCGGTTGTTTTGCAGCACTCGAATTCGCCTGTCTGTCCGACTGAGTTCTTCAGCCACGTCGCGAGTCCGGTCGGTCGAGTTATCGTCAGCAATAATCAGCTCGATGTTCGTATAAGTCTGCTGGAGAACACTTGCAGCGGTTCCTGCAAGCGTCCCTGCGCGATTGAATGCAGGAACGATGACAGAAATCAGCGGTTCTTTGTCTGAACGTTTAAACGACACAGTCACGGATGATTGCGGCCAGTTTCCCCAGTGTTTGGTTGTATCCAAAATATTCTCTGAAGCGTACTGCTGCGTTCACACTCATGTTTTGGCAAACACCAGTGTTCTGACACAGCAGATTCATTGCCTCTGACATACCATCGACGTCCTGTTCTTCCACAAGGAACCCGGTTTCCCCATCAATAACGACGTCCGGAATTCCGGCGTGGCGCGTTGCAACCACCGGTAGTCCACAGCACTGAGCTTCCAGAATTGCAACCGGAGTTCCTTCACTGTCACCGTCACCGGCCTGAATTGAGTGCTGTAAAAAACACCTGGCGTGCTTCATGGCCGAACAAACTGCGAAGTGATCCTGAGAGCCGTGGAACTTGATATGGGCGCCAAGTTTCAGGCCACGGACAAGCTGCTGGCAGCATGCCAGAAACGGTCCGTCGCCGATCATGTCCAGGTGTGCCTCCGGACAGCTTTGCAGAGTTTTGCGGAACGCAAGGATCGTCAGGTGTGGTGCCTTCTTTTCGACGAACCGTCCGGCGGCAAGAAAACGTGGGGGGTTAAGATGAGGAGTGACAGGCTCGAACAGTTTCTGATTCACCGAGTAGGGCACATAGTGCAGTTTGTCTTCACTCGCACCAAGCTGACGCAGCTGATCACACATTGCCCGGGAAACACCGACAACTGCTGAAGCCATCCTGAACAACCGTGGATATGTTTCGGTGTGAGCTTCCAATGTGGCATAACGTGTCGCGTCGACACCATGAAAATGGGCGATGAGCGGAACTCCTGCTCGCTGGCAAGCATTCATCCACTGCACCGCGGTCGTACCATACTCGGCAAGCACTGCACTGATTTCAAATTTCTTCAGGAACCATATCAACTGTGTCTCGAGGAAACTGGTTTCTGTCCGGAGTCCGAGTTGAAAGGCAGCGCGTGGTATGATGTACCATGGATCGAAGCGTCTGAAGGGACGTGATGAAACAATGTGTCGCAGTGGATCACCACATAACGGCTGAATTGCAAACGGGAGTTCATCTATGTGACGTCGAATGAATGTTTCGGAGTAAGAATCACGGTATGGTGTGGCGACGCAGATCGTGGTCATTGGGGCTCGTCTGGCAAAGAAACCTTGGGCACAGCGGTGCCCTTCGTAGCAACAACCATGTAAACACAGGCATCGCGATCACGATCAGCAGTCTGACATCTGCGGTCAGCTCGCTCCATCAGTCGCTGCATTGTCCAGGTGAAGGACGTTCTTAGAGTATCAGGAATTCGTAACAGCTTTATATCCTGCCACAACTGAATGGCTGTCGCTTCCGGTCCCATCAGGCCTTCGAAATAAGTGATTTCGAAATCGTATGCTGAGATGAGTTTCTTCAGCCCATCGCACGTCCATCGCCAGAAATCGGCCGGATCGGGATGATATCTCCATACACCGTGTGTCGAGAGAATCAACTGTCCTCCCGGTCTGAGAACACGGAACGCTTCTGTCAGATAGGTGTCCGGACTGGCGACATGTTCCAGAACCTGTGAAGAAAGAACGATGTCAACCGACTCATCTTTCCGCTCAAGTCTTCCATCCCCTGAGATGATACCATCTGCCATCTCATTACCGGGAAGATCAAAGCCCAGATAGGTCTGGAGCTTTCGCTCAAACAGAGGGCGATACGGCATGTTTCCACAACCAAAGTCCAGCAGGTCCGCTTTACAGTGCACCAGCTGCTGGTCGACGATCTTTTCCATGGCGCGCCTGATACATGTCAGGTGCCAGTAGAGCCGAGCGGATTTCTTCGGGTAGAGGCGTTCACCACGTCTCGCAGCTGCCGTTGTGGTGTGGCATGCAGATTGTGACGGAGTATTCGTATGCACTGGAAGTGTCCCGCTTCGGAGCGCCATGGCGTTCTGTTGTCAGCCCTGCCTTGGGTCCGACTTGTGGTTCAGGATTATGTTTTTCGCCAGATGCGTGTGAACTTCCGGCTCAAGGATAACGGACGTCGAATGTCTTCACGGTCGATCCCCGCGGACGGTGGGGGAAGCACAATTGGATCGGGAAATACAAGATCCCGACGCGGACCTGCTGACTGCATGAGATACTCGAAGAGTTGTTCCCATTTATCGGCGGCTGCCGCCAAAGAAAAATGATCTGCGATGTGTCTCACGGCATTGAGAGAAAGATCCCGTCTGAGAGACTCATTTTCTGCCAGCCGGTGCATCGCGGACTGAAATTCCGCCTCGCGATTTTTGACGAGCAAACCTGTGTACTGATGCACCACAAGTTCTCTGACGCCGCCACCAATGTCCAGGCAAACAGGCACCATTCCACAGGCCATGCCATCCATGATGGCACCGGGAACACCTTCGTACTCAGATAAAAGTACCAGTATGTTGCCCCAGACAATCTCCCGCTGAACTACGTCAGGTTCTACATGTCCTGTGAATGTCACGCGATCTGCCAGTCGCTCTGTCTCAAAGAGCTCTTCAAGCGATGATCGTCGGCTTCCGTCGCCAATGAACTTCATCTGCGCGTCCGGGTAAGTCTGGAGAATCGGCAAAATCGCCCGAGCTAAATCAGAAACTCGCTTTTGGCAGTCTTCAATTCGTCCTGCGTAAACCAGTCTCAGAGGACCGGTGCAGTCCGACCGCAGATCGGACAGAGGCACACCATGACAGATATCAACAACATGGGATCGGGATGGATTCCATGCGCGTACAGTGTCACCCAGCTCGCTGCCCATGCAGAACAATCCCGAGACCGCCCATTCATCAGCCCGCTGGCAGAATCGTTTTGCAAGACCCCAGTTGTATTCATCATTGCTGAGGTGACCAGCGATCGTCGGGCGTCCTGCTTCGCGAAGGTATCTGGCGGCGTAACAGCCACTCGTGGAAATATTCGGCACAAACACATCCGGATCAATTTCGCTGAGCGTTTCGGCAAGCCAGTTGACCTGGTCGAGACAAAAACGAGGCCAGGACATGGCTCTGACAGTGACACCGGAGCGCTCAAGATACTTCTGTGCAGGGCAATCAGAGTGGTAACCAATAATGGCCGTCACGTCATAACCGCGTCGCGCAAAAATCGGCAGCAGCCGCATCGCATTGATGCGAGGCCCCGCACTGTAATTTGGCCTGTCGTAGAAGACGTAAGCAATCTTCATGAGATGAAGTGATTCGGCTGAAATTCATCGGCCGGACGAACACCGGTCATGATCCACCTGGACATCACGCCGTGGCTGAATCGAGCCACTACAGACTGAATTTCGATATTTCGACTGCAGGCAGATTCGATGTTCACGAGTTCAGTTGCCGCCTGCCGAACTTAGCCTGTTCACCCGCGCGCAGAACAATTCCGGTTGAATAGAACCAACGCCGTCGAGCCATAATTTTTAGTCAATCGAATCCCATTCCTCGTCGTACCCAAGTTTCTGAAGCACGTCACCGAACAGCTGTTCAAACCTCTTCCGATGAACCGGCTTGAAATACTCCGGCCATTGCTTTGGCTGGCCTGATCTCACATGTGTGGACTTGACAGCTCCGGAGAAAAGTGAGTTTCGATAAGCCGAAATCAGACACCAGCCAACGATGACGCGTCGAAAGCCCAGGAATTTGAAGATCTGCTCGAATCTCTCCAGCCGGTAGTCGGTTATCAGCTCCTCAAATCTGACCGTAAGAAACCGCTCGTCGGTGTGATCGAATTCCTTCATGGAGATGATGTTATGGAAGGCTGAATGCTCCATTTCGAACAGCATTCTGTCGTCAAAGGAACTGAACGAATTTATCTTTTCTTGGTAAGTCAATCCTCCAAATTCGTCCATCTTGACATGTAACCAGGACTCAGCTGATTTCTCATGATAGAAGGTCGCTGAGATGATTTGATCTCGCGGATCCCGAATGACGTGCAGTCCGCGGAACTGTCCCAGCTTCGAAAGATCGAAAGCACTGTGGGAATTCTGAAAGATGTCCCATCCACTCCGAGGGAAACGCTCATCGGGACTGCGAACAAACCGAAGTCCGAGCCTGCTGGATATATCATGAAAGATATTCGCAAACCAAACTGTTCCGGTCTTGTGATGTGTCCCCACGAGGACCTTGTTCTTTACGAGGATCGGTCTCTTGAAGAGTCCTGTACCCAGTTTTTTTGCCACGCTTCGCAAGCTCGTATTTGTCATCGTCTCATGAAATCCGTGCAGCATCTAATCGCGGCGTGAAACAAAAACTGAAGTCGCAGCAGCAAGGGCAGCTTCGACGCTTTGAGAATCCAGAAAGGCAGCTCAAGAACTCCGAATCGGTACTGGTTTAGAATCCAGGAATGGTCGAAATCACATGGCCTGATTGACGCACGAAATCCGGCTCCGGATTCCGAAATCGCCATCAGGTATTCAACGATTCGCCGGTGTTCCAGTGTTTGGTCCAGTGTCGCACGAGTCGTCCCGGCGTGCATTCGGAAATAGTTAAGGACTTCCGGAGCGTACGTGAGATTTCCATGCCGCAGAAGCCGTAACCACAGTACCCAATCTCCAACGAATCGCAGTTCTGATGGAAATCTGACGCCAAGAGCAGGGATTCTTTTGAACACGGCGGCACTGGCATTCGGAATTGTGTTGCGCATTGAGAGATAGTGCTTGATTTCATCCAAACCATTGTTTGAGTACGCAGAGTCCCAGCGCCCGGGTTCGAGGGCATCCGCCCAGAAGTACCCTCGCGGGTCCGGCTGCCCGTCGGTGTTGATTGTCCGGGAACGACAGCAGGCAATCACATTCTGTTCAGAGGCATGAAGTAATTGGTACATTCTTTCAAGAAATTCGGAGTGAGCCCAGTCATCGCTTTCAGCAATCCAGATCGTGTTGCCAGAGCTAAGCTGTAACCCCTTTTCCCACTGCTGGCACGGATGGCCGCTGTTGGAATCGTTGACTACAAAATGGGAGACTTTCGGATGCGCTGCATATTCTTCCAGAATGCTGATGCTGTCGTCAGTGCTGGCGTCGTCCAGCAGAATGAGTTCAAAGTCCCGAAACGTTTGATTCAGAATGCTGTCAATTCGCTGGCGGAGAAATCTTGCGTGGTTGTAATTGGGCACGGTCACACTGACTGCCGGGGCATTTGCGGCATTGGACGCAGCGTATTTACTGGTCATCGTCAACAGTCAAACAAGATGGTCCAGCGACGCAGTTCGTAGCGCCGTGTAGGGTCTGTCGCGCGATCACAGAATTGCGACTGGAAAATCTTTGAAGGGGAAAACGGCATCGCCATCGGATTCACGGGTTGATCACCGGATCAGACTTCCCAACGACCCGTGTGAATTATCCCGGTCACAATGGTAAAATCCGCAATATTGAGTTGCACGGAAACATGTTCCCATCATTGCCTCGTTTCGGCACGATGGAACAGAACAGCTGTAAGGCAGAATCAATGAACATTGTGATTATTGCCGTTGGAAAGTCGGGATCCACCGGACTCTATTTCAAGATCAAAAACTCACTTCCTCGTCGTACAGTCTGCCTGTTTGAACCACATTCGCTCGACACTGAAACGAAACAATTGATGTCACAGGGTGGAGAGGAGCTATTTGTCCTGGCGAAAGTGCTGGCGATTCACCCGCCCAATCCATTTCCATTCCAGGAGTTTTTGTGTTTCGACAGGAGAATTCTGCTCACACGAGATCCTCGGGACCGACATATCAGTGCGCTGTTGTATGGGCTTCTCGAATCGCCGTTTTTGAACGACGAACAGAAGATGGGCAGCTTTCTTGAACTGCTGCAGCGAAAGGAGGCCAAACCGAAATCTGTTTCCGTTCGCGAAATCCACGAACACTACATGAAGCTTATGGACCGTGACGATTTCCCGGAGTGGCGCGCACAGTATCAGAAAATTTTCGTCGACCCCTTGTTTGAAATTGCCAGCACCATCCCGGATGTGTTTGTGCTTAAGTACGAAGACTTCGTGGATGACCAGCTTCGGGAACTGGAGAACTACCTCGGATTCGCTCTCAAGGGACAGTCAGTTGTGGACCGTGAGTTCAGCCGGGTTGAGCGTACGAGGTCGTACGGTGGATGGAAAGACTGGTATACACACGACGACATCGAGTTCTACGAACCCGTATTCGCTCCGCTCCTGGAACGTTACGATTATTCGGGCGAATGGGACCTGAATTCCATGCCGGTCATCGATCCATGGACGACGTCGGAATACTTCGTTCGAATCACGAATGAGCGACGGAACCGCGATGTCAAAAAAAATTCAGTGGCTGTGTCCGGTACACAATCCAGCGGACCTGGACTGGGACGCCGAATTCTGTCGCGAGTTTCGCGTCTGTTTGTTAAGTGACGGAAATCACCCCAACCCTGCTTCATCTCACGCTGTGCGGGCGTACCACGATGCCGGCAGGTGAGTGACCTGTACTTCGCACCCGCAGGAAACACAAACCGATCACGACTTTCCCAGAACGGTTTGAAGTACCCGCCATGGCGACGTCAGAAATCGACCGAGTTGCGTACTGAATGCGTTCTCGACGTCGTCATGTGACTGCAATATCTCCTCGTGCGACCGGATCAGTTGCTGATGCTTTTCCTCGAGGCTGTATCTGGCAACGCAGGCATCCAGACTCTGAATTAAAATCCCCAGCAGGTCGTTCGGAGCCAGACCGCCTGAGGACCCGGTGTTGCTGCCACGCGGATCCGCAAGTACAGCCGTCATTCTTTCAATGTACCGCTGCTGACTGAAACTGCTCGAAAGACGCTGTCGGCCCAGTTCTCCCATTCGCCGCCGCATTTCAGGCGACTCCATCAATAAAATGATTGCGCTGGACAATGCAGTCCGATTTCCCACCGGAACGAGACATCCGGTCTCTCCGTCGACCACCAGATCGGCACACCCACCACTCATCGTTGCCACAACGGGAGTCCCGACACTCATGGCTTCCTGGACGGCCAAAGGCAGCGGGTCCGATCTTGTTGGCAGCACGAATACGTCTGAGGCGGCCATGATATTGCGGATGTCATCACGGAAACCAAGCAGCTGTACGGCGTTCTCGAGCCCCCGTTGAACGATTTGGTCTCGAACTGCAGGTGCTCGACCGGCGTCCCGTCCAACAATCATGAAGTGTGCGTCCGGATTCCGAGCCAGGACAGATGGCACACAGCTGACCAAATCCTCGACACCTTTCCGTTCGCTGAGTTCACCAACAAACGAAACAACAAAAGTATCCTCAGGAAGACCGAAGACGCTTTCTTTACGGCGATCCAGACTGTTTTCCTCGGCGTCTTCAATGACCGAGTGAATAACCTCGATACTTGCTGACGTTTTAAACTGTTGAAGCTCGGCTCTGACACTGTCGGATGCAGCAATAATCCTGTCGGCAAGGATCCCCATGAGCGGATAGAAATCTCGCAACGCCAGTACGGGACTCAAAGCCGGATCTGAACTCAGTATTTCAAGAACATGCCAGATATGCGGTATTCCGCAGATTCTCGCCGCCAGCGCTCCTCCGACAATGACACTCGTGTTGCTGAAGACTACATCAATCTGTTCCAGTTCAATCAGTTTTACGATCGGAGCAACACCATCGCTGAATCCGGTGCCGGGCCAGCGATCAACAGCCGGACGCACCCAGGGTGGAATCGGTTGCAGCCTTGTCTCGATGCCCAGTGCCGAGATCGATTCGCGTAAAGCGCCATCGTCCGGCAGGAGAACCAGAGGATCGAACTGATCGCGGGGAAGCGCCTTCAGCAGCAGGTAGAGACATTTTTCGGCTCCACCCCAAAGCGGAGAATGAGATAGAAACAGGATTTTTTTCATGACGCTGGTTCTGGAAGATCCTGACACGCAAACCCAATGATAGCTCGGTCAGACACCTGGAAATGTCTGACAGTCGTGCTACTAGGTTCCTGCAATCTTACTGATTGTCTTCAGCCGTCTTCTCAAGGCAGATAGAATTCGATGCCGCAATGAGTGAGAATCGGAGTTCGTCAAAGGTGCGGGAACTGAAGATTTTTGTAGTTCAATTGCCTGACGGCATTGTTTCCAGAATGTTCGGACTTCTGCAGTTGAATGCCGAGCCTGAACATCAAGGATTTCGATCAGGAGGGCATCGAGTTGAACCGAACATTTCGCATCAGAGTGAAATCTGTACGAAGCAAGCACATCTCTGACAACGTGCAATTTCGCATGGCCGGAAAATCGCTGCCATAAATCGTAATCCATAGCAAAATGCAGTGATTCATCGAGGCCGCCGCAACGCTTCCATAAATCTGCTTTCCAGAATGTGGATTGCTGCGCAAACCACCTCTGAGTCCAGTGTGTGAATGCATCTTCCGGCAATATTTCAAGATGTCTTTCTGTATGAAGGACGCCGTTTTCGTCGTGGCAGGGCGAAGGACTTCCGGACTCGTCAATTGTACGGCAACCCCCATTGAGAAATTCACAGTCAGGATTCTCGGAAAAGTACTTCGCAACGGAGTCAAGCGATCCAGGTTCCAGCAGGTCATCACTGTTGATCCAGCAATAAATGTCTCCGGTTGCTCGTGCGAAACCCTTATTTATGGCGTGGCTTTGCCCATGATCTTTTTCACTGACCCAATAGCTGAGTTGGTCCTCACAGCTGCTGATGACGTCCGCTGAGCCGTCCGTGCTGCCTCCATCGATCACAATGTACTCGAGGTTATCGTAATCTTGGTTCAGCACCGACTGCATGGTCTGACCAAGGAATGACGCCTGCTGGTATGATGGCGTGACAACGGTAATCCTGGGTTGCTTCATGAGTTGTGTGTTTTCGTACGGGGAGGCTCCGGCTGCAGATTCAAGCGGGGCATCGTCCGACGAAGGTCCGCGAAAATCTGCTTCCCGGACATCCGTAAAGCACTGATTTCGGCCAATAACGAAACCTGGTCATAGCCCATCACATCCAGCGACTCCTTTCCCATCCAGTGGATATATCGCTGAGCCCAGCGGCGCCGTAATGGATTCTGAAAACAACTTTTCCACTTTCCCACCGAATCAGGGGAAACAGAATCGTACTTAATGGTTCCGGTCTGGTCGCCGAACCGTCCCTTAAACGACGTCTGCATCAACTCCGACTCACTGACTGGTTCGAATGGCAGCTCCAGGTAGCCGCAGACGGTGTCCCTGACTGCCACTGCGTCAGCTACAAGGTCCTCATAGCGAATGGCGATCGCCCTGTTTTTGAAATGCTCAAATCCCGTTGTTAGATTACGGAGACCGCGATAGAGGTCGATTTCGTAGCTGGGAAGATTCCATCTGCCGCCGGCCCAGGAGGTCATGATTGACGCGGCCACATCGAGGGGGTTTCTCCATAGAAAAACCAACTTGGCCTCCGGAAACAGGTCGGCCAGCTCATTAATGATCAGATGATAGCGTGGCGTTTTGTCAAGGAAGTATCTTTCCTGATTCGGACTGGCCATGTCGTAAAGGCGGGAGAGAAAACTGGCCACCGCCTGACGGTAACTGACCATGCCCCCGGGGAGCTGCGCAACGAAATCTTCAAAAGCTGTCAGGTACCAGTCCTGGCGATATTCTGTCACGATGCCTGAGTCTCTGAATGCATACACTTGTGGTAACGCAATCCAGGGCTCAGATACAGTCGCAATTTGCGAGTGGGCTGCCAGAATCCGCTGCAGCAGCGTGGAACCGGACCGGGGCAGGCTGAATATAAAAATCGGTGTTGTCATGTGACCGGCGTGCAAGGTGACTGCATCGGAATTGGTTCGCCTGCACTGATGGGCTGAGCCTCGGTTTGATCGGAGTGCTGTGCCGGATTCAGCAGGCTGGCAGCAGCCGACCGACGTACGGAGTCTGACACACTCTGCCGACTGGTCCCTGTCCTGCGAAAAGTGTGGCGCTGACAGACAACGGTTCAAATGCAGGCAAAAAAATAATCCCCGTTCAGCTGTCGTTCGCGGTGGTGGATTCCCGTAACCAGGCAACAATTCTTCGCAGAAAATCCGAGACACATGCAAGCGGTTTGCGCCCGGCGTCGGGGGCCCTGGTCCTGTGCCAGTCGAGATCTGCTCCCCAGGCGTCCCTGATCAGAGCGACTTCGAGCGCAGAGAGCGACTGTACCAATTCTTCATGTTTCTGCTGGACAGTTCTGAGACCCGGCAGTTTCACGCCTGGTTGTTTCGAGAGGCTGCCTGGTCGGTTGCGATAATAGATTGTACGACTGTCTGCAAATGCCACAGGAGCCGCACTAGCAAGACGGATTTTTAGGTCCCAGTCTTCATAACAGGTGAGATTTTCGTCGAAATATCCCATTTCGTGAACCAGCGTCCGTTCAGCCAGCCAGTTTCGCAGCGTCATTTTCCTGGTCAGCACCTGGCACAGTATGTTTCCGCGGGCGCCATCAAACTCACGATCAAACGTCGTAGTTTTCTGCGTTTGCTGATGATACCTCCACGAGTTCGAATAGGCCCACCTTGCTTCTGGCGCAGCCCTGATCGCATTTAATTCATTCGCGATTTTCTCTGGGGCCCACCAGTCGTCGCCTGCGCACAGGCTGACATAATCTGACGTGGCTGCCTCTAATCCGCTGTTCAGATTTCTCGCTGCACCGATATTCGTGTCGTGCAGCACCGTTGTCACCGTATCTGGGTTTGCCGCCGCGAATTCGACAGCAATGTCCGCCGATCCGTCTGAGGAAGCGTCATCACAAATGATTAACTGGCGGACCGGGTGAATCTGACCCAGCATGCTGTGCAGGCAGCACGGCAAATAATCGGCTGAGTTGTAGACCGGAACGACAACGGAGACGGTTTTTGGCGTCATACTGAACTGAAGAATTCAAGAATGAGATCACAAACACGATCGGTTTGCGCAGCTGTAAAATGAGGGCCGATCGGCAAGCTCAGGGTCTGCTGACAAACCGTTGACGCGACAGGGAAATCATCAGAATAAAAATTACGGTGTTGATAGGCTTTTGAGAATGGTGGAGGGCAGGGATAGTGAATCTGTGTCTGCACGCCGTTTACTTCAAGATGCTCTTTGAGCAGGTCACGTTTTGTTGTAAGGATTGGATACACATGCCACACAGGGGACGTTTGTTTTCTCGGCTTGAATGTCGTCATCTCGGCCACACCCTGCAGTCGTGACTCATACCGTTGAGCCTGCTGCACTCGCCGGCTGTTCCATTCATCCAGTCGACGCAGCTTGACTCGCAGAAATGCAGCCTGCAGTTCATCAAGACGCGAGTTGAATCCAAGTTCATCGTGCCGATGTTTTTCGAGGGACCCGTAATTTCGGAGTGAACGGACTCTCTGCGCGATGCTGGCATCATTGGTCGTTATGCACCCTCCGTCTCCAAAAGCGCCGAGGTTCTTGCCTGGGTAAAAGCTGAACGCTGCGGCATCTCCCCAGGAACCGCATCGGGCATTGTCAATGGATGCTCCATGAGCCTGCGCAGCGTCCTCAATCACAGTGAGATTCTGAGCTGCCGCAAACTGGTTGATGGTAACCATGTCCGCCGGGATACCGAACAGGTGGACCGGCATGATTCCACGGGTTGCGGGTGAAACTGATTTTTCCAGTTGTTCGACATCGATTTGTCCATCCTTCACGCTGATGTCAACTGGTACCGGTCTCGCGCCACTCTGTGTTACGCCGTACCATGTTGCTATGAACGTCTGTGACGGAACCAGCACTTCATCACCGTTACCGATGCCAAATGCACGCAGCGAAAACGCAATGGCGTCCAGACCGGAACCAACAGCCACACATTCGGTCGTGCCGCAATAACTTGCGAACTCCGCTTCGAACTGAGTTAACTCATCTCCAAACAGATACAGACCAGAATCCATCACACGATAAAACGCGGAATCGAATTCAGTTTTGCACTCCTGGTATGAGTCGCCGACGTGTAAGAATGGCACGTTCACCGAGTGTCCATCCGCCTGCGA
>Ga0310123_10000343_pt1 | contig 42130 bp, 35 predicted proteins | sample CB6_AW_1057_MG_FD_203505 | JGI IMG/M metagenome (GOLD analysis project Ga0310123, IMG submission 203505) | Marine microbial communities from Western Arctic Ocean, Canada - CB6_AW_1057 | ecosystem: Environmental > Aquatic > Marine > Oceanic | place: Canada: Western Arctic Ocean | collected... | reverse complement strand
GAACCCGACAAATCCAGCTTGTGCGAGCACCTCGACCAGCCGCTGGACAGCTGCCATTTGAGCTACGGCCGGCGGTCCCATTCCTCCATGAAGGAATATAACCGCTGGAAACGGACCAACCCCATTGGGCACGGCAAGGTGCCCCTTAAAGCGACTTGAACCCGATTGAAAAACCACCTCTTTTGCAAGCAATGTTGGACAGTCGCCGGTGCCCGCTACGACCATGAACGTAAGCGACAAGACTATGTTGAACCGGTTCATGAACGATTGCCCTCAGACGATTTGATCAGAGTGTGAACCACCCAAGTAATTCCCCTAGAAATTCAACTCCACCGATCGCCGGAAGTTCCACCGTTATATGTCCGGTGTTGCTTCGTGAAGTTCGAATATCGGTCGCAAAAAGTTGTTTTTCTTATGATCCCAGCACTAGAAACAAATAACTCTTTATTCATCGAACTTGTCGACTAGGATCGCGGTGATTTCCGTAACTCTTTCGCAGATCGATTTGGAGCTGCCGTTCACGTTGCTTTGGGTCGGTAATGCGGAAGTCTCTGTGCCTATCCTGGACTTTCCAGACTCGGCCGTTCGAACGCATATAAAGCCTGCGCTGCTCGTGTCGGCTGAGCGGGCGAGCTCCCACGCGGCCGAAGACGGCGATTTGGTTGCCCGATTCGTCAACCGCTCGGTCTCGGTCAATGCCTTTCGAAATCGCCAGTGCATGGCCGCCTTTCGGGATCTTCATCGTCGCGATCAATTGCGGCATGGGCCGAGGGCTGAAGCCATCGTAGCCCAATACCTCGGGTGATGTGAGCTGAACGACCCGCAAACCATTGTGGCCGTCCGCTAGGTAAGCAAATTCGCTAGCATAGGCGATGCCCAGCTTGACATCATGTACGTCGTTTATAATACCGTTTGCGTCAAAAACCTGATCGACCTTTGGTTCACGTGGATCCTTAATGTCCAAGATAACTAATCCGTATGTGCCGGCGGCGACGTAGGCGTACGTCCTCGCCAGATAAATGTTGTGGGCTGCGGGCAATTTCAAATAGCTGACCGGTTTCGGGTGGGCTAGGTCGGTTGTGTCGATCACCTTCACGCCATCATTGTCGCATACAAATCCATAACGGAATTGGACCTGCACAGCATGCGGATGATCCAAGAATTCGTCGCCCAAGATGCTAGTCACTTTCGGTCTCAAGGGATTGTTCAGATCGACAACGACCAACCCGGCATCGCAGCAAATGTACGCGTAGGTCCCGACGATTGTGATTTTCCGGGCTCCTGAGAGGATTTCGTCTGGATTGAAGGTCAAAGCACGTTTGACATAGTTATTCGTCGGGTTGCCGTCCAGCAATGTCCCGGCCCCAATCAGAATGAGTCCCTCGTATTTGTCCACCACGTAAATGAATGCGTACAGCAAATGGACGTCCGCCTCATGGTTTTCCGGTTGATGCGTTCGTGTAGGATCAGGGGTAATCGTCGTCGGGGCAGCGACATCGGTACAATATTTCGTTCTCACATAGAGTCGTTGTCCGATTGGAGAAACCGGCGCAGTCGTGATTCGTTCGGCGAAAGCCTTATTATCGATAAAGGCCACGTCGAAGATACGCATACCGGCTTTGCCACAGGCCGCGTACAGGTATTCTCCTCGAAGCTGCACGTTATGAATGTACGGTTGCCGGTGTGGACGGATAATATTCTCGACAATGTCATTACCAGGATGCTCGTGCGCGTGTTGCAACTCCCGGCCGTGTGTCACGTGCTCCTTAAAGTCCTTTGGAAATGCCAAACTGTGCAAATGGCTACCGATGACTGCCTGCGGCTCATCTCTCCGAGTGACGACAGCCGCATGGACGCCATGATCTCCGCAAGCGATCCAACAATAACGTCCAATGAAATTCAAATAGTTCGTCCCCTGCATCAACAGCTGGGCCATGAGGGCGTTGTTGTCTTCGTTGTGCGAGACGTGGCAATCTGAGCACATTTTCGTCTCGCCCTTCCCCCGAACGGTATGCGGGACGTTGGTGCTGAAAGCGATGCCGCTCATGCCTTCGGCTGAAATCGTTTGTTGCTGGACATAACTTGACTCGCGATTTGCGTTGTACGAACCGACATGGATGGCACACGAGGAACGCGCCGGGCCAATGCGATTTCCAGTAACGTTGCCGTCACGCGCCAGCATATAGACATCATCTCGCAGCGTTTGGAAGTTGTAGGCCACGTAGTTCTTGGTCACGTCACCTTCACCGTGCAGCTCGGGCAACTTCATGTTCGCTTTCTGAGGAAGATGGCAGCCGTAGCAACTGGGGTTCCACGACGAATGACATGCAATACAACTCATATTGCTATTGGCGTGTGCACAATCCTTGGAGTCTTGGGGGGCGTCGCCCCAAATAAATTTGCCATTTGCATCGAAGCGGACCGTTTTGGCAAGTGCGGCTAGGGCATTGTAATCGGGATTATTGGGGTCAATGACGTCGGCAACCTGGGAGATTCTCCAACTCAGGCCCGCTTCGACCATCGAGTTCTGCACGATCGTGCCATCGTCGCGGACCTCGAAACGTCGTTCACCAAACGGCGTGCGCATGTTGGAAAGGCGTCGCCCGATCGGTTTACGATCCGGGCCTTCCTTCGCGGCCGGCCCGGTAGTCCGTAGATTGGCCCGCCGGTCAATTGTCCCATGGCAATCGACACACTGGATTTCGATCGCTGCACGAACTTCGCCGTACAGCTTTGTGTCGCCGTGGACGTCCTGGAGAAAATGACAGTCCACACAGTGCATTCCTCTTTCCAGATGGATGTCCAGCAAATGCACGGGAACACGTTCATACTGCTTGCGCAAAGTTTCTTCCGCCTTCCGCAAGGCTTCTAAGTCTTCGGCAACCCAAGTCCTTTTTGGAAGAGGTTTTCTCTCTTCTTGCAGTGCCGAAAGGTAAAGTTTCTTTACGTCTTCCGGATATTTGATTGCCTTTGCTAGCAATTCGGTAGTTGAATGCAGGATCGGCTCACCACGACTGTCCAGCAGTTTTCCTTGACGATCTTTTTTAAAAACGGCGCTGAACGTCCAACCATGGCCGTGAAAGTCGGCAAACTGTCGATGCTTGAACTGAGGATTCAATTCCCAAACACGTGCCAGAAATTCCGGATCGGTCATCCTGGTGCGAGCGTTGCCGTCGTTGAGACTCGACATCTGTGAGTGAACAAACTGTTCCGCTGATAGATCCTTTTGTCGACTCGGATACAGAAATTTTCCGTCTGACTCCTGGTCCCACCACATATAACCCAAGTAGCTATTCATCACGCTGGTTCCCGGATGGATGTGGCAAACGATACATTGGCTGGTAGGGATCGCGCGTGTAAATCGGTGTGCTATTGGATGTCCCGATTCATTCTTAGGGATTGTTGGGTCAGCTGATTTCACGAAACCACCGTCGGCTTTGGCCGCATAACCGCGGTTTCCGAATTTGGCATACGGACCAGAATGGACGGGCGATCGATCGTTGGCATAAATCATGTGGCAGGCGGTGCAGCCGCTGGAACGATAGTCTCCTGGATGGTCGTTGGTGCCCAGAAAGTTCAGGGTAGGATCCAAGAGTCGTGTCTTTGCCAAACCGACGAAGACAGGATCAGTGCGATTCAGCGTGCCCAAACCGCGGTTGCTCAATCGCGCTCGCGGGCGACCTGGCTCTTCCAAGCGTTCCGGAATTCCGACCTCAAATTGGAAACGGCCGCCTCGTTCAAAAATCCTCAGAACATTACCGGGATGAGTGATTTGAAAGCGAGGCAACGGTTCCAGAAATGGCAGAACACCTTTTCTCTCGATCTGATCCTTGGTAGGCGGAGGCACGGTTTGGATTCGTTGCGGTTTCCCGTACATGCTGTAGCTTTCCCCATACCGCGGCCACTTATGCGAAACGGCCCCATTGTTGTAAAGAGCAGCTCCCCACAGCATACAGCCGTGCGTCATCATGCTCTTTTTGACCTGCAGCGTTTCCTTTGGATGGCAGTTTGTGGTACCGCAGCTTAAATGGGCAATCCGCAAGTCTCCAGGATTAACGAAACGGATGAATTCGTGCCTCTCGTGGTTCAACAGTGTGTACGAGCGAACCGGGTTTGCCGACGATGTCCAGGCATTCGAAAATCGAGGAAAAACATGGGCGGCGGCATATTCGGCAGTTGCTGCATCTCCGCCATGGCAATCTGTGCAGCCGAGCTGAACCGTTGGTTTCATATGTGGATCGTGCGAGTCTTTATGGCACTGAATGCAGCCCCAACTCTTTTCGACCGCTTGCGCAGCGGATTGTTTGAATATGAGCAAGGAAACAACAAACAGAAGAACCGAACGGGTCCTTTGGTGCATTGAATTCAGACCTCTATGGATGACTCGAAATTGTCGGGTCGATGGACTAGGCCTCACTGTAACGAAACTGCAGACAATGGATTTGAATGTAAGCTCAATACGTCAAAAACACCTCAAGGAAACCAGCATGCATTGCCTCGGATGTGTCATTGAATTCGTTATACAAATCTTTAAATCCATCGCCGGGCAACAGGGCCGCGAATCCGACTAGGACGATCATGTTGTCGTTGTGGAACGGACGGTACTCAACGCCCAGATTCAGGTCGATGCCGATCTCTGGATCTATTTTATCTTGAAACGTAAAGGTTTCTAATATTTCGGTCTTGTCAAAATATAGGTAGTTTGCGTTTGTGATGACTTTCAATTTTGGCGTGATGTCGGCGTCGAATCCGATATTAAACAGAAACAATCCAGGATTCGTGAAGTTGCTTTGTCCCTGGCTCTTGCTGGATCGCAGATCGGGGATGATACTCCTGTCGTTCACCAGCCGAATGCCGAACAGTTGGATCGCCTGCCGCTGCCAGTAGCTGAATTCACCTCCAGCGAAGTTGGGATTGTCGAAGATAGAATCGAAGCCTTCGCCTTTATCGTCATTGGCATCGTCGTCGCCCGACGCCCAGAAGAACGACGTGCGGAATCGTGCCCAATCGCGATCATAAGATAACTCGATGGCCGCCATCGTGGCATTAATGTCCAACTCGCGCCCGCCGATCGGGTTCAAGCTGTCTCGACCGGTGACCCAATAGAATTGGTTGCTGACATTGATTCGGCGAATATGGCCGTCGCCCGCAATGCCGAAGTAGTAGGTTTCGACCGAATGCGGCTGAAACACGCCCGCCGGATCGGGTCGGATCAAAAAGTCGTTTTTATCGAACTTGAAGCCAGGCCTGTCCAGGTTGTAGTGAAAACTAGCTTGCGCTGTATAGCCAGGGAACAGAAAATCCTGGCGATAATAATTGACGACCACTATATTTTGGTCTCGGTCGTCCATGGTATTTAATTGGCTATTCGTTTCTTTCTCCTGCTGATCGAACCAGATGACGTTGAACTGGTCACGGTTTGAGAATCTGGTGCCGAACAACCGGATAGCTCGGTTGGTATCACTGAAGATGAAGCCGCGAAAATCACTGGTGAAAAACTGCGAACCGGCGCGCACGGACATGAAATCATAGTTAGGACTCAAGTCGGCGAGCTTGGCTTCGACAAACCATTCTTCCAACGCGACGTCGTCACGGAATCGAGTCGTACCGTGTCTGACGTCCGGATTGACAATGGCCAACTCCCCGACGTCGAGGTAATTCATGTTGAAAACGGGGGTGAGACGAATTTGCCAATCTAATGGTTTAAAGGCCGCCTGATTGCCATGGAACAGGTCAAATCGGACCTTGTAGAACTGGGTCAGGAAGAACTGTCGCGGATCGCCGAAGAATTCTTCTTCGAACGGATTGAACGTGCTTTCAAATGGAGTGGTCGCCGTGGGAACCTCACGATATTCGAATAGCGACAGGCTGGTCGCCGTAATGTTCAAAAACGTGTGCTGCCCGACGATAGGATAATCCCCTTTCAGCACGTTCTGGTTGTAGGGGTCCCACCAATGCCCTTCGACACCGGGATAGTCGTCCAGCCAAGGATGCCCTTTGCTGTAGCGATCCCAAACTGGGAATCCGGTGCGCCAACGATCTTCCATCGGAGCGAAATGACTGTCTTGCTGCGTTTTCATCGGTAGGATTCCGGATTCTCCTGTGAAGCCGAAGGGTGCTTCAATCTTCGGCAATAGCAGCGGTTCGAACTGGTCGTAGTTGTAAGGAGTTACCTGTTCGACCGAAGGTGGCTCGAGCGATGGACGATCTGGACGGCGCAGAATATTTGATCGTTGTGCCCCGTTTTTGTATTGAACTGGATGCGTTACCGATTTTTTAAAGTTGAACAGTTGCGCGATCCATCGTTTCTTCTGGTTCCCCTGATTCGCAACCTCTTGAGCTTCGGAAACTGCCGTCATTGACCAGAAAATGTTGACTGTCAACACCCACGGGAATGCGAAAGCCACCAGAATTCTCCATCTATTGGAATCGCGCAGGACGTACGAACGCCGGGTGACGACAGCAATGAAACGCTGCGTCGATCTCAGAAAATGATAGCTGAACCAGCTTGTTCGTCGTTCGTTCGGCAGCACGGGAAAGTCCCGGGTTATATCCGTATGTGTTTGACCCCAACCAGACACGCTACTGGCGCCAAGCGTACGGACAGCGCGTCCGGCCTTTACCGGTCGTACTGAATATATCGGTCAGTGAAAACTAGAAACTTGGGTCATAAGATCCGGTTCACCTGAACTCGGAGTAAATCCTGCTCCCAGTCGGAAAATCAAATGGAAGACTGGGAAGAGTAGGGAACTCTTGGCGTTAAAATGACTGAACACGATCGCATGATCCGGTTTTGCGGAAAATTCCGGTTGAGAGTCAAAATTCTATTTGACTTATGCTACGGATTATTCCGATTTTTAAGACGGAGAACCACGAGTTGTGGTCTTAATAGGACAGCCTTTTCCAAGCCGTCCTACCGCAAAATGGCGCACAGAGTGTGCCGGATATATTGGGAGAATACCCTGTGGCTTGGCTGGATCGATCATGGCAACTACCGGTTGCGAAGCAGTCGAAGGCCACGCGCCGTGAACGGCGACGTTTCGCCATGTCGAAAATCGAAGTCCTGGAGCCGCGGTTCTGCCTGGGCAATCTAATGGCTCCAATCCCTGGTGCTGGGGAGGGCGATCCTGTGGAGACTCCCGTTGGTGCCAGCGAGGTCTTGATCGACATCCCCAACGATCAGCTGAACCCGGAAGATGCCGTTCCGGATCGCGACCGTGATTTGGAAAAACAAACCGATGAGAATTATGAAGCCTCATCGAGCAAACAACGAGAACCGACTCAAGATGATGTGACCGACTCAACTCCGACTGAATCGGATGATGGCATCGTCCATGAAATTGAACCTTCAATTGTTGAGGCAGTGCCAGCTAATCCAGTAGATTTTGATCTCGTCGAATATTCAGAAGATGCGACAGATGAAACTGATGAATCCGATTCAGAAAAATCAGATTCATCGCGAGTTCCGCCACTTCCCAGGATGGAGAAACAGGACGGACTTCGCGAACTGAACAGCAATGATGGTGACGGAGGACCCCTGGGACATTCAAGCGGCGAAGGCAGTGGTCCGTTAAACTCCGTCGTCTCCACATCTCACACTGCAAATCAAGCAGGACAAAGTACTGGGATTGCGACAAACAGCATCTCTGCTGCAGCCGCAGCTCGCAGTATTCACAATGTTGTATCAGGATCGGATTCTTCTCAGTCAGAACAGGCACAGACTACCGACAATTCAACCAATCCAAGCGGTACCAGCGCCAATCCACAACCGGCAAGTGCTCAGAACTTCGCTTGGTCGAACGCGGCTCAACCGGTAACAGTCCGATATGATTTTCGTCCGCAAGACCAATTCGCCAACCAGATCACGACCGCTCAAAAAAACCGCGCCGTCGACGCGTTGGGTGCTTGGACGGCGGCGACGAATGGCAAACTCGTTTTCGTGCAAGACATCAGCTCGCCAGCGGAACACATCATCAATATCGGTACAGGCGATTTGGCGGCGGTCGGTTATAAGAGCAACGCGGAAGGCACACTCAGCGTCGGCGGCGGAATGTTGGTACAACAACAGGATGGCAACAAAATCGTCGGCGGTATGGCATGGCTCGACAACGCGGAAACGTGGGACACAATCGTCGACAACGGCGACCCATCGGGCACTTTTGATTACTACACAGCCGTTGCTCACGAGATTGGCCATGCACTTGGTTTACCCGATTCGGGATCATCACATGGTACTGCAATCATGGACGGCGTTTACCACGGCGAGCAAACCAGCATTTCCATCGACGGAGCCGATCTGGGGACCTCGATCTATGAAACGGTGCCGGAGCCGTCCGCGACGACACAGATACTGCGCGTCTACCCCATGATGACCGTATTCCCACAGTTGATCGGTACGGAAGTTGAGACCCTTCTTAGTCGCGCAGCAGCTGCTACCGCAAGTGACGATGCCATCTTTGCCATTGTCGATCGCGGCGGACAGATTCTGGGAGTACGAGTTGAAGAGGGCGTGCTGGATGCCATCGATGCGAATCCCGCGCTGCCGACCGACATACCTCGAATCCCAACCGACATCGGCAACGGTATGATCGATTCGGGCGCAGAACGCGAGACGTTGAACTTTGCGATCGACGGAGCCGTTGCCAAGGCTCGTACGGCGGCCTTCTTTTCAAATGGCGACCCCGATAACGGCACGCTGGCGCCACTGACATCGCGCCTGGTCCGATTCATCAGCCAGTCAACAATTACGCAGCGTGAAGTCGAGTCAAATCCCAGCATCACGGATTCGGATTCGACAATTCGTGGTCCCGGCTTGATCGCGCCCATCGGACTAGGTGGACACTTTCCGCCCGACGTTATGCATACTCCGCCGGTCGACCTGTTCGCCATCGAGAAAACCAACCGTGATAGCCTGCAACATCCCGGCGAAGACCGCATCAAGGGCACCACAGATGACGTGATTCTTCGCTCGCGCTTCAACATTGATCCCACGTTTGTCATGGCCGGTCAGGAAGTTCACGCACCGGAATCCTACGGCGCTATTTCGGGATTCAATCCGGACGCATCGGCTCGTGGCATTGCCACACTTCCGGGAGGCATTCCCATCTTCCGAGACACAAATAGCGATAGTGTGGGTGATACGCTTGTTGGCGCGATTGGCACCTTCTTTCCCGGAGATAATGGATTCGCGACGTTTGAACAGGGATTCGTAGCCGGCGTCGGTCAATCGTCGTTGAATCGCACTAACGCGTTGCGTGTGCAGGAATCCGAATTCATTGGGCTCGCCGTCCTCGGCAGCAACCTTGCCGGTTTCCCGACGGGGATGTTGGATGGAATAGCCCCCATCGCCGATTTGGACCTGCCCTTCGGCCGGCTGGATCTAGTCGGGATCCAACTCGAAGTGATTGGCCCTATCGCGGGTATTGAAGGAGTCCATCGACTAGTGCGGCAGTTCGGTCCGGGATTGGGTAATGGCGATTCAACCAGCGGTGCAAATCAACCTGTCGGCCCCGGTGCTGATATGACACCCGGCACGGTCGATGATCCACTATTCGCCGACGGTGAATCGGTTGCCGAAGGTTGGCTGGTAATGCCCCACGATTCGGCCGTTGATCCCTTAACGGCTGCCGACGTCCGACGAATCATCGAGCAAGGTACTCTGGAAGCCACCAAGGTGCGCGCCGCCGTTCGTTTGCCACGGGGCAGTCGAACGCGGATGGTGCTCAGCGTCACAGACACTTCGGGAGAAGTGTTGGGGCTTTTCCGGATGAAGGACGCCACGGTCTTCTCGCTTGACGTCGCCGTGGCAAAAGCACGTAACACTGCCTATTATGCCGATGCACGCGACCCGATGGACGCGGACACGCCCGGTATTCAAGACGTGGACCGAACGCCGGGCATTCCCGCTGGAGTTGCTTTCAGCAACCGGACGTTCCGGTTTCTGGCCGAGCCGCGTTTTCCGTCGGGCGTCGACGGAACAACACCACCTGAGTTTTCGATTCTGAACGAACCAAGCATTAACCGCTTTACGGCGGAAAACATTGGTGCTGCGGCGCCAGCATCGGCCTTTACGACAGTTGCCGGATTCGATGCGTTCCATCCCGGCAGTAATTTCCGCGATCTCGGCGACTCGAGCGTCGTTGCCGATCCCAGCAACCCGCCAGGAACCGTAACTCACAAAGCCAACCAGAACGGTATCGTGTTCTTTCCGGGCAGCACGCCGATTTACAAGAGTGATGTCTTGGTTGGTGGCTTCGGCGTCAGTGGTGACGGAGTGGACCAGGACGACGTGGTAACCTTTATCGGCTCCCAAGGATTCTTGCCAACCAATAGCGTCCTGCGTGCCGATCAAGTGAATGTGGGCGGTGTGCGATTGCCGTTCATCAAATTTTTGCGGAATCCGCACGGGTAGTAGCCGTCATGCTATGAGTGTCAAAGCCTCATCAAGCGGAGCGATATGGTGACTTGACCGGAATTCCAGTTGTCAATATTCCTGAAATACCGTTCTTTGTTCTGAATGAAAACTACATCTTCGTTTTATTGCATGCCGTTCCCGACTTCGCTGCAAGTTGTTCTTGTTCTCTGCTTGCTGTTCTCGGTATCCATCCAGGCTATCGTCTACGCGGGTGACGATCCTCGCGTCCCAAACCTCTTCAAAGAGACGCTACGGCTTTGGAACAAGCGAGAAGCTTCGGAATGTGACAAGATCACAGGGAGGTTCCAAGGCCGTTTTCGGGCCATACCGAAATCTGCCGGGCGCCGTACCATGATCCCGCCCACTCCGTTCCAACGCCGTGTTCGCGCCGGCAAGCCGCACCGCTATACCCCACGGGCACGCTGCCTGGATGATTCTAAGTACGACGGGTACTACGTCGGCGGTGGAGCACCCTGGTTGGGCGATCCGCGTCTTGAAAAGCACGAGGGGACATGGGGCTGGGACTACACCCCCTGGTACTCAACAGTGCACTTGAGATGGTGGCGAGATCGGCGATTCCAGGGCGGGCAAGGACATTACCAGACCGACCGCAAAAACAATCCGCTCCAAGACTTTCTGCACCCATAAGGGTACACCGGCTGTCTCAGATTCTGGATGCGTTAAACAAACGCCAAGCCCTAACGAGACGACACGACTTGTTTAGAACAACAAGGCGTGTGCCCTAAAGGCGGAAACGAAAGCTGCGACGCAGACCGATGGTTGCGGTGGCTCGCATTCAGTCATCTCGCTCATGTTTGCAGAAGTGTGTTAGTGTTGGCACATGTTAATTCGATTCAACTTGTCCGTCCTAGGAAAGACGGTCTACGAAAAATGGGGAAACAACCATGAAAAATTGAACCGTTAAACGCCAGAGCCAACCAAAGGGTCATCTTAAGTGATCGGTTCGATGCGGATAAACTTGAAATCTGCCTGTTCGACATACGTAACCACTAGTAGAATAGGGGAACTTCTGAGTAAGACTGTGTTAACATTTGTATTCTTGTGAGTTTGTATCAGGGCCAAACTGAGAGAAATATAGGAGGATCAGCGTGAGAAGGGTTCTGCTCATTCTGCTGTGCACTGCGCTAATATTGTCGCTTGGTGAAATTAAGTCGGACGCGCGTCCGCAGTACAAATCCGCGATCGATAAACTGAAACCCAGGACGAAGACAGAAAAGGACTTGCAAGTCAAGGTCAAGACTCAGAAGTGCAACCATTGCCACAACAAGAAGTCCAAGAAGATTCGAACGAAATATGGACTAAAACTACATAATGCTCTCGGCGGCGGCAACAAGAAGAAATACAAGTTTGACAGGGCACTCTGGAAAAAGGCTGCCAATGGCAAATATAGCCCGAAGGCGATCAACCTGCTTCGGGATGCCGTTAATGCAGCCGCGCAGAACAAGTAGCCAATCGAGCGTTGACACGCTGCACTGGTGAACTACGTTCGCGCAGCTCAATTTCGCACTACGTCGCGCCGCTCTATTTGATTTGGCTCGTTCGAGCCTTCGAAGGCTCCCGCAAAATCACTGCAGTCCGTTTATTCCGCTTAAGAAGTCAAATCTGATGTCAGCCTATCAGCCTCCCGGTCAAGCGCGTCGCTGCCGCAGGTTTTTGCGTAACCCGTAAATTATTAGAATTAGCGAGAACAATAATGGGGTGCTGTAACTGCACACAGGCTTCATTGACCTTGTCACAATCACTTTAGAGAGCCTGCAAGGTTAAATTTCTAACCGATGTTGCCCGCTCTCCGCGACTTCATGGTGCTCGATGAAGGTATTGCCTGTCTTGGATCTGTTGCATGGAATCGTCGTCCGCGGTGTGGCGGGCAACCGAGACGAATATCGGCCTGTAGAGAGTTGTCTAGTGACAACTTCCGACGCTGTGGCCGTGGCCCGTGCGTTTCGAGACAAGCTGGGCCTGAATGAACTGTATGTCGCCGACCTGGACGCGATTCTACACGACAAACCGAATATATCGACCTACCGGGCTTTGGCCGACGAGACGTTCAACATCATGATCGATGCCGGTGTGCGCGATCTTGAGCAAGCGAAGATTATCTTTGATTCGGGAGCGAAGGCCGTCATTGCCGGACTGGAAACTTTGCCGGGGCCGCGGCACTTACGCCAATTGTGTGCGCACGCGGGTCCGGAACGCACCATCTTCAGTTTGGATATGCAAATGGGACAGCCATTGGGTGAACTTTCTGGATGGAGATCCGCTGACCCTTTTGAAATCGCTGTCGAAGCCATCGATGTCGGACTCGAACAGATAATTATTCTCGACCTGGCACAAGTGGGTGTCGCTGCGGGTCTGAGTACGACGACGTTGTGTCAACGTTTAACCGAAGCCTATCCACACGTACGAATCATCACGGGCGGCGGCGTTCGTGGAACTGACGATTTACATGCCCTGCAGTCACTTGGCGTTCACGGAGCACTGGTTGCGTCAGCTTTACACAACGGAACGATTGACACAATGGTTCTGGAACGATTGCAAGCCGACATGCTGCGTGGATAGCGGCTATCTCGCCCTGCAAGACGGCAACATTGTTCAACGGTCCTCATTCCGGTCGAAAGCCAGTGGGTGGTCCGATTTCGGAGCGGCGACTCGCAATGAGATTTTTCCGTCCATCACGTCGTTCAGTAGATCTCCGCAGACTTCTGTGCGCCAACCGTGGCACAATCGCGGTGGTGAATCAGAGCAATTCGAATCCAAACGCCAGCGCACAAAACTCCGAATATCAGAAGACGTCGCGACCAATTCCATTGACAGGTCCAATTCAGCACAGCGATTGGCCAGCACAATGGCCAGCAGTTTTGCCAAGACATGTCCGTCACCTTTGGTTGATCGTCTGATGGGCCGACTGGGCAAGTCTGATTGGACTACGGCCAATCCGGCAGCCACACACCCCTGCAATTCGGAAACGTGGCGTTTGTAGTTTGAACGATTCATGTCGCGTGTGGCTAGTACCTCGTGCGTATTCCGCGGCTGCCGTCGAGCCAAGTCCAAAAGCAAATCGTCTCGCAGCACCCGCCTTACCGGCTGGTCGAGCTCAGCCGCTTTGTTCTCACGCCAACGATACAATTCACGGACCACAGCCAACTCCCGCGGTTTTAGTTTGTGAATACCTGACAATCTCTGCCAGTTCTCACTGGAACGCTCGGTTTCGACTTCATCAATCATTCGCTCGAATTCGGAATCCACCCATGTTTTGCGCCCGAGTGTTTCCAGCGACTGTTGTTGCTGTTGCCAAACGTCAAGAATGTATTTCACATCATCCAGTGCATAATTGATTTGCTGCGACGATAGCGGTCTACGGCGCCAATCGGTCCGAGTTTGCGTGGCATGGACTCTCTGGCCAAGCGTTCGGTCGACCAGTGTTTCGTAGTTCAGTGGGTAACCGCGAGCCCGTAATCCTTCGGCAATCTGAATGTCAACAAGATTTTGTGGACGGCGGCCGCAACTAGTCAAACAAAACCGGACCTCTTCCCGGGCGGCGTGTACGACAACGAAAGTCAGATCGTCAGCCATCACGTCCCACCAACTGCTCAGGTCCGTAACCATGAATGGATCGACGGCTGCAAGCCGGTCAGCAGTCGCCATTTGCAAAAGACACAGCACCGGCCGGTACGTGTGTTCTGATACGAATTCCGTATCAAAGGCCACGACGCCGGCTTGCCGAACGTGCTGGCATAGATCCTCGAATTCGGCCTGGTCTTCGATCAATTGATTGCTCATCGTCGCGATTCCACGGCCCGAAGTCCGTCATTACTGCCCATACCCCTGTGATCCACCAAGATTTGGCTTGACCGCGGTCCGGATACCTGTCCCATCCATTAGACTGCACCATTCTTGTTTTGAGCACAGAGACATTACCAGTGAGTCTTGCCATTCAATGCACCCTCTCACCCGGGACAGCACCTTTGTCCGGGCTGAGGATAAAAATATCACCTTTCTTGCCCGTTCCAGAAGCTAAGACCATACCCTCGCTGATGCCGAAGCGCATTTCCCTGGGTTCCAAGTTGGCGCAGTAGACGACCAGCCGGCCTACCAAGTCTTTCGGTTCATAGACACTTTTGATGCCGGAAAACACGTTTCGTGTTTCTTCGCCACCCAGGCTTAGTTTCAGCCGCAGCAACTTCTTCGAATCTTTCACGTCTTCGGCTTCGATGACGCGGGCAATCCGCATGTCGACTTTCGTGAAGTCTTGAAACGTACATTGCTGCCCGGTCAGCGGTTCGTTTTCAAGCGATTCGAGACCATCCTTAAATTCGGTCGCATCGGCGGCTTCCGGAGATTTACTGTCTTCAATCATGGCGTCCACCTGTTTTTGTTCAACTCGTTTCATCATGTGTCGGAACTTCGCAACCCGAACGCCCAAAAGTGGTGTCCTTGATTCGTCCCAGCTCGTAATTGGTACGTGCAATAACTGCTCTGTTTGCATGACCAAACGCGGCAACACGGGAGCTAGGTAAATGGCCAGTTGTCGGAATAAGTTTAACGACACCGTACACACCTGTTTCAGTTCGGCTTGCTTTTCCGTGTCCTTGTGCAAGTTCCACGGAGCCTTGTCTTCGAAGTACTTATTGGCCTTGTCGGCCAGAACCATGATTTGACGCATGGCGCTGTTGTAGTCACAGTGCTCATACGCCTCTGCAATCGAACTGCCAGCTGCAGCGGCAGACTGGAACAATCCATCGTCGTCCGGATAGGCGTCGGCTAATTGTCCTCCCTCCAAAAACTTGGCCGATCGACTAGCAAGGTTGACGACCTTTCCAACCAAGTCCGAATTCACTTTTGAGACAAATTCGTCAAGGCTGAGATAGATGTCATCCAGCCTGGGTCCAAGCTTAGACGCGTAGTAATATCGTAAATACGCTGAGTCGAGGTGTTTTAAGTAGTTCGCGGCTTGGACCAAGGCTCCCTTTGTCTTTGACATTTTCTCGCCGCCTGTGGTCAGAAAGCCGTGGATGTGTATTTTCGTCGGCAAGTTGAAACCGGCCGTCTTCAGCATGGCCGGCCAAAACAGCGTGTGAAAGTAAGTGATGTCCTTTCCGATAAAGTGGTGCACTTCGGTTTCAGGATTCCGCCACCAATCGTCGAAATCTTCGCCACAGCGGTTGCACCATTGAAGCGTCGAGGCAATATAGCCAATGGGAGCGTCAAACCACACGTACCAGTAGTTACCTGGACTGTCGGGGATCTCGAAGCCGAAATAAGGAACCGGCCGCGAGATGTCCCAGGCGTGCAACGGTGCTCCCAGGAAGTGTCCCTTCAGATAATTGGCGACTTCGCGTTGCAAATGGTCTCCGCTCTGAGTCCATTCGTCCAAAAATCCGTGCATTTGCTCAACGTCCACGAACAGATGGTCCGCACTACGAACTTCCGGCGTTGCCCCGGAAACCGTGCTGACCGGATCGATCAGATCGGTGGGGCTATAGGTCCAACCACACTTGTCGCAGCTATCACCGTATTGATCCACAGACCGACACTTCGGATTAGGGCACGTTCCTTTGACGAACCGGTCGGCCAGGAACATTCGCACTTCCGGATCGTACAATTGCGTCACTTTCTGCTCTTTGACAAGGTCGGCGTTTTGCAGAGCACTCCAGAACTCTTCGCACAAAGCCCGGTTCTCAGGGCTGTTGGTGCTGCCATAGTTGTCAAATTCGATGTCAAACCCGGAAAAATCGCTCAGGTGAGCCTGCTGCATTTCGGCAATTAGGTCTTCTTCGCTGCGGCCTTCTTGCCGCGCGCGAATCATGATGGGAGTACCGTGCGTATCGTCGGCACAAATATAGATACAGTTGTGGCCGCACAGTTTCTGAAAACGCACCCAAATATCGGTCTGGATGTATTCGACCAGGTGCCCAATGTGAATGTGACCATTCGCGTAGGGCAACGCCGCTGTGACAAGAATTCTGCGTTTCGTCATTCCAATTCCGTCATACGCGAATGTATAAGAGCCATTGATTCGACGCATTCTAGGATGGAACGCATTTTCGCGAAAGTGCGACCACAGGCGTAGTCTTCATTGCTATACACATAAAGGTTACGCTCCATTGGGGCGCGGCGCTTGTCTGATGCACCCCAATGCCCAGGCCGTCGGCCTGGGCATTGGAACTGGTTCACCCAATGGCAGTTGTAATTTTCTCGTTATGAGATTTATAGAATTTCCTGTTGTCGACGGCGCGCCGGCGTAAGACCTCGGCTGGAGCCAGTCGTGGATGGTGTTGAACAAATTGATCTAAGACTTCGACGATTGCATCGATGCCGACCGAGTCGGCATACCGGAGTGGGCCGCCGCGAAAGGGAGCAAAACCGGTACCGAAGACCATGGCCAGATCAATGTCGTCCGGTCGGTCGACAATGCCTTCCTCGAGACACAAAGCCGCTTCATTGATGATTGGAAAGACCAGGCGGTGGATGATGGTTTCCCGCGAAACGGGCGGCACGGTCGGATGATTTTTTCGCATTTTCGTCAACACTCGAGAAACGGAACGATGTATTCGTTTGCCCCGCCAAGTGGATTCCAACAGTTTCAAGCCGCCCTCTTTGGAACCGACGGAGATGCGCTGCAATTCGTGCCAAACCGGTGCGGGTTGCATGCGGTCCCCGTAAGCAGTGTGCATGCTATTGGACACGTGAGCTGCAACGTTGAGGCCCACCAAGTCGGCCAGTTCCAATGGTCCTATCGGCATACCAAATTCAATGGCTGTTCGTTCGATTTCCATTGGATCCGATACCTCGTGCAGTAAGTATCCTGCTTCGTTCATGTAGGGAGCCAGCAAGCGATTGACTAAGAAACCGGCACAATCCCGGACAACGACTTTCGTCTTACCGATGCGGGCGACCAGGGCCAACACTGTTGCCAGTGCCTGAGGGCTGGTTCGATCGGTCCGCACAATTTCAATAAGTGGTATTTGGTGTGGTGGGTTGAAGAAGTGCAAACCGATAACGCGTTCTGGGTGAGGAACGTCGCGACCGATGTCATGAACCAGTAGTGAGCTGGTGTTCGTGGCCAGTACAGTTGTCGGACTGGTCGCTTTGGCCAGTTCAAGAAAGACCTGTCGTTTGATCGCCAGATCTTCGACGACCGCCTCAATCACGATTTCGGCACGCTTCAGGCCACTGTAGTCAGTGGTCAAACTGATATGGTCCAACACGTTGGTCGCGTCCAGGCGGCTGATGCGGCGTTGCTGAATGTCCTTTCTCAGGAGCTGGCGGATTGTCTGTACGCCGCCGGCAACGAGCTCTGAATCCAGATCCTTCAGCCGCGTCCATACGCCGCGCTTCGCCATCAATAATGCGATCCCTGCACCCATTGCACCAGCTCCGATTACACCTGCGTGATTAATGGACTCGGGAACAATGGTCTCGTCCAAATCAGCGGGCGGTTTCTTTGCATCTTCCTGCAGAAAAAACAACCGCATCAATTCGGTCGTCACAGGATGCTCAGCCAGCCTTGCGATCGTGTCCGCTTCGGCCGCGAAACCTACATGCACTCTTTCGCGCAGGCCGGAGCGGAGCGTATCGAGTGCCAACAGCGGTGCCGGGTAATGACCGTGAGTCTTCTTTTGCACCTGTTTGCGAGCTGTCCTGAACACGATCGACTGATAAAGGAAGTTGTTCTCCAACACACATTTCCACACTGGTCTTCGTCGAGGCTGAAAGCCCAGCGACTTAGAATGCAGAATCCTTTCACCAACGTAATCCAAAGCTTCGGTCGAGACGACGTCGTGGATCAGTCCTTTGATCCAAGCCTGCTTGCCATTCAACATCTTGCCGGTCAGGATCATTGGCAACGCAACCGTAAGCCCGACTATTTTCGGAAGACGAACCGTGCCGCCCCAACCGGGAATGAGTCCTAACTTGACTTCCGGCAGACCTAATAGCGTCTTGCAGTCTTCGTCAGCAATTCGGTATTTACAGGCCATGGAGAATTCTAGGCCGCCGCCCAAACAAGCTCCGCTGATCAGTGCGACAGTGGGAACGCTCAATTCCGACAACTCCTGAAATACGGTTTGCCCGAACTGGGAGGTTTCTCGCGCCGCTTTCGATGTGATCAGATCGTTCAATTCGGAAACGTCCGCTCCAACGATGAAGCTACCCGGCTTGCCACTGCGGAACAGTACTCCTTTGATCGATCCATCACGACGAACTTGATCGATCAGTTCAGCCAACTCTTGAAGTGCCGCTCGCGACAGTGCGTTGACCGGACGATCTTCCCGATCGATTCGCACGCGAAGGAATCCGTCGCCCGATTGACTGTAGTGCCAGGTTGCCGACATAATATCTGTCTCCGCAACGAATTCCGTTTAGCACATCCAAAGGTTCAAACAGCCTTGGCCAGCCGCTCAACAACTGCTGTGCCACCTTGGCCACCACCGACACACATTGTGGCCAGACCAAGAGTTTGATCGCGGCGAGAAAGTTCGTGCAGCAGTGTCAGCACCAGTCGAGCTCCCGTGGCGCCGACCGGGTGTCCCAGGGCGATGGCTCCACCGTTGACGTTCAGTTTGTCTTCGTGCACGGGTCCCAAAAATTCGGTTCCTTTGCCATGGCCGACACACCCGTCCGGCGGGAATTCGAAACCGCGCAAGCAGGCCAACACCTGAGCGGCGAATGCCTCGTTCAACTCGATCAGATCTATCTGATCCAACCGCATACCGATTGCTTTCAGTGACTTTGCCGTAGAATAAACTGGTCCCAGTCCCATTCGTGCCGGATCGCAACCGGCATAAGCGTACGAACGGATCGTTCCCAACGGATCCAGGCCCAGGGTGTGAGCTTGTTGAGCTTCCATGACCAACAGAGCCACAGCACCATCGGTGACCTGACACGAATTGCCGACGGTCACTGTGCCCCATCGGGAGTCGAAATACGGCTTCAATTTTCCTAATGCCTGTAAGCTTTGTTCTTCGCGCGGCCCGACATCTTCGCTGAGCGGTCGAACATTGGAATCCGGGTAGACTGTCATCGTTTCGCTGTTGAGTCGTCCTGCTTTCCAAGCTGCCACGGCTCGCTGATGGCTGCGCAATGCAAACTGGTCTTGTTCTTCCCGACTGATATGGTATTCCCGAGCCAGCTTTTCTGCAGTTTCGCCCATCATCAGGCCGGCGACCGGATCGGTCAGGCCCATCTTAATGCCGATCTGCGGTTGCAGGTCGTCGAAACGAATCTCTGTTAATGCTGCAAGCTTTGTCAGCGAACTTTTGGCTCGTGTCACCTGCCATAGTTTCTCGGCAAACTGCTTACGCCAGAACACGGGAATGTTGCTCATCGAATCGACGCCGACTGCGATGATGCATCTTGCCTGACCGGCGTGGATGCGATCACAGGCTTGTGTCAGACATTCCAGCCCACTGGCGCAGTTGCGATTAACGGTGTGCGCTATTTTATCCCTCGGGATGCCCGAACGCAGTGCGATCACTCGAGCCAAGTTCGTGGCATCAGCAGGTGAAGCGACGTTGCCTGCAATTAACTCATCGACCTCGGCCGGATCTAAATCGCACCGATACAGTAATTCGCGAACGACCAAGCGGCCCAATTCCGGTGCTGGTGTCTGGTCCAGCAATCCGCCGGCTTTGGCAAATGGTGTGCGGACGCCTGCCACAATAACGGCTCGGGGCATCAGCCACTCTCCGTGTAAGAAAAACAGTGCCTGCTAGAAAAACCACATCGTCCAACATGGATATTAGCTATGACTCACAGAAAGTCTATGCGCAGGGCCCGTGATGGAGAAGCTGGCGCCACACTGCCAGAATCTGCGTTGGAAAACAAGAATGATGATCTCGCCTCGGCAATTCAAAAGATTTGAATTTCGAGATAAAGCGATCGTTTACGAAGAAGGTTGTTCGCGGAAAGACTGCAGGAAATCATTGCTTGCCAAATTCTTGGATTTGGCCCGGATCCCACAAGACCTCGTCTGTACCGCTATTGTTACATACGCGGGCCAGCACAAACAGAAAATCCGAAAGACGGTTCAGATAGATAGCGATCTGTGGGTTGATGTTTTCTTGTTCAGCCAGTTTTACGACAGCGATCTCGACGCGCCGGCAAACTGTGCGCGCATGATGTAGGTGCGCGGCCGCCGGATTTCCCCCGGGCAAAATAAAACTCTTCAGTGGCTTCAACGGTTCGTTGGCCGTGTCGATCCACTTTTCTAATCTGCTCACCTGATCGGGTGTAACGCGGAGAGGCAGTTTTTTGGTTAATCCATCCGATTCGGGTAGGCACAAATCGGCACCAAGATCGAACAGGTCATTCTGAATTATCCGCAACCACTGAGTTATCTGATCCGGAACTTCCACTGTCAGTAAAATACCAAGAACGGTATTCAGTTCGTCGGTGCCTCCGTAGGCAAGGATTCGCCGATGTGACTTTGACACTCGTGTTCCGTCTCCGAGTGTCGTCTCTCCGCTGTCACCGCGCCTCGTGTAGATGCGATTCAAGAATACCATTTAAACAAGGGGATTTAGATATGCCGAGGAAAGTTTGTTTGGTCCGGCCGTAGCCCTAGCAACGACACACAAGAACTAGTTGATCCTGATATTTCTAATATGGCCGTGTCTTTTTCGTACCGCCCCTTGAGCGACCGCCTGGCCAATTCCAGTCTTCTTGGACTTTGAAGCTGTCGGTTTTCCAAATTCAGGCAAAGCCCGCAACTCCTTCAGGTCGAGATCCTTCTTCATTAAGTTGAAGTCGCGAAATCCCTTCTTCACGGCTACTTGCAGATCGACGATGGCTTTTTGTGCGTAGTTCTGGATCCATTTGTCACATTCTGCACTTTTAACGTTGTTCTTGACGTATCCGAGGCACAACCGTAGACGCAGGCGGCGTTGTAGACAAAAATTTCTTGTTGGAGATTTTCGTGCGCTGGTCATCGACGAAATTGATTTCATCCTCTGCACTTGCCTTCCACAGCCCTGGCTACGGCCAATCCCGTCACGGATTGCGAATCAAAAATGTCCAGTTCATACGTCTTTCGAAAATCATTTTGTGCTTTCACAGTCTTGTTCAGCCTCCGGTTTGCGTAGGCGCGGACGACGCATTTAATTCAGCTCGGGATTCGCCGTCGTGTGGGGCAAGATACGATTGGATTCATACATCTTCTGTAAGACTTGGTCCCACAGGTCGTATGGATCTAATTTCAAAATCAGTTCGGCGTTGGCCGGGTGTAAGTGCCAATCTCCTCGCGACATTTCTGTTTCCAATTGTTTCGGAGCCCACCCAGAACATCCTGAGAAAATGCGGAATTTCATGTCATGATTTCCTTCGGCGACCGAGCAAACAACCGTTTCAAAAACATCCGGACTGCTTCCCACATATAATTCAGGAAGGACGGGTGTGGCGTTCTCATCCAGTTCCGGCGCGTTGTGTAATACAAAAAGCGCTGCTGGTTCGACCGGCCCGCCAACGTAAACCACGTCATCCGTCTCCGGAAGCTTGAAATGTTCGGACAATGCATGAGCCACCGTAACCGACGACGGTCGGTTGACGACCAAACCCATCGCACCTTGCGCACCGTGCTCGACCATTAATATGACTGTCTTGAAGAAGTTCGGATCACGCAAATGTTTTCCGGCGATCAGAAATTGGCCCTTCAAATATTTTAACATCACGACAGCCGCCGCAAACGAAATAGTCGATGTGCCGGCCACTCAACCCAGCTACTTGACCGAGCAATTACGCGAGTGCCTCAAGTATATGGAGCAACCGACTGGAACTGTAGTCTCTTATCCGCCTTCTTTTCTCCGAACTAGTTTAACCGCACCCAAACAATAGTTGCAGGCTTAATCCTTAGACCTTGGTGCTTTCCTCGACGTGGTCTCCTCCCGCTTGCACTGCTGATACAAGTCTTCCATGTCTTGTAGACTAGCCTTGCGAATGTCTTGGCCCTGTTCGGACAGTTTTTTTTCGATGTAGGCAAATCGCCGTTCGAACTTACGACTGCTTTTCCTCAGAGCTTCTTCGGGATTGATGTTCCAACGACGAGCGATATTGGCGATCACGAATAGAATATCACCGATTTCACTTTCGATGCGCGCGTGCCGTTCCAGATTGTCGACTGGTTCGTCTGGAGTGGGGGCCACGTCGACGGTCGCCGGAACGTTCGGGATCTTGCCGTCGGTAAACAGCTCCTTCGCCAACTCTCTGACCTCTTCACGCAGTTTGTCGAACAACATTTCTCGGTTGGGGAAGTCGTAACCCACTCGGGCCGCTTTGGCGGTGACGCGTGCTGAACGGGCTAAGGCCGGCAACTCAGCCGGAATTCCATCCAGGACTGACTCGCGATGTTTCTCGTGTTGCTTCAGATGGTCCCAGTGTTGAATCACGTCGGCAACAGTCTGGGCGGCGACGTCGCTGAAAACGTGCGGGTGGCGATGAATCAATTTCTCCGTCAATCCTTCGATCACCGCGATCAGGTCGAATCGCCCTTCATCCGCTCCGATTTGAGCGTCCAACACAACCTGCAACAGAAGATCGCCCAATTCCTCAACAATCGCCACATCGTCTCCGGAATCGATCGCCTCCAGCAACTCATAAGTTTCTTCCAACGTGTACGGCTTAATGGTCTCAAGCGTCTGCTGACGATCCCAAGGACAGCCTTGCGGTGACCGCAATTTGGCGACGACTTCACTGAGTCGACAAAACGCAGGTCCAATCACAGTTGGATTCGGCGGAATACCAAACGTCAGCGGACTTTCTGGTGTGTCGAGTCGACTCACCCTAATCTCCCGATACACAAAATTTTGAGTTGTTGTTTGAGAGCTCCAAAGCCAAAAACTTTGTCGCTCCAGAACGAAACTGATGTTACGTTGATTGGCTATGCACGTCAAAGTAAAGAATGGGCGAGCCGCGTTGCTTTTTGAACTCCTGATCAGTTGCGTTCCGAAGAGCAGCAACCGATGAATGTGAATTGGATCAAATCACAACGAAGAGCTTGTTATTCTCGCAAAACCACAAATGCAAAACATTCAAGAAGCAATATCGATGATTGGATTCCGTTCTATTTTCACACCTCTTGCATTCGCAATTGGAATGACCAGAATTTTTTCTGCGAAAGAAACAGAAAAGTGCGATATGGAAAGAATTTATAAACCAGCGCCGAACCGGGTGAAAATGGAGGACCAGTTATCGCGGAAGCAGTCGGATTCGGCGTTGGTTGGCCGGTATTCCGTAGCCGGGACAGTCGACGAAAAACCGCCACAGCCCGAACGGTAAAAAATTGCAAGCGCCACAAAGTTGAAGGATGACTATTGGGTATGTTTCATGCAGATTCAGTATCAAAATATTGATACACACTTGCCAATTACGTTGAAGGTTCTATGGGCCGGCAATACGCCAGCTGTCTCTTTTGAATGATCTGACAATTCCCGGTATGGGGACACTCGCCGCACACAGGCTGTTTTTTGGCGATTTGTTATGTCGGTACTTGGCAGCACGGCACGGCTGGGTCCATTATGTGGGGCTACATCGAAAGGGCAGAAGCCTCGAACGGAACAAACGAAAAGTTGAATGAATCACCGACCGAGCAATTCGTACCATGGTCACCCTGACTGACTCGAGATTACGAAAATTCTTGTAGTGCTTCACTTGCTGAATACGTTTGCGCACGATAGGTACGATAGACATTGGAAATGTCACAAAAGATAAATTTGTGCCAAACATTTCAAAATATCCGTGCCATAACAACAATCAGGAATTCAGCATGAAAAACTCTCGAAAGTTCTTCGATAAACTCGCAAATGGCCAGTTCTGCCTCGGAACCTGCATTTCCCTCACCGATCCTAGCGTGGTTGAAGCAATCTGTACGGAATTTGATTTTCTATGGATCGATACGGAACACAGCTCGATCTCACTCGAAGCACTGAAATGCCACTTCATGGCGATGAAAGGGAGCGATTGCGCGGCACTTGTTCGCGTTCCCTGGAATGACTCGGTTCAGATCAAGCCGGTACTCGACCTTGGTGCCGACGGGATCATCGTTCCAATGGTTCGAACGGCCAAAGACGTGGCTGAAGCCGTGTCGGCCTGTCAATATCCACCCGATGGCATTCGTGGATTCGGACCGATGCGGCCGATTGATTATGGACGGATCGATGTCCAGGAATTTTACCGGGAGGCTAACGACAGCATCATTACAATCGTCCAGATCGAACACGAAGATGCAGTTCGCAACATCCAGGACATTCTCGAAGTCCCGGGCTTAACGAGCATCGCGTTCGGTCCACAGGATCTTTCCGCTTCGATGGGATACCGTGGACAACCCCGTCATCCGAAAGTGTTACGGGCAATCGAAACGGTCATCGAAAAAGCTCGCAAAGCGAACGTTCCGACTGGAATTTCCGTCGGCGACGATCCAGATATATTGTGTCGGTGGGTTGACATGGGAATCCAGTGGCTGTCGATGAGCGGCGACATTGGGCTCCTGATGCGAGCTGCAGGCGAAGTCGCTGGAAAAGTCCGCCAGCATCTCCAGAATGTCAAAGCATAAATTTTCCTCATCTGATTTCACGGGCCTATGCCAATTCGTTCGTTCCAAAACTCGCCCAATACCCCTACTAGTCTGATGCTCGATTCAAAGACTCAGCTTGACGACATATTGTTGCAAAATCGACCAGAATTTTCGGTCCATCCGGGAAACCGAATCTCTCTTCGTAGTCGTAAATGGTTTTGTATTAACAGGTTTTGTAATTACTGGATTGTTTGGCACGTTGTATGCACAGAAAAAGTTATCTGTATGGACTTGACTGAGCTTAATCAACTCAACGAGGTAATACGATGGATGCCTACAATCCCACGCCAAACGAAATTGCGGAAGCTTGCCGGAAGATTCAAGCTACTTGGGACGAACAAGAGTTCAAACGTCGGGCTGGGGTTGTCGCCAGCCAAACGTCACGTTGGTTGCCTCCGGGACCTCTGCGGATTCTCTTGAGCGATCTCGACTTGAATCCAACACATAATTTCTCGACCAAATCAATTTGAATCGAGGATCATCGCACTAAAACAAGCCCTTCATAATTCCTGCCTTTGCGCCAGATAAGTCGTGCCGGTTGGTAGGAGTTTCGCTTTTTGTTGTTCGGACTATACGTTCCTCGAAAATTGAGCGACAAAACGCACGGTTGTCAAGAAGTGATTGCTACCGCGGCACCTAGTCGTTGTCAGCAACTGATATCAGCGATACGATGGACACTGTCAACTCGAAAGACGTGGTGAACTCGCAAACGCGCACAATACAAAAAGCGAGTTCGACGATCTGTCGTTTCAGTCGTAGGTCCGGAGGCGTCACGAAAGCAACATTATTTCAGCTTGAAACGTTCGCCAGCATCAACGCCAGGCAATCGGTCAGCATCGGTGAACCGCTGTAGGTTTTGCGGCTGTCCATCATCAAAGAGGTAACCCCACAATAAGCCCTCTTCGTTGAACAAAATGGTAGCGACCGGTTGGGGCTTAGCCTGTGCCTAATGCAATCAGAAGCCCAGGACGATGGCTTCGGCAACACTTGTCTTGCCTCTATTTCGCAGGATCGGCTGGCCCAAAGAGTCAGAACCCGAAAGCTCAGGCCGATAGGGCCGGGAATTGGAACATACCAAGACTATAAGTAACTCGGCAGAGGTTTTTTTGCGCGGAATTTCGGTCAAACGCCCGGCTCGTGATCAGCAGGGCACATTGAAAAGGAGACTGACCGTGACAATTGAAAAACGGCTTACTGCACTTGAGGCCACGTGCCGCTTATGGCAACGCATGACATGGGGCTTGGTATTGGCGTTTGCCCTAGCACTGGCAGCGGTAGTGTGGACTGTTGATCTACCGATGGCAGTGTCGTGGTACAGAAACGATTCAACCATGATTCCTAATGAGATTCGTGCAAAAGCATTCACGTTGGCGAATGACGATGGTGAAGAAATTGGAACTTTCGCAACGCGGAACGGCAATGTGATGCTTGGCATGTCGCTCAATGGCAAGCCCCAAGCCTGGATAGTCACGAGCAAAGCTGGGACTGAACTTCGCATGTTCAATGCAAAAGGAAATACGATGGTGCACATCGAAGCCACCAGAGACCAAGCTGGTGGCCACATTCGGGTCTACAATAATCAGCAAAAGGTGGTAGCAACTATTGGGTCCAGCGAATCGGATTGCGGGAAAATTTCCGTGCATGACTTTAGGGGTAGAGTGCGCGACATGCTCTTGGCAAAACCATAATAAACGTGCTGGACTGACTTATTCCCTCGGTCTAGTCTGTATCAATGTTGGAAACGATATTCAGCGCATTAGAACAAATCCTTTCAGAATTGGCTCCACATCAATTTCGTCATACTATCCACTGACATAGCGTCCCACGAGGGTGACATGCGAGATCGGCAGGTCGAAGTTCAGTATTGCGAATTCGCCACATGTGAATTAGCCTGGAAAACGTTAGGCCGGGTGGCGGAATTGGCAGACGCACGGGACTTAAAATCCCGTATCGGGTAACCGGTGTGCGGGTTCGAGTCCCGCCTCGGCCACTTGTACGCTAATCGCTCGTCCAGCGCAGTATGGATCGCTTCGTCCAGGTGTCGATCATCAATGTTGTCACTGGACTCGTCGGCTGCAAACAACGCAGCTTTTCGCACCATCTCTCGTATGAATTCCGCGCTGACACCATGGTTCGCTAAATGACACTTTGGAGACCAACTGTGCCGAGTGTCAGTCCTTGGACATAAAGATGAAACAAACGATGGTGATACTCCGCATCGGGCAATGGGATCTCGATAGCACTGATCCATACGACCGGGCCATGGCGTCAGTGCTAACTCCAGTATGTCCGGCCGGCTCGTTGTCAACTGGAATAAGATATCGGCAACGTCTGCTTGTCTGTCCATCTGATTCAGCAGTTCAAAAGCAAGGGGTGCTGCACATGCTGTACCGAGACACGGCTATGCTTCCGCCACACGGTTCACGTCTTCCATGATTGACCTACCTCCCCTTTGTACCAGGTGAGTGAGAGAAGCGAAGCCCGGAAGAACACAACCAGACCGCGAATGCGGCAGGGACCAAATCGTGAAAACGCTCCATGTGACGGAGGTCAACCGTAAAGTTGATGTTCGGCGATGTAGACTTCAACAGCACGGTTGACCATGAAGCGGATGCTTTTCCCTTCGCAGATTCGACGACGGATATCGGTAGCCGAGAGGTCGATGCCAGGCATGGTGACGAATTGAATTTTCGATAGCAAATCGGCCTCCAACTGTGGGCCAAAAGAGTGCAAATCCGGGATCGTTTGATTGCCGCGGTCGGCGACGACAATCGTTGCCAATTGAGCAATCCGCGACGGATTGTGCCAGTTTGGCAAATCGGCTAGCGAATCGGTCCCGATCATAAAAAACAATTCACGACTGGCATCCTCGTCCTGCAATTGCTGGAGCGTGTCAACGGTATAGGTCGGCCCTTCTCGTTCAAGCTCCAGATGACTGACCACGAACGCCCCGAATCCCGCCGTGGCCAGCTCCAGCATATCCAATCGCGATTTCACCGATGTCAGCTTGTCTTGATTCTTGTGAGGCGGTCTTCCGGATGGGACAAACCACACTTGGTCCAATGCGCATTGTTCGCGACACTGCTCGGCCAACAGCAAATGCCCGATGTGAACCGGATCGAAGGTACCGCCAAAAAGTCCCAAACGCATAATTTTCGATTGCTGATTGAAAATAGCTAGGCACTCGCCAACATAATAAATCAAAGGTGACTGAAAGGTGACGTCGCGTTTCTTGTGGTGCAGTGCGAGTTCGAATAATCCAAACTCAACAGCATGCTGTTAGCAACGGCGAGATTGGCGCGGATGTGATTCGAGTTCAGTCCGCCGATGATCTGGGTATTAACATGCTTATTGCTCAACACGAATCGAATCGCCTTACTGGCCGGCAATTGACCAGATGCCAAACCTTTTTTTACGACAACCCCGACACCTTTAGCAGCCGCCTCGGCAATTACATCGTCGTGAGAATCGTCGTTTATGTGGTACTCGACCATGACCACGTCGGCCCAACTCAGTGATTCGCGGGTGCCTTGGACAGTCTTTCCGGAAAATCCGATGGCTTGAATCGTGCCCTTGGCCTTTAAGTCTTGTAGCGCGGAGACGACCTCGGTTTGATTTAAGACGTGAAGATCGTCGCCGTTCGAATGGATAAACACAAGATCGAGCACATCCAACTTTAGTCGATCCTGGCTGCGCAAAATACTGTTGCGAATCGCAGCCGATGAAAAATCAAAAAATGATCTATTGTCTTCGAAAGTCTCGCCGACTTTGGTCGACAGGACGAACTCGCTCTTTCGATGCGAGATGGCTTGTCCAATGCGCTCTTCGCTCATACCGTATGCGGGCGCCGTGTCGACATAGCAGACTCCGTTATCCAACAACTCGTTCAACAGCCGATGGGCCGTCGCTTTGTTCGGCAGATCGTAGCCTTGTGGGTACTTGACGTTTTGATTCCGACCAATCTTGAAGGCCCCAAACCCAATCGGGCTAACAGCGAAGCCGGTCGTTCCCAAAGGTCGCAAAGCCATCTGGTTAAGCCACTCTCATTGTGCCGTAACGTGTTGAATGATCGTCATCCAGACGATGCCAGTTTCGGCCTGTCTCCCACGGCGGTTTCGCAACTTCGGGTCGAGACCACTCAGCCAACACCGCCGCGTCGGTCATTGTCTCGAATTCAGAATTTCCCAAAGTTGACAGCGAGTCCTTTGTCACGTTTGAAGCCAGAAGCTGAGTGATTAATTCGCGCGCAAGCTGCGGCACCAGTGCCAGCTTGGTTGGCCAGGCGGTCGTACAGTTTCCTTCGTGAATAGTCTGCACGGTTTCCGGACGTTCGCCCCTTTCCGTAGTCCGCTCGGCACGATCGACTCGGTATGTCGCCCATTCAAGCTGAGAAAGGTCAAGGCTCGGTAATACCGCCTGTAATTCCGATCTAGCATGCGCGATCAAAGACAATTCGTCCATCGCAACGCCATCTTCGGCAAGCTGGCCACCGACCTGCCAGACTGTATGACCAACCGAATCAGTGTCCGAGGTGATCGTCACCCGAGTTTTCGTTCCGTCAATACAATGACCGTTCAGATGGGGTAACTTGTCACGAACAGAGTCGCGATGGCGGCATTCTCGCAGCATGACCATATGCAGTGGTCTCCGCTGCATGGCCACCTGCTTCAAACCAACTCTTTGACGAAGGTCGGCGTTCCCCGACCCGGCCGTGAAAATGACCTGTTTCGGTTGTACGTTCAGCTGCCCAGCTGACTGTGACATGACCGGTTTGGTCGGCAGCGGCGATGCCTTCAACAAATCGGGGACAATCAATCGAATTGAATCAACGTGCCCGGGATCGGACAGCTTAAAATCTAGTCCTTGCCGGCTGTCAATTTTCAAAATTCGATCTCGATGCCGCTCGGCCAGACAAGCGATCAGACTATTCGGTGCAATCACCTGTTCGTCCAATTGAGCCACAGTGCCAGGACACGCCGACAGAACTGCAGGTCGCTCGGCGCGGGTCAATGATCTTGGGACAACGTGCAATCCGAATTTTGCGCCGATCATCCCCAGCTGAGATCCAACTCGTGTGGATCGCCACAGGTAGCAACAGTTCGCGCGAATTCGCGTGGCGCTGAGATCGGGCGTTCGCCGGCCGGCTAAACAATCACGCCACACGCCAGGCATATCGCAAAGCCGTGTGGCCGACGGAGTCAACAGGCCCTGAAGCGTGTATTTAAGTCCGCCGTGTATGATCCCCTGAGCCGCGATTGTTTGTCCTTTACCAAGTTCGGCCGCTTCCAACAGTAGCACCTGACTGCCGCGGCAAAACAATTCATCCAGCAGCCACAGCCCTGCCGCTCCACCGCCAAAAATAACGACATCAACTTGCATCGGTCATGAATCCTTTCAGACCGCGTTCAGCGATGTTGCTTCGTTCGCAATATCTGATTTTCCAGAACTACCGGAGCCAACCTTTGACCGCGCGGCAAGCAGATTACACAGTTGTTTACCGTAAGGAAAGTCGAATCGTTCCGTTCATCCGTTCAAGTCGTCATAATGTCGTAATTACCATGGCATTGGTGTTGTGCACGCAGCATCAACTCGGCGCGTGCTATAATCCGCCACGGCACGGCAGATTTTTTATCTGGATCACCAAGGAGTGCAAAGAATGCCACACAAGACGACGCGTATCGGATTAATTGGTTACGGCCAGATCGGTTCGTCCGTTCATCAGATGATCGACAAGGATCCGAACAACGGTATGGAAGTAGTATTCGTGCACGATCAGATTGAAGATCGACTCTTGGGACTACCGGAAAATTTAGTTCTAAACGATCTCAGTACCTTTGAAGCAAGGGATGCTGATCTCGTCGTGGAGTTGGCACATCCGGATGTAACCCGCAAGTGGGGAGAGGCTTTTTTACAGAAGACCAATTACATGCTCATCTCTGTGACGGCCTTGGCCGATCAGAAGATTGAGAAGATGCTTGAGGAGACTACGCGCAAGCATGGGACTCGAGTCTTCCTTCCGCATGGGGGTGCGGTGGGAATGGATGCACTCTTTGAAAACCGGGACGTCTGGGAGGAAGTGCGAACGGTCATGAAAAAACCGCCCAAAAACGTGGACTGCGCGGCCGCCGGCGTAAACCCCGACAACGTCACCGAAGAGCAGGTGCTTTACGACGGACCAACCCGCGGTGTCTGTCCGCTGTTTCCCCGCAATACCAATACTCTGGCCGCGATTGCCTACGCCGGCATTGGCTTTGACCGTACTCACTCGACGCTAGTCGTCAATCCAAAATGGAACACGGCCACAGTGGAAATTCATGCCAAGGGCGGTGGCATTACATTGGACGTCGCGCGAGTTGAGGGCATTACCGGCGTCACAGGTGCGAGTGCTCCAGCGTCTATTTTCAACACGGTCCAGATGATCGGCTCAACGGGGCCGGGTATATATTTACGTTGAAAGATAATCGCGAAAAGTATCTAGATGAAACCATTCGCCAAATTAGCTCGAGAGATGCCACGGTCCGGAATACGAGAAATCATGGTCCTCTCGGAAAATATCGAGGGAGTGATCCACCTGGAGGTCGGTCAGCCAGATTTTCCCACGCCACCCCACATCGTCGAAGCGACGTGCCGATATGTACGCGATGGCCACACCAAATACGTCGCTAACTCCGGAATCACCGAGTTGCGGGCGGCGGCGGCGCGCTACTTCGAGCGGAAGACAGGAGTGACGACGAAATTGGAAAACGTCCTTGTCACGCAAGGTGCTGTGATGAGCGTGGCAACTGCGTTCATGGCTCTCTTGGAACCCGGCGACGAAGTCTTACTGCCGGATCCAGGCTGGCCCAACTACCGCATGGCGGTATCCCTGCTGCATGGCATTCCTGTCTTCTACAACCTTCGCCCACAAAATCAGTTCCTACCATCCCTAGATGAATTGGCAAGCCTGGTAACGCCCAGGACAAAGATCTTGGTGAGCTGCAATCCTTCCAATCCCACCGGTCAAGTCTACCCGTCCAACATCGTACAAGGGCTGATGGACCTCGCGCGCCATCACGATCTTTATGTCCTTTCGGACGAAATCTACGGAGAAATCGTCTTTGACCATCAGTACATCAGTGCCCTATCCTTCGACACGGATGAGCGCACACTGATTGTCAACGGCATGTCGAAGACCTATGCCATGACAGGCTATCGGATCGGTTTTACACGCGCCCGACCTGACTACGTAGAACTGGCCACTAAGCTGCAAGAGCCCATCGTCTCTTGTGGGGTCGGGTTCGCCCAGTTAGCCGCGGCGATAGGATTGGAAGGGCCGCAAGACAGCGTGTGCAAAATGCGCGACTGTTACAAAGCCCGGCGCGATGTGGCACTGGATGTGCTACGCAAGTACGGATTTTACCGGTACACGCCGGGCGGTGCCTTCTACCTACTCGTCGACATCTCCTCAACCGGTATGGACTCACGCGATTTCGCCATCAGTCTCCTTGAGAAAAAAAAAGTCGCTGTAGCTCCAGGAAAAACATTCGGAAACATGTGCCATGATCATGTTCGCGTCTCCATCGCTGCGAGCGAACAAGACATCCGCGAAGGTCTACACCGAATCTGTGACATGATCATTGAATATTCCTCGTCCTGAAAACGAGGTCAGATGTAGACGCAGGCTTCCGAGACCCGCCATTCTAGATTTCTTCCCAAACCTGTGTTGAGGCCTGATGTCCAGCCCGATCCGCTGAACATTACTGTGTTACCTGAATGATCGCCTCAATCTCGACGGGGATGTTGAAGGGCAGTGAAGCCACTCCGACTGCGCTGCGGGCGGCGCGTCCAGCATCGCCAAAAATTTCGACCATTAAGTCGCTAAAGCCGTTGATCACAGTCGGATGAGCGGCGAAATCGGGTGTGGCATTGACCATTCCCAGAACCTTGACAAATCGATCTACTCGGTCCAGGCTGCTGAGATGATTTTTCAGGGCGGAAAGCATGGCCAGTCCCACAACGCGGGCGGCGGTATTAGCTTCTTCTTCGTTCAAGTCGGCTCCCACTTTCCCGGTGATCATCGTTCCGTCCGGTTGGATCGGTACGTGACCTGAAACATAGCAGATGTCGCCGACTTGGACGATTGGCTTGTACGTTCCGCCTGCCACGGGAGATACGGGCAGTTGTAAATTGAGTTCGGTGATTTTCTTTTCTGGGCTCATGGTGTGCTCCCTCGTGATTGCCTCGATTGTAGACTAACAGTTGAGAATACGCACTGTGATAACGAATACCAAATCCAAAACAAATCAGTCCGGACCTGCATCGATTTCGGAAAAAGTTTGAAAATCGCAGTGATTTGGATAGAATGACTCCGCGTCCTAGTATTCAATCGCTCGATTTGTCAACCGGTGGTAACCACCGACTTAACAACGTGCAAGGAGCACCCATGCCTAATTCCTCTAGTGGCGGCGGCATTGTCTTTCTAGTAGCCTTGGTTCTGTTGGGTTTGTTGGTGCTAACATTCCTTGCCATGTTCGCCAAGTACTTCAAGTTGTGGATCCGGGCATATTTTTCATCTGCACAAATTGGACCTTTTACCCTGATCCTGATGTCGCTGCGCAAGGTCAATCCTAATGTGATCGTCGACGCGAAAATCATGGCCATTCAGGCGGGATTGACTGACGTTACCACTCCGAATCTGGAGGCCCACTACTTGGCTGGCGGAAACGTGTTGCGCGTAGTGCGATCGTTGATCGCCGCGCATCGAGCCAAAATTGATCTGAATTGGAATACATCGTCAGCCATCGATTTGGCAGGACGCAACGTTCTGGAAGCAGTGAAAACTAGCGTCGATCCAAAAGTCATTGATTGTCCCGATCCAAGCCGGCATGGAAGGCTGACGCTAGATGGGGTGGCGAAGGACGGCATCCAGTTGAAGGCGCGGGCTCGAGTAACCGTGCGGACTAACTTGGACCAATTGGTCGGCGGGGCGACGGAAGAAACCGTGATTGCTCGTGTCGGCGAAGGAATTGTGTCGGCTATTGGTTCGTCCGTGTCGCATCGGGACGTTTTAGCCAGTCCAGAACTCATTGCAAAGACCGTTTTGAAGAAGGGCTTGGATTCGCAAACGGCGTTCGCAATTGTATCGATCGACATTGCCGACATCGATGTCGGGGAAAATGTGGGAGCTCGGCTGCAGGCCGACCAGGCGGAAGCCGACATGCGTGTCGCTCGGGCCAAGGCCGAAGAACGCCGTGCTGAGGCCGCCGCTGCCGAGCAGGAGATGCAGGGCCTGACTGAAGAAAATCGTGCCACAGTCGTGTTGGCCGAGGCCGAGGTTCCCTTGGCAATGGCTGAATCATTTCAGACGGGCAACCTGCGAACGAATGGTCCAGCGGCCATTTCGCGATGACGGCTTTCGTGGGCCGTCGAGCAATACAGGCCTACAGAACCTCGCGATTATTCTGCAGCTCCCGCCTGGTGAACGAATTGCTTTGGCCTTAAGAATCAACAACAACTCGCTGTTATTGATTGCCGGTTGAGAACAATCGAGGCTTCGGCTACCATTCTTGTGACGGACCGAATATGTGACTCACAAGGATGAATTGTGCGATTCCTGAAGTTTTGACAGTTGAGTGCCCTCGAATGAGTGAAACTGTGATCGTCAAGTTCACCGACGAGCAGTGCGAGATTTTGCTACAGGGTCTGCGTTATGTCAGAAGTTCGTTGATGCTGGATGTCCGCGACCCGACACCTGAACTCGACCGCGAACGCAAGAACAAACTTCAGACAATTGCATCTTTGGTCACCCAACTGAAGAATGCGACTGCTCGGGAAATGCGCAGTGTTTCATGACGGATGAAGTTTTCATTCAGATCGCGGGTGAAGGTGTGTCTCATCAATGAGGCTGGCTTGCGAAGGACGTGACTCAGGACACGAGTGCTGCGGGTTTTAGAATGCGATATCAGCACGTCTGCGTCGAGGCCTTCAGTTACACACTGCCGCCTAACATCGTGACGTCTGACGAAATTGAATCGCAACTAGCTCCAGTCTACGAACGGTTAGGACTTTCGGCCGGACGACTAGAATTGATGACTGGTATTCGCGAGCGACGTTTTTTCGACCGTGGAATTTTTCCGAGCCACGTGAGTTCCCAAACGGCCGAAAAAGCAATCGAAGCGTCACAGATCGATAGAAGCAAACTCGGCGTCCTTATCCACGGCTCTGTCTGCCGTGATCGATTGGAACCAGCGACGGCCAGCAGCGTGCACCATTCCGTCGGATTACCGACATCTGCGCTGGTTCTAGACGTCAGCAACGCCTGCCTTGGCTTGCTGAACGGAATGCTGATGCTGGCGAACATGATCGAATTGGGGCAGGTCAAAGCTGGAGTGGTTGTAGGCACCGAAGATGGACGCAATTTGGTCGAAGGCACCATCGAGTCGATGTTGCGCAACGAATCGGTTACTCGCCAAGACATGAAGCTGGACTTCGCGTCGTTGACCATCGGTTCTGGCTCGGCGGCCGTAGTTTTGTGTGACAGCACATTAAGCCGAACCGGCAACCGTTTGCTGGGTGGAGCGTTTCAAGCTAAAACTGACAGCCACGGATTATGCGAAGGAGGTGTAGAAGCCAAAAAACACGGTGACGACCGACCACGCATGCAGACCGATTCCGAAGCGATGTTGCATGCCGGCATTGGTCTGGCGGTCAGCACCTGGAAAAAAACGAAACAAGTTCTTCATTGGCAGAATTCGAACGTCGACAAGACGTTCACGCACCAGGTCGGCAAGGCGCACCGCAAGCTTCTTTACGAGAAATTAGGTCTAAACCCAAAAATCGATTTTCCCACCGTCGAGTTCTTAGGAAACGTCGGAGCCGCCGCCCTGCCCATGGCCGCAGCCATGGGGATTGAACAAGGCCACGTTCGAACCGGAAACAAGATTGCACTGCTTGGCATTGGTAGCGGTCTGAACGCACTGATGCTGGGCATCGAGTGGCAAACTGCTTAGCAGCGATCCCATCCGGGAACAAGAGCACGTTTGCATTTCATTAACTGCCCGTTATGACTGGAAAATCCACACTCAGTTCATCTGCCAGATCAACAAGCGCTTTCCAGGTTCCCTTATCCAACGGAATGCCTTCGGCGAGACGCTGTTGCATTGTCTGGGAACTTCTGTCGCCGGAAAGACGTATTTTGTCGACCCCCGGTTTGCAACGAACCGATCGAACGTACTCGATCAGCCGATCGGCCTCACCCAAAAAATGCCGGCTGCCGACAAACCGTTCGGGGTTCCAAATGACAAAAAGCACGTTGTTCGTCAATGAAGCCGATTTTTTGGCTGGGGGGCAGAAACCTCCCGACAAACCGCCCACCAGGACGTCAAATAATAGTCCGATACCGAAACCTTTATAGCTTTGTTCTCCGCCCATAGGAAGAATCGTTCCTCGCGGATCTCGAAACCGGACTGCCGGATCGGTCGTCGGATTGCCGTTTGCGTCCAACAACCACCCGGGGGGACACGGCTCGTCAGCTTTGTGTTTGATCAGCAGCTTGCCGTTGGCGACAGCACTGGTCGAAATATCTAGAACCAATGGTTGATTGCCAGTAGGCACCGCGATGGCGATGGGGTTGGTGCTGATTCTGGGCTGAGTGCCTCCTGGCGGAGCAACACATTGCAGAACACCGTTATCGTTTACCGCCATCAATCCGGCCAGACCTGCCTTTGCAACTCTCTCGACCCATTCGCCCAACCGACCGACATGACCACAGTTCTGCATCGTACCGCACGCGATGCCCTGTTCTCTGCCCTTCGGAAGCAAGCGATCGATCAACTTCACCGCCTGCACCATGCCAAACCCAAACTTAGCATCCGTTGCCAGAATGCTCGGCGACTCCGAGACGGTGACCAACTCGACACCAGTAACCAGTTCACCCGTACGAAGCTGCTCGACGTATTCCGTCAGACGAACCACTCCATGAGAATCATGGCCGCGCTGGTTCGAACTCACTAAATTTTCGGCCACGATGTCGGCTTCCGATTTCGGAACATCAGCCGCTTGCAACAAGGTAGATGAAAATTGTTGTAAGTCCGCAACGGCAATCTTGATCGTCATGACTATTATTTATTCACTTAATACCGTTTCATTCGCCTGGAATCCGTTAGACTTGTGCGAACCGTCGCAGAACGGCTTGTTGCCCGACGCTCCGCAGCGACACAAGAACGTCACGTTCTTATCTCTCAGGTTGATCAAATTGCCTTCGTGATCGGTTACCGAAATGGATCCTTCAACACACAATGGTCCGTTTTGTCGTAATCCAATTTTTACATCCGACATCGATTCGGGATCCTTTCGTAACTCGTAAATCATTGACGAACAGAACAAATAATGACATGCCTCCATCGAATGAATGAACTTACTCGCCACGTTTTGCAAACGCAATCGATCCACGATACGCTGTAGCAGTATTTTGTGCCGAAGCAACCATGCTTCGTGTCGCAGCAACGCACCGGGCGTCCGATTCGAACAACCTACTTAGCGCAGACAGATTCTCTGCCCCAATCGGCAGGAAATCTCCGCAACCATTCTCGCAAGTGGTGCGTGTTCGCTATGATTTACGGTTCAGGAACCTTTCCTATCTGCTATCGATGCCCTCAATAATGGCATTCGTCTAGGAGAATTCCTAAATTTGTACGTCGGATTGAATATTATTTTTTGGGGAAGACTCATAATTAACATGAGCCACGGAGCAAATTGATGACAGCACGCGAAGACTTGCAGGACGCTGGTTTGCAACTGCGCTGGAAAAAGTTTCACGTGCTAGATGACGGATTCGTGTGTCTGGTCGACGTAATGGGTAACGACAGCTCGGTGGTCCAGGCCGCGCGCGTTAGTTATGGTGAAGGAACACGGCGCGTCTCAGATGATCGAACATTGATCCGTTATCTGATGCGGCACCGCCACACGACGCCGTTCGAAATGGCGGAAATTAAACTGTTGGTCCGCGTGCCTATGGACTGCTGGCGACAGTGGATACGGCATCGGACAGCTAACATCAACGAGTACAGCACACGATATTCGATCGCCATCGATTCAGCCCAACAAACTCCAAGCGACCAGTGGCGAGCGCAGGCTACGGGCAATCGGCAGGGTAGTGCAGAACTGCTATCCCCTGAAACCGGCGAAAAGCTATCCCCGGCCGAACGGGAACTGCAGGAGGAAGCCCGTCGCGTATATCAAGAACGATTGGCAGCCGGCGTGGCCCGCGAACAAGCGAGGAAGGACTTGCCACTTTCAACCTACACGGAAGCGTACTGGAAAATCGACCTGCACAATCTATTGCATTTTCTATCATTGCGAATGAACGATCACGCACAACAAGAAATTCGTGACTACGCTCGGACCATCGGGGAACATATCGTTATGCCCCTCTTTCCCCTTGTGTGGGAAGCGTTTCAGGATTATCGACTTGGCGCAACGTTTCTCAGTCGGCTAGAACTGAGCGTTGTTGAACGGTTAATGAAGCGGGCACGACAGACGGGAAACACGCCACCATTCAACGAGGAAATTTTCCTCGCCTGCCAGGACGAAACATGGAAAGACTTGAAACGGTGCCGTGAACGGAACGAATGTCGCTCGAAATTGCAGCGAATTGGCGTTCTAGCCGCGCCTGTGTGAACCTTGCCGGTCTCGCTACGGCTGCTTTTTCCGGTCAAACGGCCGATCTCCACAAGTGGGAGTTTTCTTCTGATCTAAGATTTGCTATCTTTGCCTAGTCGTTGAAGTCTGAATTTCGACAACAATCTCAAAAGGAGGATTGTGTGGTTAGGTTGCGTCTGCGTCATAACGAAAAAATTCAAGATGCGGTAAAACGATTTCGCAAGTTGGTCGAACATGCTGGAATCAAGAAGGAAATGCGGCGACGGGAGTATTATGAAAAGCCGAGCGATCAGGCCCGCCGGGCTCGCCGTCGCGCAGAGCGCCGCGCACGACTGAACCGCCTCAGTGCCGGTCGCTGAAACGCAAACGCCGCTTTGATTACGATCTCGTATACGATTGACATCATAACAAGAAACACCCGCCGAAACGCGGGTGTTTTTATTTTGATCGACGACTTCCAAGCATCGCAGCCACACAACCAACTGAATCAAGAGGCCGGAATCTCTTCATTCAGGCAGAGCATCGGTAACAATTTCCTTGATCGGCTGAATAAAGTACAACTTTTTTTTCCCTTTCAATTTCAGTTGCTGTATTTTTGTTTCGGCGGCTTCGAGTTGATCGTATGGGAATCGAGCTTCTTCCTTCATGCTCCCACTAAAAATACCCCAGACCAATCGCTTGCGATCTACGACCTTGACTTTAGCGCGTTTCGCGCGAGTGGTGGCTTTCTTCTTTGCGGCCTTCTTTTTTTTCTTGGGAGCCTCTTGTTTCTCGGCCGCTTCCAATTCCTTTCGCTTCTCCAAGCGGCTAGCAGTCTTGCGCGCCATAGTTTTGTTGACTACCTTTAAACAGAGCCTGAAACGTGATCAAGCGAACGTGCCGAAGTCCAGCGAATTCCGCGACGGCAGCATAGCAACTCAACGGCCCATTGGCTACTGAAACCGGCCGTATGTTCATGAGTTAGTTGCCGAAGTCGCCGCTAAGGCACCTAATCCAACGTCAGTACACTGCACCGACTAACACACACAATTGGACAAGGAAAGCAGGACGGAATCACGTATTGACGTCAATGCTGCCGGCAAATAGATGTGTCGCATCCGGCGCAGTGGGAATTTCCGAAAATTGAATCCGTTTGTTGGCTGTTCCAGCCGGTTGCGCAAACGGATAGCGGCACACGTTTTCCGGTTAGTTGACAGCTCATTTCGAACCGCCTGGTGCTGATTTACTTGCAATCGCACCTAATCCTGGTCGCATCGAAATACTCCAGTCGCCTGCCGACAAAGGAAAAATCCAGGATAACCGCATACGATTGGCACCGCTATGATGGCAGATGAAGTTTTCGAGACCGACAGAGGTCCTGGACAAACACTACTGGAGGCCCAATCATCGCTGAACGATGTTACAGGCGTTCTCCAGAATGTGGCGAGAATCTCTTGCGATTTTGGTACCCTTTAGGATGACCCTTTGGGTAACACCTGCAAACGAAAATTCGAACTGAAACATTGCGAAATGGCCGCAAGTCAGTTAGTTTAAGGCACTTCGCCGGAGTGGCGGAATTGGCAGACGCGCTGGATTCAAAATCCAGTTCCTGGCAACGGGAGTGTGGGTTCAAGTCCCACCTCCGGCACTGACCACACCGAACTAGAATTCGCCAACAAGCTCCCCGCTAGAGCGAGTTCCGAGTGCTCTCCAAATTGAAAGATCAATGTTTTCGTTGATGGATCGCGTTGAACCATCAACCAGTGCGACGTTCACCATGCCGGAATGAAAGCTTCTTGACGTAATGATTGCGTAGCTGGGGCTTCCGTTGATGCCGAACTTTCCCTCTTGCCAGGAGTTGAAGCCTGCAGTCATACGTCGTACCGCTATCATTACAGGCAACAAACGAGTTTGGAGTCATTGTCGTTGTGAAGCCGTGAGGATGTACGCGTCCATCGGGCCATTCAGTATGACCCGTATTCTTAAACTGCGCTCCGCTGGCCACAATTGCTTCGGCTTCGCTCATTGAGTTTGGTACGGTCGTTGTGGATGGTCCACCGTTGCGGCGATAGTGCTGCCATGCTTTCACTTCAGATATCAATGTAGTCCATTACGATTCCACCGAGAATGCCGCAACTATCGGGCGTGCATTTCGACCTCCTAAAAGTAAATCGTGGTACTTCTGTTCACCAGATATGATGGGCTCGGCACAATTCTCCTCCGACGGCTCATATGTTTCTGCATCCGCATAGACCAGGAGACAATCGAAGCTCGTTTTATCCAACTCGTCACACTACTGTTGATCGTTCGCAACTAGCAAGCCGGCACTGCCACGCGACTGACAGATTGCCTGCTATCACGTTAACATCGTCTTGCAACCGCCGGTGGCGCTCGTGCAGATCGATCAGCCATTCCCTAATCTACATAAACGACGCAATTAATCATGTCGGGCAACTGGATCGTCCTCATCCCTAAATGTCCTCGCGCCGAATCCCATACACTGCCAGTCCCTTGTCGCGAATGCTTACGATTATGGAATACGAGATAACAAATGCGATCATCGTCAGCGATCTTCATATTGGCCTGCTCCATTTTCGTCGCCGAGAATTCCTGGACCTTGTTGAGCCCCTGGATCGGGACACGACGCTTATCCTTAATGGAGACACGCTCGACAACCCGAACAAACAGCTCTCACGACAGGATCAAGACGTTCTTAATTTCATTCGAGAACAGTCGTACGTAAGGACCGTAATCTGGCTGCACGGGAATCACGATGACGGATACCGAATGCAGAAACCGGGTATGATCCGTTTTCAAAGACACCTGCAAATCGGAAATCGGCTTCTCATCGTGCATGGAGACGACTTTGACCAGATCATGCCCCAAAACCAGTGGTTCCTCCGCAATGTTAAGCGGATCCATAATCTTCGAGTCAAACTCGGGGCGCCGCCCGTGCACGCAGCCGAATTCGCAAAAACATGGTTTCCCTTCCTATACCGGATACTAACGGAAGAGGTCAAAAACAATGCGGTCAAATGTGCAATCCAAAATGGTGTGGCAGCAATCACCTGTGGCCATACGCATTATGCGGAAGATTCCCTCTGCGAAGGCGTCCGATACATCAACACGGGAGCATGGACGGAATTACCTCTTTGTTACATCCTTGTCGCCGAACAAACGATCGATTTTATCATAGGACACCACTTGGTTGAATGAAAAAGGCCTGCGCGACCACAAGATCGCAATGATTGGAGCAAAGATTACCCAAACTGTGCTCAGTCAGAGACTATCTACAGCCGAACGGGCGCAGGAAAAAAGACCGGTCAAATAACATGACTGCTATACTTGCGGATTGCGATTTCGCACGATACACTTGAGTCGGTAGTTTTCTAAGAGGAAGTTTACAATTCAAATAGCAAGTCGCTTTGACCTGAGTTCGACAAGATACGGCTAGACCCTCTGTTTTGGTACCTTTTGGTCAATCGATATAACCATCCAGGAATTTTAAGATCCGC
>Ga0310123_10000342_pt1 | contig 42131 bp, 32 predicted proteins | sample CB6_AW_1057_MG_FD_203505 | JGI IMG/M metagenome (GOLD analysis project Ga0310123, IMG submission 203505) | Marine microbial communities from Western Arctic Ocean, Canada - CB6_AW_1057 | ecosystem: Environmental > Aquatic > Marine > Oceanic | place: Canada: Western Arctic Ocean | collected... | reverse complement strand
CGGACAGTCTTTTTCGTCCGAGTTGTATTTTTATTTAGTCGTCGCAAATTCTTTGCGACGGTCTGAGTGAGTTTGGGAGCCGGGATCACGACTTGCGGCTTCTCCAACGCCACAGAAGATTCGCCCAATTCCAATAGAATTTTTCGATATAAGGTGTCGAACTTCTGCCACCAGTCGTCGCCAATGTCATCACTAATTGACGCAAAAGCCAGAATTTCGTGCTTTGCCTTGTGCAACTCTTCTCTACGTTTTTTGTCGCCGGCTTGGACCAAGCCATATCGGTATCGACAATAGGAAACATTGTAGCGTGAGTCGAGATATTTTTCTTCATACTGCTGTTTGACGTCTTCCGAACCGGCGGCGATGATCCTTTGCAACCGCAGTGCAATCTGGCCCCATCCCCAATACGTTACTTTTTTCTTCCCGATTTGGCCTCCGCGGATGGCGTCCAGATATTGCTTTGGAGCGCCGGTTTGTCCGCTGTCTCCCCAGTTTTGGTAGACATAAGCCGCTTCAATCTGAGCGTCCAGCACTTTGGGCTTCTCACTCAAGATGCCAGCGACCAAATCCGCGGCATTTTGGAATTGGCTCTGATGACGTCGACAACTAACCATCCGCAGCTTCGCTCGGATCCGCCGCGATGCGTCGATCTTTCTCGACTGATTTCTTACAAAGTCCAAAATTTCCTGGTAGCTGGACGCCGCCTTTTCAAAATAGATATGCGACTGAATTTCATCGTCGCTACCTCGGCCCAAACCGTAGTATGTTTCCGCAATCCAAGCCAGCGAACCATAGGATTGTTCCTCGCGGTTGAACATGTCGTTTAGAAAGTTTTCGAACGACATGCGAACTTCGGCCAACCGTTGGTTCTCGCCTAAATATTTCAGCGTCTTCAATTCCTTTTCCATTTCCTGTCCTAATCGGACGTAAGTTGCTGTGACTGCCTCGCCGCTGTCGGTTTCGTCGATGATATTCTCGAGCCGTCTCATCGCATCGCGGGCTTTGTCCAATTGCTGAGTGCCGATATAGGCTCGCAGCAACAACTGATAGGTCAACGACGCGAACTCAGCCGATTGCGGTCCGGTTTCCGGACGTTTGGTGCCTTTTGGAGCAGCAACTGCTTGCAGCACTGGATGCGAGTCATTGGCTAACAGAGCGATCGCCTCTGGATAGATGCCCTGCCTGAGAATTATCTGGACTAGCGAGACCTTTGCAAAGGTGAGTTCGATGGGAGAATTTTCAGTCAGTGCCACTTCATTTTGCATCTTGTTGATTCCAGCGCGCAGGCGTTTTTCAGCAGCGGATTGCCATGTCATCAGCTCGTCACGTGGCGGTTTGTGATCGTCGTTCGCGATCACCGCATTCAAATAGGCCGCCCAGTACGCCTGTCCCGCGCTGACCTGGGCCTGGGAATACTGTACGGCAGCCGCAGGCACCTTGTCGTACCACTCGGCCGCCTGATTCCATCGCTTCATTTGTTTATGCATTCGGCCCATTTGCATGCGGGCGTCGTTAGCGAGATCGCTCTCCGGCCAGTTCTGCGCGATCAACGCGCACAACCGGGACATCAACTTCATATCGATTTCCTTCTCCAACTCGGGCGAAGTATTATACGCTTGCTCGTAAGCGGCCATGGCCAATCGAGCGGAATCCAATGCAACTTGCAGGTCATCGCCTTTGTTGTAGTGCGTGGCAACAAATTCGCCCAGAATTGCCGCTTCGTAGCTATTTCGTGCCCGGTAGTGAGTGTACGCCAATAGGTAGCGAGTCTGATTCACGTCCTTAAAATCGGTATCTTCTTCGACCAGCGTCAGCGCTAACTTCAAGTAGCGAGCCGTTTCGCTCAGATGGTGATTGTAGTCATCCGTTAGCCTTGCGATTTCTTCCTTCGGCTTTTTTTGCTTTCGGGCATCCGTAACGGCGTCTTTTTTCGGTTTGATCTTCTTGATCATGTCCCGGCTGATGTCGAACGCCATATCGAAATCTTTCGGCGTTTCGACGTCGCCGCTCAGCTTGACCAACAATTCGGTTGAAACATCCTTGTACTCGCTTTCGTCACGGTTGATAAATTTGACGTCCTTTAACATGTGTCTCAACAACCGCTCCTGATCGGATTCCTTCAGCGTTCGACTTTCAGCCAACCGCTCTCTGGCCACGACCCGTTCCCAACGGATGCCAAGCCCGACCGACGTGCGCCACGCCGTTTGGTTTTGCTCCAACCATTTGCTCGCTTCCTTGATAACCAACACGTAGTCCTTGCGTTCATCACGGTTCAGGCAAATTAGCCGAAATTGTTGCGCCCGGTTCTGCAAATTCTGCATGGTCTTGGACCGATCGGGATGACCGAGCAAATCATTGTAAATTCCAAGCGCTTTGTTGATTTCATCCTGCGCTTCAAAACACTTGCCCTGCCACATTTGCGCGTGCTTGCCACCGACTTGGCTGCGGTACTCGTTATGGATCGTTTCGAATTCGGCGGATGCTTCGATCAACAGCTTCTTGTATTCGGTGGATTTGGTGTCATAGCTTTGTGCTTCCTCATAATTGCAACGTGCCTTGTCAATTTTAGTCCCAATGACAGCGGTTTCGGCTTTCTTGCGGGCTTGGTAGCGATCCTTATCTTCGACGTTGTCCAGGTACCTGGGAAAGCTTTCCCAAGCAGCTTTGTGCTGCTCGTGAGCCGTATGAAATATTTTCCGTGCCTTGCTGATCAAGTCACGTGCTCGACCTTGAAACTCAGTCCTGTTGCCCTTGTTCGATGGCGAGCGAGACTGGCGAATCTCGACTTGTGCCTTGCCCAACAATATGCGAGCGTGCTCGGTGTTCGCTCGGCCTGTCATGGGATGATCAGGATACTGAGTCGTGAACTCTTTCAGATATGCCAGGGCTTGATTGAATAGTTTGTTTTGAGTTGCTCGGTTGCGTGCGTTGCGTGCACTCTCCAAAAGTGTCATAGCTTTTTCATACGCGATCACCTGCCGAATGTCCTCAGTCACGTTCTCCTTGATTTGCATTTGATCCAGATAGAACAAGGCGAAGTCGTAGTATCCCTTCGCGCGCATTCCTGCCAAGAACTCCAAATGCCGTTCGCCTGAAAACGCAAAACCAGGACCGCTTGCAACAACGGTAAGGATTCCCAAGCACAGCCAATAGATCCTCATAGCTTGTTGCCGTTCAAAAAAGTGGTCCTAGGACACAGGTGATGAATGACATGCCCACTCGAATTCAGTGGCCCACACCGGTGGAGCGAGAAAAGACAATTTAGCCCCGAAAAGGTCATTTTAATTAGGATATAAATCGAATTTCTGGTTAGCAAGCCGTGAAACGCTGCACTGTCGTATCAGACTATATTTGAAGACGTTGAGCGTTCCAGACGCCTTACGTACAATTGCAATAGTTTTGGTCAGCCAACCTTGTTGGATCAACTCGTGCACCGACTAGTTGATTGCTATGCGATTCCGAACTCTCCAAACGCCGCCGCCACATTTCAGTCGTCACGACCAAATGCGCATCGTATGGATGATCGTACTGCTGATTCTGGTCCTGATCGCCATAAAGTTAGCGGCCAAACCCAGTTCGTGGTACTGGCTGACAAAACCGCAAGAGGATGCCAAGGCCGTTACGGGTTCAATGCTAGGGAAGTCTAATCAAACGATTGACTTCAAAGTCCGGATTCCTGGCGAGAATCAGTTGATGCCTGGTGAGTTTATTGTTCCCAAGAAAACTCGAGATACGAAACAAGAAAATGAGTCGACGGCGGTCAAACGAGTCGAAAAATACGACTTACGTTCGATTGCAAGCATTGATGCCGAAATCTTGGAGTCAGTTAAGGACAACACACTGGGGGTTCGAGTGCATGAACTCGATGCCCAATTCTACGTGTTGGCAAAAGCGCGTGATACTTCCCTAGCCGATCTAGAACGAGCGGCACGGGACGATGTCACTTTCACTATCTTGATGCTCGAACCACAACGGTTCCGTGGGAAGTTGATCACCATTGATGGAGAGGCCAAACGGATATGGGGTTTTTCAGCTTGCGAAAACGCACACGGCATCCCACGACTGTACGATGTTTGGATTTTAACTCCTGATTCGGGCAACAAACTCTATCGTGTCGTATGCACCAGCATTCCTCAGGACATCCCCCAGGGCAAACGGCTCGATAAACCGGTCCGAGTACGTGCGACGGGTTACTTCTTCAAACGGCAGGGATATGCGGCTGAGAAGGGGTTGCAAGTTGCTCCACTGCTTTTGGCACAACGCCTGCGCTGGTTTCCACCGCAGCGTACGGAAACAGAAGATCTAGGATTTTCTCCCTATGTTCTGGGAGTCGTCATCCTGTTCGGAGCGGCCTTAGGGATCACATTGTGGCGCTCCACCGTGAGCGACAAAAGGTTCCGGCAGAACCATCTAAAACGCATCATCTCCGCTCCCCAAGAGGCAATCACATTTTTGGATGGCGTCGCGATTACGGAGACGAGAGATTTTGTCTGGGAGATAGCTGACAAAGATAGCTCAAAGCCGAACGACGCGGACATTGACGAGAACGGTAAACGTCAGGATAGCAATTGCGCAAACCCTGCGGACGAAGTCAAGAAATAGCATCGTCATTTAAATTCGTTTCGGATTTGGAATTGTGAAGTTCGCAACACTTTAGCCATCTGGCGAAACAGCCGTCCTACTTCACGTGGTTGAAGTGTTACCGAAATTCGAACTTTAACGACTCGACGCTTGCTTTCTAATTCGTCGTTTCATCGATGGCATCGATGACGGTGTCACAAAGTTGGTCAAGTAGTTCGCCGGGCATGGCGGGAGCTGGCATCAGGACAATCACGTCGCCGAGCGGGCGAATGATGACGCCGTGATTTCGAGCGGCCAATGTCACTTGATGGCCCATTCGTTCCTGTAGAGCATACGGAGTTTTCTTTTCCCGATCCAACACCAATTCGATGCCAACCATAATACCTTTTTGGCGAATTTCACCAACGTGTGGCCAGTCTTCGATTCTTGCCAAACTGTCTGCCAGCCGTTGAGCATTCATTCGGACGTTGTCCAGCACTCGGTTCTGCTCAAGTAGATTTAACGACGCCAAAGCCGCCGCACATCCAAGCGGGTTACCAGTGTAAGTATGGCCGTGGTAGAACGTTTTTCCTTTGGTCGGATCGTCCAGAAATGCGTCGTAAATTTCGTCGGTTGCTAAAGTCGCCGCTAACGGCAGATAGCCACCCGAGATACCTTTGGCCAGGCAAAGCAAGTCAGGGCAAACATCTTCTTGCTCGCAGGCAAACAGCGAACCCGTTCGACCGAATCCGACCGCCACTTCGTCGGCGATGAGCAAGATTTTGTGGTCCGCCGTTAGTTGGCGGACTCGTTTCAAATATCCCGACGGGTGCACCAAAATTCCGGCGGCACCCTGCACCAGCGGCTCAATCACCAATGCGGCAATTCGGTCTTGGTTCTCGACAATGACTCGGGCCAATTCGTCGTAACAGCGTGCCAAGTAGCTGTCCGCGTCATAGCCATCCGGTGTGCGATAGGTGACCGGCGACGGAACGCACACGGTATCAAACAGCAGATTCGAATATGTGGCATGAAACAAGTCAATGCCCCCTACACTGACTGAGCCAATTGTGTCGCCATGATACGCTCCCGATAGGCAGACGAAAATATCTCGCTTGCCTGGCGAGGAGTGTTTCTGGATGTGGTACTGATAGGCCATCTTCAACGCGACCTCGACCGCTGTCGCTCCGTTGTCAGAATAAAAAACTTTGTTCAGATCCGGCGGTGTCCTCTGGACCAGTTCAGAGGCCAATTCGATCGCCACAGGATTCGACAGCCCCAAGAGTGTGCTATGCGCGATTCGATCCAGTTGCTGGCGCACGGCCTGGTCGATCTCAGGGATTCGATGTCCGTGTACGTTACACCACAGCGATGAGATTCCGTCCAAATAACGGTTGCCGTCGCTGTCGATCAAGAAGAATCCGTCGCCCGAGACAATGATCGGGGCATCTTCTTCGCGATATGCCTGCATCGGTGAAAATGGATGCCAGACATATTCGTTGTCGCACTCCCGGAGCCGGATGCTGTCCATTGAATTCAAACAATGCGATTTGCAATGATTAACTAATCGGTCAAAAGATCATTGACCGTGTCCCGCTCGGATCGCAGCTCGGAAATCGTCTGGTCGATTTTTTCCTGTGCGAAGTCATTATGCTCAATTCCTTGTACGATTTTCCAGGATGTTCCGTCACTGGTCAGCGGAAAACTGGCAATCAGGCCTTCGTCGGCTCCATAACTACCGTTGCTGCAGACGGCGGCGCTGAAAGTTTCGCTTGTCGAGGTCGGCGTGATGATGCTTTTTATGCTGTCGATCACCGCGTTCGCAGCCGAGGCGGCACTCGACGCCCCACGAGCCTTGATCACTGCAGCACCCCTCTGTTGCACCGTTTGGATGAATTCAGTCTTCAGCCACTCGTCATCGTCAATCACATCGACGGCCGGTTGGCCGTCAATGGTCGTGTGGTAGAAGTCAGGGTACTGCGTGGCCGAGTGATTTCCCCAAATCGTCAAGTTGCTAACGGCTGTGACCGGTTGGCCAGATTTTTTCGCCAGTTGGCTGACGGCACGATTTTGGTCAAGTCGTGTCATCGCATACCATCGATCGCGTGGCACGTCCGGTGCGTTATTCATGGCGATCAGGCAATTCGTGTTGCAAGGGTTCCCAACGACCAGAATTCGAACGTCCGAAGCCGCCGTGGCCTGAATGGCTTTCCCCGTGCTCGTAAATATTGGGCCGTTGACACGGATCAGGTCACCACGCTCCATACCTGCTTTGCGCGGCATGCTGCCTACGCACAGGACGAAGTTTGTATCACGAAAGCCATCTTCGAGATGCTCGCTATCGGTCTTCATTACGCCAGCCAGAGTCGAAAATGCGCAGTCGTCCAATTCCATATGCACTCCGTCCAACGCAGACATTACAGGCGGAATTTCGATTAAATGCAGAATGACGGGCTGATCCGGCCCGAAGACCGCACCGGATGCCAACCGGAAAACCAGCGCGTATCCAATCTGCCCGGCCGCACCAGTCACTGCAACGCGAACGGGGTTTGTCATGAGTTGATCTCCTTGTAGGCAGTCCATAACCGTTTGGCAGTTCAACGAAATGCCGTTGTACCGATTTGGAAGAGACTGAGCAACTAACGAGGGGTGTATTCCGGTCCTCGGGATTACTTCACCGCACGAATGTTTAGTGTGGCCAGAAAACTGTCGCCGCCACACTTAGATCGCTGGACTTGACGCTGACCACGGTGCCTGGCGTGACAAATCCTCTGCGAAGATACGCCAGCGCAACCGGCTTCCCGTCGTCATACGACAATGCCGACGAGGTGATCATACCCACTTCCTTTTCGTCCTGGCCGGTGACGACTAAACTTCCTGGTTTGGGCACCGGGCCGGATTGCAGTCTTAGCCCGCGCAGTTCTTGGTTCACGTGTCCCAAGGCGTCGATGCGGGCAATGGGTTCTTGTCCCAGGTAGCACCCTTTGGCAAAGGAGATTGCTTGTTTTGTATGAGCGACTTCTTGGGCCAGATTTGTGTCGCTGATGTCGCGGCCGTATAATGGCGTCCCGGCCTCAATGCGCAGTGCGTGGAATGCTTCAGCGCCGGCAGGAGACACATGCATGTCGATCAATAGGTCCCAAAGATTAACCAGTTCGGCAGCTGGTACCGATAGTAAGAAGCCCAGAGTTCCTAGAAAATCGGTTCGTCGCACCGAAATGGAAACGTCACCTAAACTCCACGTTGTATGGCCGTACAGGTCAAGTTCTTCGACCGCAAGGTTCAACCGACCCAATCTTGCTAGTGTCTCTGGTCCGGTCATGAACAGCTCGCCGAAATCCGACGATCGACCGTGTAGCTGAACGTCCTCGGAGATGATGTAACGATTCAGGTGAGCTAGTATCGCTTCTTCTGTCTCCGCCACCGTCTCGAGCCACAATGAGTCCAATTCCGCGAAGACGAAAATATGACTCAGTACGCGGCCTTTGACGTTTGTGACAAACGCCTGGCACCCTTGGCCCGGTTGCAAAGATTTTATGTCGTTCGTGCAGAAATTGTGCAGAAACGAACAGCGGTCGTTACCAGTCATTTCAATTTGTGTCCGATCGCTTAAATCAAACACGGCAGCAGTGTTTCGAGCCGACTGAAATTCGGCATGCGGCTTTCCAAAATGGAGAACGAATGGTCGGTCCATCTCCATTTCCGCGAATACGGCACCCGCTGAGCGTTGGATGTCCAGAAGGGTTTGCTTCGACAACTGATGTTTCTCCGAAAAGTTGCAGGGTAATCGGTGCCCTCAAACATAAGCAACAATGGTAGTCGGTGCCTACCTTACTTACCGCCGTTTCGATACCAAGTGCACATCGTCGATGCTCAGCTGGCCAGCAGCACCGTTCAGACCAATTCGCACAATAGCTTCACGCGCTTTCGCCGGCACCGAAATGGTCGATGCTGCTCGTTTCCAATTCGACTTGTGAATCCACGGTCCCAGATGTGCCTCACCGATTGTCCTGCGGACGGAATCAAAGAAGTGGATCGTCAGCGCCGGTTTTTCATACGACTTCACTCCAAGCGTCACCTTATCAACCTTAATTCGCAAGCTGATGCCTATGGCGCCGATTGAGCGGCCGTCAACCGGCATCCCCTGGAGCGCTTGTGAATAGCGTCCCAACTCCTTGTTCTCGAACTGCAGGTAACAGTCTCCTTCTGGCGCGTTTTCGTAGACCAACGTCCCTTGTCGCAAGTAGTGCCAATTATCAGGCCGGTTATCGCCATTGCTATCGAGTTCAAAACCTCCATTCAGAATACGAGGATTCGTAGGATCCGGTTTGACCTTGCGTTTTTCTGCCGCAATACCGGTCATGGGGACGAACAAGGTGGGGATTAACCTTATTTGGACAAGCTTTCCGTTACGTTTTTCCAGAAGATGAAAGACTTGCTGATACCGCTCGCCCAGTGGGATGATCATTTTTCCGCCTTCGCAAAGTTGTTCAGCCAACGGAGCCGGAATATGTTCCGGCGAGCAAGTGACGATGATCTTGTCGAAGGGAGCGTGTTCGGACCAGCCTTTGTAACCATCTCCGATCTTCGCGTGTACGTTATCGTAGCCCAGGCGTTTCAGTCGTTTGGCGGCCGTCTTGCCCAGCGGTTCCACGATCTCGATCGTGTAAACGTCATTGACCAACACGGACAGTACAGCCGCCTGATAACCACTGCCAGTACCGATTTCGAGCACTCGATCGATTGGCTGCGGGTCGATTGATTGAGTCATGTATGCGACAATAAATGGCGGTGAAATTGTCTGCTTGTACCCAATGGGCAATGCGCGGTCAACGTATGCTTGATTTCTCAGGCCCGAGCGGACAAATTCATGCCGGAGCACTTGCTTCATCGCAACCAAAACTCGCGGATTAATGATACCTTCTCGTTCGATGTACTCGCGGACCATTGTGAGTCGCAGTTCGCGGAATCGATCAGACGACTGAGCGATCATTGGGGTGGCGTACGAAACCAGTACGAAAAGCAGCATCATGCCGCAAAAAACCTTCGACCGGATTGAATCGCGACTTCGACGAACTGGCGAAAACATATTGTGCCTCGTAGATAGTTTCTGCTGATTTTCTGAATCCATTATAGACCAGGAGGAGAACTCAATTGAATCCGCAAGGCAGCCGTTTGAAAAAACGAGTCGGCTCCTATGGCTGGCGCTGCCCTTGGAACAATCGCCATTCACACACACGACCATGGTCGAGATGAACGATATTGTCTGACTGGCAACAAAACAGAATTTCCAGTACAACCTCTCACAAGCATTGACACCGATCCCGAAAGCCCACAGGATTCCATTATGGAATTTCAAAAGGTCGCTTTCGTTGCCGGTCAGTTCGACCAAGCTCAGCGTGCCCTGCAATCGCTCAAAAAAAAATATGTGCATGCCGAGCCAGTCGAGGCCGATGTTATCGTCGCGTTGGGCGGTGATGGATTCATGCTGGAGACGCTTCACCGCTATATTAAAATCGGGAAACCGATCTACGGCATGAATCAGGGAACGATCGGTTTTCTGATGAATCAATACTCGGAAGAAAATCTGATTGATCGCCTGAAGCAAGCAAAGGTCGCCGCGCTGCATCCGTTGAAGATGAATGCAATTCAAGAGTCCGGCAATGACTACAAAGCACATGCGATCAACGAAGTCTCGTTACTGCGTCAAACTCGGCTGGCGGCACATCTGCGCATCAAGGTCGACGGGCGAGTGCGTCTGGATCAACTGGTCTGCGACGGATGTCTGTTGGCGACTCCGGCCGGTAGCACGGCCTACAATCTTTCGGCACACGGGCCGATCCTGCCCATCGGGTCGGGTGTTCTGGCACTGACGCCAATCAGTGCATTTCGACCGCGCCGTTGGCGCGGTGCCACGTTGCCGCGCCACGCCAACGTGACGTTCGAGGTTGTCGATCATCACAGTCGACCTGTTAGCGCTGTTGCCGACGCTACAGAAGTGCGTGACGTCGTTGAAGTGAACGTGCAGGAGGACTCCGAAACGGAATTGAAGTTGCTGTTTGATCGCGAGCATAACCTGGAAGAACGGATATTGGCCGAACAATTCATTCCATAAGTGGTCCACGAGTACATCTTTTCCAGTGACTCAACAACCAAATAGCGACAACCTGCTTCAAGATTACGCGGTCTCATTGGGCGTGTGCAGTGAAATATACTCGGAACCGGATGTAATGCGACAGCATTGGAAAACGTTTGTCAATGCTGTCAATCGACTCGGTCCATAGAAACTTTCACAGCGATGGGAACAGGCTCAGCAATTGATCCATAAAAACTCTGTAACATACAATGTACACAGAGACTGGCCGTTTCGGACAAGCGATTTAGACTACTTCGACAACCAGATCGATCTGTTTTCAATCCAGGAAGTCCGACGCAAACTGATTGCAACTTCAATGAGTCAAGTTATTGACGGCCACAACACAGAAATTCTCGAGTTCACCGGCTTGGGCTAATCTCGTAGAAGCCTTGAGGAACGACTTGTCTCATAGAGGCTCGAAGCACGACAGTTCTCCCGGGCTTGCCCGCAGCGACGGTTTCTGATGTGGCTTGTCGGGTGTTCCCGAAGTTCCTTCACTCCAGGATACTCGGTGTTCGAGGCCACGTTTGATTTAACCGCGTGAATTCATAACGATTTCACATACGACACGTCTGCGACTGAACTGCACACTTCTTCGAATGAAGTTTTTCGGCTACGCCTCGTCATTTGTCAAGATTTTGCGGTCCTGGCGATTTAGCCTCTGCGTGAGTTGGGTCTGGCTGCCCAGTATGTCAGCGACTATCTGTGGACATTACCCCTGCCTGGTCAGCCACGTTTAGCGGGAGCCGATCCGTCTCACGCTTGGGTGTCAATTTATTGCGGTGATGTGCGCTAGGTCGATCTGGATCCGACCAACAACATCATCCTTCTCGTTGGACCACGTTACTTTGGCTTGGGATCAGGACGACAACTATGTGAGTCTGATCAAGGGCGTCTTCATTGGCGATGGGCAACATTTCATGATTGTGCAGATGGATATTGTGCCGTCGGAAAACTAGTTTGTCGAAGCAGATTGTCGAGATGACCTACAAGCCGAAGGAATTCAACTGTCTTCGGATTGTTACAATCATCTGCTTGATTGTTTGTCTAGTAAGCAATAAAACTGAACTATAGGTTGTATACGGAACAATCAAGTATCAAATTCAACTTAACAACGGAGACTGTGGTCATGCGGATCGTGATTTTAGCCACAATCACAATGTTCTCATTCGGATGCAGCGCTCAGGAGAACACAACAAACGATTCAGCGTCGACCGCAGCCACATCCAAGAAAATGCCGGCACCGACGCACAAGGAAACACCCGCGAAACACACTAAAGCAAGCGCCGTGCCACAGCAGCAATCCACGAAAGAAATACCCAATAAAGAACCTATTGAGTCTGTCAACAGTATGGTCACTCTTCTCGTGGGATTCGCGAAGGACCCAAGCAACCGACAAATTGTAGAGTCAGCAGTCTTGAGTGCCGTATCCTCAGTCACGAAGTTGCTGCAAGACGATCAGTGGCAATCTCCCGGCAAGGTACAAGGATTTGCGAAGAGTGTCCAATTGCTTCAGGACATGGCACGCCAGAAAGCGTTGCTGCCCTTTCTCAAACCCCACAAAACGAAACTTGAAGCAACACTCCACAAAGTCAAAGAAATGAAAGAACCGGAATTCAAAAATGCTTTACAGGTTCTCGAAAACGTTGTCCCGGCTTTGTCGAACTGAACGTGCCAATTCAAAGCAAGTCGCCGAAGAAATTCGTTGCATCGGTGCCGGCTCGTGTTTTCGACTTCTCAACGTCATTATTACATTGGACAATCGATACGCCTAATTTCTACAGGGGAAGACCTGGATGATATACGGTATCAGGGCTATCCTTTGTGCTGCTGACCCTACCGCAATCGCAGCTCCGAGTGCGTGAATCTTTCGAATGCTTTGCCATTTGCCCTGGACAAACGGATCGACTCGCGCTAAGACGCGTGCATAAGTGTGGTAGTCTTCGAGGGTGATTCGATGAGTGATCGCTGGATTGCCGACCGGCTGCACCAGATTGACGCGTCTGGAATTCGCAAAGTGTTCGACCTGGCTGCGAATTTGCAGGATGTGATCAATCTTAGTATCGGTCAACCGCATTTTGATACGCCCGAACCGGTCAAGGAAGCGCTGTCTCAAGCTGTTGCCGAAGGCAAGAATACCTATAGCCAAAGTCAAGGGATCGCTCAGCTCCAACAGAAGATTCAGATCCGGGTGGATCAGACGTACGGTCACTCCGATCGACAAGTCTTCATTACCAGTGGAACGAGTGGAGCGTTAATGCTGGCGCTGTGCACATTGGTCAATCCCGGCGACGAGGTGATCCTTTTCGATCCCTATTTCGTCATGTACAAACATTTGACCATCTTGGCCGGTGGGCAAGCCGTATTCGTCGACACCTATCCCGACTTCCGAATCGACGGAAACAAAGTTCGAGCCGCCATCACCGACCGCACCAAAGTTATCCTATGCAACAGTCCCTGCAATCCGACTGGATATGTGGCGGACCAGGATGAATTACGTGAGCTGGCCGAGCTGGCGTACGAGCATGACATTGCACTTATCAGCGACGAAGTCTACAGCAAATTCTGTTACGACCGGCCATTTGTTAGCCCGGCCCAGTTCAATGACCAAACACTTGTCATCGATGGCTTCAGCAAGTCGCATTCAATGACCGGCTGGCGGCTGGGGTACGCTCATGGACCTGAACACGTTATGCAGCAGATGATCAAATTGCAGCAATTTACTTTCGTCTGTGCTCCTCATCCCGTGCAATGGGCGGGACTGGCCGCCTGGAACCATGACATTTCCGGTCGACTTGAACAATACCACCAAAAACGCGATTTGATGGTGCGTGAACTCAAAGACGAATTTGACATCAAGGGAGCAAGCGGCGCATTCTACTTGTTCGTAAAAACGCCCTGGGGCACTGGTACCGAATTCGTTGCTGAAGCGATCAAAGAAACCCTGCTGATCATTCCCGGCAATGTCTTTAGTTCAACGGACACGCATTTCCGAATTTCGTATGCGGCTGAGGACAAAGTTCTTTGGCGAGGTATAAAAGTTCTGCGCAGGCTTGCGCAACGAGGGGGGTGAACAATGGCCGAAAATCTTTCGTGGGGCCCCTAATTGAACAGGTGACGCAACGACTGCCCTCTTGGATTTTCTCGGCCAACGCCACTGTTAATCATCCGAAGCCGTCTTCTGGAAATGTCCCGGTTTGTGCGCGACGGCAGACATGTCCCAAATGCCGTTCATGAACGATTGAATTGACTCGATTGGGTAAAGGCAGAACGAAAATTCGCGGTCATTCAGTATTGAATTTGCGTGCAACTGGCTAACAACCATCTGTCGCTCATCTTCAATTCTCTGTCGCTGTGGTTGTGTGAACGTTGCCAACTGTTCGTTAAGCTCTTGAAATTGTCGGAATCGTTGGAAGTTGGATCTCGAGCGTTTTCGGCGAATTCGTCGTGAAACGCTGTTTGTCATCACCGATTTCTGTTCGGAAACTAAACGTGCCTTCTGAGCCATCAATTTATCAGCATTCCCATTTGTGCCAGCAGTCAGATGGCGTTGAGAATTGTATTTCAACTCACGTAGCAGGTCTTGTAGGCGGGTATGATCGTCGGTTTCTACCACAAACGGTTTGGCGAAGGGCAAATCGAGCGTTGCTGAGAGTGTCAGAAATCCAGGCGGAGTCACTCTGAAGAAGCGTGCGATGATGTGGTCCGTGATTTCGTCGTACTTGGCACCGCCGATTCCGTGAACGAACAAATCGCTGAGACAAAGGCGAGTGAACAATGTCGTCGTCAAAGCGCGCGTACGCAATTTTATTTTTCCGGCAGACAGATCACGCAATACGTCAACAGCACGACAGGCTTCCCCATCCGCAGTCAGCGGAAGCTTAGCGAATGTGTGGGTACCATCAGACAGCCGCACCTCGTGCCCAACTTGTTTGGCGAATACTCGACTTCGTTTAAGATCACCGGTTCGCCAGATCCAGAAAGGTGCTTCCAGCCAATCGCCGGCCTCTTTCAAATCCGGCACTGGATGTGTCCGACTCCGTATCCGATTGATCTGACGGTACTCCAACAAGACACGATTATGGATGTCGCGGAATCGAGGCAGATGCGCCAGAATGTGCGCGGTGAACCACAGGAATGGGTCAAGTCGACACAGATGGCTGATGAGCAGTTCCAGATTGCCGAGTCCCCAGCGCCGTTCTAGTCGGCTCCGAGCTGCGGTGAGGCAGTCGGTCAAACGCGGTGACCGCAACATGTGTGTAACTGCGTTGGGCCACATCTGAGTGACGACCGGATTTAGATTCCAGCGTTGCATCGCTGCCGTCAGGCGATCTCCAAAACTTCGGAACAGTTCTTCATTCACAACGCTCGCATCTTCCCAGGGTCGAGGAGATCGATCTTCGTCAAACTCGATCATTTCGACGGATGGCGCCTCACGATTTCCACAAGGAACGCGAATGCGCGTCCACGACATGATGTCGTTGTCGACGACCAAATTGAGACCGACTCCGTTCGTATGCATCGCCAATTGCCCAATGGAAAAGTTCTTGGACCACACTCCGGGATGAAACAACGACGGTTGATGTCCGGCTACAAACAGCAGATCAAAGTCGACTTCAGGAATTGTTGTGCCAGTTAATTCAGACGTGTACTTCCTGGCCGCTCGACACGCCGATTCACGGGTCCAGCGCCGCAGGCGTTCCAATGATCGGCCCTGAACGTCGTATGACTCGTTAGTCAATGATACATGGTTGCAAGCTGCCAATTCTGTGGCCTCGTGCAAGCTGGGCGAGGAAAACAGCGTTCCATCCTCGCGAGGCACACTTAGTTGCTGACGTGTCCAAGGCAATTCGATTTCGGATATTGGGCAGGTCATGGATGTCATTTTAGGTGGTAACAGGTCGCGGGTGAACCAATTTCAGTGTTGGGCAGCAAAGCAGCAGAGCTCGGTGATATCGTCTTTGGGCAATCCTGAAGTCTGCACACTGGTCTCCGGTATCGTTGACATCTCTCGGTCGAGCACCTGTTGATAATATGCCATCCGGCGACTGCAATCGTCGAGCGATACCCCAAACGATCGTATTTCTTCCAAATAGATCAACGGAACAGGAAATTCGACAATTCGCAACCCTAACCGAACGGCCTGGACCCAAACCTGTAGTGGCATGGCATAGCCCAACTCTGTGATCGTGAAGTTCTCGATCACCGCGGTGCGATAAGCTTTGAACCCACAAAACGCGTCAGTGATCTTTAGTTTCAATTCCCGATGCAAGCGCTCAGTAATCTGCATGTTGATACGTCGACGGTCTTCTGGAGGGACGCTGTCGCCGCCAAACTGTTTCAGATAACGGCTGCCAGAAACAATGTCGACCGGCTCGCCGTTGTTTGGAAAGACTTGCGTGACCGCTTGCTGAATCAATCGTGGTTCGTGCTGGCCGTCGCAATCAATTGTGACCAGCACGTCGAATCCTTTCGCCACGGCGTATTCGAAACTGCTGCGCAATGCGGCTCCATAGCCGATATTTTTCTCGTGCGTGATAATTTGAATTTCAGTCTGGTCGGCCAGAATCTGAGACGTGCAATCGGTCGAACCGTCATCGACGACCAAAATCTCTGGGCTGTACCGGCGCACTTGATCCAGAACGTCGACGATATGTGACTCTTCGTTAAAGACGGGCAAGACCGTCAAGAAACGCGTTTGCATTGATTCACGGTCGTTATCGCGAACTCACGTGCAAGTTCGAAATGAAGTTCATTTTCGGGACGAAAGTCTATTCTAAATGGTGCTGAAAGTAAGTCAACGAGGGCGAACACTGCTTTATGCCGGCGATTCAGACATTGTTACTTCTCGCAGTGAGTTCGGGAAAACGACGCCGATCGTCTGCGCAGTTAAAGTTCCACAAATCGATAAAGTCGTCGAGCGATCGGTTGTGGTGGCCAATCAAGAACATAGAATGTTTGGTATACGGAGGGCAATCAGTTCTTCGCCGGGGATACGTTTCTCGTTTCTTGACAGGTCGAGCGTTCAGGAGAATAACAAGATGGCTTATACCCTTCCCGATCTGCCTTATGCGTATGATGCATTGGAACCACACATTGATGCTCGGACAATGGAAATTCATCACTCTAAACACCATCAGGCGTACGTCAACAATGTGAACGGCGCGATCGAGGGAAATGCGGCACTTGCTGATAAGTCGGTGGAAGATCTGGTCAGTGAATTGTCCGCGGTGCCTCAGGATATCCGTGGGGCTGTGCGCAACAATGGTGGCGGTCACGCCAACCATACACTGTTTTGGACGATCATAAGCGGCGATGGCAGCGGCAAACCAAGCGGAAATCTGGCTGACGCAATCTCGGCAGCTTGTGGTAGTTTTGACGGGTTCAAGGAGCAGTTTTCTAAGGCTGCAGCGACGCGATTTGGAAGCGGTTGGGCCTGGCTGTCGGTGGACGGACGTAATCTGATCGTCGAAAGTACCCCGAATCAGGACACACCGTTGTCCGAGGGGCGCACACCCATTCTAGGCATCGATGTCTGGGAGCACGCCTACTATCTGAATTACCAAAACCGACGTCCCGACTACATTGCAGCATTTTTCAACGTCATTAACTGGGACGAAGTTGCAAAACGGTATTCCGAAGCGCAGCGTTAAACGTAAGCGATCTTTAGAGCTTCGCTCGAAGTGCAACGCTGATAGGGAACGCGTCTTCAACATGTTCCCTTGTTTTTTAGCGATGCATGCATACGTTTCTTCCAAGAATCAGACTAAACGGTCAATCGTGTGGCCGGTCTAAAATTATTTGCTGGTAACACTCCAGCCAAGAAGTTATACGGGTGCAGTTTTTTCGCCGTGTTGCCACCAAAACTCTGTTCGTAGCCCTGTTCTTTACAACTCATCCTTAATCATGATTGTGGTCGTCTTCGTAGTGATCCTTGTGCTCGACGACGCCGAGATACTGTTTTCCGTCAATCACGACCTTCAGTTTGGCCTTAAATCCTTCATGCTCGTGAAAGTGGTCGAACAGTTCTTTGCTGGAACTCTCAAAGCGCGACGACTTGCCTTCTGGTTCGCCGTCTAACGGGGCAGACATCAGTTTGTATTGCTGGGGTTTCTCATCCACAGTCATGTTCAACGTCAATTCTTGCTGATCAATTACATGTGTCTCTTCGGCGTGCCCGTCCAAGATATAAACTGTAATCTTGCCGGATTGTTCCTCAAAAATCACCTCGGCGTGAAAGGCATGATCACCCAGTTCGATCAAATGGCCACCATGCGGCGCTTCGTGGTGTTCATGATCATGGTCTAATTCGGCCGCGTCGGTTTGTTTTGGATCGAATACTTCGTACTCCTCATTCGAATCGCACCCAGTCGTAATCACACAACTCAAGATAGCAAGAACCAAACAATAGTCGTATTTCCTAAGCTCCATTGAATGTATCCTTTTTGCTTTGTTGACCCGTTTTCTCGTTCACACGTCTTTGGACAAAATTGAAATAACTCTCGAACGCCAATCCTCGGTTTCAGGTCACGACTCATCAACCATCAGTCATTAGAGTCTGATCATCAAATTCAGCCGGACGATTTTCTGACAGCCATTGCCCCGCAGATCGTCCAAATGTCCAAAAAATCGCTGGCCGAACAATGAATTCTAACGCCGTGCTAGTGATCAGCCCACCGATGATAACAGTCGCTACGGGATACAAGATTTCCTTGCCCGGCTCGCCGGCGGCGAGCGCCAGCGGAACAAGTCCGATTCCTGATGTCAACGCGGTCATCAATATGGGCGCTAATCGTTCTTTTCCTGCCCGGACCAACATTTCTTTCGACCAAGACTCTCCCTCGAACCGCACCAAATACAAATAGTGATTCAGCAACAGAATCCCGTTGCGAGAGGCAATGCCAGCCAGCGAGATAAAGCCGACCATACTGGCGATTGTGATAGTTTGTCCGGTGACGATTAAGGCCGCCACCGAACCGATAAAGGCCATCGGCAGCGCGGCCAGCACTTGCAGAGAAAAATTGGCCGAGCGAAACATTGTGTACAGCACGATGAACACACCGATCAACAACAGGAGGGAAACAATTACGATCACACGTGAAGCACTCTCTTGGCTCTGAAACTGGCCCTCATAGTGAACCGTGTAACCATCCGGCCAGGAATCGCTTTCCTCAATCGGAGTGATGCGGCTTTGAATCTCTTGGACGACATCGACCAGACCTCGTCCTGAAACATTGCACTGCAGGACGATCTGCCGTCTAACGCTTTCGCGTCGGATCGTATTGGGCCCGCCCGATCGATATACCTTCGCCACCGAGGAAAGTGGCGTTGTACCGCCTTCGGGAAGTTCGATCGACAATCGCTTCAAGACATCAAGGTCGTCGCGGTAATTGTCATCCAATCGAACCAGCAGATCGAAATTGCGTTGACCGAGCAAGACGTGCGAGGAGACGTCGCCGTTCAGGGCTGTTTCGACGAATTCATTGACGGTTTCCGCGGTCAATCCGTAGCTGGCAAGTTGGTCTCGATCCAGTTGGATCCGCAACTGAGGAATTGTGAATCCCGGCGGTTCTATTCGCAAATCGGTAACGCCGTCGTTGACATCGGCGACGGCTTGTTTCAGAATTTCGGCCTGACGGCGCAGGACGTTAAGATCGTCACCTCTAATCTTGATACCCACTTGGGCCTTGACGCCAGAGAGCATATGCGACATCAAGTGTTGCAACGGTTGCTCGACGTCGGTCACAATACCGGGTACCTGCATCAGCATGTCTCGAATCTCGTCGAGCACTTCGTCGCGGCTGCGCTGGCTGGCGGGATTGAGCGTAGCGATGATTTCAGACTGGTTGACTCCCATTGCATGCTCGTCGTGTTCCGCACGTCCTGTTCGCCGCACGAAAGCCGTCACGTCCTCAATCTCTTGAAGCCGTTCGTCAACGATGGAGGCAATCTGGTTCGATCGTGCGAGTGACGTACCCGGCGGTACCAACACATTTATCTGTACGGCTCCTTCATCGAACGGAGGCAGGAAGTCACGTTCCAACTGACTAAGAAGAAATCCAGCGATTGCCACACCAATCACGGCGAAACACAAAATCGTCTTGGGCATCCACAGACTCAAGCGAATCGCCCCACCAGCCAGAATTTTCAGGATTTTCAACAGAAGAGCATCTTTGGTATGCGCTGTCATTCGAGATGTTGGTAGCAACCAATAGCTCAACACCGGCGTCAATGTCAACGACACCAGCAGAGACGACAGAATCGAGACGATGTAAGCCGTTCCCAAAGGTGTAAACAGCCGGCCCTCCATCCCACCCAATGCGAATAGTGGCAGGAAAACTAACACAACAATCAACGTTCCGAAGACGATCGAAGTGCGGATTTCGCTGCTCGCTTGGAAGACGACGAGTAGTGCCGGCTTGGGATCTTGGCATGTCCTGTTCTCTCGTAGTCGACGAAAAATGTTCTCGACGTCGACGATTGCGTCATCGACCAGTTCGCCGATCGCAATTGCCAGTCCGCCTAATGTCATGGTGTTGATCGACAGCCCAAACCACTTGAACGCCATCGCTGTGACGACCATGGATAGCGGTATCGCCGTCAGCGTGATGAACGTCGTGCGGAAATTCAGCAGAAAGATGAACAAAATTACAACAACCAGGATGCCCCCATCTCGCAGTCCCTCAGTGACGTTGTTGATCGCCAGATCGACAAACTCCTTTTGTTGATACAGCTCCGGATGGACACGAATATCGTCGGGAAGCAACGTCTGGAGCTCTTCGAGCATGGAGAGAATCGCCTCGGTGACAAGGCGCGTATCGGCGTCGGGTTGCTTATTGATGGTCAAGATGACGGCTGAGCCACCGCTGAAGCCGCCATCTCGATTTCTGACGAACGCTGAACTGTCGCCGCGTTTGACTTGGGGTGCTTCGATGACGCGAGAGACTTGCTTCAGCAGCACAGGACGCCGCTCACGAATCTTAACAACAACTTTTTCCAAATCGGACACCGATTGAATGCGTCCCAGCGAGCGAACCAAGAGTTCGTTTGGCCCTTGATCGTCCAAATACCCACCGGTTGTGTTCCGATTGCTCTCGGCAACGGCTTGCTTCACGTCGTGCAATGACACTCCGTACATCAATAGTTGATGCGGATCGACCAACACCTGGAATTGCTTGCGGCCTCCCCCTATCGAAAAAATTTGTGCCACGCCGTCGATGGTCAGCAAGTTTTGGCGAACGACCCAATCGGCCAGTGTGCGAACTTCCATTAGATCGGTATGGTTCCCTTCGCTCCACATGCCGACCATCATGATCTGACCCATTATGGACGAAACCGGAGCTAATTGCGGGCGAACACCTTCCGGAAGTTGTTCAGCCACAAGGGCGATTCGTTCGGTCACGATTTGCCGGTTGGTGTAAATGTCGGTGCCCCAGTCGAACTCGACGTAAATCACCGACAAGCCAACATCCGATTGACTGCGAACCGCCAGAACTCCAATAGCACCGTTCAAAGCCGTTTCCAATGGAAATGTAATCAACGCCTCGACTTCTTCGGGTACCATGCCGTGGGCATCAGTGATCAAAGTGACCCGCGGTCGGTTCAGATCGGGCAAGACGTCGATACGCAGCCGCTGCGATTCCCAATTTCCCACACCAAACAAGAGAGCACCGTACGCACACAGTGCTATGGAGATCCCCAGAATCAAAAGGCGTTGTTTCAGAGAGAATCTAATGATGGCGTTCAGCATAATAGCTAATGACTATGCCCGGCGTGCGGATCAATCCCGCCGGATTGATTCTTTAGGGCTAATTGCATTTGATAGGCGCCCGAAATGACGACTATGTCTCCTTCAAATAACGAACCGTCGTCGGCGATCACAATCCAGTTTCGGTCACGATGCAGTTCGTGTACTTCAAGGCGTTCAAATCGTTCGCCGTTTTGTTGAAACACATACGACTCGGCCCCTTCGCGAATTACCGCATCGGTGGGAAGCACCAAGCTATCGGGCCAACGGGCGACGGGAATCTCTACACTAATCCGTTGCCCGAGCTTGAACTGCCATTGAATGAAACGTTGTGGAACGTCAGCTGTACCCACCATCTCGACACGCCGGTTTGGCAACTCGACATAGAAATGCAGCGTGCGGGATTCGGTGTCGACGTTACCCGACAGGTAAAGGATACGCAGCCCAGTGATTCTCTCGTCCGAGTTATCGTGTCTTTGACGGATCGCGGAAAGCGTCCAGCCGTTTTGGATTACTTTGTGCAGATGGTCCACATCCTGCTCAAAGGCCATGCCCTCAATCAACAATTTAGAATAATCGGCAAAAACACACAAACGCTCACCAGCCTCGACGTGTTGGCCTTGCTCTATGTTTAGCTGCTGTAATATCAACGGCGTTGCGGTAGCCTGCTGACCCAAGACGGCTGGCCTAGCAGGCACTGTGACAGACAATCCGGGTTTCAGTTTTCGATTCCTTAGAATGTCGTCGACGTCGCCGGTCGACAAGCCATGCAGCAACAGCAATTGCCGCTGTGCTTGCTGGGTCGCCTGCAGTTTGCTCATTTCGTATTGCAGTTTTAGCAACGTTTTTCCCGCGACAATGCCACGTTCGCTGGCTGGTTTCAGACGGTCAATTTCCTTTTGAGTAACGTCCATTGCACCGGCGTTCCGTAAGAACGCGGTTTGCGACTGCACCAGTTCTTCATGCATTAAATGCAACTCGAATAGTTTCTGCCCTGGTTTCAACGCTTCGCCCGGAGCTGCGAATATCTTGGTCACAACGCCACTTAAGGGTGCCACGACTTGCTGCTTAGTCTTGCCAGGACGATCGACGACAACCGCCGGCATGGTCACAGTTCGTTCATAAACACGCTTCCGGACAGTCGCCAGCGTCAGTCTCACATTCTTCATTGCCTGCGGACTTAACGTGAGTGACGTCGCACTGTCGGCTGCGTGCGTGTCGCGCCTGTGTGAGTGCTGTTCTCGAATAGTCTTGACGGTGTTTTCTGAAGCCGCTCTTCTGATATGGCCAAGCCAAGGTTGAACGGCGTACATACCGCCAGCTCCAATAACGACGGCCAAGACTGCTGTCAACAACAGCGGCCAGGTTGACCCCTTCGCTGACTGTGAAGACAACGAAGTCTGAGTGTCCGATTCCGATAGTTGCATGACGATATCTCCAACTCGGCGACGCACTGATTGATCAATACGTGACTGAAAATTCTGCATGTCGTCTGCACAAGACAAACAGACCCCGGTGACACAAGCAATCGCAAAGAGAGTCTCACCAACAACCTGGGCTCACTTGTCACTCACCGCGCAATCGAAAAGGCCTGCAATTAAATCAGAAACGATTGCAGCTGCGCGCGAAGCTGGCGTCCGCTGGAGACATCGTAATTACCATACGGCAAGCGTTCGATCTGAAAAAATTGAAAGAACGCTGCCCCCGCCAAATTACCAACCACAACTAACAGCACATCGGCAGTACCGAGAGTCGGATGAAAACTGCGGACCTTTGCAGTCAACGTCGCCCCGTGACAGATGCAGTCGTGGTCAGAATCATGACAGGGCAAAGCGGGAGAATGGTCAACTGGGTGCTCAGGATGATGATGCTCGTCCGACCGTTGTCCGTTGATGTCATGATGAGATATTTCATGATTGTTGTCACATGGTTCCCACACATGGCTGCACACGAACGGGCACGCCGCGATTAAAACGGCTAGTAAATGAGTTAAGAGAACTCGAGTGACGATCATGACGACACTTGCATTTTGTTCCGATTATACAAACCGCAAAGACTTACATTTTAGCGCCGTTTAACGACATTGGCAATATGATTTCACAACTGAATCAACGAACTCTTAAACGAAGCGTTTCAAGCTGGCAATTGTTCGGTAAATCCGGATGTTACTGGCCTTGAATGTACGTCCGTCCGCGATACTTTTTGGCGACACCGATGAATCCAAAGGCGGCAGCCAGCATTACCGACGTAAAGAACCAATAGTAGTGCGAACCTTCCAATTTACTCGATCCGTCTTGGTTTTGAATGAAGTTATTGACCAAGGCAGTGAATGCGTTGCCCGCTGAAACAGATAACAGATACAACGACATTATGAACGATTTCATCTTGTTCGGAGCCTGTGTGTACGAAAACTCCAGGCAAGTGATGGAAACCATTACCTCCGCCGCCGTCATCAAGACATAGGCCAACAATTGCCAAACGATGCTCGGGCGAAACCCTGTGGCGGCTACGTTCGGCCATGCCTGCACAGCATGTGGATGGGCACCACTGGGCAGCGGGTCTGCTGAGTGTACCTCGATTTCTCCCAGGCTTACGTAATCGCCGCCCCAATTGGAATTGATTCGAATCAGCACATACTCGGCTGACACGCTGCAGAATTCCAGTGTTTGAAGAGCGTTTTTTTTCTCCAAAGAAATCTCACCCACTCGTCGCGTCCATTCCCAGTTACCCTGGTGGTCGCTGCGCGGTTCCCCCTCAACCGTTCGTCGATCACCCAAACGAGTTTGCGCAACAAAGACTTCCACGTCTTTCGCCCAACACGATTCGACCTCGTCTCTTGTGGAAGCTTCGTCGCTGTTACTTTGTGTTGCCAAAAACTCTTTCAGGTCACTGAATGGATTGATCTTGATAGATGTAATGTCCCACGCATGTCGCTCTCGCAGTCGAATCACGATTTCTTGCGGAAACTTCCGGCTCACTGTCGCCACTTTTGCGGACACCCAGCCGCTTCCATCAATTTTCCCATCAAACAGGTTGTCGATTGGCCACTGTTCCACGTCGGCCTCCGACGTGGCGATCATTACCTCGCCACCAGTAATCTGACTTTCGATCCAGGCAGGGACGGCAAACGCAGGCACTGTGACGAAAAAGCCAATTGCGATTTTTCGCAATGGGGTGAGCGTGAATATTCCATTGATTGCCGGATAAATGACAAACGAAAACAATGGAATGAACAGCAGAATCAGCATCGGATTGGCCGCCTGTATCTGAGAAGGCATCCACTCAATCCCCAGCCAATGCCGGTCCATTCTCTTTGCCTGCTGAATCCATGCCGAACCTGTCTGATCGAACAGCGACCAAAACAATGCGACAAATACGTAAATAATCACTAGGTTTCGCATCGCGCGGAGTCCGTCGCCGCTAAATGCTTCTTTAACAGATGCGAATCCCGCGGGCGGAATATGAATGAACTTTCGGCGGCCCATCCAGAATACCACCGTGGCGATTAACATCAGAATTCCCGGCACACCGAAAGCCAAATGCGGGCCGAAACGAGATAACAAAATCGGTGTCAATAGGGTCGATGCGAAGGCTCCTACATTGATCGAAAAGTAAAACCAGCCGAAAACCTTGCCTAGAAGATACTGGTTCAGTTTGCCAAACTGGTCACCGACATGAGCTGACACGCATGGTTTGATGGCCCCTGTGCCAATCGCAATCAAAGTCAGCCCCAGAAACATCCAGAATCGAGTCAGTTCAATCGCCAGTGCCAAATGTCCCAAGCAGTAGACGATCGACAACGAAACGATCGTTCGATATTTCCCCAAGAACGCGTCGGAAACGATGGCGCCGATAATCGGAAAGAAATACGCCGAGGCCACGAACCAGTGGACCCACTCTCTTGCTGCGTCGTTCGTCATAACATCGCGGTTCCCGCTCCCATCGGATGCCACCACGTACTGCGTCATGGCGACGAACAGGATCGTTTTCATGCCGTAGAAACTGAACCGTTCGGCAGCTTCGTTACCGACGATATATGGAATACCGGCAGGCACATGGGACGACGGCAAGGAAGTGGTTCGGTAGTTAGATTTCGCCATCGTGTTCCAGAAATCGGTGTTCTATTCAATTTGCCGCATCTTAGCGGCACGGCGACTGTGGAAAGAGACTGCGTTCGCGTTCGTTACACAAATCACTTAGGCAGTTTTATTTCAAGGTTTTTGACCAAGAACGCCCACTTGTCGGCGACTTCTTCGATGATCTTGATTGTGGGCTTCCCGGCCCCATGACCGGCGCGGGTTTCGATGCGGATCAATGTCGGGGCGGGACCAGACTGAGCATGCTGTAGGGCGGCAGCAAACTTGAAGCTGTGACCAGGGACCACTCGATCATCCGTGTCGGCAGTCGTCACGAGCGTCGGAGGATATGTAGTCTGCAGTTTGAGATTGTGGTAGGGCGAATACGCAAGCAAAGCTTTGAATTCCTCAGGGCTGTCGGCCGAGCCGTAATCGTCGACCCAGAATCGACCAGCCGTGAACTTATGAAATCGTAGCATGTCCATCACGCCGACGGCCGGCAAACAAGCTCCGAACAATTCGGGCCGTTGAGTCATGACAGCACCGACCAACAAGCCGCCGTTGCTTCCGCCGTGAATGGCGAGCTTCTTAGGGTGAGTGTAGCCTTGATCGATTAACCACTCGGCCGCCGCGATAAAGTCATCAAAAACATTTTGCTTATTCAGCTTGGTACCCGCCCGGTGCCAGTCTTCGCCGTATTCTCCGCCTCCACGCAAGTTAGCCATTGCAAAGACTCCGCCCATTTCCATCCACAACAACCAACCGATTGAGAATTGCGGCGTCAACGAGATATTGAATCCGCCGTAACCGTAGAGCAGCGTAGGGTGCGAACCGTCCCACCTGAGCCCTCGTTTGTGAGCAATAAACATCGGCACTCGAGTCCCGTCTTTGCTCGAGTAGAATGTTTGGTTGACTTCGTAGTCTCTAGCATTGAATTTCACTTTGTCGCAGTGAATTCGCGTGCTTTCGCCCGTGATCATGTCGTAACGGTAAACGCTAGGAGGTGTCGCGAAGCTCGCGATCGAGTAAAACGTTTCTGTGTCCTTGCTCCGACCGCGAAAACCTGAAGCTGTACTAACTCCCGGCAATTGAACTTCGCGAACAAAGTGGCCGTCCATCGTATGGATCTTGATTTGCGATTGCACGTCTTTCAGATAGCGGGCCACGAACATGTTCGCGACAAATGAAACGTCGATCAATGTCTCCTTCGTTTCCGGAATGACCTGTTTCCAATTCTTCCTCTGGGTACTTCGAATATCAATCACTATCAACCGGCCCCGTGAAGCATCCAGGTCTGTCTTGAAATAGAAGTTCGACCCATCGTTACCGACAAACGTGTACTCGTTTTCGAAGTTGTCGATCAGATCTATTGGCAAACAGTACGGTTCGGTCAAGTCCTTGTACAAAACGCGGCATTTTTCGTCCGTCCCTTTCCAGACGCTGATTATCAGATACCGACCGTCTTCAGTCACTTTCGCGTCGAAACTCCACTTCGGATGATCCTCGCGGCGATACACCAGCGTGTCTTGAGATTGCGGCGTGCCGACTCGGTGGTAGTGTACCCTTTGGTTGAGGTTCAAATCTTGAAACTGTGTAGTCGGCTGGGGCTCGTCGAATCGGCTATAGAAAAAACCTTTGCCGTCTTTCGTCCACGATGTGCCGCTGAATTTCACCCATTTCAGTTGATCGTCCAGCACCTTACCGGTTTCGATTACCATCACTCGCCACGTTCGCCAGTCCGATCCGGCTTCTGCGATTCCGTAGGCCATATGCTTGCCGTCCTCGCTGAACGACGTGCCTGCCAGAGAAACCGTACCGTCTTTGGACCATGTGTTCGGATCGATCAGCACGCGAGGTTCGTCGTTCAGCGCATCCATGCGATATAACACGTCTTGGTTTTGCAGACCGTCGTTCTTGAAGTAATAGTAACGACCACCTCGCTTGAACGGCGTGCCGTACTTTTCGTAGTTCCATAATTCCGTCAACCGTTTGCGAATCGCTTCTCGTTCGGGAATCGACATCAGATAACCAAATGTCACTTTGTTTTGGGCATCCACCCACTGCGCCACTTCTTTCGATTCACGCGCGTCGGCTTCCAGCCAACGATAAGGGTCGGGCACTTTGATGCCGTGATATACATCGATATGTTCCATGCGACGGGTTGGCACGTATTTAATGCGAACATCTTCAGCCCATGTGACCATGGGAGTAAAACAGGCAAGCAACACTACGATCGCTCTTACAATTTCGATCATCAGAACGCCTCTCGTGGCTGCGTCAAAAATTCGTGTGCAACGGCCCAACGATTCGGCACATTATACACACCTGTTTTCATCCGTGTAAATTAGTTACATCCGTGGTTTACTATGGCTCTGAGGACTAACAGTAATGAGTCTATTGTCCGTCATCGTGATGATGTCCAGCCAATTGGTAATGGAATCATCCATAGACGCCAAATACAAACCTGTGAGTAAGCAACTGCATTCCATTCTTGAGTCTGAATGGGAACGAACACTGAAAGACAATTCTACGTTTGCCTCTCGTTTGGGAGATCACAGATTCAACACGCGTTGGACCGATTTGAGTGTAGATACAATCAAGGATCGTCCCGTAAATCGGTAACACGTGCTGACGCGATTGATTTCGACGTCCTCTCGGACGCCGATAAACTGAATTTTCGCCTGTTTCGCAATCAGTATGAAATCGAGGCAAAGGCTCATCAATATTGCTGGTTCTTGCTGCCGTTGACGCAACTCAATGGGATCCAGAATGATAACTCACTCGGCAATTCGCTCAGATTCGCTGTCCTGAAGGGTCATGAAGATTGGCTGGACCGGCTGCACGCGTTTCCGGCTTACATGAATCAGACGATTGCCTTAATGCGCAAAGGGATAAGGACTGGCAGAGTTCATCCAAAGGTCGTCATGAAACGCGTGCCGGCGCAAATCGCCAGACAGATTGTCGACGATGCACGACATCGAAAACGAAGTCGACCGCTACATCGCTTGGCCAGGCACTGGCCTACAAAATCGGAAAATTGAAGATCAAGGAACTCCAATCACAAGCGGAATGGAAACTCGGCAACAAATTCAACATCCGTGAGTTTCACGATATCGTCTTGTCTAACGGCGCCGTCACTCTAGATGTATTGGAATTTATCGTGCAAACGTGGATCTTTGAGAAAAAGAAATCCTAGACCTTGTCCGGAAACGAGTTTTCGAGTTTTTCCAGCTTTGGACGAATGATGAAACCACAATAAGACTGACTGGGATTTAGTCTGAAATAGTCCTGGTGGTAATCTTCTGCCGGATAAAACCTGGTGAGAGGGCAGATCTCAGTCACGATCGTGTCGGAAAATGCCGCGGACTCGTCGAGTTTCTTTTTGTGATTTTCTGCCAATTGTCGCTGCTCATCGTCGTGGTAGAAAATGACTGAACGGTACTGGGTCCCGACGTCGTTGCCTTGCCTATTCAACGTCGTTGGGTCATGTGTATGAAAAAAGACTTCCAACAGATCGTTGAACGAGATAATCCGCGGATCAAAAGCAACCTGTACTACTTCGGCATGCCCGGTCGTTTCGGAACAGACTTGTTCATATGTTGGGTCGTTGACACGTCCGCCGCTGTAGCCAGAGACGACCGATTCCACGCCTGTCAGCCGTTGAAACACCGCCTCGGTACACCAGAAACATCCACTACCAAACGTGGCTGTTCCCAGCCTGTCAGAACCCGACATATTCTATTCCTCACGGCAATAGGCACTGTTCATCATCAGATGAGAAAATTTCATAGGCGAACTGCGCCCTGCTGGCTCCGATTTCTGTCGTCAACGTGCAGTTTTGAATAGACCACTGGCAACAATAGCTGCGCTAACCGAAACCTTGCAAAACATCCATGATCTTGTCGAAATTATTTTCAACAACAATCGGACGATTCGCGAAGCGGGTGTCGATGACTCCGTGTTGTTGAAGCATCTCATCGAGTCCGCCTGTTTCGCGTGCTTCTTGATTCGATGATGAATGATAAGCCACTGTGACAGTGGGATCCTTCAGTTGATGGCCTGTCAAAATGCAGACGACGCGGTCGCTAGGCGCAACGACGCCCCGCTCGCGCAATAACTTCGCACCCGCAACACTGGCCGCGCTAGCCGGCTCACACCCAAAACCGCCAGAGCCGATTTGGGCCTTCGCGTCCAAGATTTCCTGATCTGTGACTTCTGCGACGACACCGTCGCAAACATCTAGAGTTCGAAGACATTTATTCAAATTGACCGGACGGTTGATTTCGATCGCTGAGGCCAGCGTCACAGCTCGTCGGTTGTCGTCGGCCATTTTCCGATAGAACTGGTCGATGATCTGTTCGTCCGGACGTCCGCCGTTCCAACGCAGGCCACGCTGTTCGTAAAGTTGATACAGGGTGTTGGCTCCGACCGCGTTAATGACGGCCATGCGCGGGACTCGATCGATTAGTCCCAACTGCTTCAATTCCTGAAACGCCTTTCCAAATGCACTGGAATTCCCCAGATTCCCTCCGGGAACAACGATCCATTCGGGCACTTCCCAGCCCAATCCTTCCAATACTCGGTATATCGTCGTTTTTTGGCCCTCCAGACGAAACGGGTTAACGCTGTTGCATAGATAAATTCCAAGCTTGGAGCACACCGCACGTACTTGGCACAAAGCGTCGTCAAAGTCGCCCTGAATCTGAATAGTTTTCGCGCCGTAGTCCAGCGCCTGCGAGAGTTTGCCGTAAGCGATCTTCCCACTGCCGACGAACACAAGCACATCGAACAGTTTCAACGTACTGGCAAAAATAGCCAACGACGCGCTGGTGTTACCCGTCGACGCGCAGGCGGCAAGTTTGGCACCGGCCATCCGGGCATGCGTGATGGCCGCCGTCATCCCGTTGTCCTTAAAACTGCCCGATGGGTTCAAACCCTCGTAATGCAGATACAACCGGCCGGCATTCATTCCGACGTACTGTCCGACTCCGGACGACTGTTGCAGAATGGTCTGCCCTTCGCCAATCGTGGCGATTCTGTCATTAGCAGCAAAGGGCAATAATTCGCGAAATCGCCAAACGCCACTGAAATCGATCGGATCCTGCCGGTGTCCCCATCGTGATTCGAATTCCCGTAACGAGGCCGGGACCGGCAGCCGGTCCCATACGTAATTGACGTCGATCAATCCACCGCAATCCGGACACGCCACATGCGTTTCGTCAACCGAAAACTTCGCCGAGCAGTCGGGAGAAATGCAGTTCTGAAACGAATATTCTGTGCCAATTGTTGTGGAAATTTCTTTGACTCCAAAGAGTGGGAACGCGACCTCACAGCATCAATTTTCACGCGTCAATCAACCAACTGCAACTGCAACAGAGATAGTGTCGGATAAATAGCGGCGACCGGAGTAGCAATTTGATGGCAAGAACTGAGCTCACAATCACCGAGAAGTCCATAATCCCAGTGTTTTCCGCAAATCGATTCGAACGGCTAGCTGCATCGCCAAACGTTGACTGTCGATTAAACGAGGCGACCGACAATGATACACCCTTAAACGTCCGCATTCACTTGAAAAGAGCCCATCTTTTGTTCGTGGGTGCGTAGCACAGAGAGCTTTCCGACCAATTGCTTGCGGAGCTCCGCACACCTTTCGACAGCGGACTGGAACTCCTCGCGAGCCGTGTGGACCGAAGTTGTCGCACCAATTCCTTTTGCAACGCTGCGGTCCAGCAAATGTAGGCTTGGCAGCATCTCGTCGCGTAGCTGGCCGATTGCTGTTTGGACATATTCCAGAATGTCCTCTGTCAGTGTTTGAATCTCCTGACGATCTTCAATTCGTTCTCTTACTGTCAACGTGCGGTGCTCGGTCTCATCAGCTTGTTCTAAATAGTCCGCCTCATCCACCAAGCGACCAAAGGGGCTGGCATCCTGCCTTGACCTTTCTGCTAACTCTTCCGCCTGTTGCAGACCTCGTTGAGCCCGTTCGAATCCGGGCCGAATTTTCAGGGCTTGATTGTAGTACTGAATCGATTGGGTGTAGCTTCCTATTTCGAAGTAGACATTGGCTAGGTTCTGATGGGCTTCCACCATATCAGGATCCAACCGAATCGCTTCACGATAGGCATTGACGGCCATCGTTAGTTGATTCAAGTGACGGTGCGCAATGCCGAGGTTATAGTAACCTTCGCTGGAACCCTTCGACTTTTGTAGTCCACGCTGCAGCACCAACGCGGCATCGGTGTAATTACCCATCCGATTGTACGCCGCTCCGATGTTAATCAGCGAATTGCCGTCGAGTGGTTTGAGTTGTGACACCCTTTCGAAATGCTGAACCGCGTCTTTGTATTGTTTCGTTAAGAAATAGGCCGAAGCCAGGCCGTTATGAACATCAGAGCGATCCGGATCGACTTCCACGACTTGCTGAAATAGATAGATCGCCTGGTCGAACATTTTCTTGCGAAATTCCTGCCGTGCCTGTTTGCACAACTTGTCGATGTCGACATCGGGCGCCATATTGAGCTCCCTTGTTCGGTCCAGTCTGTCAGCAGCAATTAACTCGGATTATTCACTCTTTTAATAGCAACGCGAAATCAGTTTAGTGATATCAACTTACTTCTCACACGTTCCTAAAAAGTCGCCTTGCTTTGCCAAGCCAACCAATCGATCACTTAAGTCACCAGATCACGTGAAGCATCAACGTCCCATGCCAGCTTGATGAGTGTCACCGCTCCGTGGCATCCAGATATTGTCAAAAGACCAGCGACCGTGCGAATGCTATCCACACGACCCGTCAGAAAATTCGTCGCCATCATCCGACTCCTTCCACTCACACCTTGGGATTCTTCCTCTCCGAAAACGTTCATTATAGGCTAAACAAAAAGGCAAAACACCCTGATCGTTTGAGATCGCACTGCTTTGTTGAAGGGCATTTTGTTTTGTCTAGCTGTAGCCCTGGCAAAGTCACGGAAAAGCCATTTGAACGAAAACGTCCTATTATAGTCGTGCCATATCTCGAAAAATCCTAAAGCAGCACACAAGTTTTAGTCATTCCAAGCAAGGCGCCTTGAAAAACCAACATTCTTTTCATCCCCACCGTCCTCACATCCTTTATTCAGAGATACAGGAAACCGGAGGCAAAAAAAACTGGGAATTCAGAGAGGCACGGTGGCAGTTCGATGAAGCCCTTTATGGAACACTCGTCCCATTCACATCGGCGTAGGCAAAGGAACACTTAACGTTTTCCTTGGGCCACGGCGTGCCGTCTACCTCGACGTAGGGATACACGAAATAGTTCAATGGAACGCTGTCCTGCTTGGGCACGAGCTGGATATCGCGACCGATGGTGAAGGCAACTCGATTTTCGGTGAGATTGCCAAAATAGTATTCCTTCATTTGGGGGTTCTTATCCGCCTCGGAAATGTCCACCGGCACCCAGCCTATCTCGTTGCTATGGAACAAGGCCCAACAGTGATAGCCGCCGATGGTCCCCTCACCCCGCTCCGGCGGCAAGGGAAAGCCAATTTCGAACCGCGCCGGCAGCCCTTTCGCACGAGCCCACGAGATGAACAGGCTGTGGAAATCGGTACAGTTGCCAAAGCGGCTGTCGCAGACCCACAGCACGTCGCCGTTGCCAAAGCCGGATTTGGATTTGTCATATCGGACGTGGTCGTCGACACGATCATAAAGTATTCGAGCAGTCGCCAGCAGATCACTGGACAACTTGATATCTTCGAGAAGACTGAGTGGCTTGCCGTCTAGCGGCACGTACTTGTTGGCAGAGAGGAAAAGCTTCCGTTGTTCGTCGGTGAGCTTGGTCTTACCGCCATGAATGGATAGCCCACAGACCTCGCTGCGGCTAATCAAGTAGGAAGTCTTAAAAGCTATGTCTCCAGAGGAGGGGCCCTTCATCTCAAAGTAAAGGATCTCATTGCCATAGATCGGTTCGATTGCAGTTCTAGCCGTGGCGGGCAAAGCCCGCTTCAGCACCTTGATCCTCTGGTGCTCGTTCGATTTCGGTATAGGCAACCAAACACGGACGCGGACGCCCTCGGGCAGACCATTCAGCGTAGCACCGTAGTCAAGGCGAAAGGTGCGTGACTTAGATTTGTGGCCCTTGTTGTGATTTTTTTCCCCCGCGACGCCTGTGGAGCAAAGAACGAAAACCAACAAGGCGTCAATCACAACGCGTTTCATGACAGTTCCTTTCTTGGAAATTTTTTTATCAGGGTTTCGCACAAAACAACGTTTTTAGCACATGTCCACCGTGAAGAAAATCACGGAGAAATCGAACAATGCCGACCAAGTCAAGTTGTGCGCGATGAAGAGGGCGACCCATCGGCTAATTTCATGCTTTCCATGCGGCATCTGCAGCACACGGCAGAATCTAGATTCGTATCGCGCCCTCATTTTTGTCGTCAGCACATCCTGATACATAGTTTCATCTAACGTAATCTTCCAGGACACATTTCCCAACCTATCCGCTCCGAGGAGTACTCGACCTGCGATAGATTCCAGTAGATTACTGTTTCGTGGGTTATATAGTATAAGGTTGCTTTATGGAACTACACTGCTTACAAGCATTTGCGGCCACCGCTGAGCCCGCCTTATCCGGTATACACGTCACCTTCGCACGCTGGTTACCCCTGCGATCAGACATACAAATCATCCTCGTTGAAATCATAAGTCAGACTATTCGAAATGTGATCCAAAATTGGACGCGTGTCTGTCAACTCGTGATCGGTACCCTGAAACAACACCAATGCGGTGAAATTGTCAACTTGAATCGCACGCAAGAAAGCACCGTTAATTAGTTCCAGACAGACAAATTCGACGTCGCGCGACTCGGTTTGCAAGCCACATAGTTTTACGTCGCTGTGGCAAATGTCCATTTCGTCGTATTCCTGTCGAAAAATGTCCAGGGCCGATTCGATCACTCATTCCGGCGATAGACAATCGAAAAATAACGTCAGCGACCAAAATGACGTCTGGGGACTCGCAACGGTCACCGTGATTTTACGGTCTCGACGTTCTTCATTTAATTCCCACCCATCGGGATAGCGAAACTTCATTCCGCGAGATTCGTAGACGCAACACATGCCGATGCTCTCCCAAGCAATCAAGACGTGTCAATCGACTGAAGCTGTAATACCGTAACGGGCTTGAGACAAAGCGGACGATCGTTTAAATTGGAAACGTAGAAAATATCAAGTTGCACTTTGGCACTTCAACGCTGAAGAGCTATAAAGCGTCAACCAACTGAATCCGTTGTGTCTATGATCAACAAGATCTGTCTTGACCAACGTTTTCTTGAATGATTGAAACTGGTGGACGTAGAACGGCGAGGAGTCACAAATGGCCTCTACAAGAGCAGAAGACGTGGCAGAAGTCCTTTGGGAATTGAAGCGAGCCCAAAAAGTAGCGACGTATAGCACCATCGCCCGTCGGGCTGGCTTCAGCGCCGGAACCAATGGACGCGCCATGCAAACGTGCCTGCGGACCATTCGCAGAGACTGGCCGCACTTGCAATGGTGGCGGGCCGTTAAAGACGATGGACGACTCGCAAGAGGTTCCGAGCAAGAAGCAAAGTTTCGTGAGGCGGGATTCGATTTACAAGAGGATGACAAGGACGACGATGCCATTGTTGTCAATGCTTTGGATGAACACCTGATGGATTGGGAAAATAACGAGGCAAAAGAAGCAGACCCCAGCGAATCGTAACAACGCGATTCTTACCGCATCAAAGATGCCCGCTTCCGTCAAAAGCTGGATTTCTACGTGTCCTTGTGCCGACGCATGAAGTATTGTTGCAATGCCGTTGCAGTGTGACCTCGCTCTCCGCTGGCGACTTCCTCGGGCGTCCCTTCCGCAACAATCGTTCCGCCTTGGTCGCCTCCGTCGGGCCCCATGTCAATCACCCAATCGGCGCTTGCGATCACATCCAATTGGTGTTCGATGACCAAGACCGAATTGCCTTGTTCGACTAATCTGCGAAGCAATTCGATGAGTTTTTCGACGTCGGCCATATGCAAGCCGGTCGTTGGCTCGTCCAATACAAACAGCGTTCGAGTCGAGTCTGCTCGACTCAGTTCCGTCGCCAGTTTCACTCGTTGAGCTTCCCCGCCAGACAGCGTCAACGAAGATTGGCCCAAACGAAGATAGCCTAGCCCGACGTCACTGAAAGTCTTCAAAACCGTTTGCAGTCGAGGAAAATTCTCGAAGAACTGGACCGCGTCCTCAATTCGCATCCGCAGCACGTCGGCCACAGTCTTGCCACGGAAACGAATCGCTAGCGTCTGCCGGTTGAACCGTGCGCCTCGGCAACCGAAACATTGAACGAACATATCAGGCAGGTAATGCATTTCAACGCGTTTTTCCCCGTGCCCCGCGCATTCTTTACACCGACCGTCTCGTACGTTGAAACTAAATCGGCGGGGTTTATAACCGCGAATGCGCGCTTCGCGTGTCTGAGCAAACACCTTGCGCACTTCGTCCCAAATCCCGGAATAGGTGGCCGGATTGGACCGGCCGGAACGACCGATCGCAGAATGATCAATTTCGACGCACCGATCAATATGCTCGACGCCCTGCAATTCAATTGCTTCGAATCCATACGATGGTTCTAGAGCATGCGCGGGACTGGATCGCGTTATTGTCAAAAGGCGATGTAGTGCTGGAACCGCCGTCTGCGTGATAAGTGATGATTTTCCCGAACCGCTGACGCCGCTGACGACTGTTAAGACGTCCAACGGAATCCGCACCGTAACGTTCTTCAAATTGTGTCGTCTGGCACCGTTCAGCGTAATCGACCGTTGATATTCGACTCGCAACCTTTTTTGCTTCGGTCGAAAGGTGATACCGTCATTCAAGTAGCGACCTGTCAGTGACTTGGCCTGCCCAACGACGTTGTCCGGTTTGCCTTCAGCCACAACTCGGCCCCCATCATTGCCTGCTCCCGGGCCGAGATCAATCAGATAGTCAGAACGCAGCATCATATCGCGGTCGTGCTCGACCACAATGATACTGTTGCCGCGATTACGAAGCTCCAACAGTGATTCGATCAGCCGGCCAGTGTCGCGTGCATGCAATCCAATAGTGGGCTCGTCCAAAATGTAGCAAACGCCAAGTAGTCCGGATCCTAGACAACCGGCCAAACGCGCACGCTGAAATTCTCCGCCTGAAAGAGTTCTGGTTGGACGATTCAATGTCAGATAGTCCAAGCCAACTTGATTTAGGAATGCTAGGCGAGTCGCAATATCGGGAAGAGTGTTTTCGACAACAAGCTGTCCTTCGGCAGTCAAGGCGACATTGAGGGGACTCGATTGCATCTCGGTCAGCAATCGATCGACAAATGCGCCCGCCTGGGCCACGGTCATCGCCGTGAATTCATGTATGGCCGTCCCAGCCAATGTCACCGACCGGGGAATCGATCCCAAACGCGCTCCACCACAACTTTGGCAAACTGGTAACTCCTGTAAATGTCGGCTGCAAGCCAAGACATCAGCTTCACCAACATCGACCTGGTAACCCAACCCTTTGCACTCGGGACAGGCTCCATACGGTCTGTTAAAGCTGAAAATCCGTGGTTCCAGGTCTGAAAAGCTGACACGGCACTCGGGACAGGCGAGTTTGCTACTAAACAACCGGTCGTGCCACGTATCGGATTTCTGAAAGCTGACCAGACAAACCCCATCGCCGTGCCGCAAAGCCAGTTCAACGGATTCCTGCAAACGACCGCGAATTCCAGATTTGACAACGATTCGGTCGATGACTACGTCTATGTCGTGCAATTTGTTACAAGCCAATTGTGGCGGGTCGGTCGAGTCGACAATCTGACCATCGACTCGAGCACGCACAAATCCTTCCTTGCAGATTTTCAGGAAGATATCACGATGCTGGCCCTTGCGCCCTCGGACCAGAGGAGCCAGAATTATGACTTTCTGCCGCTCCTGGAATGCCAGAATCGTATCGACGATTCGTTGTGGACTTTGCTGCGATACTGGGCGTCCGCATTCGATACAATGAGCCTGCCCAGCTCGAGCGTACAGCAAACGCAAGTAGTCGTAGATCTCCGTCATCGTTGCCAACGTGCTGCGCTGATGGGCCGAAGTGCTCCGCTGATCAATGCTAATCGTCGGCGGCAGACCTTCAATCATGTCCACGTTCGGACGTTCAAGCTGATTCAAGAACTGCCGCGTATACGTCGACAAACTCTCCAAATACCGCCGTTGCCCTTCAGCAAATAGCGTGTCAAACGCCAAGGAACTTTTCCCACTGCCGCTGACTCCAGTAATGACCACAATCGATTCGTGCGGAATGTCGACGTCAACGGCACGTAGGTTGTGCACGCGCGCCCCGCGAACTCGGATATGACGATTGTTTAGATTGTGGTCAGTCGGACAAGACATTTTAGCGTCCCTTGCAGTAACATATCACACTCGCACCTGATCTTGGACATCGAAATGAGTTCCGTCGTTCCACACCGATTTCTATTTCGATACTCGATTCCGATCCGCCACATTGCGCGGCTGCCAAAAAAGGGACGCAAGTTACTTGATTTGCCTGCTGATTGCGCCCTGCCAGACTTCAGCGAACTGGACAACGCACAATGCTACGGCGAACTCCGCATCGCCTGGAATTCCCATGGCATTGGATTCAGTGTCATTGTTTCCAGAAAGAAACAACCGCCAACTGGTGATCTGAGCGATCCAACGGAATCTGACGGGTTGCAAATTTGGATTGACACTCGGAATACGCAATCCATCCACCGAGCTAGCCGGTTCTGCCACCATTTTTGTTTTCTGCCGAGCGGATCGAAAACGAACACACCCACCGCCATCCAATTGCCCATTGCACGAGCCCGCGAAAACGCTCCGATCACTCGTTCGAATGATCTGCGCGTTTTCGAGCAAAGGCGGATGGACGGTTATGTTTTGGAAGCTTGGCTGTCGAGCGACCAATTGACCGGCTACAACCCTGAGGCCAACCCTTCTCTCGGTTTCTATTACTACCTGCGTGACAATGAATTGGGGGAACAATTCCTAACCGTTGGCCAAGAATATCCGTTCGTCCACGACCCCAGTCTATGGACCTCGCTGGAGCTCGCACGGTAAATTTAATCTAGTCAGGGCTTCTGGGCGTGACATTGTCAATACAAAGTTTGCGGTTGGTTTCGAATTGTGAAACGCTACCGATCAGAGAATCTGGTGTACTGCGATTACATTGCGGTCATACCAGTTTTACTAATGCCAGGTTTTTCTGGCCTGGGATGAGATTCATTCTTGCCCGGCTGGTGCTCCGATAATTAAGACGTGGGGAATGACGCCACTTCCCGATTCCATCGGCACCACCTGTGCTTTATGAAACATTTGTACAGTGATTATTAGGCACGAAATGTCGTCATCCGGCTCGCAATTCGGTAATGTCGGGTGTTTGTGGAAAATGAAACTGCTACCGAGCAAATCGCGTTTGTGTGGAATTTTTCGTTATTTTCGGTCACGTCGACTCTATAACATGGATCAAAGTGGCATGCGCAAACTGAAGCACCCGTACTGCGCGTTAGAATCGATTGTCATCCCGGAAGTTTTACGCGCGCCAACAACGCGAATTGACAGCACTAAGGGAGCCGACAGAATGAACCAAGTGTCAATTTGGTTCGCCGCTTCTTGCTGCATCGCATTTTTCGGGTGGTTTTTTCAGCCATATGCCGTTGCTCAACAGCCTGCACCTCAGAACGGTGGTCAAAATAGCTTGATTGCCATGGGCGATGAGTCGCCTCTGCTGGTTGAGCCGAAAACTCCCGCAACACTTTTTAATGCGGTCGTTTTGATGTTCGATCTGGCTCGGCCGAATCTCGCCAAAAAATACCTGGAACAATTGATGGCGCTTGAGCCAGACGACGCAGCCATACTGCGGATACGTGACAAACACGGACCGGCAGTCTTTCTTAAGCTTGCGAGAAAAACACAGCTACAACCGCTTTCAATCCGCCTACTGCAACGTATGAACCAGGTGTTTCGCCGAGCCGCAACTAGTGAACAACGAATCGACCAGCTCATAGCCGATCTGAACGGCACTGTGCAACAACGAGACGTGGCAATTCTACAACTACAAAGCGCCGGTCCGATCGTAGTCCCACGCCTGTTGGCTCATATGAGTGATCCAAAGCAGGTTGATCAACGTAATCTGCTGCTTTACACGCTGATTCGTCTGGGACGCCAGATGATTCCGCCGCTGTTGGCAGCAATGGATGTTCCGGACGCGAACTTGCGTGCGACAGTGATCGAGGCATTGGGCTGGATGGGAACCAGCGACGAAGCTCCGCACCTGTGGCATCCCGCTTTCGGACCCGACCAGCCGGCAAGCGTTCGCATCTCAGCTCGTCATGCACTAGCCCGGATTTTGTTTGGGTCGGTAGACAAAGTAGAACTAGTCTCAGCATACGGCGCCACACGCGAGCTGGAGCGGATCGCTCGACAACACTTTATCGGCGGATACCAGTGGCCGCTGCAAGACGATGGTTCGGTCGCCTATTGGTTGTGGGACACGCAAACGGAAGTTTTGACTCGGACGAATTTATCTCCGGAAGCTGCGTCTCTACTTGTCGGAACTCGTTTGGCTCGACAAGCCATATCGCTGTTGCCAGAAAATCGCAATTTACAGGCGCTCTATTTGGGACTGTCGTTGGCAACCGCAGTTCACAAAGTAGGTTGGGATCGTCCGCTTCCGACCGGCCCCAACACGGCTCACAACCTGGCTTTAACAGCCGGCGAGGAAGTCATGTCGGAAGTCCTTTCTCAGGCAATAGATGCTGCAAATCCCGCCAGCGCTGTGTCAGCCTTGCAAGTACTCGGTCAGATCGGGACACGCCATCAGCTGTATGTGAAAGACCGCAAAGGATCACCGATTATCGCTGCACTTAATTATCCCAATTTAAGAGTGCAATTCGCGGCCGCTTGCACAATTCTGCAACTTGATCCGGATCGCCCTTTCCGAGGGTCCAGTCGGGTGGTTGACATCTTGAGGCATGCACTCAGTGATGGCGGCGCCGCGCGAGGGTTGGCTATCGACGCCGATTCGGACCGCGCCTCAAATGTTGCGGCAATCCTAGAAAACCTGGGATATGAGCCAGACTTTGCGACTACAGGACAAGACGGTTTTCGAATCGCTGCCGCACGTGGAGATGTCGAGTTGATTTTGCTGCATACCAACTCAGTCCGTTGGGGGCTGTCGCAGACAATCGTCAACTTACGCGCCGACGCTCGCACTGCTAACATTCCCATCGCGATCTATGGTCCTGACTCGCTCAGACACGAAATGTTGGGTTTGGCAGAAAGATTCCCTTTGACGACATTCATTGTCGAGTCGACTTCAGCGCATGACGTCCGGATGCAGTTGCAGCCATTTATGACTAAATTTAAGACGCCGCCGCTGACACCACAACAGCGAAGCGAACGTATCGATGCAGCTGCGTTCTGGTTTGCTCATATCGCCAATGGAAAGCGATCTAATATCTTCAACCTCGCACCAGCCGAGAAAGCATTGTTCCACGCCATCAACGATCCGAAATTGGCCAGCCGGTGCCTGTTCGCATTGGGTGCCGTTCCCTCAAATTCCTCTCAAGAACAATTAATGCAACTCGCGGTTATGGACACATTGGACACTGACACACGAGAGACCGCAATTTTGCAGCTCGCCTTTCACATCCAACGGTTCGGCCTGCTATTGAGTTCGACTCGCATTCATGAATTGGAGCAGGCAGCCGACAACGCATCAGAAACCGCTCTGAGAACGGCCTGGTTGTCGGTTATCGGTTCACTTAAACCGAACGCGAAACGGGTCAACCAACGGCTGCTCAAATTTCCGCAGCCGTCCGTTCCGTAACAACCTGGCAGCTCTGACGGACTGCTTATGCTTCGCTGAATCAACGCGACCGGATGCAACTTATCTAAGCATCCATGCATCACAGGCAGGCACATTCTTCCTGAAAAAACCGGAATTTTGGCTGGGTTGTTGCCTTTGATATGTCCCCTCGAATACTTCTTTCTATCTTCTTGTAAAGTGCCTACAGTTGGGACATAATGGCTAAGAAATATAACAGATGATGGCGAACACAAAGTTCGTCACAATGTCATTCGCTCTTATTGAGCCTATCGCCACCCAGAAAATGTCGTCGAGTTCCGCCTCAGATGCTACTGCCTTAATTGATGGCATGATCGGCACAAGTCCGGCGATGCAGGAAGTTTATCGCCTTACTCATCAAGTCGCCGCCAGTTCGGCGACTGTGCTGCTGACTGGGGAAACAGGAACCGGTAAAGAATTGGTTTCGAAAGCGCTTCACGAAATGAGTTTGCGTGCGACTGGTCCATTCGTCCGCGTCAACTGTGGAGCCTTGAGCGAAAGTTTACTTGAGAGCGAGTTGTTCGGGCATGTGAAAGGGGCCTTCACCGGAGCGCATGAAAATCGCACTGGACGCTTTGAGGCAGCGCATGGCGGAACCATTTTCTTGGACGAAATCAATTCCGTCAGCTATACGTTGCAGGTAAAGCTGTTGCGAGTTTTGCAAGAACACGAATTCGAGCGAGTTGGTGACACCCGAACTATTCAAGTCGACTGA
>Ga0310123_10000341_pt1 | contig 42140 bp, 26 predicted proteins | sample CB6_AW_1057_MG_FD_203505 | JGI IMG/M metagenome (GOLD analysis project Ga0310123, IMG submission 203505) | Marine microbial communities from Western Arctic Ocean, Canada - CB6_AW_1057 | ecosystem: Environmental > Aquatic > Marine > Oceanic | place: Canada: Western Arctic Ocean | collected... | reverse complement strand
GACAAGGAGATCGACCTGATCCGCAGCAAGACCCCCTTCTTCTCGAAGGAGGATAGCGAGAAGATCCTCGGCCGAAACGCCGCACGCCTGTGGGGCTTCTCTTAGGCCGGTTGACCAGCGTGTCGCCAGCGACGAGACTCTCCCGGCCGTGATCTCCGCCGGTGTCGATTCTACACGGTGACCGTTACCGAAGAGGTCGGACGCTGTGTCCTCGCCGTACCCAAAGCCGAGTCCGCCCAGGGCGGACTCGGTCTTGGGTCAGGCGAGGGTGGATGGGACGCTTGCCCGACGTCACGCCAGGATTTCGGTGAGCGTGCCGGTGCTGTCGGCATACGTTTTGCGTTTGATGGCGAGGCACTGCAACTGGGTCAGCCAGAGATTGGCCAATGGTGTGCCGGTCTTGCAGTGGACGTGCTTGCCCAGCTTCAGAGTTCCGCCTCCGCCGCCGGCGACGACCAGTGGCAAGTCGTTGTACTGATGCGTGGTCCCATCGCCCATGCCGGCACCGAGGGTGAAGATGGTGTTGTCGAGCAGCGTGGTTCCGCCGGGTTCCTCGATGCTGTCCATCCGCTCGAGCAGTCGTGCGTAGGCCGAGACATGGAAGCGGTCCAGCTTGAGGAGGTCTTCCAGGTGGTTGTGCGGGGCGTGTGTCATGGCGTGATGACTGTGCGGCCGGTCGAGGATTCCCTCCCAGTTTGTTGGCGTCGTCCAGCGTTCGGGGCCCACCATCAGCGTGCCGATGTTCGTAACGCCGATCTGAAATGAGGTCACCATCAGATCGCCCATCAGGTGGATGTACTCGTTGCGAGGCAAGTGCTCGGCCGGACGCTTGATGTCTGCCGCGGCCAGTTCGGACTTCATCGAGTCGATGCGGTCCATGCGTTTCTCAATGGTCCGTATCGCCTCGAAGTACTCGTCGAACTTGCGTCGGTCATGAGTACTCAGTCGTCGCTGCAATTGGCGTGCGTTGCCCAGGGCCAGGTCGGTGATGTCTCGAAAACGCGTGTTGGCCCGGGTGCCGAACAGCCGGTCGTAGATCTTGCGAGGGTTTCTCATCGACGGAGCGACGTGACCGGTGCCGTACCACGACATGTTGTCGAAGTAGATGGATTCGATGTTGTTTTTGTGGTCGTTGCAGCTGAGCTCAAGAGTGGAATAGGGCGTCGATTGTCCGATGCTGTCGGCTGCGATGTGATCAAGCGTGCGGGCGAGCGGATAGGCCGAGTTCTTGACCTCGTAGGGCGCAAAGCTGGTCAGGAAACAGGACGCGCACTGAGCATGCGAGTCGGTCCCTTGCTGAAAGGTGCGATCCAGGCCGGTGATCAGAGAGACCTTGTCCCGCATCTTGAAGAGCGGGGCCAGCGTCGGCGTGAACGTCATCGGATGGCTGCCCGCCGGAGCGGTCTTGCCCTCGAAACGCCAGACGTTGTTCTGGCCGGCGAACTTCGGCAGCGGCCGATCGCCCTCGCCGGGGAAGAAGCCTCGCCGCGTGATCCCGTTCGGGAGGTAAAAGAAGGCCAGACGCTTGGTCGGAGTGGCTGCCTTGCCGCCGCCGGCGGCAAGGCAGCCGCCGGCGAAGCTCTCGAGCCAGGGCAGGCTGAGCGCGGCACCGCCGGCGGTTGCGAGAAATCGACGTCGGGAAACGGACTCGGCGTTGTCGTGATCGGTCATGTCGTGGGCTATCCCTTTGCTGGGAGGGCCGGGCCGGCAGTTAGCGGCTCGACCCGTGTGCATTCTCGCTGGGCCGCTGAGAACCGGACCGACGCTTACGTGCCGGCGCCGGACCCAGGGTGTTCTTGTGAAGAAACGGATCGCTCATCGCGATACCCTCGAGCACGGTGCGCATCTGGTCTTTGCCCTCCATCGCCCTGGCGGTGATGTCGTCCAGCGCGAGTGAATCGGCAGGGCCGAGTTCTCGGCCGAGCGCGTAGGTCATCAGATGAGAGACGAAGCCGCGGATGAATCGTTGTTTCTCCTTGAGGATCAGCCGCTTGAATTCAATCACGGTCTTGAATTCGTACTGATTGAAGAGCACTCCGCTGACGTCCACTTCCCGTCCGTTCTCGTACTTGTCGCGCCAGACTCCCGTGGGTCCGTAGTTCTCTAACGCAAAGCCGAACGGGTCGATCTTGTTGTGGCAGCCGGCACAGTCGGCACGCTTGCGATGCACGGCGAGGCGTTCGCGGATGGTGAGTTTCGCCAGTTCCTCTTTGTCGACTTCGGGCAGAGGCGGGACGTCGGCGGGAGGTGGTTCGGGCGGATCGTTGAAGATCACCGCGTTGACCCAGGCGCCTCGTGTGATCGGCTGAGTCCGCGTGGGCGTGGATGTCATGGTCATGATGGCCGCGTTAGTGATGACTCCGCCGCGACGCGGGTCGTCCAAGGGGACGCGTTTGAAGAGTTGCACCTGGACTTCGGTGGGTGCCTTGCGGTGGCCCTCGTAATTCGCTTTCAGCATCTGGCTCTGCCAGGTGAACTTCGGGTCCAGCAGATCCATGATCGAGCGGTCTTCAACAAAGACCGTTTCGAAGAGCAGCAGGGGCTCGGGCATCATGTGGATGCTGCTGCGGTAGCCGTTGTAATAGAAGTAGGGGAACTTCTTCTGGTCCGGGATCGACGTGATCAGCCGATCCAGTTGCAACCACTGACCGGGAAAGTTGTCACAGAATCGGCTCGATCGCCGATCGTTCATCATGCGGTGGACCTGCCTGCGGAGCGTTCCGGGATCGTCGAGCTTTCCCGACTGGGCGAGATCGAGCAGCGTGTCATCGGGAATGCTGCTCCAGAAGAACTGAGCAAGTCGTGAGGCGAGTTCGAAGTCATCCACACGCTGACGACCACTTCGTTTGCTGACCGAGTTCTTCTCGCCGAGCGATTCGTAGAAGTAGAGGAAGTCGGGCATGCCGAGCACGGCGCCGACCATGGTCCGCATCGTGTCCTCGAATGAAGCTCCCGACGCGAGTCGGCCTTCGGCGAACTTCGTGAACCGATCGAGCGCGTCGGGATCAACCCGACGGCGAAACGCACGACGGAGCAGTCTCTTGAGCCTCGTGCGGATCGCAACGATGTCGGCCACCTGTGCTGCTTTCGGCTTCGGTGGCGGCTTGCGTCCGGTGACATCGATGTAGTCGAGTCCGAATAAGTGCCGTGTCGACCGCTCATTCTTCCCGACACACTGGAATCTCAGCGTGTGCCGGCCGGCAGTGATCTTCAGGTCCTTTTCGTTGAGAACGTCGTGGACAGCGTGTACGACTTTCGGGTCGTAGAGATCGACGTGCTCGCCGATCTTGTTGTCATCCAGAGACAGCTCGAACGTGCCAAAGTCGGGTGCCTTGGTGAACCCGAAGCGAAGGCCGCTGCCCGCCTCGGTCACAACGAATGAGACAGTCAGTCCCGGTCCCGGTTTTGGGCAGATCCAGAGAAGTTGTGCATTCCCGCTCCATTGACTCCCAAATCCGCTCATCTCCTGCCGAGCGGCGCGACCCCTGGGGGTTCCCACGACTTTCACCAGGCCCCTGATCTCCGCCTCGTATCGGCCCCTGACGGGACCGCGGGCCGGTTTTCCTGGTGGTGCAAACAGACGATCCCAGCTTCGGCATTCGCTGGGATTGAGATCGGGGCTCTCAACGATCGTCTGACTCAAGCGAAGAAACGACTCCATCAGCAGAGGGGAGAGTGTCAGGTGGTCGGCCCGGTTGTCGAAACCGTGCTCGGCGCGTTTGTCCTGAGGAAAGGCCGCCACACCCTTGAATCCCTCGGGCCGCTGATTGTCGATGTCCTTGGCGAGAGGGCGGCTGGAGATGCGGACCGCAGCAGGCATCTTCCTGGTTTCCGGCCGGAAGTAATCATCACGCCGTCGTAGCAGCCGCTCGTTGAGACGGAAGATGTCTCGATCGAGTTCAAGGAGATCGACTACGGCGTTGTTGTATTGAAACCGATTCATCCGCCGGATCGGGGTGGGGCCGAATGGGTACGTCTGCAGGGCCCGCTTGCGGATCGCCCCGAGCTGCGTGATCAGTTGCTTCCGCTTGGCTTGCCCAAGAGGCGGCTCGTCTTCCGGAGGCATCTCACGATCCTTCAGAACCGTGATCAGTCGTCCGAGCAACCTGGGACGAGCCAGAAAGTCATCGTCCGATTTCAGTGCCAGCAGGTTGATCTTGCCCTCGATCTTCGGGCCTTTGCCGTGACACTTGATGCAGTGCGACTTGAATGTCGACTTCAGCGACGTCAGAGGATCATCAGCGGATGATGACACCGGCAGAGCAATGGCCAACAGCAGAGCGATGAAAGGGGTCAACGTGGTGTTCATGGTGTTCATGGTGTTCATGATCTTCAAAGCACTCGGCGAGTCGCTCGAGAGTCGCTCTGCGGCCTCCATCGTCGGCATAAAGTAGCAGTTCTGCAACCACCGAGAAGGTGAGCCGGTGCGAGTTCCACTCAGCCGCGGAGGACCCACCTCAGCATTTTCCAGTAGCTGGCGCCTTTGCCCTGCATCAACACGCCCATCCGGAAAATGCGGCTCGCGCAGAAAATGCAGACCAGTGTCGTCAGCAACACGAGCACGATTCCCACGATCGGTTGCCAGGGGGGGACTCCCGGAGGCACCGACTGGCGGAGCACCATCAACATCGGCGTCGCCGGCGGAAACAGTGACATCAGGACCGACAACGACGAATTGGGTTCCTTGACGATGTAGACCCACACGAACATCGGCGCCATGACGACACACATGACCGGCATCATCGTCGATTGCGCCTCCTTCATGTCCGAAACGGCGGCGCCGATGGCGCTGAACATCGCCCCGAACATCAGGACCGCCAGCACCAGGTAGACCAGGGCCCAGGTCAACAGCGAGGCCGAGGGGAAGTAGTCGGTGTGGCCGGCATACGAAAGGGCGCAGTAAGCGCCAAGAAGGTAGAACGACACCAGCGTCACCGAGACGCCGACCGTGCCGATCAGCTTGCCCAGCATCAACTCGAAAGGCGGAATCGAACCAAGCAGGACTTCCGATATCCGCCCCATCTTCTCCTCGAGGACCGTTTGGACCAGCGGAGTGGCACCGATCATGATGCCGAGGAACATCAGCATCATCAGTCCCATCGGCACGAGTATGTTGGCAGCCCGATTGACCTCCTCCGCCTCGGTAATCTCACCCGTCTCGGATTGCACGACCAGGCCCAGGTTCTCGATCCGAACCGGTTGCGTCACGCTCAGGATCGTCTCGGGGTCGATGCCCGCTCGCTGGCTGCGAATCCGTTGCACGGTCTGGTTGAGGACGGCGGTGAGCCAGTTGTGCAGTTCCCGGGAGTTCGGGCTGTTGGAGTGATAGGCGAAGCGGGCACTGCTGCCGGTGGCGCCGGGTGTGAGCGCGTCGGGTCCGACCTCGACAAATGCGAACAGCTCCTGGGTCCGGACGCGTTCGGAGAGCTTCAGCGTCGAACCGGGCGGCGACCCCACCTGAGAGGCGTCGACCAGCTCGACCACGAACTTCGGTTTGACCTGCTTCGGTGTGCCCGAGTCGTCGCTGTAGACGCCGGTCGCGTTGTACGCGGCGGCGGCCTGTTGCACCGCCTGGGACAGTTGGCCCGTCGGATCCAGGATCGCGACCCTGCGGTCGCGGATGTCAACACGGTCCTTCAGCACGAACTGGGCGACGATGCCGCCCCCCATCAGGAGCGGCATCGCCAACAGGGTGATCACAAACGACTTGCTCTTGACCGCCGCTTGGTACTCGCGAACGGCAACGAGCCAGGTTTTTCGCATGACGGGTCTCTTGATTCCAGGAGCGACTCTCGCGGTGGTCTTAACGGTCCGGAGCTTCCGGCCCGGCGATCCGCATGAAGATGTCACGGAGACTGGGCCGAACCAGTTCAAACTGCCGAACCCGACCCAGCGACATCAGTTCTGACAGCACCTGCTGGGAATCGGCGTCCCTGGCGATTCGCAGTTCCTGCGATCTCCCGAGGTCGTTGACTTGCTGGACCCCGGTCAGCTGACCGAGTTCCCTGACGTCGGTCTCGCCTTCGAGCCGCACGCGAAGCACGTCGCTTCCGTATTCGTCCTGGATCGACTCGAGCGTTCCATCGAGTACCTTGCGGCCGCGAAAGACCATGCCAATCAGGTCGCACATCTCCTCGGCGACTTCCATGTCGTGTGTTGAGAACAGGATCGTCGTTCCCTGCCGCCGCAATTCGATGACGGCATCCTTCAGCAGATTGGCGTTGACCGGGTCGAGGCCTGAGAAGGGCTCGTCGAGGATCAGGAGGTCCGGCCGGGCGACTACCGCAGCGATGAACTGCACTTTCTGCGACATGCCCTTCGACAGGGCGTCGACCGGCTTGCGCGCCCAGTCCGAGAGCCCCAGCGTTTCGAGCCATTCCCGGACCCTGGCCCTGCTATCGCGGCAGCCCTTGAGATCGGCAAAGAACACGAGCAGGTCGTCGACCTTCATTTTCTTGTACAGCCCGCGTTCTTCCGGCAGGTAGCCGATGCGGTCGTTGGCCGCGGCGAAGTTCTGCTCACCCAGGACACGGATCTCGCCGCTGTCCGGGTGCAGGATCCGCATGATCATCCGCAGGGTCGTCGTCTTGCCCGAGCCGTTGGGGCCGATGAACCCGTAGATCGAACCGGCGGGAACCTGCAGCGTCAGCCGATCCACCGCCATGTGTTCGCCGAACGACTTGGTCACCTGCTCGATGTCTACTGCGTTCATGAAATGCCCTGTGCCCGGTCTCTCGACGACGGAATTCTACCTGAGGGCCAACGCCGTTACTTCGGAGTCAGCCGAAAGGCTCTCTTGGAGAGCTTGTCGGGGGTTGTTGCAGTTTCGTACTGGGTGAGGGTCTCGCCGGATTCGGGTCCCTTCTCCACGATCTTGAACGGCAGCTTCACGCCGTTGACCGTGCGATAGTCCGAGAAGTTCACCGTCACGGGTATCTGGCCCAGACCGGGCACGATCTGTGCTGTCTTCTCCCGGAGCACCAACCCGCTCTTGGCGCTGACGTACAGGATCCGAGACGGAAGTTCCTTGCCCGACAACTTCAGGAGGAAGATCTTCTCGCCGTCGACCGAACCCGACCGGACAATCGCTGCGCTGTCGTACGTCTTCTGCCAGTCGTTGCAAGAGCCAGAGCGGGTGATTGAACCTGAGCTGTTTCAGCCGCGGCCCGGACAGTTTCTCGAACGGCGAAAAGGCGGTGTCGACCCAGCCACGCTTTCCGTCGTAGGCAAATTTGACATGGCCGAGTGATCCCAGATCGAGAGCAGACAGGTATCGATCCAATCCGGCAATCAGCAGCATGGCCTTGCCGCGGCCGCCCTGGTGAACGAACTCCACCGTTCCTGTCATCCTCACATTGCCCAGCTCCGCAACCTTGTCCGCGCCGTAGCCGGCCCGGATCTGCTCGAGCAGCTCTTCGACGGTGGGGATCGCCTGCTGGGAATCGATCGCGACCCGCGGCATCTGGAGCTCCTTGCCTTTGCGGAGCCGCGTCATTGAGCGAATCGATCCGTCGTTGGCCTTGTTGAACCGGACTTGCATGACTGTCTTGTTGGCCCGCAGAGCCCATTTCCCTTCGTCGTCGGGCGACGACAGTTCAAGCGACTCTCCGCCGGGCATGGAGATCGCCAGGCGGTTGTTCTGGATGATGACCTTGATCGTGACCTTGCGTTTTTCGTCACGATACGCGCCGACAAGCGGTTGCAACTCTTTCAGCGGGACCTCCTGCTTGTATTCCACACCCTCGCGGGGACATTCAAACTCAAAGCCTGACTGGTACATCGTCAGCGAAACCGACTTGCCACCGTCGTCGTTCCGGAACGACGACGGCGATCTGATTCGTCAGTGCGAAGTACCATTTCCCTTTCGAGTCCGGTGCCTTGAGCTCGAAGGCTCGTTGCCCCGGCACATCGATCGCGAGTCTTCCGTTCTTGATCAGGACGGTAAACCGCTCGTCGCGCCACATGCCGAAGTTGGCAACGTACTTGCCCAGCAGGGGGGCGACCTCCTTGCGTTTCACGTTCTCAGAGTCACGCGTCACGTCTCCGACGAGAGCCGTGAAGACCAGGTCGATCGACTGGGATTGCAGGGGCGTCGTCGAGAGATTCGCCAACAGAACGAAACCGAGATCGTGTTCGGGCAGCAGCGCAACCTGGGCCGAGAATCCGTCGATGTTGCCACCGTGCTGGACGACCTGCTTCCCGTTCCATTCCCCGAGCATCCACCCCAGGCCGTAGCCGCGACCCGGTGCCATTTCGATCTGCTGCTTCCAGGTTTCGGCGTGCGTTTCTGCCCCAAGCAATCGCTTGCCCTGGTAGACCCCCTTGCCAAGCTGGAATCTCACCCACTGGGCCATGTCCTTGACACTGGAGTTGATCGACCCGGCCGGGCCGATCAGGTCGAGGTTCCGCATCGGCAGTCGTTTGTGTTTTTTCCTGTCTTTCATCCAGAGGTAACCCTTGGCCAGTCGCTCGTCCTTTTGTGCCTCTGCGATCGAAGTCGTGGAATCCGTCATCTTCAACGGCTTGAGAATCCGAGCGGCCACGAGCGACTCCCAGTCACTCTCGGCGGCCTTGCCCGCCGCGAGTCCGGCGACCATGTACATGATGTTGTTGTACTGAAACCGCTTGCGGAAACCGGCGTACGGTTCGGCGGTTCCGGCGAGCTTGAGGACCTCTTCCTGCGTGAGCCGGCCTGAGGCCCAGAGGATGCTCATCCGCGGGTAGCCGGTACGGTGACACAGCAGGTCTCGAATGGTGACCCTCTCGTCACCCGTGTCGACCTTCAGTCGGAACCCCGGGATGTGCTTTTCGACCGGATCGTCCCAGCTCATCCTGGAATCATCAGCCAGCATGCCGATCAATACGGCCGTGATGGCCTTTGTGCTCGAGCCGATCGCAAACAGAGTCTCTGGCGTGACGGCCTTCTTCTTCTTCAAGTCGCTGTAGCCGAAGCCCCTGGACAGCACGACCTTGTCGCCCTTGACGACCGCGATTGCCACGCCGGGAATGTGGTGCTTCCTGCGTTCCTCTTCAATTCGCTTCTCGAGGATGGCCAGTCGTGTCGCGAGAGGGTCGGGGGTGCTTTCCTGTCCGAGTGCCGCTTGCGACGTGATCGCCAACCCGAGGCAGATTGCCAGGTTGACGAGGTGCGTGCGAGAGGACTCGACGCGTTGTTTGTTGATGAACATGGTTGTCGTTTCGTGGTGTTTTTGTGGAAGAGCCGCCTCTTATTGCCCGGCCGACTCGTCATCGTCGTCGGGTTCGTCCCCCTTCAGTCGGCCGGCCTTGCGGAGGGCTTCGCGCAGGACGAACTCGATCTGGGCGTTGACGCTCCGCAGGTCGTCGTCGGCCCAGCGACGCAACCCGTTCAGGATGCGGGGGTTGATCCGCAACAGGAATGACGTGCGAGACACCGCTTGGCTCCAGTGAACCTCGACCGCTAGCTGTACAACGACCCGGTGTTGACCACCGGCTGAGTGTGTCCTCCGCTGCAGAGGACGACCAGGAGGTTTGAGACCATCGCGAGCACGATCAGCAGCGGCGCACTCAGCAACACCAGCAGCGGAATCCAGCCGGACCTCGGGCGGATCGTTCTTTCGTTCACCATCACGTCTCCTGTTTCACAAAAGTGCCCATCCAGTGATATCTATTTGATATTATATAGATATACCCCGGAAGTCAAGGGGAGAATTGTGGTGAGTCGATCGTTGGGGGTCGTGGCCGCCGGGATGTGCCCGGGGTGGTGTTCGAGTCGGGCGAGTTGAATTCGGCGGTCGAGTCGGGGAGGCTCGAGTAAATTGCGGAGGCGGGAGCTTGGGATGGCCGGCCTTCGGATGCGAATCGTGCAGGCCTGAAGTCTCGGAACTTCTCGCAGAGAAACTGGTCATAAAGAACGAAGCGAGTGTCGAGATCAACGCTGGGATCGAGGAGGTGTTCGACTACACGACCACGAGAGTCGCCGAGTGGAGTTCGATCGTGGTGGAGGAGGAGGTCATCGAGGAGGTGGCCGGTGGTGTGGGGACACGGTTCCGGTGTGTGACCGAGGAGCACGGGAAGCGGATGGAGTTTGACGGACTGGTCACCGTCAACGACCGGCCGAGGGCTCATACGGTGGAGTTGGTCGGGAAGTTCTTCGACATCGAGGCGGCCTATTCCTTCGAGGATCTCGACTCCCGGCGGACTCGATTGACTCAGAAGTCCCAGGTCACCGGCAAGGGTCTCTTCAAGTTGATGTTGTGGGCGATGAGCCTGTTGCCGAGCAAGAAGGCGTGCGAGGCGGGCGAGAAGGAACTGGGCAGGCTGGCGGAGCTGATCGAGTCCGGAGCGGGGGCCGGTGACTCTGCGAGCGGATCGGGTGAGGCGTCCGAGGAATCAGCGTCGTGAGTCGTTGATGAAGCCCCCGAGCTCGTTGCTGCCTCGCGCGCCGCGACTCCAGCGGACCAGGCAGCAGAATCGGCGGTCTGGGTTTTCAATCCGGTTCCACTCATGTTAGATTCTTGCCTGTTCTGAACATCACTCCAGAAGGAGTGCTGGATCGCGGCTTGGCCGCTGATGGCCTGTCCTGGGAAGCAACAGGGGAGAGACGAATGAGCCAAGGTGGTAGAGGTCCTGAGGGTGCCAACACGATCCTGGTCATGGGGATCCTGAGTTTGGTAGTGTGTGCTCCACTGGGGATCGCGGCGTGGATCCAGGGGAACACCTACATGAAGCGGTGCAAGGAGATCGGTGTCGAGCCGGAAGGCTCGGCGGTGGCCGGGCGAATCTGCGGCATGATCGCTTCGATCCTGATGCTGGTTATCCTGGTCCTTTATTGTGCGATCTTCGGCCTCGCGATGGTCGGTGCCGCCGCCGGCGGCTGAGATCCGTCTCGTCCCGGGCTCGCGTTGGGCCTGCCCGGCGGCCGGTTTTCCGGAAACTTGGGGTTGTGCGCGCCAGCCGTTTCACTACGATATTGATGTTGAGGGTCAACCTCAGTATTCGTGTCTGCCGCCGTGCTGATGCCGACCGGTGATGACGAGTTGATGGCAAGGAGGCGAACTGATGTTGGTTTTATCGAGGAAGACGTCGGAGAGGATCACGATCGGGGGCGAGGTGGTGGTGACCGTGCTGCGGACGGATCGCGGAACGGTGAAGCTGGGGATCGAGGCACCTCCAGAGGTGCGGGTGATGCGGGGCGAGTTGTCGGGGCGGGGCGAGCCGGAGCGGTTGTCGGAGGTGATCGAGCAGTTGGACCTGATGGAGACGGCCGGCCAGTGAGCGGGGATGAGTCGGATGCCGAGCGAGTTGCAGATTGGCCGGTTGATCGGTGGCCTGCGAGTCGACCGCGGGTTGACTCAGAGGAAACTCGCCGAATTGGCCGGCACCAACCACACGTATCTCTCGAAGATGGAAAACGGCCGACTGGGTACGCTGCCCAGTGCGGCGATGCTGGTTTCGCTGGCTGATGTGCTGGAGGTCGACCGCGACTGGTTGCTGACCCGCTGTGGTCGGCCTCCCGAGGGGATGACCGAGGCGATTGGGGCTCATCCGGATTTCTTCCAGGGGCTGGGCGATCGGTTGGCCGGCGGGGATGTTTCGCAGCGGCCAGGCTCGGGAGCCGGTTCTCGACTGCGGTTGCTCGGCGACGTGCCGGCGGGGGTGCCTCTTGAGGCGATTGAGGCGATTGAGGAGTTCGACCTCTCCGAGCGGTTTGCCGCGGATCGGCACTTCCTGCTGCGGGTTCGTGGCGAATCGATGATCGAGGCGGGGATCCGTGACGGGGACCTGGCGATTGTGCGGAGTCAGCCCGAGTGTGAGAACGGGGTGGTGGGTGTGGTGCTTTTGGACGGGGCCGAGGCGACTCTGAAGCGTGTCTACCGGTCCGGTCCGAGCGTGACGCTCGAGCCGGCCAACGCGTCGATGTCGCCGCTTGAGGTCTCTGCCGAGCGGGTCGAAGTCCGCGGTGTCGTGGTGGGAATCGTGCGGCTGGGGCTGTAAAACAGTCTTCGTCGCCACGATCTGCAGTCCACCTGCCACCTGCCACCTGCCACCTGCCACCTGCCATCGGCCATCGGCCTGGTTTCACCCCACGAGGACTTCTTTGATGCCGATCGACCCGAAGCTGCAGCGGACCATCATGGGACGGTTTGCCACCGGGGTGAGCGTGGTCACGATGAAGGCCGGTGACACGCTGTGGGGGATGACCGCCAATGCCGTGACCAGCCTGTCGCTGGATCCGCCGCTGGTGCTGGTCTGTGTCGACAAGAAGACCCAGACGCACGGGTTCCTGAACGAGGCCGGGTCGTTCGCCATGAACATCCTGGCCGAGGACCAGCAGGAGCTGTCCAACCGCTTCGCCACCCCCGGCCCCAAGGAGTTCTCGGACCTGGACTACAGCGAAGGAGAAACCGGGGCGCCCGTGTTGGCCGGGACGCTGGGATACGTCGAGTGCAGATTGTCCGAAGTGCTCGCCGGAGGAGACCACGACATCTTCATCGGCGAGATCGTCCACGGAGAAGATCGGGTCGGGGAGGACGGAACGGGGCGGCCTCTGCTGTATTTCGGGGGCTACGCCCAGTTGGGTTAGCCAAGCCGCGCCAAGCTGCTATTCCCCCCAGTTCCGCTCTGCGATGATGGTCGGCACGAGGGTATAAGTGACAGAGCAATGGAGTCCATCGCACTGCCGCAGCTTCGGTGGTGATTGACCGGATACAGGAAACGCACAGAAACGCACACTTGGAGATACGATGATTAGAGCTGGAACCAAAGCGTTGTTGGCGGTATGCGGCCTGGCGATGCTGGTGGCGGTCGGCTGGCCGCTGGCGGCCCAGGAAGGCGAGCGTCAGCGTGACGCGGAGGTGCGTGAGCGGAAGGCGGCTGAGGAGCGTGAGTCAGTCGAGCCGCAGCGAGAACGGCCCGATGCGGAGCGTCGCGAGCGGGCCGGGGAGCGGGAACGACGCGGTGGTCGGGAACGGATCAGTGACGGCCAGCGGATCGAGAACATCGTGGGCGAGTTGCGTGCGAGGCTGAAGCAGCTGCAGGACCAGGCCCGGGAACTGGCAGAGACCGACAAGGAAGATGCCAAGGCCGAGGTTGCCGGAGCGATTCGGAAGACGAATGAGCGGATCGAGGCTGTGGTTCGTGAATTCCGACAGCGACAGCGACAGCGTGGTGAGCGAGGTGAGCGGCGCGAGCGTGAAGGGGAGCGTGAGCGGGAGCGTGAAGGGGAGCGTGAAGGGGAGCGTGAGCGGGAACGATCAGATGATGACGAGCGGACTGAGATGATCCGTCGTGCGGCCGAGTTGCTCGATGAGGCCGGGTTGCGTGAGATCGCTCAGTTGGTTCGGCAGCGTCTGGAGCAGAGGCACCGGCGTGGCGGTGAGGGCGAGCAGCGACGGCGTGGAGCTCAGCGTGAAGGCCGTGGGCGTGGTAACAACGCCCCGGTGACCGTCGGGCATCTGCGCGAGATGCAGCATTTTCTCGGTCAGCTCAGCGAGCGTCTCGAAGACCTCTCACGCCGCGTCGACAAGCTCAGTGGCGAGCGCGACGAGGATGGTGGAGAGGACAGAGGGGATCGCCGGCGTGACCGGGATGAGGATGACGGTGAGCGGGATCGGCCTCGCGACCGGGACGACGGTGACGGCGAACGGGATCGGCCTCGCGACGGGGACCGCGTCGAAGGCGAAGCGGGTGAGGAGCCCGACGCCGGCGGGGAACGCAAGGAGCAGCGGGATGAGCCTCGGGACGAGCCGAAGGAGGCCGAGGAGAAGCCGGCTGAGGGCGATGGCTAGCCCGCCTGCGGCGGATTGAAGAACTCCAGGAGCCGGGCTCAGGTGGGGGGACAGTCCCTTGGCGGGGTGAGGTGGGTTCGTGACGGGGTCTTGCGGGGACAGTCCCGGGGCCGGGGAGCGATCAGAACTCGTCGACCTGGTCGTTGCCGAAACGGGTTCCCAGGGCGCGGTAGGTTTCGAGGTTGATCGAGTGGTTGATCGAGCGGACGTGGCCGTCCATGAACAGCGCGTTGACTGAATCGGCGTGAAAGCTGCGGGCGGTGACCGCGGCGCGCACAAATGTCCCGCAACTCTTGTCCTCGCGGCACGACGTGTAGTCGATGTCGTAGACCCGGCCGCCGGAGGTGTAGGGGACGAACGAGTTGGGCGGGTAGGTGGTCGTGAATCCCGTCTGGTGGACTCGACCATCGACCCACTCGGTGTGCCCGGAGTTGATCTTGAAGCTGCCGCCGAGGCTGGCGATTTGGGATGGGTCGATTGGAGGCATCGGGCCGGCGCCGCCGCCGTCACGGAGGTAGGGAGTGAAGGTCTTGACTTCGGAAAAACAGAGCGTGTTGCTGAGACCGTCCTTGAAGTCGCGAGGCTTGAGGCGGCTGTTGGGGTAGAAGGCTCCGTCGCCGCCCAGGTTGCTGGCGGGATCGTAGAGTTGCCAGGTGCCGCCATTGAACACGTAGCTCAGAGGATAGTACTTGGCCTGGCCGTTGGATCCGTTGCGGGCCATGTCGTTGGTTTCACTGGGGCAGAGGTAGGTGTGGACGCGGTGCGTCTTGACCCGAACCTGGCCCCCGTAGGACCGATTGAAGTCGATCAGGTTCTGCAGGTTCTCCTGCTCGATGAACGGCAACAGCCGCGCCTGCACACTCCACTCACCACCACCGGTGTTCGTCCCACCGAAATTCGCGTCGGTGCAGAAGCTCATCGGGTAGTACTTGAACGTCTGCTGGTAATTGGCCAGCGCGACGCCGATCTGCTTGAGGTTGTTCTTGCACTGGGTCCGACGAGCAGCCTCCCGAACCTGCTGCACGGCCGGCAGCAGCAGAGCCACCAGGATCGCGATGATCGCGATCACGACCAGCAACTCGATTAGAGTGAAACCCGGCCTGCGAAATCGGCCGTTCACCATCGACTCGCCCATCGTCCCCACCTCGTCACCAAACCTCGCCTCTTCAGCCCGAATAGTCATGAAACTGAGATTCAGTCTCAATATAGATTAGTCTATCGATGTGAGGTTGGCAAGGGAGCGGGTTGGGTTTCCTGCCGCCTCGGGCCCCTCGGGCTGGTCCCTTGGCTGGGCGAGACAGAATCGAGCCATTCAGCGGCGGATCCGCCCGACGATCTCTGCCTGCAGGGCTTCTTCCAGCGCGGCGTCTCGTCCCAGCGTGATCCAGCCTGGCGGTGCGGATTCTCCGAGCACGACGTCGAGGTCGCGTTGCACCGGTCGACTTTCGGGGTAGGTTGCGACTCCGGGCGCATGCCGAGTCGGCCTTTGCGGGTGTTCACGCTCCTTGATCACCTCCACGGCCACCAGCACTCCGTTTTCGACGGGTGTGAGTGTGACGACGGCCCTTCGACGAATCGGCTGCAGCGAGCTCTCGAGCCGGTCTCCCAGCGTGACCGAGTCACGGTGCCAGGGTTCGAGCAGTCCGGCCCCACTCAGGTAGTCGGTCTGGATCGTCCCGGCGAGCCGGTTTTCCTTTTCGATGGAAAAGTGAAACGCGTGCAGGGCATCGACGGTCCGTTCCCAGGTCGTCTCGGTCAGCGGCCCGGGAACAACCACCGCGGCGGTCCCCAGCGGACCGGTCGCCGGCAGCGCCATCACGGCGCAGCCGCAGATCGAGCTGCTGATTGCGGCGAGTAGCACAAGCGAGGAGGGTCGGCGGTTCACGGGGTCGGCAGCCTGCCAGTTGAGGGTCCGGTCGGGCGGGGGCGGGCGGTAGTTTCAGCAAACCGGCCCGAGGGGGCAAGACCAGATCGCCGACTCCCGGCGGCTTCCCCGCCGGATGCCCGAGAGGTACATTACGGATTCGACGCCGCTCAATTCACCATCCCGGACCAAGTGCCATGTCGCATTTTCCCGACATCGAACCGATCGCCTTCGAGGGATCCTCGAGCCGCAACCCGCTGGCCTTCCACCATTACGACGCCGAGGAAGTCGTCGAGGGCAAGACGATGCGGGAGCAGCTGCGGTTCAGCGTCTGCTACTGGCATACCTTCCGAGCCACCGGTGCCGACCCCTTTGGCGCTCCCACGCTCCAGCGTCCCTGGGACGACGGCAGCGAGTCGGTAGAGAACGCGATCCAGCGAGTCGAGGTGGCCTTCGAGTTCATCGAAAAACTCGGGGCTCCCTTCTACTGCTTCCACGACCGAGACGTCTCGCCCGAGGGATTCACCCTTGCCGAGGCCAACGACAATCTCGATCGGGTTGCCGACGCGTTGGCCGAAGCACAGCAGCGGACCGGCATCAAGCTGCTCTGGGGCACCGCCAATCTCTTCAGCCATCCCCGTTACCTGCACGGAGCGGCCACCAGCTGCAACGCCGACGTGTTCGCCTTCGCCGCAGCCCAGGTCAAGAAGTGCATCGAGGTGACTCATCGGCTCGGCGGCCGCAACTACGTGTTCTGGGGTGGCCGCGAGGGGTACATGAACCTGTTCAACACGGACATGAAGCGTGAGCTGGACCACCTGGGCCGGTTCATGCACATGGCGGTCGAGCACGCCGATTCGATCGGCTTCGACGGCATGTTTCTGTTTGAGCCCAAGCCGAAGGAACCGACCAAGCACCAGTACGACTTCGACGCGGCGGCCTGCCTGAACTTCATCCGGGCCTACGGACTCGAGGACCGTGTGAAGCTGAATATCGAGACCAACCATGCCACGCTGGCCGGTCACACGATGATGCACGAGCTGATCTACGCCTCGCACCAGGGCTTCCTGGGCAGCATCGACGCCAACACCGGCGACCTGCTGCTGGGCTGGGACACCGACCAGTTCCCGACCGACATCTACCTGACGACCCGTTGCATGCTGGTGATCCTGGCCCAGGACGGGTTGGACCCCGGTGGAGTCAACTTCGATGCGAAGGTGCGTCGCGAGAGTTTCGAGCCGCTGGACCTGTTCCACGCCCATATCGGCGGCATGGACGCGTTCGCCCGCGGCCTGAAGATCGCCGCGGCGATCCGCGCCGACGGGGTACTCGCCGACTTCGTCGCCAACCGCTACCGCAGTTATGACACCGGGATCGGGGCCGGGATCGAGTCGGGCGAGGCGAGTTTTGCGTCGTTGGAGGCTCACATGCTGGAGAAAGGCAACTCGGACGCCAACGAGAGTGGTCGGCAGGAGATGTTGGAGAACATCATCAACGACTTCATCTAGTCCGCCTAAAGGGACTGGCTCTCCCGCCCGTGGCGGGGTGCCGGTCCCGACAGGAATCGCTGCTGAGAGGCGATTGGTGCCTGAGGGTGAAGCGGGGACTGGCTCTCCCGCCCGTGGCGGGGTGCCTGTCCCGACGCGAATCGCGGCTGAGAGGCGATTGGGGCTTAACAGCCCGTTGAAGAACTCGGACCCCTTCTTCGAGTTGCAACGAGTGCTGGTTGAAAAGGGGTCAGGCCCCGCCTGCGTGCCGTTCTGGGTGGAGCGGGACTTTCTGTGGGCGGCGTCTGATCCCTTTTCAACAGGCTGTTAAGGGTGAAGCGGGGACAGGCACCCCGCCACGGGCGGGGGAGCCAGTCCCTGGGCTGCTAGGTGAGCACCGCTCGGGGTTGGCGTGAGGTCGACGACGCTGGCAGGAGGGCTTCGACCCGTTCGCGAGTCGACTCATCGAGCTCTTCGAGCCATTCCAGCTCTCCGCCGGTGACCGCAGCCACGGGTCGTCCGTCGAGCAGAGCCACCCGGTTTTGTGCTGTCGCCGGCACCCGGCCCGAATCGGTGATGATGCCGACGAGGTTGAGCGGATCGGCGGCCGAGAGGACCAGGACTTCCGGCTCCGCCTCGCTTCCCTCGGCCTCTTCGCGCAGTTGCCTGAGCCGTCTCACGGTTTCCCCCAGTGCAAACTGTTCGCCACCGGGCCCCTCGACAAACCGTCCCCCCCGGATCTCTCCTCGTGCCTCGAGCCTCCGGAACACTCCCAGCAGTTGCCACCACCGGGGTGCGCCCGGTTCACGAGCCAGCAGGTCGCGGAACACGACTCCCCATCTCCGGAGCAGTTGCCAGGCCCATTGTTCGAGTGCCTCGGTCTCGGCGGCCCGCTGCCGACTCTCGGATTCCGCATCATCTTCGGCCGCCACCTGGTCCCCGTCACCTCGCCGCCAGACGCTCCAGCGACCGGCCCCTGTGACCGGTCGTCGGCTCCTGAGCCTGCGTCCCCGTCGTCCTCGACGAGACGCCGTCCCGGCGACGATCTGCCTGATACCGGCAAACGTATCGCAGGTGACCAGTCCCCGCCGGACCAGTTCACCGAGCGTGCTGTTGAGTTGATCGGGCAGCATGCCGGTGGGTTTGATCAGGTCCGCGGCGAATTGTGCTCCCCGCTCGGCCAGGCGATCGAACAGGTCCCGTGCGGTGGCTCCCAGGGAATCGGGCTCTGGCACACGGCCCCAGCGAGTCAGCCAGGGGAGGTCTTCGCGGAGGAACAGCCCCAACGGCGTGTTCCTGGAGAGTGACGACATGGGCCGAGCCCGCTCGAATGCTCCGGCACTGGGATACAGCCGACCCCAGCCGACCTCGCCCGAGAGGGTCAGTTCATCGAGCCAACTCTCGCGGTACCCTGCGAGTCGACTCGAGAGCAGATCCGTTTCCCAGCTCCCCGCGGCAACATCCAGCCCCTGCAGCATGCCCACGACTTCGAAGAGGCCTGCGGGCCCGGTCCGCTGCGTAGCCGGATGCAGGCCGTGGTGTCGGGCGAGGAATCTCTGAAACGTGGGCACATCGACCGGTCGGATCTGCCGCCGCAGTCCTTCGACGGTCAACCTGTGGATCCGGGCCAGCAATCGGCGATGGCACCATTCCAGGGTGTCGGGCTTTTCGAGGCCTTCGCCTTCGACGGTTCGAAATCGTCCTCTGAGCACCGTCCCCTCGCCCTCGAGAGCCTCGAGTGCCGCGGCGGCCTGCGAGGCGGTAATCGCCAGTTCTGTGGCGATTTCCCGGTCGGTGGTCGGTCCGCAGACTTCGACCAGTCCCCTGACGATCGCCACGCGGGCTTCGGTCGAGGAGAATTCGGTCCGGACCCCCTCGGGCACCTCGATGACCGGATCGACGACTGCTTCCTTATAGAGGGCCAGTGCGGCGGGCAATCGTTCGGCGGCGACCCAGGCGGTGTGTCCGTCCGGGGCCGTCACCCGGGTGGCTCGTCCCGCCTCGCACAATTCCCCAAACCACCGGTCCCAGTCGGGCTCCTCGGTCCGGGCCGCCGAGTGTGTCGAGAAGACGATTCGGGAGAGCAGCAGGTCGTGGAGTTCATCGGCGTCGCGCACCGGCGGTTGGGCTTCGTCGGTGACCCGTCGGATGGCTTCGGGGTCGAGTCGTCCGAGGTCTCCGAGTTCTTCGACGGAGAGGCTGCGTCGGGTGGCCACAGCCCGGGCCCTTCGCTCCTGGATCTCGCCTCCATCAAGAAACGCATAGGGGTTGGCGTTGAGCAGTTCCCAGCTAAACGGTGACGGTTCGCGGGTGTCGCGTCCGACCAGTTCGATCTCGCCCGTGTCGATCCTCTCGAGCACCCTCTCGAACCCCTCGTAATCCAGAGCCTCGTACAGGCAGTCGTGCATGGTCTGCTGCACCAGCGGGTGTTCGGGGATCTCGTGGTCGCCGGTGATATTTTCCTGGCAGCCGGTCAGCTTGGGAAACACGGCACTCAGCAGGTCGTCGGCCCGGAATCTCTGCAACGCGTGCGGCACCTTCTTGCCGCCGTTTCGTCTGAGCACCATCAGGGCTCGGGTGAGGTTCCAGCGCCAGCGGAGTTGGAAGACGGGCACGGCCAGCAGGGCCTGTTCGAGCAGGTTGCGGGCGTTGTGGGGTCCGAGCATCCCGAAGAGGCTTTCGAGCGGAAAGCTGTGTTGCGGTCCCAGCGAGAGGATGAATCCGTCGTCGTCGGCGGTGGCCTGCAGCTCGAAATCGAAACTCCGACAGAATCTCTTACGCAGTGCCAGTCCCCAGGCCCGATTGATTCGCGAGCCGAAGGGTGCGTGGATGACCACCTGCATGCCGCCGGCTTCGTCGAAGAAGCGTTCAAAGAGGACAAGTTTCCCGGAGGGAACCATGCCGACGGCGGCCTGCTGGGCCGCGATGTACTCGACCACCTGCCTGGCGGCGTGTTCGTTGCAGAAGGTCTCGGTGGCGACCCAGACCACGGTTTCGGCCATAAGCCGTTGGCGTAGGGATTCCCCGTCGCCGGGTCCGCCGATCCGTTCTGCGATGTCTTCCCTGAGCCGGGAGACTTCTTCGGAGAGTTCCCAGGTCCGTCCCGGCGCCTCGCCTCGCCAGAACGGGATCGTCGGCGGTGCTCCTCCGGCGTCCGACACGGTGACCCGTTCGCCTCGGACGTGGTGAATCCGCCAGGAGGTATTGCCCAGCAGAAACACGTCACCGGCCTGGCTCTCGATCGCGAAGTCTTCGTCGAGAGTCCCGACGAACGAGTCGTCCTGTGTCACTACTCGGTAGCTGCCGATGTCGGGGATGGCTCCGGCGTTGGTACACGCCGAGATCCGCGCGGCCTTGCGTGGTTTCAGGCGTCGCCCCACGCGGTCGTGATGCAGGTAGACGCGGCTGCGTCCCTGGGTGTCGGTGATGCCCTCGGAGAGGAACTCGACCACCTCGTCGAACTTCTCACGTGGCAGCTCCGAGTAGGGTCCGGCTCTTCTGACGAGCTCGAACAGTTCGTCGGAATTCCATTCGCGGGCGGCCACTTCGGCGACGATCTGCTGCGCGAGCACATCCAGTGGTGCGACGGGGACCTGGACCTCGTCGAGTCGCTGGCTGCGGATGGCCCGCACCACGGCCTGGCATTCGATCAGTTCGTCTCTCGAGAGTGCAAAGAGCCGGCCCTTGGGGATCAGTCCCAGCGAGTGTCCCGAGCGGCCGATGCGTTGCAGGCAGGTGGAGATGGCTCGCGGGGAGCCGATCTGGATCACCAGGTCCACGTGTCCGATGTCGATGCCCAGCTCCAGCGACGCGGTGGCGACGACGGCCTTGAGCCGGCCTTCCTTGAGTCGTTGCTCGGTCTCCAGGCGGGTGGCGGCCGAGAGTGAACCGTGGTGACTGCCGACGTTCTCTTCGCCGAGGATCTCGGTCAACTGGTGAGTGACCCGTTCGGCCAGTCGGCGGGTGTTGACGAAGACCAGTGTGCTGGTGTGAAGGTTGATCAGCTCGACAATCCGCGAGTTGATCTCGGCCCACTGTTCGTGCGAGCAGACGGCCGAGAGATCGCTGGGGGGGACTTCGATCTGCAGGTCGAGATCTCGCTGGTGGCCCACGTCGATGACCGTCGGCCCGGCCTCAGTCGACCGGCCCCCGACGAGGAACCTGGCGGTGCGGTCGATCGGTTTCTGGGTGGCCGAGAGTCCGATCCGCTGGAGGTGGTTGGAGGAATGCGCCTGCAGGCGTTCGAGGCTCAGCGACAGGTGAGAGCCTCGCTTGTCACGGACCAGTGCGTGGATTTCATCGACGATCACCGTGTCGACGTGTTCGAGAGTCTTGCGGGCCTTCTCGGCGGTGAGCATCAGGAACAGGGATTCAGGCGTGGTGACCAGGATCTGAGGCGGTCGCCGGACGAGCTTGGTCCGTTCCCACGGGCTGGAATCACCGGTGCGGAGTCCGACTCGCAACTCGGGCAGCGCGTAGCCTTGGGATCGGCCCAGTTCGAGGATTTCCTCGAGCGGTTGATGGAGGTTGCGGTGCATGTCGTTGGAGAGTGCCCGCAGGGGCGAGACGTAGACGACTCGAGTGGTCTCTTCGAGCCCTCCGCTGTCGAGTCCTTCCCGCAGCAGCCGATCGATGACGGCCAGGAAGGCGGCCAGCGTCTTGCCGCTGCCGGTGGGGGCGGCGATCAGAGTGTGTTCGCCTGCGGCGATCGGCGGCCAGCCGCGGCACTGTGGCTCGGTAGGCGCATCGAATCGCGACGCGAACCATTGCTGGATCAGGGGGTGGAAGCTGGAGAGGGGCATGGATCGGGGGCATCGTAGCGTAGTTGGGTCGACAGCGAGCGCAGTTGTCTCGCGAGGCAAAAAATCTCCGGATTCCCACGAACACCGGCCCCGAAAACGAGGTTATCAGGTAGCCTCGAAGAACAAGCTCCGCGTCCTGCGGTGCCAACGGAATGTTTCCCGCCCTTTTTCGTTGTGCACCGTCAGGATTGCGGTCTCCAAGTCTCGCAGACACTTCACGTTTCTCCGCGACACACCGCAACTCTCCTAGACTCTTCTCGATACGAAAACTCTCGACTCATCTCCCCCGCGGCGGGCTCCGCGGGTCATCCTCACTGCGGGCCGCAGAGGGAGCCTCACCGATGACCCAAGCTGTTTGCACGCCCGCTACCGACGCGTTGGATTTTGGCGGAACCGAAGCCCCGGCCGAGCCGAGTCCCGATGCGAATCGTTCGAGCATCCAGTCTCGCTGGCAGCACTCGCCGCGGATCGACGTCCATTTCGACCTCGGCTACCCGGTACTGGACCTGGGGTCCAAGGAGATCTGGGACGGTTCGGATTTGTGTCTGCTCCGCGACACGCTGGTCGACCTGTGCCAGGCCGGCGAGTCCGATGGTGGCCCGGCGGTTTGCTCGGCGGTGGGGATCGAGATGAAGTCGGTCAAGGGGATCCCGACGGGTTTCTTCGGGATGCTGCACGACCTGCACGTCGACGAGCAGATTGCCGTGCATCTCTTTTCACCTCAGCCCAACATCTGCGGGATGCTGTGGTTTCGCACGTTCTGCGAGTCTGAGGGTGCTGGTGGTTTTGTGATGTTGCGTGACCCGAAGCCGAACGTGGTGCCCGGCGCGTACCATTTCTGGGCGAGCTTGCGGGGGGACGATATCGTCGAGACGTCCTCGACGGAGTTCTCGACCTGGTCCTGAACCACCTCGCCCCGCGCAGTTGACAGCCCTCGTTGTGGGATGACAATGAGTGCTGTGTCATCCCGCCTCATCACTCGTCGCCGGGCTCTTCAGGTTGGAACCCTTTCCGGATTCGGGCTGGGTCTTCCCGACCTCCTGCGTTGGGAAGCTCGAGCCGACCGGAAGGATTTCGCGAGTCGTCCGGGACCAGCTCACAGCGTGATCAGCATCTTCCTGCCCGGCGGAATTGCTCACCAGGACACATTCGATCCCAAGCCGCAGTCACCGACACAGTACCGTGGCACGCTGGAGGTGATCGACACTCGGCTGCCGGGCATCCAGTTCAGCAGCCTGCTGCCTCGCACCGCCACGATCCTGGATCGCGTGACGCTGTGCCGGGGTGTCAGTCACGTGCTGGCTGACCACGACGCGGGTGTGCACCAGATGTACACCGGCTACGGCCCGAGTCCGGCGATCCGTTTCCCGAGCCTGGGCAGCGTGGTGTCTCACGAGTTCGGCCCCCGCAACGACCTGCCCGCCTACATCTGCGTCCCCAGCAAGCCTCACCGCTTTGCCGGCAACGGGTATCTGAGCACCGCTTATGGTCCCTTCGGCCTGGGCAGTGACCCGGCCGCCGCCGGTTTCGCCGTCAAGGACTTGCAACCGCCGCAGCGGCTGAGTACCGCTCGCCAGATGCGGGCCCGGGGACTGCTGTCGCTGGTCAACGAGCGAGTGGATCGCCAGGCGGAAGTGTCCCGGCTCAAGGCGGTCGATTCGTTCTACGAGCAGGCGTACCGGATGATCGATTCGCCTCAGGCTCGGACCGCCTTTGACCTTTCGAAGGAAAAACCCGCCACCCGCAGTGCCTACGGCAGCGGCGCGGCGGGGATGCGGATGCTGCTGGCTCGTCGGCTGGTCGAGGCCGGTGTACGGTTTGTTTCGCTCGAATACGGCACGTGGGACAATCACTTCAACATCGCACCTTCGCTGCAGAGCCAGGTCCCCAGTTTTGACCAGGCCCTGGCAGCCCTGATCACCGATCTCGACGACCGCGGCCTGCTGAAGACGACCCTGGTGACGGTCACCACCGAGTTCGGTCGGACTCCGCGGATCAACAGCGCCGCCGGCCGCGACCACTGGGCTCGAGTCTTCAGCGTGTTGCTGGCCGGTGCCGGCATCCGCCGTGGCCACGTGCACGGGTCCAGCGACCTGACCGCCTCGTCGCCGGACACCGGAGCCCTGGCTCCCCGCGACCTGCTGACGACGGTCTATCACCAGATCGGCATCGTTGCCGAGAAGGAGCTGATGGCTCCAGGGGATCGGCCGATCGAGATCGTCAAGGGGGGCCGGGTGGTCAAAGAGCTGCTGGAGGCGTCATGAGACGGCGAGCGTGGGCCGCGACGGCTTTTCTGATACGCCTGATACGCCTGATACGCCTGATACGCCTGACACGTCTGACACGTCTGACACGTCTGACACGTCTGACACGTCTGACACGTCTGACACGTCTGACACTGCCGGCGCTGGTCGCGTTGGGCCTGCTGCTGGTCGCCACGGCGCCGACGCTGGCGCAGTCGGAAGCCCGTGCGGTTGTTTCGGCAACGCCCCGCTACCTGCAGCGAGGCACAGTGACCTTGGTCCGCCTGAACTGTGCCTGGCTGCCTTCGGCCGAAGACATCCTGTTCTATTCACCGGGCCTGACGTGCCGCAGCCTGACGCTGCTGGAAGACACCGACGCGCTGCCGCCGGATGGTCGTGAGTACCTGGCGAGGATCGAGGTGTCGGCCGACTGCCGGATCGGCCAGCACCGATTCCGCATCCGCGACCGCGCGGGACTCTCGACACTGCACACGCTATACGTCGGCCCACTGCCCCGGCTGGACGAGCAGGCCCAGCCGACGACCTTCGAAGACCCGCAGACGGTGGCACTCAATTCGACCGTCGCCGGCTACATCGGCGAGGTGGGCCAGATCGACTGGTACCGGGTCGAAGCGAAGAAGGGCCAGCGGCTGAACGTCGATGTCCAGGCGGTGCGCATGGCCCAGCGCCTCTTCGATGCTCACCTCACCATCCTCGATGCCAAGGCGCGTGTGCTGGCCGAGTCGGACGACACGGGGTTGGGGCTGCACGACCCGATCACCGGCCTGATCGTTCCTGCCGACGGCTCGTACATGATCGCGATCCGCGAGAGTGGTTTTGGGAACGAGGGTTCCTACAAGGGGCCTCGCGGTCACTACCTGCTGCACGTGGGCACCTTCCCGCGACCCCTGGCTGTGATTGCTGAGGGAGGCATCTCGGGCAAGCCGGTGCGGCTGACCTTCCTGGGCGATCCCCGCGGCACGTTCACCCAGTTGACGCCGATTCCCCAGGGCCCTGACGCTTCGGTTTTCGGCACCACCACCGTCACCCCCATGGTTGCCGGGCAGTCGGCTCCGACACCGCATCCGATCCGCATCAACAACCTGCAGACGGTCGTCGAGACCGAGCCCAACGACGACTGGCGGACTTCGCCGGCTTCACAGCAGGCCGCACCGGCCGCGTTTGCCGGAGTGATTTCCCGGCGAGGCGACATCGACACGTTTCGATTCAAGGCCACGAAGGGGCAGCGGCTGGTGATCCAGGTCTACGCCCGCCGGCTCTATTCACGACTCGACTCGGTCGTCGAGGTCCGCCGCGTTCGTGACGGTACGTCGGTGGCCGGAGGCGACGATCCGCCTCGCCGCCATCGCACATCGCTGTTCGCCTACAACAGCCATCACGCCGGCTGGTTCGCCCAGGACGCCTACACCGAGATGACGGCCAACGAAGCGGGCGACTACGTGGTCGTGGTCTCCGATCACCTCAAGAAGGGTGGCATCGATTATCACTACCGGATCGAGGTGACTTTGGCCGAGCCGAAACTGACTCTGTTCGTCCGCCGCGATCCCCCCTACTGGCGTGGGACGCCCGGGCAGAGCGTGTCGGTGCCACGAGGCAACCGCTACGCGGTAATTGTCGAGAACCTGAGGCTGAATTGTCCGGAGGGCCCGTTGCAGGTCGCAGCCCGGGGACTGCCGCCGGGCGTGACGCTCGAGGCACCCCGCTTGACCACAGCCAAAGTCCCGATGCTGTTCACCGCGACCGACGATGCAGTCCGAGGCGCCAGCCTGGTCCGCTTCGTATCGAGTGATCCGAAGGGGCGACCGCTGGTGACCCAATTCGAACAGACCATCTTCTATGGACTCAACCCGCCCAACTACGCCTTCTTCGGAGTCGACTCGGAACGGCTGGCCGTGGCGGTCGCCGAGGACTATCCAGTGAGGCTGGAGCTGGAACCGATCGCTGCTCCGCTGGTGCAGGAGGGCGAGACGGTGCTGAAGATCCGCACCCGGGTCGGTCCGAACCAGAGGCGGCCGGTGCGATTGTCGATGCTCTACAAGCCGACGGGGATCAGTGCCGAGTTGTCCGAGCAGGTGGCCGAGGGCGAGGGGGTGATCGAGATGCGATTGGAGGCGAACCGCGAGGCGCGGCCGGGCCGCTGGCCGATCGCGGTGGTCTCACGCGAAGCCACGCAGTTGCGAGGCGGCGGAGTGTCGACCCAGTTGAGAACACTCGTGGTGCTCCCGGCGTTTCTCGACCTGGTGCTCACCCGCGCCATCCTCGCCCGGGGCAAGACGGTCCCCCTGAAGGCTCAGCTCGAGCAGAAGGTCGAGTTCAATGGCAAGGCGACCGTCCGCTTGCTGGGTTTGCCCAAGGGAGTGACCGCCGAAGAGGTCGCGATCGCCGCCTCGGACGAATCGGTCACATTCCAGGTCACCGCGACCGGGACCGCGCCCCTCGGGCTGCACAAGACGCTCTTCTGCCGTGTCTCGATCCCCTGGCAGGGGCCTGGTGGGCAACGCGCCACGGTGGTGCATCGGCTGGGCCGGGGTGGCCAGTTGAGGATCCTGGAGGCGGCCGATGCTGCCGGGCAAGAGGAGCAGCCACAACAATGAGTCCTCGATTGACCACCCGGCCCTCTGCAGCACTTCGCAGCGTACTGTGCGCCGCGCTGTTGCTGGGGTGTGCAGGTGGCGTGGTGGCCGGGGAGCCGGTGATCCGGGTCCACCCCAGCCGCGTGGTGCTCGAAGGGGCTGCCGATCGTCAGCGGGTGATCGTGCAGGCGATCGATGCGGACGGTCGCACCCGCGACCTGACCTCCCGGGCCCGAATGGTGCCGTCGCTGCCGGGCAGGGTCCGGATTGTCGACGGGATGCTCGAGCCGCTGGCCGACGGGACACTGGAGTTGGAGGTGAGTGTCGATGGCCGACGATTGCAGGTGCCGGTGACGGTCCGCAACGCCAGGACAAGAGCACCGGTGCGGTTCGGGCTCGACGTGATGCCGGTGCTGACCAAGGGAGGCTGCAACAGCGGCAGCTGCCACGGTGCGTCACGAGGCCAACGGGGGTTTCGGCTGTCGGTGTTCGGTTTCGACCCGGCTGGAGACTACTTCCGGATCACCCGGGAATTCGTCGGTCGGCGGATCGACCTGGCACGTCCGGCTTCGAGCCTGCTGCTGGCGAAGCCATCCGAGCAGGTGGTACACGGAGGCGGCCAGAGATTCGACAGTGACAGCGAGATGTACGGCGTGCTGCTGAAGTGGCTCGAGCAGGGAGCCCCCCGCGATCCGAAGGATGTGCCGCGGGTGCGGCGGCTGGAGGTATTTCCGTCGGAGGTAGTGTTGTCGGAGGCAGGGGCAGGGGCAGGGGCAGGGGGTCAACCGGCGGCGGGTGATTCGCACCGGCTGGTGGTCCGGGCCCATTACGACGACGGCACCGATCGCGATGTGACCGGGCTGAGTGTCTTCACCAGCACGAACACGGCCGCGGCGTTGGTTTCGTTCGAGGGTGTGGTGAGTGGTCAGCAGCGGGGCGAGTCGTTCGTGATGGTCATGTACGGCGAGCACAACGTCGGTCTGCCGGTGATCGTGGTGCCGGCGGGGCCTGCGGCGGTATTTCCCGATCTGGGGGTGGCCAACCGGGTCGACGAGCTGATCCACGGGAAGCTGAGGAAGCTGCGGGTCGTCCCGTCGAAGGTCTGTGACGACGCCACGTTTCTCCGCCGGGTGTACCTCGACACGATCGGCCTGTTGCCCGAGCCGCGCGAGTACGCTCGATTCGTGGCCGACAAGCGGCCCGACAAGCGAAAGCGGCTGGTCGATGAGTTACTGGGTCGGCCCGAGTTCACCGACCTGTGGGTGATGAAGTGGGCCGAGTTGCTGCAGGTCCGCAACGTCAAGGGCGGCTTCTTCGGCTGGTTGCGGAAGCGGTACCTGGCCAACGTGCCGATGGACCGGATGGTCCGCGAGTTGTTGACGGCCGAGGGTGGCTTCTTCCGCGACCCTCCGGCCCAGTACTTCCGGCAGGTCGGCAAGCCGAAGATCCTGGCCGAGAACGTGGCCCAGGTCTTCATGGGGACCCGCATCCAGTGCGCGCAGTGCCACAACCACCCGTTCGATCGCTGGACGATGAACGACTACTACGGCTTCGCCGCCTTCTTTGCTCAACTGGGTTCGAAGCGGAACTGGGAAGACACTCGCGAACAGATCGTCTTCAACACGGGCTCCGGTGAGGTGCGGCACCCGATCGATGACCGCGTGATGGCCCCCAAGTTCCTCGGTGGCAAAGTGCCCAAGCTGGCCGGTCGGGACCGCCGGGCGGTGCTGGCCCAGTGGCTGACAACCCCCGAGAACCCCTGGTTCGCGCGGAACCTGGCCAACATTGCCTGGGCCCAGTATTTCGGGCGGGGGATTGTCGACGAGGTGGATGATGTCCGGCTCAGCAATCCGCCGTCGAATCCCGAGCTGCTGGACTTCCTCGCCGATCGCCTGGTGGCCGACGGGTACGATTTCCGCAAGCTGATCCGCACGATCACGCGCTCGCACGCGTACCAGCGCACGACCGAGCCGACGCCCAGCAACCGCCGCGACCAGCGCAACTTTGCTCGGGCACAGTTCCGCAGGCTGCGGGCCGAGGTGCTGCACGACTGCCTCTGCCAGGCGACGGGCGTGCCCAGCCGGCTGGGCGGCTTTCCGCTGGGGACCCGCGCCGTCCAGTTGCCGGTCGCCTCGATGTCGTCGGAGTTCCTGAACACCTTCGGCCGTTCGAATCGCGAGTCGGTCTGCAGTTGCGAAGTCGACGTCCAGCCCAACCTCTCGCAGGCCCTGCACCTGATCAACGGCAGCACGACCTGGGGCAAGATCGATCAAAGCGATGTGCTGGGGCGACTGATGACCCGGCACGACGATCCCGGCGACGTCATCGATGCACTCTTTGTTCGCTGCCTCTCGAGGCGGCCGACCACAGGCGAGCGAACTCGGCTGGTGGCCGCCGTACTCGCCGCGACCGATCGGGCCGAGATCTACCAGGACCTGTTCTGGGCGCTGCTGAATTCCAAGGAGTTCCTGTTCAACCACTGATCGATGGTCTGCGGAGCGAGCGGATGTTCCTGGCGGGGCCCGTCCCATTCTCGAGTGTGCCACCCGGCAAGCCGGGTCCTGGACCGATGCTGCGCCTGCTGGTATTCGCACTGGTGCTTGGGATTGGCGGCAACGACCTGAACGCGCAGACCGCAACGCGACAGGATCCCGAGACCCCAACGACCTCGAAGACCTCAAAAAAAGCACCGGCACTGAAGATCACCTTCCGCGACCATGTGGAGCCGATCTTTCGTCGTCGCTACACCGGGTGTCATGGGGGTGGTCAGCCGAAGGCCGACCTGGACCTGTCGCGTTACGTGGCGCTGCTGGCGGGTGGATCTTCGGGGGTGGTGTTGATCCCGGGCGATCCTCTTCAGAGCCGGCTGTTCCTGCTGGTCTCTCATGCCGAAGAGCCTCACATGCCGCCCAAGCGGCCGCGCTTGCCGAGGGCCGAGTTGGAGTTGATCCGCCGCTGGATCGACGGGGGTCTGTTGGCGACGAAGACGAGTCGGCCCCGGACCTCGAAGCGACCCCGCTCGGTGCTTTCGCGTGTCGGTCCTCCGCTGCGGCGTCCGGCTCAGCCGGCCGCCGGCGAGCAGCCGGGCGCCCGTCCCCGCGGCTGGACCCCGGTGGCTGCTCAGACTGCTTCGCGAGGCCGCGCGGTGGTGGCGTTGGCGGCCAGCCCGTGGAGTTCTCTGGTGGCGGTGGGTGGCATCGAGCAGGTGCTGGTCTACGACGCGGTCCTCGGCAAGCTCGCGGGCGTGCTGCCGTTTCCCGAGGGTCGGCCGCACCAGTTGGCCTTCAGTGCCGACGGGGAAGTGTTGTGGGCCTCTGGAGGCGAGGCGGGTGTGGCTGGAGCGGTGGTGGGCTGGAGCGTCCGCAGCGGGCGACGACTGTTTGCCGTCGCCGATGGCGACGACGTGGTGTTGGGTGCGGCGCTGGATCCCACGGGTAAGCGGTTGGCGCTGGGCAGCGATCGGGTGGTCCGCATCGTCGACATCGCCAGCGGCAAGACGACTCATCGGCTGGACGTCCACACCGACTGGGTGGTTGCCGTCGGCTTCAGCCCCGACGGTCGGCGTCTGGTGACGGGGGATCGCGGAGGTGGCCTGGTGCTGTGGGAGACTCGGCAGTGGGACCGCGTGGCGTCCTTGACCGGGCACCGCGGTGCGGTCACCGGTGTGGCGTGGCGTCCGGACGGACGCGTGGTGGCCTCGGCCAGCCGCGACGGCACGGTGCGTCAGTGGGAGTCCGAGGGTGGGCGGGCGTTGCGGAACTGGATGGCTCATGAGGGGGGCGTGATGGGAATCGCCTGCCGCACAGATGGCCGCCTGGCGACGGTCGGCCGCGACCGGCTGGCGCGGACCTGGAACCAGGCGGGTGCCCGGCAGGGCGAGTTTGGGCCGCTGGGCGATGTCGCCACGCGGGTTGCGCTGGTGGGTGTGCCCGGTTGGCTGGTCGTGGGGGACTGGTCCGGAGACGTTCGGGTGTGGCGTGGGGACGAGAAGCAGCCGGAGGCGCAGTGGCGGCCGGGGGTCTCGGGGGCACCGCGGCCGGGTCGGTGAGAGTGGTGGTGGGCCGTCGTGATCCCCCCGGCAACGGCCTCGCTTGCGAACCGTGCAGCCGACTCTGATAATGGTCGCTCGGCTGTACCAGCCGAGCGTCAGCATCAAGAACACACACCGGGGCCAGATACGAAACGATGGATAGTGCCAAGTTGAGCTTGGACGGGCAGGACTACGAACTGCCTGTCATCGAGGGATCCGAGGGTGAACGGGGCGTCGACATCAGCCGCCTGCGTGGAGAGTCCGGAGCGATCACGCTCGATCCGGGCTACGGCAACACCGGCGCGTGCGAGAGCGGCATCTGCTTCATCAATGGTGAAGAGGGGATCCTGCGGTACCGCGGGTACGCGATCGAGCAGCTGGCCGAACACGCGTCGTTTGCCGAGGTCTGCTACCTGCTGATCTACGGCGACCTGCCGTCGGCCGAGCAGTTGCAGGAATTCAGCGACGGGCTGACCTACCACAGCATGATCCACGAGGACATGAAGAAGTTCTTCGAGGGTTACCCCGCGTCGGCTCATCCGATGGCGGTGCTTTCGTCGATGATCGCGTCGCTGGCGACGTATTACCCCGAGGCGGAGGGGAGGAACGGGGATGATGACCTGAACATCATCCGTATCCTGGCCAAGTCCAAGACGATGGCGGCCTGGGCCTACAAGAAGTCGATCGGCCAGCCGCTGGTCTATCCGGACAATCGACTTTCGTACTGCGGCAATTTTCTCAACATGATGTTTTCGGTGCCGACCGAGGACTACGAGGTTCCGCAGGTTGTCGAGAATGCTTTGAACGTGCTGCTGATCCTGCACGCCGATCACGAGCAGAACTGCAGCACGTCGACGGTGCGGATGGTGGCCAGCAGCCAGGCGAACATCTTCGCGGCACTTTCAGCCGGGGTGTGTGCGTTGTGGGGTCCGCTGCATGGCGGGGCCAACCAGAAGGTGCTCGAGATGCTGGACATGATCCGTCAGGACGGATCCGACTACAAGAAGTACGTCGACATGGCCAAGGACAAGGACAACGAATTCCGCATGATGGGGTTTGGTCACCGGGTCTACAAGAACTTCGACCCACGGGCGACGATTTTGCGGAAGGCGTGCGACGAGGTGCTCGAGGAGATGGGTGTTGACGATCCGCTGCTGGAGATCGCCAAGCAGCTTGAGGACGTGGCGCTCAACGACGAGTACTTCGTCGAGCGGAAGCTGTACCCCAACGTCGACTTCTACAGCGGCGTGCTGTATCGGGCGATGGGCATCCCGACCAACATGTTCACCGTGATGTTCGCCCTGGGCCGTCTGCCCGGCTGGATCGCTCATCTCAAGGAGCTTCGAGACGACCCCACGAGCCGGATCAACCGGCCGCGTCAGATCTACACGGGTCCGACGGCTCGAGATTACACGCAGGTTGCCCAGCGTTAGGTTGACCCGACACGGTGCGACACGGACAGGCTGTGCGGTGACGGCGGTCGGTATCGGGTCTGCCGCGAGGCCGGCGGGATCAGCTTGCAGGGGGTTTCCAGTTCTCCTAGAGTGGCGTCTCTTTGCCGGGCAGGTAGCTCAGTTGGTAGAGCACAGGATTGAAAATCCTGGTGTCGGCGGTTCAATTCCGCCCCTGCCCACTTCACGAAGGAACGGCACCGCAACAGGTTGCGGTGCCGTTCCCTTTTTGTGCAGCGATTGAATTGACGTGCAGAATCAAGGGCTGAGTACGGGGAAGAAACGTCGCTGCAGTCGACCGAGCAGCGATTTCTTGGCCCTCAACTTGCTCGCTCTGGCCAGGTCGGCTTCCGCCTTGGCCTGATCGCCGAGCTTGCTGTATGCGTGAGCTCGACGTTCGTAGGCCGCAACATGGCCAGGCTTCAGGCGAATGGCTTCCGTGAAACAGACAATCGCAACCTCCCAATCGTCCCGCTCCAGGCAGCTGACTCCCCGATTGAATGCGAAGGCCGCAGGGTTCACGCCGATCGTGGGTTGTACGCGCGTGGGACGGACCTGCGGTGTTGGGAACAGCGGAGCGGGGGCCACCGAAGTTGGGGCTGGAGGAGTTGGGGCTGGAGGAGTTGGGGCCGGCGGAATCACAAACGGTGGTGCCACGGTAGGCGGCGTTGGCACGTAGACCGGGACCGGTAGTTTGGTTTCCCACCGCACCAAGCCAATCAGCAGCATCGCAAAACCGGCCAGGACAATGGCAGACAGTCGCGTTATGGTTCGTCTCGCCGGGGGTTGTCTGATGGCCCGCAGGTTACCAGCAACTGATTGCCGGCGCAAATCCCAACCCACACACGCCGAAGGCAAACCGCGTAGAAACCAACATGGCACCACTCCGTCTGACGCTGTGTGCCGCGGTTGTAGCCACTCCGTGTCTGCGCACAAGGGCAAACGGCGGTCTGCAGTGAGCCACGATCGTCCAATCGTCTGCCCGTGAACACGCGTTATCTCCCCCGACCTCCTCCCCAACAACCGAGCCCCCGCCAAGGGCGGGGACTCGGTCAGGAGCTCATCACTTTGGCAAGAAAAGTTGGCATTCTCGGGTGATATCGAGAACGAATTTACGCCAGCGTCGTTTGGAGAGCTGTTAGATTATGATCGCTTTCGACGGCAGCACGGGTGCGTGTTGTCGGGGTCCTTGTCCCACCTGTTGGTAAAACGCCGGCATGGCCGATCCGAGTCCTTCCGACCTGATCTCGCTGCTGGCATGCTATGGGGCAGACGGCATCCTCGAGGCACCCCAGGTGCTCTCGGCCATCCGGGCGATGTCGGGTGATCAGGCCGTGCCGGACCCCGGGGCGGCGGCTCTGATGGCCGCGCTCATCGAGCATCGCGACAAGGCACAGGTGCCCGTGCCGGCTGTCGATGAGCTGATCAACCACGTCAGGAAACTGAGAGTCGCTGCCGCCGAACGTTTTCACGGACGGCTCGGGCAGAGTGGGCAGGACCGGGTTGATCTCACAGAATTCGAGACACTGCTGGGCGACCTGCCGCTGAAGGACGCGTCGGCAGCCGTCGCTGAGGATCCGTCGAACCGAGTCCTCGAATCTGCCATCTCGCTTGCAGGCGATCGCCAGTTCCTCTCGAGCCGTCGTCAGTTGGTGCCCACGGCCGCGGCAGAACTCGACCGGCGATTCGACGAGGCCGCAGTCGAGGCCTTTGCGGTGCTCGAGAATGCGGATCGCCGCCTGGTTTTCGGGATCATCGAGAATCTTCGCCGGCAGTTGCAGATCTCACTCCGCCTGGATCTCGATTCCACTGCAACCCGCGCCCTCCAGACACTCGGGCTCCACCTCGACCAGATCCAGATCGCAGCCAAGACCTTCCCGCCGAGTGAGCCGGATCGAGATACCGAGCAGGGCAGCCACCAGCTGAGATCTCTCGAACGGCAATTCCAGTCAGCCTCCACCCCGCTCCAACGCCAACAGGCCCTGGACCGCATCTGCGTGTGGCCGGGGGCTGAGTGTTTCGAGGTCATCCTGCGGTTGGTCGAGGCCAACCCGGAAGTCCGCGAGCGGGTCAGCCTGATTCTGACCTGCCGCCTGGGTTCGCAGTTTGTCAGCGGGTGGAGCGGTTGGAAGAACGCGCTGAATCGGGCCGCCGGGACGAGTCAACACGACCTGCAGCAACTTGTCGCTGAAGCACCGGCGGAGCTGTTGATGATCTGGGCCAAACGGCTCGGAGGTGTCGATCCCACGATCATCAGTTCTCTGGAACACTATTGCCAGACCGGCACCACGCCCATCGGCGAGGAAGACTTCGTCGAACGATGGACCGACTTTCTGCCCGCCGCGGAATTCAATGCCCTGCTCGGGGTCGAAATCGAGGCCGTCAGCCCGGTCGTCGAGACCGTCACGCCAGTCGAGACTCAGCCGCAGGCAGCAACACTACCTCCCGCGACCTTGACCCGGCCATCTCCGGCACCTCCTCAACCGACCGACAGACCGGCACTAGCTCCTGCCTCAACACCAACACCAGCCCCGGTGGCCGTTGCTCCGGTTGAGCCTCCGAAGTCACCCAGCGCCTCGTCGGTCATCTGGCGAGATCACATCCAGCCGTGGCTGACGGAGAACTGGTACCTGGTGGCCGGCGTCGTGATGGTCGTCGCCGGTGCCTCGTTGATTTCGGTGTACTTCTGGGACCAGTCCCCGGTTGTCCGGTTCACGGTGCTGCCGGCCTTGCTGGCCGGTTTCACGATCGCGGTGGCGTCGGCCGGTTCGTGGATCGAACGACAGGACAAGCAATTCCGTGGCACTGCGGCGTTGCTGCGCAGTGCGGCCGTTGCGCTGTTGCCGCTGAACTTCATGGTGGTCTCTCTGCTGGCTGATACTACCGACGACCTGGGGTCCAAGGGTGTCTACGTGGCGGCCATGGGCCTGGTCTACCTGGTTCTCTTTGGCTGGGCGCTGAGGTCGTGGTGCCGGGCGGTGCACGAACCTCTGGGGCTGCCACTGGCCGGTGCGCTGCTGGCGATCAACGGCCTGGTGATGATCGGGCCTGTGGCCAGGACGCTGGCCGGAAGCGATCCCGACCTCCTGAAACTTCCGACCGCCATCGGTTTTCACGCGGGCTTCGCCCTGGTGGCGTGGATTGTCGTGCGATTTGCCAACCGAATTCTCACGCCGGAACTGGCCCGTGAGAAGCGGGTGCCGTGGTTCGTCGGCGGTACACTGGCGGCCGCCTTTCTGCAGGTGTTCGGATGGGTCCACTTTCAGCTGGGCCAGCTGCCACACGTTTCGACGTATGCCCTGCTGGTGGTGCTGGTCGGCTGGCTGATCCTGTTTGTCGAGCGTCGGGCGATCGAGTCGCACGAAGGGGGCGGGCGGCTTGGCAGCGAGTCGTTCCTGGGCTACGCAATGGTCCTGATGGGTGTCCTGATGGGCACCACGCAGCAGCACGTCCGGGTCGCCGTGTTTGCCCTGGCGGGTGTAGTCTGGCTGTACCAGGCGATGCGGCGAAACCACGAGCTGCAGTACTGGATCGGGCTGACGCTGCTGTCACTGTCGGGGGCTTCGGTCGCGTTGCTGACAGGATTCCCTCGCGATCCCTGGCTGCCGATCGTCGGATTGCTGCTGTCATTGATGATGGGCGGGCTGCACTGGCTGGGTCGGACTCGTTCTCAGCCACTGCTGGCGCGAGCCGCACTGGGCATGCAGCCGACTCTGGCACTGTTGACCGCCGTGGTGGCGATCCTCGCCCAGTGGCAATTCCGTTCGGCACCTCTGTTGACCGCCGGCGTGCTGCTGGCCGTCGTGGCCATTTTTGCCTGGCGGGCGTGGCGTGACGATGAGCTCCGCTGGGTGCATTCGGCGATGGCCATCGTCGGCATCACGCTGCCCTACCTCGGCTGCGTCGACATGCTTGGCCGGCAGTTGCATGGGAACACGATGGTCTTCGGACTGGCCGTCGTCTCCTGTCTCTGGCTGGTTCTGATCCGGCTGACTCGATCCGACCTGCTGCGACGGGCCCGATCGACGGTGCTGATGGTGTATGGCTCGATCGCCGTCGCGGCGATGGTATTGCGGGTGGTGTTCGAGGGGGGTGCGGCGGCGAATCTCCAGCCGTTGCAGCAGTTGATGGACTACTCGGGCCCATTGCTGATGGCCGTGCTGCTGACGATTGCGACGTATCACACGCGATCACTGCTGCCGGCGGCGATGGCGGCGGTGATTGCCGTGATCCTGTTTCCCGAGTTGCGTGCGAGGTTCGAGGAGTCGTTCAGTGCGATTGGCTGGGGCAGTGGCCTGGGCGGTTCGCTGAGCGCACTGGGGCTGGTGCTGGCCTGTTTTCCGCTGTCGCGAGCGAGCTGGCTGAGAGATCTCGGTGACGGGGACCGGTTCTTCGGCCGCATCCCCTTCCCGTTCCGTCGCCTGGACCACACGCTGTTTACGTGGCCGCTGACCGCATCGGCGGTGTTCCTGATTGTCCGTGTCGACACGTGGGCCGTGCTGCAGAATGCCCTGCCCGGCCGGTCTCTCGAAAACCTGCTTCAGATCAACTCGTCGCTGATCCCGCTCAAGACGGCCGTCGCTGTCTGCGTGAGCGGAGTCACCTGGACGCTGCTGGCCGTCCTGTACCGTTCTCGCCGCGGCTCGGTCGTCGGAGTGCACCTGGGCTGGATCGCCCTGCTGGGCGGTCTGTTGCTCGGTAACCATCTGCTCGGCACACCCTGGCACTGGTCGTGGCCCGTGCTGGTGACCGGCCTGATCCTGCAGCTGCTCGACCTGGTCTACTCGCAGCTGAAGACCACTCAGCCCTGGATTGAACTCTCGCTGATCACGCCGACCCGCAGCGTGCTGGCGACCGGCAGCCTGGTGCTGTCGTGCGTCTGTGTCATCGGGCTGATCCTCCACGATGACTCTCAGTTCCAGGTCCTCGCCGTCCTGATCGGCTTCACGGCGATTCAGCTGGTTCGGTTCGGCCTGGTGACGGGCCGTACCCTCTTCGGCGGTTTCCTGTTCGTGCTGACCCTGGTCAGTTTGCTGTCGCTGACATCAGTGGGTGAGCGACACCTGCTGTTTCGCCTGTCTCTGGCCTACAGTCTGACTCCGACGCTGTGGCTGTTGCTGGGCGTGCATGCCGTTCACATCGGATTGGAATTCGCCCGCTCGACTCACCAGCGACTGAGGCCATTGCTGGCACCGTTTCTGCTTGCTTCGAGCCTGTTGGCCGTGGTGCTGGTTGTTGTGAACTGCTTCGGCACGGTTCTCGACCCCGACGTCGTCACCTCTCAACAGCGATGGATGCTGCTGGCGTTGATGCTGTTGGCGGCCAGGAACCACGGCAGCGGCTGGCTGGGATTGCTGGGTCTGCTGCAGGCGTACCTGCACACTCACGTACTGGCCGGCGAGTTGGAGAGTCTGGAGCCAGGTCGCAACATCGCCACGTTGTCCGAGCCGTGGCGTTGTGCGACTCTGGGTCTGTTGGCCGCGGTTCTGGGCCAGGCGGGCCGACTGCTGGGGCGCGATCGGTCCGGTCTGCTGATCGGCCCATTCGCTCAACCGCTGTTCCGTTCAGCTCACGTGGCCTGGCTGTTCGCCCCCGCCGTGGTGCTTTTGCTGTTGGCCACGGCGTACCACACGTCGGTTCCGGCACTGCGAGCCGAGTCGCCGCAGCTGTGGGCTCCGTACCTGTCGACGATCGGCCTGGTGATCGTCGCCTGGTCGTGGCGGAGCCAGTCGCTGGCGTGGCTGGCGACCGCGGCGTTGGCGTTGGGCAACATCCACAGCATCCGTCTCTTCCCCGGCGACAAGCTCATGGAGCTGGGACTCTCGGAGATCCACCTGGTCTCGTTGGGCCTGGTGGCGACCTTGCTGCAGTTGAGTGCATTGCGTGAGTTGTGGCGACGCGAGAGGGTGGCGACGTTTGTGAACCGGGCGAGCCTGGTGCTGGCGGGCGTGGTGCTTGTGCTGATCTGTTTCAACTACGTCACCGATCCCGGTCTGGCTGACATACCCTGGGAGCGGTTCGTCGTCTCGGGCGTCATGGCCTACATCGCCGCCTTGTACTTCCGCTCCGCGGCCCGGCGTCCCGGTGAAGGTGAAACAGCGCTGGTCGCCTCGTGCGAGGCCGGCTACCACTTCGGGGTCACTCTGGCGATCTGGTGTGCGGCGTTGCTGATCCCGGCGCTGCGTGAGCCGAAGACGGCATTGTTCGCGCTGGCGGTTCCGGTGATCTACTTCTATGCCCGGGCCGAGCAGGGGTTTGCCAGCGGGTTCGCGCTCGCACGTCGTTATCGCGATTCGGCTGCGGTGCTGTCGTTCGCGATCATCGGGTTGTGGGTCTTCCGCATCGCGTTTCACCTGCTGATGTTCCCGGACCAGGAGTTCGAAATCGAGATCTACCACGCCAATGCTCCGCTGATCCTGTTGCTGTCGATCGTGATGCTGCGGCTGCACGGATTGGGGGGCACCAGTTGGCTGGGTCTGTATGGCGGGCTGGCACTGGTCGTCGGCAGCTTCTTCACTCTGACCTGGATCGAGGTCCTGAGGCCTCTGGAGCATCCGATCGCGGCCGCCTGGTGTGCGATTGGCCTGGCCCACTTCTGGACTCTGGTCAGCCACCAGCGTTCTCCGTTGCGGACGGCGGTGCTGCGGCTGGGCCGCATCGACGGTCCCGACTGGTTCGGGTTTCGCCGCACGTGGGGTGTCTTGCTGTTGATCGGAACTCACGTGGCCGTTGTGTGGGGCCTGTGCGAGTCGTTCGGGGTGGGCGGGTTTGATCGGAGCGAGGCGAACGAGAGGCTGGCAGTTCCGCTGTTGCTGGGAGCCGCGAGTGTGGTGATCCACCTGGGTGTGATCCGTCGTGCGGCGGTGTATATCGGCGTGGGGGTGTTGGAGATCATGCTGGCCCTGCATGCGGGGTTCCTGGGCATCGAGAGTTACGTACCTGCGGACCAGGTTGTCTGGGTGGTCCTGGGCCTGTGGGCGGCGGGCCTGGTGGCCCGGTCATTCGCGTCGCGGCAGCTGCAGTCCTTGAAGCTCGGCACGATCAGTGTCGGGTTGGCCGTGCTGACGATGTTGCACATCGTGTTGCACCACCACCCCGACACGGCAGTCGGGTTGTGGGCGTTTGCCGTGCTGGGTGTGCTGGCAGCCATGACGCCGCGTTCGACCCATTCGCCGCGCAGCGGCGAAGAGACGGTCGCTGCCGGGTTGCTGCTGGTCGTGCCCACGTGGCTGGTCTTCTTCAGCCAGGCGAGGCTCTCTGAGGGCGTCGACGGCGTTGTATCAACGTGGCCGCTGCTGGCTACGACGGCTGCAATCTTCGTGACCGGCAGCCTGTGCCGCTGGTTCCAGGTTCGGCTGTTGCCCGACTACGACGCGTGGGAACGGCCTCAGCCGAGACTCTTCGACCAGACCCTCGCTCTGGTCGGCAAGTCCGGCGGGTCGCTCAACTCGATCACACTCTGGCTCAGCTTCGCGGTGGCGGTCGTGGTGCAGTTGATGCACTACCGCGAGGCGTTTGAAGCGCGCGAAGTCGTGCTGCTGTGCCTGCTGTTTGCTGCCTTCGTTGTGGGTTGGTTCTACGAGGGTCAGCAGAGACGGACGATTTCGGCCTACATCGTGCTACAGCTGTGCGTGCTGGGCTTCTTCACGGTGTTGCGGCGGCAGTTGATCAACACGACCGACTTCTGGACGCCTCACTACGATGTCTGGGCCAGCCTGGTCGTTTCGTTCGGCCTGTGCGGCGCCAAGCAGGTGATCGACATACGGCCTCGCGAGATTCGCATCCCGATGATGGGCACTCTGCTGGGCCTGCCGGTCGTGGCGCTGATCTGGGTGGTGGTCAACGGCATGGGCAGCGACGTGGCTCTGCTGGTGGTCGGTTTGCACAGCCTGATGTTCACCTTCCTGGGCAAGGATGACCGCGAGTCGCCCTACAACATCGTGGCGGTGGGTGGCTTCGTCACGTTTGTGATGATCACGTTCTGGACCCAATTGGAATTGACGATGCTCAACGCATACGTGATTCCGGTGGGGCTGGGGATCATGGTCCTGCTTCAGCTCTTCCGCGGTCGAATCGACATCGACACTCGGAACCGGATCCGCATGGTGACCCTGATCGCCATGCTGGCCAGTTCCGGTTATTACGCGCTGGTCAGCGACGAACATCCTCTGGCGTTCAACCTGGCGCTGATCGTGCTGTGCCTGGTATCGATGGGGCTGGGCAGTTTCCTGCGGATCCGGATGTACCTGTTCCTGGGCTTTGCGGCGCTGCTGGTCGATGTTGCCACGATCATCTTCAAGGTCGTACGGGTCGCCGACCAGACCACTCAGCGGGCCGCCATCGGTGCACTGTTGCTTGTGATCGGCATCGGCCTGGTGGGCGGCACGATGTACTACAAGACGCGTCGCGACCAGATCAACGCCGTCCTGGATCGCTGGCGGGGGAAGCTGGGAGACTGGGAGTAGGGCGTCAAGGCTTGAGAAAAGGGGTCAGGCCCCCCGCCTGTGGTCGCCGGGGGTGGATTTGGCGAGCGGTTCGGGGCGGGGCGTTAGACCCCCGGCTTGGGGTCCAGCTTTCAGGCGTCTTGTCCGGCCTTGGGGATGAACACCCGGGTGGCTGGCAGGAAGTCGCTGGTGGCTTCGTCGGAGGGGTCCTGCAGCTCGAACTCGGCTTCGACCTCATCGATCCAGTGCCTGATCTCCGCCTCGTATTCGTTCGTCACCCCCGCCTGGACCAACTCGCGTTGGAACTCGGCCACTCCGCCGGAATCCAGTTCGGCCTCTTCGGCCGAGGGGAACCGTTTGAGCGGATCGGGGTCGACCAACCCGTGCAGCAGCTTCAACAGCGGTTCGGTCATCGGGAACTCCTCGACCGGCAAGGCCCCGGGCAGCCAATCGAAGACATTTCGCTTGGCGGTCAGCATTTCGGCGTAGCTCATCCCGGCAAACGGCTGTTCGCCGGAGAGCATTTCGATCAGCATGTAGCCGACGCTGGCGAGGTCCGAGGCCGGGGTCCCCGGTTTGCCCTCGAGCAGCTCGGGTGCGGCGTAGATCGGGGTACACGGCTGCAGGGCCGGTCGGTTCTCGAGTTCGAAGGCTGCTCCGATGTCGATGATCTTGGCGTTGCCACTGCGTTTGAGCATCACGTTGGAGGGCTTGATGTCGTTGTGGACGATGCCGTGCCGGTGCAGCGCCGCCAACGCCGAAAGGCACTCGCGAAGTACCGACGCCGCGGTGCCCGGCCTCAGTCGAGGCTGCTGGCGACCCTCGGTCATCACCACCCGGTTGATCGACTGCCATCGCCGCTCGGTGACCTGCTCGCGGACATGACCATACGCGTCGGGTGTCAGCAGCCGACGCAGGTCGTACCCGTCGATCCACTCCATCTCCATCAAGTGGATCCCACCGTCGCTGACGACGTTTTGCACGTCGACGAGGTGGTCCTGCTGGATGCGGGCCACTCGTGAGGCGACCGTGGCCAGGCGGGCCATCTCGCTGGCGTATTCGGCCGGGGTCGCGAAGTGATCCGGTGCAAAGACCTTCAGCGCCACGGGGATCGTGAACCCGTCCACTCCGCGACGCTCGCTGAGATACACCACTCCCTGGCCACCGATCCCCAGGCACTTCAGGAAGGGGCGCGAGGCCTCCCATCCCACCACACCGCCGCCGATCAGCTCTCGGTAGTGCTCGCCCAGAGTTCCCAGGCTGTCCTCGGATCCCGCTGCCTCGGTCGTCATCACTCTCGCCACATCGTCCCGCCCGCCCTGCCCCCGCCCTGTGCCCGCCCTGTGCCCGCCCTGTATCCGCCCTGTATCCGCCCTGTATCCGCCCTGTATCCGCCCTGTATCCGCCCTGTATCCGCCCTGTATCCGCCCTGTATCCGCCCTGTATCCGCCCTGTA
>Ga0310123_10000339_pt1 | contig 42159 bp, 40 predicted proteins | sample CB6_AW_1057_MG_FD_203505 | JGI IMG/M metagenome (GOLD analysis project Ga0310123, IMG submission 203505) | Marine microbial communities from Western Arctic Ocean, Canada - CB6_AW_1057 | ecosystem: Environmental > Aquatic > Marine > Oceanic | place: Canada: Western Arctic Ocean | collected... | reverse complement strand
GTAGCTTGCCTTCGATAGACGAAATGGCTCATCGTCATTCTTCGGATCACAATACCGATAGAAATACCACGAAGAATCAACAAATGTGTCCATCGTATCTGTTTCCCGACGCGCGGGACCGGAACATTTCGGACAGACGGTCTCAACAAATTCAGTTATTTGAGAAAGCGGCGAATCGCCACGTCCAGAAAACACATCAACGGTCGGAAGTTCCACCGGAAGCTCGCTGTATGGAACCGGCTGCGCTCCACAGGACTCACAATAGATAATGGGGATTGGTGTCCCCCAATACCGCTGCCTAGAAATCCCCCAGTCCTTTAAGCGATACTGCACCTCAGACTTACCAAAACCACCTTCCTCAGCCTCCCGTGTCATCAACACAGACGCTTCCGAACTAGACAATCCCGTGAACTTACCTGATCCAACTAGCTGACCGTATTCTGAGAACGCAGCCTTGGGATTGCCGTCTGTCGAAGGCTCACTGTCATTCGCGCGTACGACAACACGAATCGGCAGTGCGTACTTACTCGCGAACTCAAAGTCCCGTTCATCATGAGCGGGCACGGCCATGATGGCTCCCGTTCCATAGTCGGCCAGCACGAAGTTGGCAATCCAAACTGGGACCTTTTCACCGCTGAACGGATTTTTCACAAAACGACCGGTATCGAACCCTGCCTTGTCAATCTTTCCGGTTAATCGCTCCATCCGATCAATTGCGCGAAACTGTCCTACTCGGTCCCGAAAACCATTCTCATCTAGACTCTCGGCAGCAAGGCGATTGACCAGCGGATGCTCGGGCGCTAGAAGGACAAAGCTTGCTCCATAAATCGTGTCGACTCGTGTGGTAAAAATCTCAATGTTTTCATCCACGAGCTCCGTTACTGCGTCCGCCCCTATGAGAGGAAATTTCACCAGCGTTCCTTCTGAACGCCCGATCCAGTTCCGCTGCATCGTCAGCACTTTCGAGGGCCACTCCTTCAATTCGTCAGTTCTCTCAAGCAGCTCGTCGGCGTACTGAGTGATCCGAAGAAACCACTGTTCGAGGTCTCTCGGCTCGATGTCCGTGCCACACCGCCAACAACCACCGTCCACGACCTGTTCATTCGCAAGCACTGTCTGACAACTCGAGCACCAATTAACGGAAGATTTCTTTCGATACGCCAAGTCACGTTCGTACATCTTCAGGAACAACCACTGATTCCATTTGTAGTAGGACTTATCACACGTAGCAAATTCACGTTCCCATGCGTAACCGATTCCCAACCGCTGCAGCTGGCTTTTCATGTGGGCAATGTTTTCGCGAGTCCATTTTTCGGGATGAGTGTCATGCTTAATTGCAGCATTTTCAGCCGGCAACCCGAACGCATCCCACCCAAAGGGATGCAGCACGTTATAGCCTCGCATCCGCTTCATGCGAGCCATGACATCGCCGATCATGTAATTTCTCACATGTCCGACGTGAGCATGGCCGGATGGATAAGCAAACATTACCAAGCAGTAGTACTTCGGACGAGATGGGTCCTCAGTGACCTCGAATGCCCGAAGGGCAGTCCATCGGTCCTGCCATTTTTTTTCAATTGCCTGAGGGTCGTAATCGCGCACTGAATCAAATCTAGAAAAACGCTGACGGATCAGTCAGCCACCGCTATAGTGTAGGCCAAAAACTTCTGAGTGCGGGAATAACCACCGAAAGTGATGCATCTCCAGCAGGTGTGTCCCCTGCTATTGCGGCCTCTGTCAGCGGTGTGTCTTCACTGGACACGGATAGTGTCATTTCAAGACACTCCTCAAGCGCCTGAAGATCGTACCCGCCTTCCGTAACAATCGCCATGCGGCCGCGACTACATTGCCGAGCCACTTCACGGAGGCGGCGAGTCAACGTGCCAAAGCCGCTCGTGGACACGCGCATCCCACCGAGCGGGTCATTAAAATGCGCGTCAAAACCTGCTGAAAGCAACACCACGTCAGCGTCGAATGCCGTCAAGATCGGCACCACAGCTCTGCGAAACACAAGGTCAAGGTCTGCATCCGTAGCACCGGCCTCCAACGGAATGTTGACCGTGAAACCACGTCCTTTTCCCATGCCAACCTCTTCGGCTGACCCAGTTCCTGGATAAAATGGATACTGGTGAGTCGAAACATAGAGCACCCGAGGATCATCATAAAAAATCCACTGCGTGCCATTGCCGTGGTGCACGTCATAGTCGACAATCGCAACACGGTCTAGACCACGGTCCAACGCATCGGCTGCCGCAACGGCGACATTATTGTAGAGACAGAACCCCATGGCGCGCTTCGCCTCTGCATGATGCCCCGGCGGTCTTACAAAAGCGCAGGCAACAGAATTATTCTCAAGTACGTGGTCGACAGCCGCAACCGCTGCGCCCGCGGCAAGTCGCGCAACCGATTCAGAGTCAGGAGAGGCATAAGTATCAGGGTCAAGCCGAACATTTTGACCAACCGTCGCCATTAGTGCCTCAACATAAGCAGCAGAGTGAACACGGCACAACGCTTCTGTCGAGGCTGGAGATGGTTCAGTTAGTCGGCCGCCACTTGCACTCCACCGGTCCGCAACACGAGCCATCACACTAGCGCGCTCAGGACGTTCCGGATGTCCGGCCGGAGCTATGTGCTGCTCGAAACGATCGGAGCAAATAACCAACACATCGTTATTCACGACCGCATACTCCTCTATCTGCCTTTCCAAGCTCTCTCTCAGCGCGCCTCAATTCGTCGTAAAGTGCCTCCTCAAGCGTCTTACGCGTAGCCTCAAGCTGGTCAGAATCATCGACACTTCGCACAAAAATCGGCTTCCCGATACTGATTACCGCACGGGCAAACGGCTTCGGAATCTGGGCACGATCCCAGCTACGAACGGACCAGTAACGATCACATTCAATATGGAACGGCACTATCGGATTCCCAGTCAACCTAGACAACCATACTGCGCCAAGTTGAACTGATCGAAAAGGACCTCGAGGGCCATCGACCGTAAATGCGGCCGGATATCCAGCCCGCATTTCGCTACGTAATTTCGAGAGCGCGCGATGACCACCTCGCGAGGTCGACCCTCTAGCTGTCCCATATCCAAACCGCTCGATGATCCGTGCGATCCATTCACCATCAAAGTTAGCGCTCGTCATCACGACGATATTTCGCCGACGCCAAAAATATGTTGAGGTAAGAATCCGACCATGCCAAAACGCAAAAATTGGCTGCCGCCCAATTCTTCTAACTTCTTCGTAATTTTGATATCCGCAGATAGTCCAACGGACCGTTCGGCCCAAAAGCCAGACTACTGGGTAGACAACGGAAGCGATCACTGACGCCAGAACAAGCTGGCTTCTCGAAAGAGTCGTCGTCGAGTGGGTTGGCGGCCTCACAAACCTTCGTATCGCGGACCACCGCCGCCTTCAGGCGGGACCCAATCAATTATTTGATATGGATCCATTATGTCGCAAGTTTTGCAGTGAACACAGTTCGAGGCATTAATCTGCAGACGCTTACTGTCACCTTGACTAACATCAATCATCTCGTAGACATTAGCCGGACAAAACCGCGTGCATGGATTGCCATATTCCTCAAAGCATTTCGTCCGGCAAATATCCGTGTCGAGTACGTGTAAATGTGACGGTTGGTCTTCAACATGTCGAGTTCCCGAATAGTGAACGCTCGTCAGTTTATCGAACGTCAATTTTCGGTCTACCAATACTCCTGACGTCCTCTTACTTCTCGCCTGGTCAACACGCGAGCTCAATTTCTGCATTCGAACGTGTCCGAAATGACCAGGCATAGGATCTCGAAACCACCAACCACCGGTCACGAGAGACAAACCAGAATAAAGCAGCCCAGGCACTAAACCAGAGGCGAAACTTTGATGTACATTTCGAACTGGGTGGAGTTCGCGTTTGATCGGCCCCGACTCCACCAGATGCGCATATTGTGACAAACGGTTTCCAGATACATCCTCCGCCTTAACAGCATCATACGCGGTTTCTGCGGCGCAAATTCCACTCCGCATCGCGAGATGGATTCCTTTTAGACGCATCGAATTAAGAAATCCAGCTGCGTCTCCAATCACCAGCGCTCCATCGACATAACACTTGGGGATGGCGTGCCATCCACCCTCGGGAAGCGCCTTCGCACCGTATCGAATCATCTGCCCACCGGACAGCAATTCAGCCACCAGTGGATGCTGCTTAAATTTCTGGAATGCCACATGCGGGTCGAACAACGGATCTCGATAATCAAGTCCGGCAACAAATCCAACTGAAATCGTTCCATTCGGAAGCGCGTAGATAAAACCGCCTCCAAATTCTCTGAACTCCAGCGGATATCCCAGCGTGTGTATGACGGTTCCTGGACCAACGCGGTCCTCTGGTAATTCCCAAAGCTCTTTTATTCCAATCGCGTAGACCTGAGGAATGGAACCTCTGTCCAGCGAAAACTTACGCAGTAATGTCTTGGTGAGGTTGCCCCGTACACCATCGGCCAAAATTGTGACCTTTGCTCGAATATCAACGCCTGGTTCAAAAGTCGACTTATGGTGCCCATTACGATCAACCCCGCGGTCACCCGTTCTAACCCCGACCACGCGGTCCTTTTCATACAGAAGTTCACTGCCAGAAAATCCATGAAATACATCTACGCCAATCGCTTCCACCTGGTCAGTTAACCATTTCACAAAACGATTGAGCGAGACCACAAAGTTTCCATGATTACGGAGCGGCGGTGGCGTAAAAGGGAAAGGAATCTTCAAGCGTTCAGTCAAAAAGTAGATCTGGTCTTCACTGACTGGTGTTTCGAGCGGGGCACCAAGCGACTCACATTCTGGAATAAGTTCGTAAAGAGCCGAAGGGTCAAGGACGGCACCAGAAAGCATGTGTCCGCCCGCATCCGTGGCTTTTTCAACCACGGCAACCGCTAGTGGGTCTCCTCCACGCTCCTGATTGATCTTAGCTATGCGATAGGCAGCAGAAAGGCCTGCTGGTCCGCCGCCGACAATTAGTACATCAACCTCAAGGATTTCTCTTTCCAGTTCAATCCCCCAAAGCTGCAACCAACGCGGGAACTATCTCAAACAAGTCACCAACGATACCGTAGTCAGCCACTTCAAAAATCGGTGCATCAGCGTCTTTGTTGATGGCGACGATAGTTCGCGAACCCTTCATCCCAACGAGGTGCTGAATAGCTCCAGAGATACCAAGTGCTAAATAGAGCGTTGGCGCAACAGTTTGACCAGAACTCCCCACTTGTCGATCCATCGGTAACCAGCCAGAATCACAGATAGGTCGAGAAGCCGCCAATTCGCCGCCAAGCGCTTTGGCCAAGTCCTGTGCCAGTGGCAAATGCTCCTCTCCTTTGATGCCGCGACCAACAGCCACGATCCGCTCTGCCTGCGTAAGGTCGACCGCCTGTTTAGCCTCCTTAAATGGGTCTTCAGGACGCTGGCGAATGGCCGATGGATCCACCGACACCGAAATCTCCCTCGTTTTCACCGCATTCGTTACTCGCTTTAGAGAATCGGCGCGAAATGCACCTATCTGGAAGCTCACAAAGTGGGGAGCCGTGCCAACGGGAACAACTTCCGCAACGAACTTGCCCTGAAACATAGGTCTTGAAAGTAAAAGCTTACCGTCCTTAGAAGTAACGCCAACACAGTCAGCAATCAGGGAACTCTTTAAACGACTCGCCAAAGCTGGAGCAAAATCTCGAGTCTGATATGTGTGCGGAAATAGCACCATTTCAGGTCGTTCCTGTTCAACAACCTGAGACAATGCCACTACAAAACCATCCGACGTATAAGGTTCGAGGGCGACATCGTCGATCGTTAGCACCTCCGAAACATCACAACTGGACAATTCGAGAGCAACGTCCCCTACGTGCGAACCTACGACGGCTACGCAAATGGGTTGTTGAAGCGTCTGAGCAGCTGCAATGGTTTCCAAGGTTACCGGATTGAGTGAACCGCTCCTCTGCTCTGCAACCACCAGCAACATAAATTTCCTTATCTAAGAGCCCGAGCTTCCTCGCGCAAAAGGCGTACAAGTGTCGCCGCCGACTCGGCTGGCGTCCCTTCTACGAAATGGGTTTTCTTGCTCTTTTCTGGTGCGTGGAGTCCAACGATTCGGTAGCTCGCTTCAGACACGTCATTGAAGGATTCTGTCCTTACTTCCTTCTTCTTTGCGGCCATAATCCCTCTCAATGTGGCATACCGGAGTTGGTTTATACCACTTTGGATCGTCAAAAGAGCAGGGGTCGCCATTGACATCCACTGAAACCATCCAGCTTCGAGCTCTCGCTTTACCCGAATTCGACCTTGCTCAACCTCGTCTACATCGACTTCCATAACAATGGTGGCATGAGGCAAACCCATCTGTTCGGCCAGAACAACACCAGTCTGTCCAAATCCTTGATCATCCGACTGCAACCCAGTCAGCACGAGATCAAAATTCTCTTTACGTAGTGACGATGAAAGCGCTCTGGCAACAAGACTTGCATCCGCTGTCGCCAACACGTCATCCTCTACGTGAATCGCACGATCTGCTCCCCGAGCGAGCGCCTCACGAATAACCTGTCGAAGGCGACCGGGACCAGCGGAACACACAACCACCTCGCCACCGTGCTTTTCCTTTAACCGAAGGGCTTCCTCCAGCGCATACGCGTCCGGCTCATTCATTTCGAAGCTCGCGTCACTATCGCGAACCCACGTGGCGGACTCATCAACACGGAGCGGCCAATCACGTGCTACGACCTGTTTCACGCAGACAGCTATCTTCACAAGTTCTCGTACCGCTTCAGAAGCAAGCTAGCGTTCGTACCACCGAACCCAAATGAATTCGATAGTGCGTATTCAATGGACAATTTTCTCGTTTTGTTTGGCACGTAATCGAGGTCACACTCTGGATCGGGGGTCTCCAAATTGATAGTCGGAGGAACTTGCTGATCACGCAAGGCCAATGCAGTAATACCAGCTTCAAGTCCGCCAGCCGCTCCTAGCAAATGACCGGTCATCGACTTAGTCGAAGATACAGCTAATACCGATGCGTGTTCCGCGAAACATTTCTTTATTGCCAACGTCTCAAGTCTGTCGTTATACGGCGTAGAAGTTCCATGAGCGTTAATGTAATTAACTTCTTTCGGTAACACAGACGCTTGTTCAAGAGCAGCTTGCATTACACGAACCGCACCAGCACCATCCTCCGCCGGTGCAGTCATATGAAACGCATCAGCGGACATGCCGTACCCGACAATTTCTGCATAAATCGATACGCCACGGCGCTGAGCGCAACTCAATTCCTCAAGAATAACGACACCTGAACCCTCACCGATGATAAATCCATCTCGGTCCTGATCGAACGGACGACTCGCCCGTTCAGGTTCATCATTGCGAGTCGACAGCGCCCGCATCGCCGCAAATCCCCCAACACCAAGTTGCGTTATCGCAGCCTCAGAACCTCCAGCGATCATTACATCAGCATCGCCTCGTCTTATAAGCTCAAATGCATCACCAATGGCATGCGCTGACGCAGAACAAGCCGTGCAAGTCGCAGAGTTAGGTCCTCGCGCACCAAACCGAATGGACACTTGGCCAGACGCCATATTGATAATCGACGACGGAATAAAGAATGGTGAAATCTTTCGTGGCCCACCTTTTAAGAGAGCTATGTGCTCCCGTTCAATTGTGGCGAACCCACCTATCCCCGACGCAATATAGACTCCAACGTCATTACCAAGGGGCTGGGAACCATACAATCCAGCATCACGCAAAGCGAACTCAGAGGCTGCTATCGCGTACTGGATAAAGACATCCATTTTCTTGACGTCTTTCTTGTCCATAAACTGCAGTGGATCAAAATTCTTAACTTCACCAGCTATCCGAGACGCGAACGCCGAGGCGTCAAAGTGACTAATTTCAGCGATTCCACTTTTTCCTGCGCACAGGGCTTCCCACGTGACCTCGGCTCCGAGGCCAAGCGAAGACACTAGTCCTACCCCGGTCACAACGACCCGCCTTTCCAACGTTATCTCCCTCCGATTCCGTATTTGCTCTACTTCTTTTTCTTGGAGTGCGCGTCGATGTAATCAACCGCTTCCTTCACGCGGGTGATCTTTTCTGCATCTTCGTCTGGGATCTCAAGACTAAACTCCTCTTCAAATGCCATAACCAGCTCAACCGTGTCGAGCGAGTCGGCACCTAAATCCTCAACGAACGACGCATCCGCTGTTACTTCTTCTTCATCGACCCCTAATTGTTCAACAATTATCTCCTTGACCTTATCAGCAACCGCCATGCAACCAGCCTCCTACATGTACATCCCACCATTCACACCAATAACCTGACCAGTAATATACGACGCTTCGTCCGACGCAAGAAAGCATACTGTCGACGCAATTTCATCCGGTCTACCTATACGTCGCATTGGAATCCTCGCCAGAAGGGCATCTCTGGAGCTTTCAGCAAGTTCTGACGTCATATCGGTATCAACCATCCCCGGTGCCACCGCGTTAACAGTAATTCCACGTGAAGCCACCTCAAGTGCAAGAGATTTCGTTAATCCAACAAGTCCGGCCTTTGACGCTGCATAATTCGCCTGTCCTGGATTTCCCGACTGACCAACAACCGAGCTTACATTAATAATACGACCAGAACGCTGTTTTAGCATCGAACGAAGCACCGCCTGACAACAAGTGAACGCCGCCGTCAGGTTCGTGTCAATTACTATTCCCCATTCGACAGGCTTCATTCTCAAAGCAAGCTGGTCCCGAGCTATCCCAGCATTATTTACGAGAATGTCAATTCGGCCAAACTTCTGGAGAATCAACTGAACCGCATTACGAACCTCATCGGCATCCGTCACATCAAGATTCACACTTACAATAGTTCGTCCCATTGACGCAGCCTCAGCGGCCACCCCGTCGGCATGCTGACCTCTTGCACCGGCTACAACTGAGGCGCCACACTCGGCTAAGCGGAGTGCAATCGCTCGGCCAATCCCTCGCGACGCACCAGTTACTAGAACCACTCGACCCGAGAACGTCTTCATACCAAAATCTCTTACTTCAAGCCATCATGAAGTCAATATCGACTCCGTCTCCTCAAGACTTTCCAGATCGTTTACATGCGTAACCCTAACCGATTTCGTTATCTGTCGAATAAGTTGACGTAGAACTTTTCCAGGTCCAACTTCAACAAAAGTCGTCACTCCATCCGCTATCATTCTGTGGACCACTGACTCCCACTGAACCGGAGCAGTTACCTGTCGAATCAGGGCTTCGACTGCCTCGACCCCACTTTTCTTTGGCTGCGCATCCACATTCGCCACTACTGGAACCACCGGATCCGAAACTACAAGAGCACGCAATTCCGGAGCCAGTCTGTCTTCCGCGGGCTGCATTAGTTCACAATGGAACGGCGCGCTAACCTGAAGAGTTACTACTTTTCGTGCACCGAGTTCTTTGGAACGCACGCCTGCTCTCGTCACAGCTCCTTTCTCTCCAGAAACTGCAACCTGACCAGGAGCGTTCAAATTCGCTGCGCTGACCACTTCCCCATCGGCTACTTCTTCACATGCCTGACGAACAATTTCGGCGTCAAGCCCCAACACTGCCACCATCGCTCCTTTTCCAACCGGGACGGCCTCTTGCATGTAAATCCCACGCCGTCGAACTGTACGCAACGCGTCAGCGTACGATAGTGTTCCGACAGCCACATTAGCCGAGTATTCCCCCAGGCTATGACCTGCCACCAAATCTGGGCTAAATCCTCGAGATTTTAGGAGCCGGTGAACTGCAACACTCATCGCCAACACTGCTGGCTGTGTATTCTCTGTCAATCTAAGTCCCTCTTCCGGTCCGTCGAAACAGAGGCGACTAATTGGCTCTCCCAGTGCTTCGTCCGCTTGTTCAAATGTTTCCCGGCATATGTCATAAGTCTCGGAGAATATTTTCCCCATCCCCACTTGTTGCGACCCTTGACCAGGAAACACAAAACCAATCATGACACAGTCCGTGAAGTGCAACAATCGCCCGGAAGCCGCGAGTAAACATCATCACTTAGTTTGCTTACAAAGTTTGCACTCGCACAGCGAAAAGCTAATCCAATCGCATTTCGAACTGCCTTAGCAGAAGAATCGCCATGCCCCACAATTGCCAAACCTTCCACCCCAAGCAGAGGAGCCCCTCCATATTCAGAATAATCGACCCGGCGCCGGTAATTCTGTAATGCTCTTCGCGAAAAATAGCGACCTAGCCGACTCACAAGAGTTTGCTCAAATTCTTCGCTGAGGAGCTTCTCTGAGACCTCCACAAGACCTTCGCTGACTTTTAGCGCAATGTTCCCAGTAAAACCATCACACACTATTACGTCAACACGCCCCGCATAGACGTCTCTAGCCTCCACATTACCTACAAAATTAACTGAACTTGACCGAAGTAATTGGTACGCATCACGCGTCAACTCGTTACCAACATTCGGTTCCTGTCCAATCGACAAAAGGCCCACTTTCGGAGAAAGAATTCCTAAGCAAGCCTCAGCGTACACAACCCCCATCATCGCAAATTCCAGTAAATTTCTAGCTCGACAATCAACCGTAGCACCAACATCAAGGAGCACGGCAGCCCGGGCTGATGTTGGAATGGTCACGGCTAACGCTGGGCGGTCTATTCCTTCAGCCATTCCAAACGCAGAGCGCGCAGCAAGAAGTGTGGCACCTGTGTTTCCGGCACTAAAGAAGGCAGCCGCCTCACCACTAGCCACGGCCTCTGCGGCAACTTGAACCGACGCTCTTGGTTTTCGACGCAACGCCGCCGCTGGTTGCTCATTCATACCAACAACTTCCGTCGCTGGAATCGAACGAAGGTCAAGACTTCCAAGATCTTTGTGATGACTCAACTCATCTGCTATGCGGTCAGGAGACCCGACTAATGTAAGACCAACTCCAAGCTGCCGAGCCGCAAACACTGCACCAGTTACGATATTTTCAGGTGCACAATCGCCACCACCAATATCAACCGCAATTCTCATAGACGCCGTTAAAACACCTTACCAACAGCCAACATTAGCGACCAGAGAATGTCATGCTTCCTTAATTGCTTTGATCTGCCGACCTTTATAATAACCACAATACGAACAAACCACATGCGGACGTTTCGGCTCATGACAGTGCGGGCACTTTCCAAGCCCAACCATGTCAATCGAATCATGGGACCGGCGTTTCGCGGTCCGAGCCTTTGAATGTCGTCGTTTCGGATTAGCCATCGCGCTTATTCCTTTCGCCCATTACCACGATCCTCGGCAAGCCAAACCCGAAGCCCATCAAAACGCGGATCATGCCAAGTATTCTGGCAACTACAGCGACCAGTGTTCATATTCTTTCCGCAAACAGGGCACAAACCTCCACACCCTGCCCGGCATAGCGGCTTCATTGGGACCTCAAGCCGCAACTGCTCTCGAATCAGCTGGCCAACATCAAGCTGCTCGTCCGAGTAAAACGCGGTTGTGAGATCTTCATCACACATTTCAAATTCATCCTCTCCAGAATTCCCAGGCTTCGGAAGAAATAACAGGTCAACTCGTGAGTCAATACTGACTTCATAAGGTTCCAGACATCTCCCGCACCCTAACCGAATTGTTGTAGCCAGACGACCTTTAATTCGATAAGTATCAGCATCCTTTTCTATTCCCAGTGCCACAGAAACGCACTCAACAACAGAACCATCATCATCTAGGATGGATTCAAAGAAAGAACTCGGATATGACCGGTCAATTCTGTCTCGAACACCATAGACCGTACGAAGGTCGAAAAGAATCGAGCCTTCCGCATTAGGACGAATCTCCTCTACCATCAAAATCTAGCCGATGAGTAACCTCTAATCATAGCATGCGCGACTTAGCAGTCCCGCCCCACGGCCGTGGAACAAACAATTCCTCGAAAAGACTAATCGCAAATCGATCAGTCATTCCAGCAAGAAAGTCCCGCGCCGCAACATCAAGGCCGTCACGTTCAAGAGTCCTCGAATCGAGAAAACGTATAGGCTCATCATGGATTCTCTCCCATAGACCTTCCAGAATCCCATATGCTTTCCCCAACTCCGATGTAGCAAGCTCGTTCTCGTAAACCGTCCCAAACAAAAATGATCTCAATTCAAGGGTCGCAGCCAGCACTTCAGAACTCATGTCTATCAGTAACACTTCATCATTCGCTGCACTTGTTTCGACAACATCCGTGACCATCCGACCGATTCGTTCTGATGATGACTTTCCAAGGACATCAACTGCCTGCTTCGGCAATGATTCCCGATCGAGGATGCCGGCACGTACCGCATCGTCGATGTCATGATTCACGTACGCAATGATATCGGCCACGCGTGCCACCTGACCTTCAAGGGTCGCGGCACGACGCTGCATACCAGCACCTACCGGCGATCCTTGTTTCCCTTTCGAATGCTTCGCGATGCCGTCACGAACTTCCCAGCAGAGATTGAGACCATTGCCTTCTCGTTCGAGAACATCCACAATGCGAAGACTTTGCTCGTAGTGATTGAAACCACCAGGAACGAGCCCCTTTAAGACTCGCTCGCCTGCGTGTCCAAAAGGTGTATGCCCGAGGTCATGTCCAAGAGCAATAGCCTCCGTCAACTCTTCATTGAGTGCTAATACTTTTGCAATTGTCCGAGCGATCTGAGAAACCTCAAGGGTGTGCGTTAATCGTGTTCGATAATGGTCACCAGTCGGGGCAAAAAACACTTGAGTCTTGTGTTTGAGACGCCGAAAAGCTTTCGAATGTACTATTCGATCACGATCGCGCTGAAAAGCAGGACGAACCGGATCTTCTGACTCCGGATGTTGCCGTCCCCTGCTGGCACTGCTTTTCGAAGCCCATGGCGCTAAAGTTGCGGCCTCACGTGCTTCAAGTTGGACCCGCAATTTTTCGAAACTTTCCCCTTGAGCCATAAACAGTCTCAACTCCATACCTTTACATACATTTCGCCGGAAAACTCGATGACAACCTTTAGAGCTTTACCCGCGCCTTCCAACACCGGAGTTTCAATCGGCAATGCCCCACTAGCATACCGCCCCCAACACTCCAATCCGACAACTTAACAGTTTGCGATCGATGAAGCAGTTGCGTCTATGCTCGCCCCTCCAATTCGAAGACCATCAGTGTAATAACATCCCGGTGCGTTGTTGTTCTGTATTAGTCCGTTCGTTTCGAATCAGCATCAAGCTCAATCGCCTCAAGAAGACAAGCGGTCACTTGCGCGACGGTAGCACAGTGTTCCCCGGACCCGAGAATCCAACGCAGATTAGGCTCTTTACGGAACCAGATTAACTGTCGCCTGGCGTACCGAATGTTCTCCTGAACAATCAGCTCACGAGTCGATCGCTCATTCCGAACACCACGAAAAAATTCAACCACTTGCCGATAAACAAGACCTTGAAGAGGATGTGCATCCTCTTCAACACCCGAAACCAACGCACGTCTAACCTCTTCTAAAAGCCCAGCTTCAAACTGTTTCTCAACCCGCACCGAGACCCTCCTACGAATATCTGCTGCATCTAATCGGAGACCAAAACCCAACACGAGATAGTCTTCAATTAGTGAGCGTGTCTCGGAAAAATGGTCCGTAAGAGATCGTCCCGTCAAAATGAACACTTCTAGAGCTCGAATAAGTCGTTTCTCATCACGAGGTTGAATTCGCTCGCCCGAGACTTCATCAATATTCGTTACCATCTGATGTAAGGCCTCAACCCCTCTACGACGGGAGACGCTGGTCAGCTGACAACGAATTCGATCATCACGCGCCGGTCCAGGAAATAAACCACGCGTAAGTGCACGGTAGTACAAACCAGTTCCACCAACCACGATTGGAAGCTTCCCCCTGGAACTAATATCCCGGATGACATCGTTCGCATCCCGCGCATATCTCGCTGCCGAGTAAACTTCTGTAGGCTCCGCAATATCAATGAGATGGTGAGGCACCTCGCGCTGAAGACGCGCCGATACCTTATCAGTTCCAATATCAAAGCCGCGATAAACAGCCGTTGAATCGCAACTCACCACTTCACCGTTAAATTTTTTCGCTAATGCCAATCCGAGCGCGCTCTTTCCAGTTGCTGTCTGCCCAACAATGGAAACTAATCGAGGTCTCACCGTGCTCTTTGTCATCCTGATCGATCAAAGAGATCGCATAACATCGCCGAGCCAATGATCGCAACCTCTTCGCCGACTAATTCACTCACAACGAGACAATTACGACCAACTCCATTGACAACTAAAAGCTTAAACAGGCGGCGATTCGTTAAAAAAGAAAGTCACCGTAAAGAAAGCTTGGTCGTCTGGATATTCCTCAGGAAGCGGTCGTGTTGGATTGGAGGTTTTCAACGCATTAAACGCAGAGTTAGTAAACGCATCCACTATTGACGGTCGAAGGATGGTCAGATCGGTCAAATTTCCATCCTTATCAACAAAGAAGGTAAGGACCACGCGTCCATGCATACTTAGCGCCGCATATGGAACAAACCAATTACGGCGAATCTGCGCAACAAATCGCCGGACCCATGGCCCGAATTCAACTCCCTTAGTATCAAACTGAATCCAAGGAGCATATCGGTCTACTGCACCATGGCGATTCGAAAAACTTTCCCTGCGAACATATTGATCGAGATTTCGCATGGCACGCCCAAGCAAACCGTCAGTCGCTAAATCACTATCGGAGTCTGACGGGTCCGGATCCATTAACCGTTCGATCGGCGGACGACTCTCGAGAACTCCGAGGGAAGCCAAATCCTCATTCGCTTCTAGAGCCGCCAGTTCTTCCCCCGCGTCGTCCGAACTCTCCGAGGGCAACGGTGCTTCCAAATCAGCGTCAATTCGTTCATCAATCATCGGGTCTTGATCAGGGGTATCTGTTGAATCCTCTGAGTCAGAATCGGCGGGAACCCCTATATGTGGCACTTCATCAAGCTCTTCAGCATCTGACTCTACGAACGCTTCGGAATTGCCTTCCGCATTTGGAAAGCTATTTTGAGGATCAACTGAAAGAAGTGGGGATTGCGCTTGGCGATCTTGATCAGAAAAAGGTATATCGGGTCGAGCGTTCAGTGCTTCGAGATCGACCCTCGGCTGTACGAAAATAAATGCCCGATCTCGATCAATATCTGTCGGTAGAAAGTCGGCTAATAGTTCGTCGGCCTCGAACAACGCCTCTCCTTGTCTACTCTCAGCCTCTCTAGTAAATAGGTGCTGTGGAACAAACAGCACAATCAACAAAACACCTAGATGAGTGAAGAGAGAGACTAAGAACTGCTCACGCCACGAAATCGCGGAGCTGATAGTCGGTGTTGCGTAACCACGATCCTCGAAGTCGAAATGCATGAGGAACTTCTTCTAAGCTCCAGACCTATAATAAAATAGCACAGTTTCTTAACACCACACTCATAGTGTCCGTGCTTCGTAAAGATGAACAATACCAAATTGGACTGGGACGACTCGAACGTCCACAAACCCCTCGTCAACTAGGAGCTGGCTGAAATCAGTTGGGCTATAAAACGCTCCAATAGACTCTGGTAAATAAGTGTACGCGCTTGCATGTCCGGTTACAGATCTACCTAACCATGGTAATAATCGGCGAAAGTACCACGCGTAGATAGACCAGAAAAGCGGAAGCCGTGTCGGCAAACTGAACTCCAATATCGCGATGCGACCGCCTGACTTCACAATCCGACTCACTTCTGCAAGTGTTGCTCGAACGTCCGCAACGTTCCTGATCCCAAACGCAATTGTCGCGGCATGAGCAACACCAGTCGAGATTGGTAATTGTGATGCATCTCCACGTATCAACTGAACCCGACCAGAAAGCTCCATTCCGCGTAACTTTGCCATCCCGTGACGAAGCATCTCTCTGGCAAAGTCAACACCGATAACAAACTCAGCCCCCCGAACATCTCTGGCCAAAGCCACAGCTAAATCGGCTGTTCCGGTGCAAAGGTCAACCACGGTCTCACTGCCAGTTAAGTCGAGTGAACTCACTGCGGCTGCCCTCCATCTACGATCAAGCCCTGCCGTCAAAATACGATTCATTAAGTCATAACGACCGGCAATTTGATCAAACATTTCCGCAATTAGGCTTGGTTGTTTTTCCACAGTTCGTTTCATTTACTTAGGCTGGACAATCATCGGTGCATATGAAATTGACACATTCAATTAAACGTCCAGCCGTTAGAAAACGGTCACAACCGAATATATTCCCTAGCGACGACACCTAGCCAGTCCATGGCGAAAAAAGTCGATGTTCAATGTCCAGGGATGAAAGAATTTTTCCGGCCATAAAATCCGCGAGATCATCCAAGGTCTCTGGACGTTGATAGAAAGCTGGCATTGCTGGAAGAATACTGGCTCCAGCCTCAGCGCATAAAACAAGGTTTCGTAATTGAGGAAGGCTCATCGGAGTCTCACGGGGGACGATCACGAGACGTCGACGCTCCTTCAGTACGACATCAGCAGCACGTTCAATCAAGTTTCTTGAAAGTCCGTGAGCCACGCCGGCCAACGTTTTCATTGAACACGGGACAATAACCATTGCGCGACATGGGTAACTACCACTGGCAACCGACGCCCCTACATCTCTATTACTATGAATTTTCAGACCACCATTGGGAACAACTACTCCGTAACGTGCCGTAAGATAGGCCTCCAGTCGGTCAATCCCCGCTTCGCGCCCTAGTTCATCGTGCAATAAACGACGCCCGAACTCTGATACAACAAGCTCTACGGGCGTACTTTTTTCGACTAAAGCGGCAACTGTCCTCACTGCGTAAATCGCACCACTGGCGCCCGTTATCCCTACAATTACAGCACGATCTTGACGATGACTATCTGACATAAACAGACGCTACTGTGACAATTAAATACAAGATCCCAACATACCCGTTCAAATCGAATGCCTGTTTGACTCTTGACAAATCTCCAGCCGTTACAAGTGATTGCTCATACGCGAGCAATATCGCCACCCCAGCTACACCAAGAAAATACACTTGCCCGAGAAACGCGACACTCGGCAATGCAGCCAAACTAATCACTGTGACAAGATGTAGAGCGCGTGAAATCCAAAGGGATCGATTTACACCAAAACGTGCCGGAATAGACCCTAAGCGGTTGGCGCGATCAAACTCTATATCCTCGCACGCATAGAGAATGTCGAAACCCGCGACCCAAGTTGCTGTTCCGAATGCCAACAACCAAGGCGCCCAACCACTGCGGCCGCCAATAGCCAACCAGCCTCCCACCGGAGCTACGGCCAGCGCAAGACCGAGAAACACCTGCGTATAGTTTGTGAATCGTTTAGCCAAAGAGTACCAAAAAACGATCCCCAAGGCGACCGGCGACAGCAGAAAACAGAGAGTACCAAGCCAATAGGTGACCCATACGAACAAAATTGACGCCAAGAATACTATGCAGCCAGCCTCCCAGCTCGACATTCGACCGAGCGGTAACTCTCGACCTTTCGTTCGGGCGTTGAGAGAGTCAAAGCCAGCATCCACCAACCGATTAAAACCCATTGCCGCAGTTCGTGCAGTGGCCATCGCGGCCAGAATCAAAACTACTCGACCACCTTTCAGAGGCACACCATTTGCGACCGCTAGCATTGCGCCGGAAAGTGCAAATGGCAACGCAAACACCGTGTGACTAAACCTAACGAACGAGAAGTAAGTCCGAACACGCCTAAAACTTCTGTACAACGCTAAATTCATATCACCTTCGTTAAAAGCGTCAAGACGGTATTTCGTCGACCCCAAAATCTATATCGTCAAGCCACGTGATCTGTTCAGGCTTTATTCCACTAACCAAGCTTTCCTCTATGCCCTTGCTCGCACCAGAAGCATCAACTGCAATAAGAGAAGCCTTCCTAGAGGGAACAATTGCGCCCAGTCGATCGCCAGCTCCCAAAGCGGTAGCTCCCACTTGCGTCGCACTCCGTAGGATCTCAGATGCTGGTAAGTCCGGCGCAATTCTCCGAATCTCAGCAAGCTCAGAGAAGAGATTAAGGTCAGGAACACTCGCGAGGCTATCGGTTCCAATCGCAACTCTCACACCATAAGAAAAAATTCTCTCGATCGGTGGAATTCCAGCTCCGGTCCATGCATTGCTACGTGGACAAATCACCAAAGTGGCGCCATTTTCAGCAAGAAATCGAAGTTCGGCATCCGTCAAATGAACTCCGTGAACTACGATCGTTCGTGGTCCGATCCAACCAAGTTCACTAAGGTAGGCTACTGGACCGACCGCTGGAGGTTTCCATTTCGGATTCCAGCGGCCTCGTTCGCTAAGAATGCTACGCCAAGCCCCTATTCCTGCTTCCAAAAACAGGATTTCCTCTTTTGACTCTGCAAGATGTACAGAACGCAGACCATCGCCAGCCGCTCTAGAAAGCGCCTTGAACAAAGAAGGCGACACTGAGTAAGGAGCATGAGCAGCTACTGCAAGTCGCACATGGCGACCCGTCCATCTACGTTGTTCCTCGCAGAGTCTGTCGGCAATCTTTCGAGCTTCGTCGTCCATCACATTAAATCCAATTTCCTCTCTAAATACGACGGCATCAACGGACGTCTTCTCAAGCACTTCAGCAGACAAGCGCGTGTTCGCAATATCCCCAACAAGGGAGGTGCCCGTTCGACGAAGTTCTGCTGCCGCTATTTTCACAGCCCTCACCGCATTGCCTATCTCAAGACTCTCCCTCTTTGACATCACATCACGAGCCCAAGCCGGCATCGATGATGCAGGCGGGATTTCTCCGCGAAGTTCCGATAGTTCTAAGTGGGCGTGCGCATTAACTAAACCTGGGAGTATGGCTTGGTCAGAAAGCCTAACGGTTCTTCGACCCGGATCGGAAGGGACGCTTGCACTGGTTCCCAGCGCTTCGATGACGCCGCCGGCAACATCAACAAAGCCTTCTTGAATAGGCGGCGATTCTATCGGCACGACCCACGCGGCGTGATACCGAGTTGGCCGATTACGATTCATGTTGCGTTCTGACGACGTTTGCCGGAACGACTCCGAGCAGGATACCGTTCAAGTTCCGATGGAGCGACGGGACCATCCGAATCGCGAGCAACAGCAAGTTCCAACATTCGAGGTACTTCACGATCACGAAAGATTGGGTCACCAAGAACTTCGTAGTGCATATTTCGACGCTTCGGAACAAAGCCGGCGTTTTCAATATTTCTCACGATTTCAACTTCGTCCATACAAAACGAAGCACCTGCAGCCCGAACGACATTCTCTTCGATCATCACACTCCCCATGTCGTTAGCACCGTAAGCAAGACTAAGTTGACCAACTTTTCCACCCTGAGTAACCCACGAAGCCTGTAAATTATCAAAATTGTCAAGAACTAACCTCGCGAGTGACAACGTGCGTAGGTAGTCAATCCCAGTCGCCTCGATGCCACCAAGCTGGGTGTTCGTAGGCTGATAGCTCCACGTAATAAAAGCTGTAAAGCCAGAAGTTTCGTCCTGGAGGTCTCGCAAGCGCATTAAATGTTCGATCCTTTCCTCTGGACGCTCAACGGTGCCGTACATCATAGTAGCCGTCGTTCTCAATCCTGCGTGGTGAGCCTCCCGCATCACGCCGATCCATTCGCCTGCAGTCGCTTTGCTGTAACAGTTGAGAAGTGATCGAACCCGATCAACAAGAATCTCCGCTCCCCCACCAGGAATGCTATCGAGTCCTGCCTGAATCAATCGTCCGATAACAGTCGTCACTGACAATTGAGACAGGCGGGATAGATGGATCACCTCTGGCGGAGACAGCGCATGCAGCTTAAATTCAGGATACCGGTCCTTAACAGCTCGAAATAGGTCCTCATACCATTCAAGTGGAAGGTCTGGATTATGTCCACCCTGAAGCAATAACTGGACACCGCCAACGGCGCAAGTCTCTTCGATTTTCTTGAAAATTTCCTCAAATCCAAGTACGTATCCTTCACTAGACCCAACAGGACGATAGAACGCACAAAAATTGCATCGAGCAACGCAAACGTTCGTGTAGTTAACATTACGATCAATGATGTATGTAACAACCCTATCGGGGTGTTTTTTGGCTCGAACCGCATCTGCAAGAAACCCTAGTTCCTGTGTTGGAAGGTAGCGATACAAATCGAGCGCCTCGCCTGCATTTAGCCGTTTACCTTCGGACACGCGAGTAACAGCCGCTCTAAGTGCCTCTTCCATCACTTATCATAAAAGCGCAAAGTCGCCGCTTGTTGAACAATCCCAAGATCGTACGCTGATTTATAGAATTCCTTGAGTCCTGTAATTGCTCTTTCGGTCAAATCGAAGTGAACATTGTCCCGAAGATAAGACTGGGCGCGGCCGGCATATTCTTCGTCGTCAGAACCGTGTTTTTCCGCAATCGCATCAAGAGCCAACACACCTTCTTCCCGAGCCTTGAGAAGTGCTTCCAGGTGACTCTCTTCAACAATACCTGGTCGCCCAACCCAAAATGCCCAAACGAACGGAAGATTCGTCATGTGCGTCCATTCTTCTCCAAGATCAATTTTCTCCAAGTCCGTTGTCTCATGTTCCGTGAACAAAGCTGTATCACCAATAAGTAGCGCGGCATCACACCGCTTCAACATTGCTTCAAGATCCGGCCGCATTGTTACGAACTTTGGTTCAATATCGAACCACCGAGCACAAAGAATTTTTAATAACGCAACTGAAGTTCGTGAACTTGAATCAATCGCAATCGATCGGATTGCTGTAGTCGGTCTCTTAGTAAAGATAGCGACCGAAGCGACCGGGCCTTCTGATGCGACAGCAATATCAGGCACGACGAGATAATCAGATCGGCGAACATACTCAATGGTAGGGATAAGAGCCAGATCAACAGACTTATCGTGCAACATCGACGCGCACTTAGAAGGCACGTCGAATGCGAGGGAAAACAGCTCAGGTCTCGAATCCAATCCGTGCACAAGCGGCAGTGCGTTAAGATATTGAACAGACCCAACACGGACCATAGTCATGGTCTTACCGTGCCTATCTCAAAATGACCATTACGTTCAACCGGAACAAACGAAGCGGCAGTAATGTTCCGTGTAATTTCTTCAAGTGGCGCTCGCCTCCAGCCTTGCTCAACCGAATCAACGGGCGACACCGAGTCAAAATCGTTGGCTCCAAAAGTAAGAGCCAACTGCGCCAATTTCGGCCCGTGTGTTCCCCAGTCAATCTGCACCGATTCAATATTGTCAACTACTAGACGCGCTAGCGCAACTTGGCGAACATCATCGTACCCTGTAGATCGCCGCTGCGCCAAGGCGCTTGGAAGCGGAGCGAATGCCTTGACATTTGAAAAGAGCCCGTTCCACGACGCCACACGCCGCATAGTGGCAACTGACTGTTCCAGCGGTTGCGTCACAGTCAACCTCCCGACGGGCACCCCCACCGTCTCTGCCAATTCGACCCACATTGGATTTTCCATCCGATTAAGACAGACTTCAGAAATCATTCCCACGCCGGCATCTTTAATCGATTCAAGTAGTTCTCTTACACGGCCTGCGTCACTTCTACAAACGTCAACCAGATCGTAAAGTTCGAAACCGGTTAACGGAACTTTCGGCTTTGCTCTATGTATACGCGTCGTTACGGCAACAACCGACTCTCTTTGTCCAGGATGCCCACAAATCCGAACTTCACCTGCACCAGGTGGCACAAAAGGCAACTCGTCTTCTTTCGATATTCCAGCGGGCACCTTAACAACACGAACGAATGACGCGCGATCACCGTGAACGAAGCGCCTCCTCCGATCCGCAAGAGCACCAAGCGCAAGAAGGTCGACTTCTTTCGCCAGCTCGTCTATCTCATCGTCCGTGAGAGATTCTCCCTGATCGATCTTCTTCCCAATGTCATCTACCGGGTCCATGGCTCCAATACCTGTTCCGTAGTCACCGTTAACTATGATGTATCAATAACTGAAGCGATTCGTTTCGCTAAAAGTAAAGCTCGACGCCCGTCTTCGCCATCCACCCGCGGCCGAGTGCCTGTCTTCGACGCACGAACAAAATCGGCAATTTCTTTTTGTAGAGGTTCAGCCCGTTTCACTTCGACCTTGCCTCCAACAATAATAGGTTCACCCGAACGACCTTGTCTTACACGCCATGCCTCTACGTCTTGCGCCGAATAATCAACTGAAATATATGATTCGGACTGAAATACTCGAAACTTACGTACCTTTTCCCGGCTGATTCGACTTGCAGTTAAATTCACGATACATCCGGTATCAAAACGGAGGCGTACATTTGCTATATCCGCGCGATCCGTTAACACCGGAATCCCAACAGCTTCAATAGACACAGGTTCACCAGTGACGATAGACAGTAAGACGTCGATGTCATGAACCATGAGGTCAAAAATAACGTCGACATCTGTACTTCTCGGTGCAAACGGCGCCAACCGATGGACCTCAATAAACCGTGGCTCTGAAATAAGTTGCTGAGCCATTTCAACTGCTGGATTGTACCGCTCAGTATGGCCGACGGCGAGGGTAGCAGAAGACAGTTTTGCAGACTCGATGAGCGAGTCCGCCTCTTCAACAGATTTCGAGATCGGTTTCTCGACCAACACGGAAATTCCAGCTCTCAAAAACGGCAATGCGACTTCCGCGTGGAATTCCGTCGGAACGGCTACCGTGACCGCATCGATTTCCTGAGCGATAGAATCAATGTCCGAAAACACTCGACTCCTAGTGAACGCCGCAACCTCCTCTGCGCGAGACACATTCGAGTCGAACACTCCGACCAGATCCACCTCTGGCATTTGACTCAATATTCTTGCATGATGTCTGCCGAGATGTCCGACACCCACCACGGCCACTCTAAACGTCGTCGACAATGCTAGTGGTCCCTTCCTGTTTCCTTGCCCTTCCAACAACAACAATGCCTGCCTTTTCTGCCTCCTCAATTACCCCCTCACCGTCGAGTACGAGAGTAACTCCGGCATCCACGGAAAGTACACTGGCAGCCGCCTTCTGCATTGCGCGGATTGTAGGGATACCCACCACTGGAACATCAAACCGCATATCCTGCTTCGGTTTTGCCACTTTAATGACTCGTACACCTGCTCCCGCAAGTTGACCCGCCCTAGCGATTACTGCGTCGGTTCCTTCCATCGCCTCTATTGCGACAACTGCTCGATCTTTCACGACAATCGTCTGTCCTATATCTAGTCTCGCTACTGCATCGGCCATTTCGTACCCAAACTGAAGGTCGGACCGCTCATCTTCGCTCGGCTCCCTAGATGTCAGTAGGCCTTGCTTCGCTAACAGCGGGCCAAGAAAACTCGTGGAGTCGACTAATTCGATGCCATGCTTTTCGAATGTTTCCGCTACGGCGGAAATGAGAGCATCCGTGTTTTTCGTTACGACACGTGCCAATGTCGCCAACATCACACGATCAGGAACCACACCAGTAAACAACTTCGTGTGCTTAACTTGACCAGCCATCAGCGCTCGTGATGCACCAGCCTTCGTCAAAATATCAATACATTTACCGAGTTGCCCAAGGGAAACCCAATGAAACGAGTTCAAGCGATGCTCTGCGGCAACTTCGGCGAGTGCCGAATCGGTCTCCTCTCGAATGCCTATCACAATTACTTCATGGCCCAACCGCTTCGCTGCCTCGAGCACCAAGAATGGAAACTGGCCGTTACCGGCAATTAGACCAAGTCGCATAAGGTGCTAGACGCCCACGTGCCGCATCACGGTCGGCAATATGTGACAATACTTCGGTCGTAAAACTCTAGTACTGGCGTTCATTGCTCACCGGTTCAAAACGTCCTGGTGGCCGCCGAAGAGTGACACCTCGCTTCGACGTACGAATGAACTCGACAAGGTGTCTAACTTCCGGACAATCGAGGGATGGATCCCCGTCGATTTTTCGAAGCGCTTGGGTGGTATTGAGCTTTGACTGTAAAAGGTAGCGGAAAGCACGTTTAAGATTGGCGATGACTAACGTCGGCGCACCTCTTCTTTCGAGGCCAATCGTATTCAATCCGTAAACTCGCGCTCGGTTTCCAACCGTTTTTCCATAGGGCAACGCATCTTTCGTGACTACCGTATATCCCCCGATGAAAGCCTGGCTGCCTACACGACAAAATTGATGTACGCCTGAAAACGCGCTGATTGTTGCCTGATCCTCAACAACGACATGCCCTCCGAGAGTAGCTCCATTACCAAAAATGGTTTTGTTTCCGATAATGCAATCGTGCGCGACGTGGGCGTATGCCATAAACACGTTATCGTCACCAATAAGGGTTAGACCCCCACCACCTCGAGTCCCTCGGTGAATCGTAACGAATTCTCGAATCACATTCCTATGCCCGATTACTAATCGGGTTGATTCTCCTCTAAACTTCAAATCCTGAGGAATCAGACCTACTGAAGCGAACGGAAAGACCCTGCATCCGTCACCCAATTCTGTGTCTCCCTCTACCACCGCTGACGCACCAACGTGACACTTCTTCCCAATGCGTACATCACCGCCGATCACAGCATACGGACCAATAACTGTCCCGGAGCCAATCTTGGCTCCAGGATGAACGATAGCCTTCGGGTCTATTTCTGCTTCGGGAAGCTCCAAACCGAGAATCAACTCAGCCTCTGCCACCGTCCGTTCCGACACCGTCGCCACACCACGAGCGATGGCCATTTCCTCTCGCTTTTGATCAAGAGTCACTTCAAGCCTTAAGCGGTCACCTGGAACCACTTGCCTGCGAAATTTGGCATCATTGACACCGCGAAGAACTGCTCGCCTTGCGGGAGACTCACGATTGTCGGCGAGAAGCAGAAGGGCGGCGACCTGGACCAACGTTTCGATCATCATCACACCTGGCATCAAGGGTGTACCAGGAAAGTGGCCCTGAAAGTACTCCTCGTTAACGGTCACGTTTTTAACCGCTACGATTCGCTCTCCAGGCAGATGTTCGACCACACTGTCCAACAGGAGGGAGGGGTATCGGTAATTAAGCCGATCGAGAATAAGAGAGATATCAAGAGCCACTAGACCATCAACAAAGAAACACTTAATTAATCAAGTTGCTCCTCACCAGTGCACACGCATAACTTAACTTCATGAATGATGATCTCCAGGAACCTAAAAACACAGACATTAGCCATAGACCACCAAGCTCAAGGAGCCTCCACCGAAGCATTAAGAGAATCGATCACATTTTGAGTCATATCGAGTTCAGTTTTCCCCCAAATCAAGCCTTCAACACCAAAAATCAGATCAATTCCTCGCTCAGCCGCCACCTGTTCAAGAACTGGGGCAAGACGCTGTTCAAATTCAACCTGAAGTTGTTGTTGAAGCTCCCCGACCGAGGCCTCAGCATCCTGCTGCACTCTCTCCATTTCCGCTTGCGCATCCTGCGCTTGCCGTTGAATGTCGAGTTGAAGTCGAGAAATTTCTCGCTCTAATGCAACACGAGCCTGGGCGCTCATCACATTCTGACCCTGCGTAAGTTTCTCCTGCAGGTCCAAAAGCTGCTGATTGTTCCCCTCAATCGCTCCGCCGAGCTCTTGGTTACGCGCTTCTATTTCGGCAATCTTCTGATCCGTTAATTGTTGCACCCGAGAGTTAGCAGCCTGGCCTTCTGTCGAATCCGCCAGTACCCGCTGGATACTAACGTAACCATATTTTGCATCGGGTGGAAACGGTACCGAATCTTGCGCATGGGCAGCACCTGCGAACATCTGTATCAGTAAAACCACCGAAATACGGACAGCGGATCTCATGGTCACGTAACCTCGCACTATCTGAATCCTCATGTTTGAACGATTCGAATCTTCCTTAAGCCTTAGAACGTCGTACCGACAGCAAACCGAAATCCATGCTTTTCCTGCTCGTACAACCTATCGTTATAGATGCCATCACTTTGCGGATTCCAGTAATAGATCAATCGAAACGGCACATTCAGCATAGGCATAAAGAACCTCATCTCTATGCCAGTCGACGTTTTGAAATCATACATCGTGAACTTCGAACCAAAATCCTGCACCTGACCTGCGTCATAGAACCAAATCAGTCGAACAATATCTCCAATCAAAAACTGATACTCAGCGTTGAACAAGAGACTCTTGTTCCCCCCAACAATAGTTCGCCCCTGATAACTACCTTCTGCCACCTGATCATTGATATCAGCGAAAATGGGTCCAATCCTTCTAAGATCGTAGCCTCGCACGCTGTACTCACCGCCAAGCCACAATCGCTCAAAAATCGGAATCTGATTAGGATCACCAGAAGCCAAGTAACTGTACTGACCGCGTAAACCCAATACCGTACTCCCGGTATGCTGAACGTACCATGTGCCCTCAAGCGTCGGCTTCATAAAAGTAGTGTTTCCACCTATGCCTGCAAATTCAAATGTGGCACTAAGATTCGTGCCATTCGTAGGAAAGATTGGATGATCAATAGTATTTTGGACAATCGACGGAGCCACCTTACTAACAATCCGTTGTCCGCCCTGAGACTGCAATAGTGCATCCTGGAAAAAGGGATTAAAAGCTAATAGTTCAGGATTCGCCGTCAAATACGGATTAATGTCCGTAACTTCAGACGACTCAAGGCTGTAGCGTAAAAAGACCCGAGTAAACGTTGCGAGCGGAATCCCGAATGCAGTCGACGCACCTGTTGTGTCCTCAGTAAAACTGCCGATCCACTCAATTCGACGGGAATAGACCTGTGTGCCTAACGAAATCGGTTTGCCAAAAATGAACGGCTCCGTAAACGACACCTGCATATTCCTAGCACGGGAACCGTTCAACAGTGACACTCCGAGCTGCTCACCACGCCCCATAAAATTAGTCGTGTTGAACGAAACCTGCCCAAAAAATCCATCGTACTGGGAAACCCCAGCGCCGAAGGTCAATTGATTTAGGTTGGTTTCCGCTAAATTAAATGTAACGTCCACCTCGTTTTGAGTGCTGTCACTGTCAGCCTTCTCTATGCCAATGCCCTCTTCCTCGATAGGCTCAAAGAACCCAAGCTGGTTTAAACGACGAAGACTATATTTAAGAGCTTCTGTGTTAAAAACGCCTTTTTCGGCAATCTGCAGTTCTCTTCGGAGAACCTCATCATGAGTCGTCTGGTTGCCAATAAATTCAATCCGATTCACAAAGTATTGCTCACCCTCCTGAATACGAATCGTCACATCAACAACAGGACTACCCTCTATGTAAACTGGAAGATTTTCAGCTGCTTCCGCTTCGTTCGACTCGGCGTTACTATCCAAATTGCCATTGCCATTGCCATTGCCATTGCCATTGCCATTGCCATCATCGTTCACAGAGGTCGAAGAATCAGAAAGTGGATCGTCTCTCGCCGAAAGCTCAGGCACAAGAGTCATTTCGTAGTAGCCTAAAGAACCGTAGAGTTCACGCGCGTCCTCAAATCCTTTACGGACGTCACCTTCGCTATAGAAGTCTCCTGGTTTTAGATTGTCAAAAATCTGCTTAAGGCCTTCCTCAATAAGAATTTCATTCCCAGCAAAGCTGAGGTTTCCCAATAAATAACGCTTACCTTCGTCAATTGGAATTCTGAGACTAATTTCTCGAGATTTCCCATCCTCGGATAGCTCTAAATACTCGATGTCCGGCTGACCTACGGTAGCCCTAATGTAACCTTGGTTACGATAATGACCAACGATCCTCTCAGCGTCTTCCTCAAATTCACCCTCTTTATACGTGCCCCCTCGAGTAATCCAAGAAAGCCAGTTTTGAACCTTCACTTTGTTCATCTGTCCGCGAAGTTCATCATCACTCAGTGCAACATTTCCTAAAAACTCAATGCTCTTAATCTTTACCTTAGGACCCTCTGACATGTGGAAGGTCAGCCGAACTAGCTTTGGCCCCCCTGGAAGTTCCTCTATTGCGTGTGACACTTCCGAGAACTGAAACCCCTTCGCCCGGAACATGTTTTGAAGTATGCCTTTAACCTGTTGAATAGTAGTCGGATCGATAAATGAATCCATCCGGAGTACAACTCCGTTATCTTCCAGATTAAGGTCTATGTCCTCACGTTTAAGTTCCTCTGTACCTTCAAAAGTAACAATCTTGACCCGCTGTCTTTCTTCCAGGTTAAATATGACTCGCTTGCCGCCAACCCCATTGGGCCACGGATCATCAACAACCTCAATCCACAAGTCGTCAAGAAAGCCTGTATCCCATAACCGATGAAAGTCATCCAAAACGACCTGTTCCGTTGCCTCTGTGTATGGAACAAGTTTCCCCTCCGATGGACGACTTACGTAATTCGTCAACTCCATATAGTACAAATAGGTTTCGTACTCAACGCTACCCACGTTTCCTTGAGTGGGAAACCGTAGCTCCAGATTGCGAAGCAATACCGGAGAACCGTCTGGCGGAAGCGACACCTGTTGCGAGCGAGGAGCAGGATCCGGGTTTCCAAAAAGTGACGGTGGCTGTTGCTCTGCCTCCGCAACTACCCAAAAAGGAAATAACAACAGAGCTATTAACAATGTTATTGCACGATGAAACAGGCAATACGCTACTTGTCTCATCTGCATTTCTGGGTCTCTATATCGAAACGGTACTCGGAGTGACAAATCAGTCACGGAACTATACGAACGCACTCATCTAGTTTACGGGATTTGCGATCGATCCGGCCAGAATTTGGTTTATTCCAAAAACGCTCCACCAACAAATCCTAAGCCGAAAACCCAAAGTGTACTCTTCGGCACAATGTTCTACTGCCAAGAACTTTGACGGAACAAACCGGACGGGGCTACCCTCACCCTGGCAAAACCTCTAACCCTCATATATTCCTTGGCACTAAAACCATTATGTGCACTTTTGCGATAGCCATCGCATCGACACGGTCAAAACGGCAACGCCAACTCCTACTAGCCCGACACTACCCCATTTTAGGTAAATTGAACTGGCTATCTCCGAGAAAAAAAGCACCAATGAAGAACCATCAGCAATTCGCGTGAAATTTCCGAAGGCTACACACGGCGACTTGACCTTTTCAACATGGAAAACCTGAGCGGACCGCACACTAAGGCGTTAAATTCGCCAACTCAGAACCAACGCACCACAGTGGCACCCAGACTAAAACGCAGACCCTATTAGGGTCTGCGGACCTTGCATAGAATCACCTGCCAATAAAATAGTAACTCCTGGTCTCGGCGCAACGAAACTAGACGAGTTGGTGACCTGCTAGTTGTTGTCCAGCCGAACGGTACGCTAAAGCGCCGCCATCGAGATAGACTTCAACCTTCCCGGTAGATAGGCGGCCTCGAATCAATTCTTCCGAAAGCGGATCCTCAACGTATTTTTGAATCGCCCGTCGCAATGGGCGCGCTCCGTACGATCGGTCTTCGCAAGTTGTTTCAATAATCCAATCCATTACATCAGTAGTCAAAGAAATCCGCAGATCCCTATTCACCAAATTTTTGTTTAGCTGATCAACTAGCATCCCTAAAATCTCACGGAGATCTTTGTCAGACAACGCCTCGAATACAACGATCTCATCCACTCGATTTACGAATTCAGGATTAAAGGTACGCTTCACCTCCGCGAGAACCATTTCAGTCACGTTCCGGTGAATTTCATCAGAACCTGATGACTGAAATCCTACAGAGGTCTTCTTCTGTATGTATCGAGCACCAATATTCGAAGTCATAATTACTATCGTGTTCTTGAAATTAACGCGATTTCCCAATCCATCTGTAAGATGGCCATCCTCGAAGACCTGCAAAAGGATGTTGAATAGATCCGGATGGGCTTTTTCGATTTCGTCAAGCAACACAACTGAGTAAGGGTTTCTCTTGACTTTTTCTGTTAATTGGCCGCCTTCCTCATACCCGACGTATCCAGGCGGAGAACCAATCAACTTCGATACGGAGTGCTTTTCCATATATTCAGACATATCAAAGCGAATGAGGGATGTATCACTGGCAAACAAGGAGCTCGCTAGCGCGCGAGCCAATTCAGTTTTTCCGACTCCGGTTGGCCCAAGAAAAATAAAACTTCCAACGGGTCGGTCCGGTGACTTAAGCCCAGCACGAGAACGGCGAATGGCTCGTGCCAATGCAGAAATGGCTTGTTCCTGACTTATCACTCTCCGGTGTAACTCTGCTTCCATGTTCAGGAGTTTTGCGCTCTCATTTTGGTTAATCGTTGCAAGAGGAACACCGGTCCAGTTCGATACAACTTCGTCGATGTCTTCCCGGTCAACCAAAATCTCTTCGGTACCGCCGCTAAGTTCAAATTTTTCCTGAACCACCTGAAGATTTTCTCTTGCGAGAACCTCCTGTTCACGGAAAAATTGCGCCCGTTCGTAATCCTTCTCTGCCGTAGCACTCTCCATCTGTTCAACAGCCACCCTAATACTTCTGTTGATTTCGCTAAATTTCTCATTAACGCCTGCTACATGCAACTTAGCTCTAGCGCCAGCTTCATCGATGAGGTCCAATGCTTTGTCAGGAAGAAACCGGTCAGTAATGTAGCGGCTCGATTGAAAAACTGCTGACTCCGTCGCTTCAATCGAATACGTCACATGATGGAATTTTTCATACCTATCCTTAACTCCCTTCAGAATTTCAACAGCCTCGACCTCAGTCGGAGGCTCCACCTTTATCGCTTGAAACCTCCGCTCAAGTGAACGGTCCTTTTCGATGTATTTACGATACTCCGCGGGCGTGGTTGCTCCGATACATCTAATCTCACCTCTCGAAAGTGAGGGTTTAAGAATGTTGGCGGCATCAAGAGAACCCTCGGCCGATCCGGCTCCCACCAAAGTGTGCAGTTCGTCAATAAAGACGATGATATTAGGGTTCTCAGTCAATTCCTTGATAATCGCCTTCAGGCGCTCTTCAAATTGCCCGCGGTATTTCGTTCCCGCAACAATGAGTGAAAGATCCAGAGCAAGCAACCGCTTGTCAGCTAAAAAATGTGGGGCATCTCCAAGGACGATTTTCTGTGCTAAGCCTTCCACAATGGCGGTCTTCCCCACACCGGGTTCGCCGATCAGCACCGCATTATTCTTTGTTCGCCGACAGAGAACCTGTTGAACGCGCTCAATTTCAACAGAGCGCCCGATAAGTGGGTCCAAACTATTCTTGATCGCAGCACTTGAAAGGTCTCGACTAAACTCCAAAAGAAGAGGAGTATCCTTCTCGCGTGTATGTGTAGTTTTTTCGTTCAGTAGCTGAATAATATCTTCGCGAACCGTGGCTAAGCGCATTCCTTTTTCAGACAGAAGAGTAGCGGCAACTGAACGTTCTTCTCTGAAGATGCCGAGCAAAAGATGTTCCGTGCCGATGTAATTGTGTAATAACCGCTCTGCTTCTTCAGCTGAAAATTGGAGAACACGTTTCGTCTCAGGACTGAATGGAATCTCGACGGATGTCGAAACCTTTTCGCGAAAGACGGTACGCCCTTCAATTTCCTTTCGAATATTTTCAAGTGAAAGGTGGGATCGAGCAAAAAGACGGCTAGTAAGTCCCTTTCCTTCTCGAATCAAACCAAGAAGAAGGTGCTCGGTCTCAATAGAGATACTTCCAAGCTGACTTGCTTCGTAGCGGGCGAAAAACAATACACGCCTCGCTCGCTCCGTGTATCGCTCAAACATCCAACCTCATCAGTCAATAGCCGTCAAAACCTATTTACATAGCATGCACTAGTAAGTCAATTATAAGCCATCGCCGGAGCAATCATCTCTAATGAAATGTACCACAGTTCAGAACTGGCCATTAGTAGTTAACTGAGCGTAAACTACCGAACTACATCGCACAACTAAAGTCCCGCCTATCGAGACCGCAACTTCCCATTTTCGAGATTCACAACGCGATCACAGTCAGCGGCCAGACGCTCATTGTGAGTTGCGATCACTGAAGTCAAGCCGTGCTTAGCATGAATTTCTCTAAGCAACTCTCGCAAATACTTACCTGTTGCTTCATCAAGATCACCTGTGGGTTCATCAGCGAGTAGCAATGCCGGTCGCATTACTAGAGCGCGCGCCACCGCAACACGCTGTTGCTCACCACCTGACAACATACCGGGGAGATGTTCAAGACGGTCACTCAGTCCGACTTGGTTCAAAAGATGAACTGCGTGCTCACGAGCCTCATCCGCTGCCCACCTTGCAATGCGCATCGGCATCTCAACATTCTCTACTGCACTAAACTCCGGCAACAAATGATGAAACTGAAAGACAAAACCAATATGCAGGTTTCGGAAAGCAACACGCTCAGAATCGTGTAGATCTGTTAATTTCGTCTTTCCGATACGCACAGAACCCATATCAGCATGATCGAGCCCTCCCAGGACGTGCAAGAGTGTACTCTTACCAACTCCAGACGAGCCAACAATTGCAACCATCTCTCCAGAACTCACTTCAAAATCAACCTCCCTTAATACGGGAAGTGACCGCCCACCAACGCGATAAGACTTAGAGAGTTTTTGGATTTCGAGAAAAGGTGTCAGACTCTAGCTCCTTCCTCAACTCCCATCGCGATCGCTCACAAGACTCATTCTACTGGTAGCGCAACGCTTCAGCGGGTGCAAGACTTGCAGCTTGACGGGACGGATACAGTGTGGCGACGAAGCAGACAAACATCGCTATGGCGATCACACTCACAAAATCAAATATTTCGACTGTGAAAGGCAAGTACGAGATCTGGTACAACTCCATTGGTAACTGAAAAAGACGATAGCGATCCATCAATGTAGAAACTACAAAACCTGCCGCGCCACCTCCGAACGTACCAATCGAACCGATTATTAGGCCTTGAAGCATAAATATACGTCGAATGGTTTTCCGTGACGTTCCCATCGTCTTTAAGATCGCAATGTCACGACTTCGCTCCATAACCAGCATGATGAGTGATGCAACAATGTGAAGGGCAGCTACAAGAACGATGAGGCCGATCGCGATCGAAATGGCTGTCTTTTCAAGCCACAGCGCTGAAAAGAGAGCTTGATTCAGCTGAGACCAGTCCTCTGTAACATAAGCTGGTCCGAGAATTTCTGGAATCGAATTAGCTACTTCGCGCGAAGCATAAAGGTCATCAACGCGTAGTTCCATCATCTCAACACTGTCTTTGTTGAATAGCTCCTTCGCAACATCAAGAGTCACAAAACCGTAGGCAGTGTCATACTCCAGAAGACCAAGCCTAAATATTCCCACCACCTTGAGACGTCTCGGACGTGCCAATACTCCCATCGGCGAAAGTGAGCCGGCATTCGTCAGCACACTCACGTCATCACCAACGAATACACCGAGCCGTTCAGCCACACCAGCTCCAATAACCACGCCACCGACCTCCGGCCCTCGAAGAAGATTTCGGTCAGCAAGATCAACCAACCGTCCCTCGTGAACAGAGGTCGCAACGTCTGTCACTTCAGATTCTAGATACGGATCAATCCCTTTTACGGTGATGAAGACATCACCATGACGAGTCCTCGCCAATGCCTTTCCCTGAATCGATGGAGCCGCCGCCATCACACGGGGAACGGTCGAAAGCGTTTCCGCTTCCCTCTGATAGTCCGAAAATCCACCGTCAATTACTTTCCAGACGTAAACATGCGCGGCAGAACCAACTATTCGATCTCGAAGTTCTCCCTGCAAACCGGTCATCAGTGCAAGAGCAATGACCAAAGCCATCACGCCAACAAACACCCCAAGAATAGAGATTAGGGAAGTACTCGCGAGCGAAGCTTGCTTTCGACGCGCTAAAAGGTATCGCGTCGCAACATAGAGTTCAAAAGGCACGTTCATAGTACGGTTCTGCAGGCTATCTATTCCACAGTCTTCGGTCGCATTACGGGAAACAATATTACGTCTCGAATCGACGAGCTGTTGGTCAACAACATGACCAATCTATCGATTCCGATGCCTTCGCCACCAGTTGGCGGCAATCCACACTCAAGCGAACGGATGTAATCCTCATCGATGGCCGGCACCTCACCATCATTGTCGCACTTATTTCGAGTCTGCTCCTCGAAACGGCGCCTCTGTTCTATCGGGTCGTTAAGTTCACTAAATGCGTTAGCTATTTCCATTCTTCCAATAAACAATTCGAACCGCTCCACAGTGTCAGGATCATCATCCTTCTGCCTCGAGAGAGGTGACACCTCTGTTGGAAAGTCATAAACAAAAGTTGGTTGCACAAGACTGTCTTCACATTCCATTTCAAAGATAGCCTGCGTAATTCGCCCGGCACCAGCTCCATCAGGAAATGGAACATCGAGACGGTTGGCGAGTTCCGCTGCCGAACTACGCTCCCGTAGTTCTTCTTCTGTCACAAGCCGCCCCAACCTTTGACTAGCCATATCCCGCACGATGTCCCTGAGTTTGAGCCTAGAGAAAGGCGGTTCATATGTGATCGTATCGGCACCAAAAACTCCGGTCTCCGAACCTAGGACACGCTGCGCTACCGAACCCAATAATTGTTCTGTCAGCGCCATTAAATCTTGATAGTCGCTGTAAGCTTCGTAAAACTCCAGCATCGTAAACTCAGGATTATGTCTTGTCGAAAGGCCTTCGTTTCGAAAATTTCGATTGAGTTCATAGACTCGTTCGAGACCACCAACGACCAGCCGCTTCAAATACAATTCCGGGGCAACGCGGAGGTAAAGCGCGAGACCAAGCGCATTGTGGTGCGTGGTGAATGGTCTGGCAACCGCGCCACCGGCGATTGGGTGCATCATTGGCGTTTCAACTTCGAGATAGCCTCTAGAATCGAGAAAATTTCGGATAGTCGCCAGCACCTGACTACGAGTCTCAAAAACCTTTCGCGCATCAGAATTGACTATAAGGTCAAGATAGCGACGCCGGTATCTTGTCTCTACATCGGTAAGGCCGTGCCATTTTTCAGGCAACGGTTCGAGGCACTTCGCTAGAAATTCGAAGCGAGACGCCCAGATCGTCAGCTCATTCGTTCGAGTCCTAAATACGCGCCCAGAAACGCCAACATGGTCTCCAACATCAATAAGTCTAAAGACTGAAAAATCACGCTCGGAAACAGAATCGGTTCGAATATAAACTTGGATACTTTCCCCGCCTCCAACAATCACAAGAAAATTGGCCTTGCCAAAACTACGAATCGATAAAACTCGACCACTCGTAACTGTTTCCGGGGATATTTCCTTAAGTTCTTCCCCTGACCGTTTGCCGTGATCCATAGCGAGAGCCGAAATCGTATGTGAGCGCTTGAACCGCTGAGGGTAAACGTCAACACCCAACATTCTAAGTTTCTTAAGGTTTTCTCTTCGCTGGGCTAACTGGTCTCTCGGTTTTTCCTCGGACACTCTAAAGGTCTCCCGCTTTTGTTCCCGGCGCAGAATCCGCATACGAATTTGACCGGTTAGGATGGTCTTGCTTTCCGCTCGCCTACTATTTCACGTCTAGCACTATCCAATACACCGTTGATAAAACCAACCGCTTGACTACCACTAAACGTCTTGGCTAACTCTAGAGCTTCATCGATCACAACTAAGGGAGGCGTTTCATCACACAATAGCTCATAAATGGCCATTCTTAATATAAGCCGGTCAAGCACCGCCATTCTCGAGAGACGCCAGTTCTCAGTATTGGCCTCGATGATTCGATCGATTTCTCCGTGCCGTGAAGCTGTTCCTCGCACAAGCCCAGTCGCGAACACCTTGCGAGACTCAGGTGCCGGATTCAGTGCCCAGTAAAAAACGATAGCCTCCTCGACGTCGGTAGACGTGAGACCGCCAATGTCCCACTGATAAAGAAGTTGAAGTGCGGCTTCTCGTCCTAGATGACGCTCCTTCCATCGGGTAGGTTCTTCACTCACCCGTTAGTTTCTTTCGATGTTTTCTTGAAATTACGAGCAATTTCCACCAGTTGAACGGCCGAGATTGCTGCTTCCCAGCCTTTATTCGAGGCGCCTTCACCGGCACGGGTCATTGCTTCCGCAGGGGTATTTGTTGTCAACACGCCAAACGTAATGGGCACACCGGTCACCTGAGAAGCTGCCATGACACCATGCGCCACAGCCGAGGCTATGTACTCAAAGTGAGGAGTCTCGCCCCGAATGAGGCATCCGAGACAAACGATTGCGTCGAAAGAACCAGATTCCGCTGCACGTCGCGCTGCAAATGGAATTTCGAACGCCCCAGGAACATTAATCACAGTCACAGCATCGTCACCACAAACGTCGACACTGTTCAAAGCAGCCAGTGCACCATCGCGCAACAATTTCGTCACTGAAGAGTGATAAACAGAAACTACGATTCCTATTCGAAGGCTGGAAACCACAAAATCGACATCGTTTGACGATGTATCTTTCATGAGCCCTTGAAGGTCGGCTGACGCTTCTCCAAAAAGGCGCGAGTACCTTCGTGCCAATCGTCAGTCGTTGCCGCCATGGCAAAAAGAGACGACTCATAAGCACATCCTTCAGACAGAGGCATCTGGAGACCATCCCGAACTGCACTTAGTATGGCTCTAGCCGCAAAAGGTGCTTTTGACGCCAATTTCTTACCGAGCACCATAGCTTCAGCTATTAGGTCACCCGCGGAAAAAACTCGATTCACCAATCCGATTCGATATGCATCCTTGGCTGAAATTGCCTCGCCCGTGAGCATTAGTTCAAGCGCTCGGCCACTCCCGACAAGTCGCGCGAGCCTTTGTGTTCCACCATAGCCAGGAAGAAGTCCAAGAGATATCTCAGGCTGGCCGAGCTTTGCACTGTCCGAAGCAATTCTCAACGTGCAAGCGAGTGCAATTTCGCATCCGCCGCCTAAAGCATAACCATTTATCGCGGCAATAACGGGTTTATCCATGGTTTCTAACGCTTCGCAGAGCAAATGGCCACGCCGTGAAAGATCTTGCGCCAACACGGGCGTCAATGTTGACAGTTCCTCAATATCCGCGCCGGCGATAAACGCCCGGTCACCGGCGCCCGTCAGAATAACTACACGGACGCTAGAGTCTGCCGCCAATTCCTTAATCAGCTGGTACAACTCACCAACGGTTTCGGCGTTCAGCGCATTAAGAACCTGCGGCCGGTTAATCGTCACAGTTGCAACGGAGTCAGTACGCTCAACAATCAGACACTTCATTTTCGGCATTTCTTATTTCTCTTATCAAGAACTATACCCCACACTAAAACTCCGCCGACACCAATAGCGGCTCCGATTGCGTCGGCAACGATATCTCTCACTTCAGAAGTACGCCCTGGAACAAAGGATTGGTGCCACTCGTCACTTATTCCGTAGCCAACAGTAAGCACAAATGCCACCAATGCAGTCACTTTCGTGACACCATCCCACTGAGCAACCGCAAACCCACGAAGCACAAACATTCCCAATACACAATACGCAACAGCATGAGCACCGACATCAGGAATACCTATAGAAGTAGTTGGCGGAGGGTTTGAGGTCGAAGAAATGATAAAGATCACAACCATCATCGCGACGGCCGGTCCCCACACAAATAATCCGTCTAAAAGTTTGAGCTGCAACCGCTTCATTACACCGGGAACGGAAACATCAACCAACTCAGCACCACACCGGTGACCACAAAGCCAACGAAAACCAATAGAGCAAAACGGACCTGCTCAGTGGTCTCGTCCCTCATCAGCGCCCCAAATACAATCGAGACACAAGCTGAAAAAAACACCATCAACCAAAAATGGCTGGTCACGGTTTACGCCCAAGCATGGTGTCAAAGGTGTCGAGCACAACGAGCATATTGAGCAGACCCGAAACGACTAGAAAGGTATTCCCGTATTCGTGTGTAACGGCCACTACCCGCCCTGATCCAAGGTCGAACAACTGGACAAAGAAATACAATACGCCAATTCCGAGATCCGCAAAAGCCGCCATCGCAACAAAAGGCTGCGTCAAATCAAACGTGCCCACTCGCCCTTCCAACCACAAACCGACGCAAAACATCGTTGGAAGAACAGCAAAAAAGATCGCTCCTTTTCTCCATTGCCCAAGCCAAAAGTGCCCTCCCCCAGGCGCTGCCCAAGCGAAAGTGCAGACCAGTGCGATTGTTATTGGATCGTAGTGATTTTTGCGAATCATCTCAGGTAGCCGAATCCAAAGAAAACCACTGTTACCGACTTAAAGCGCATCGAAATGAGTAAGCGATTTGAAATCCTGAAAACGATTACCAATCTCAGTCTTCGTTAAGTTGAGTAAAGCTCCCAAACCGAAGTCTTGAACGGAAAGTGATGCCATAGCGGACCCTGCGATGACCGCCTGATTCCAGTTTTCTTCCGTCACCGTTGGCATCGACGACAAGTATCCCAGAAATCCTCCCGCGAAAGTATCACCTGCACCAGTTGGATCTCGAACATCTTCAAGGGGAAGACCCGGCACCGCAAACAATCTCTCGCCACGCGTCACTAAAACACCATGCTCCCCGCGCTTGATAACTACATGTGTTGGTCCCATAGCACGGATTGCCCGGGCTGCTTTAACAAGGTTCGCCTCACCACTCAACTGCTGAGCTTCCTCGTCGTTGATTATGACGACATCAACTCGAGCGAGCACCGCACGTAGCTCATTCGGAGTCCCTTCGATCCAATAGTTCATTGTGTCGAGCGCGACCAAGTCAGGGGAATTCACTTGGTTTAACACATCAAGCTGGAGAGACGGGTGAATGTTTGCCAAAAAGACGACTGGGCTAGACCTAAACTCTGTCGGTATCTCCGGTTTAAATGCTTCAAAGACATTGAGTCTCGTATAGAGTGTCTCTCGTTTGCTGAAGTCGGCAGAGTACTCTCCACGCCATCTAAATGTTTCTCCTGCAACCTGCTGCAATCCACACAAATCAATTCTACGTCCAGCAAACACCCTGCTATGTTCCTCGGTGAAATCTTCCCCAACAACACCGACCAAACGTACGTCAGCAAAGAACGAAGCAGCAATACTAAAAAAAGTCGCCGCCCCTCCAACCAAATGTGAAAACTCGCCAGTTGGCGTCTTGATCGAATCAAACGCCACAGATCCAACTGTCAATATAGGCTTCACTGTCTACCACCTAAATCATGAAAGGTATTTACCAATAATAGGCGCCAGAATCTGCCTTGTCTTTGCAGGGACCGCGTCATGGCTAGTAATGATCGCCGATGCCAATGCCGCATGGCATCGGCAGGCTCTATCGATAGGCAAACAGGCCACAAGCTCTTTGACGGCCCGCCGGGCCGTAACAGCATTTTTCTGAAGAGTCTCAACGACCATCTCAACAGAGACTTGATCGTGATCAGGATGCCAACAATCGTAGTCGGTAACTAGTGCCAACGTAGCAAAACAAATTTCAGCCTCTCGAGCGAGTTTCGCTTCCTGCAAATTGGTCATACCAATTACGTCCATCCCCCACGAGCGATAAAGACGTGATTCAGTCAACGTCGAAAACTGCGGACCCTCCATACAAACGTAGCTACCACCGCGGTGCACGGTCGCTCCCGCTGATTGACCAGCCTGTGATATTAACTCAGAAAGCGCCGGGCAAAGCGGATCCGCAAACGATATATGAGCAACGATCCCGTTGCCGAAAAACGTACCAACTCGCCCCTTGGTTCGGTCAAAAAACTGGTCGGGAACAACGATATCCTCAGGACGATATCGTTCTTGCAGACTACCGACTGCGCTCGCAGATAACAGCCATTCCACTCCCAAGACCTTGAACCCAAAAATATTGGCGCGAAAATTCAATTCAGACGGAAGAAGATGATGCCCCTTGCCGTGGCGCGCAAGAAAAGCAATCTTCTTGCCTGACATTCGTCCGATGACAAATGGCGCCGACGGCAACCCAAACGGGGTTTCCACAACTCGCTCTTCCTGGTCCTCTAAGTCTGCCATTTCATAGAGGCCACTTCCCCCGATAACTCCAATTCGAATTTGATCTGATTCGACGGTCAAAACTAATTACTCCCCCCGCTCCTGTTTAAGTTCTACCAACACTCCGTGAACACTTGACGGGTGTACAAAAGCCACTAGGGCTCCCTCCGCACCCAAGCGAGGTTTGGTGTCTATGAGACGGACTCCACGCATGGACAACATGTCAAGCACGGACTGAATGTCGTCAACTCGAAAGCAGATGTGATGAAGTCCTGGACCTCTTTTCTCAACATAGCGACCGAGCGGCGAGTCCCTAGATATCGCTTCAATCAATTCTAGTGACGATGATCCAGCTCCTAAGAAATGGACACGTACTCCCTGGGACGAAACTTCCTCAGACAGGTCAACCTTTAGGCCAAGTTTTTCGGAATAAAAGCTAAGCGCATCAGATAAATCCCCAATCGCGATACCAACATGATCCAACACTACTTTCATATGAACCTACATTTTACGATTTGATCATTTTCCAGAAATCTCGGCTTATCGATCTTCGACTGACAATGGTGACCCTGCACTGGTTGAACTAACCAAACGTTCTATAATTTCATCCGCAACCTGGTAGGGATTGGCTGACTCCTTAATAATCCCCTCAACCGCTTCATCGATTCTAGACGGGCCAACAAGGCGCAAGAATCGATCCAGTAAAATCATTCGTAACCGAACCCGTATGCGTTCTCTCTCTCGATTCTTGCCTCTACTAGACACCACAACTACCGACTCAATTGCTTCCGCCAGCTCTGTGATCCCTTCTCCGGTTGCAGCTTTTGTCTTGAACACCCCTGGTGTGTTTCTGCCGCGTTCATGACCGAGCGCGAGCATGTTCTCTATTTCTGTGACAGCACGATCCGCTCCATCCCGGTCAGCTTTATTAATGACAAAAATATCTGCAATCTCCATGATTCCAGCCTTAATTGCCTGTACGTCGTCACCTGTTCCTGGTACCGTTACGACAATCGAAACGTCCGCGGTGCCAGACACTTCGACTTCACCCTGTCCAACTCCAACTGTTTCAATCACGACAACATCCTTCCCAGAGGCATCAAGAACCAAAAGAGCGTCACCCGTCGCTCTCGCAAGCCCGCCAAGGTGACCACGCGTAGCCATGCTTCTGACGTACACACCAGGGTCGTCAGCATGAGATTGCATGCGAACACGGTCACCAAGAATCGCACCACCTGTATACGGGCTTGTGGGATCGATTGCTATTATTCCAACAGTCAAACCTGACCGCCGCCATTCTGTAGTTAATTGATCAACAAGCGTACTTTTTCCGACCCCCGGCGAACCGGTCACCCCGATAATTCTGGCTTTTCCAGCAGAACGAAACAAACTTCTGAGCAGTTCCCACGCTTCTCGCGTCTCCGCTTCGATAACCGAAATAGCCCGAGCAATCGCCCTTTGATCACCGGCCAGTACGCGGTCAACTAATTCCATTCGACTTAGCACCCTAAGCAACTAGTCCATTTCCGGCGGTCACTACACATCACTTTTCGAGCCCAGTCCGACGATTGCAACGCAAAAGTCCGGGACAATTTTCCGCCTCAAGAAGCTCATATTGCACAACAAAGCTCGCATCACACTGTCAAACAGATTCACTCCAAGCAACTCAAAATGGGCGTTACGCATTATCTGGCGGACGAAATACTTCGATAAAAGCTAATTCAGAAATAATCTACCAGTCGAACCGTAACGCATTTTGCGCCAGACTGCATTATTGCGGTTTCTCCAAAGCACTCCTGATCCCTATCCTTCAAGTCTATCGACGTCGATAAGGTACATGTGGAAAACCGTTTCAAGATATTGATATTTGCCCTGCTCATCACGAGCGTCGCACAGTCAGCCCTAGCTGACTTCACAGCTTTTGTCGTACCTGACCAAAAACCCATCGGCGAAATGGCTCGCGGAGTCGCACTCGGGATATCCCTTCTCGTAATCGGGTTTGAATTTGAGTACTCAGAGTCTCCAAAGTCGAAAAAGCCAAACACTTCATCGATTCGGTCAGGGATGTTCAATGTATTAGTACAGACCCCTATTAGCGTCTCAGGACTCCGTTTTTACGGAACTATCGGTGGAGGAGTTGTTCGTGAAACGTTAAACGTCGAAACCAAAACAAATATCGGCACGAATCTCGGCGGAGGCATCAAAATCCAGCTACCAGGTCCGATTGGGGCACGGGTAGACTACCGAGTGTTTTCTCTTCGGAAATCCTTACGAAAGGAACTACTCCAGAGACTCTACATTGGTCTAAATTTGGGAT